>Ga0272446_1004302_pt1 | contig 16962 bp, 13 predicted proteins | sample YNPCB0061_FD_194587 | JGI IMG/M metagenome (GOLD analysis project Ga0272446, IMG submission 194587) | Hot spring microbial mat communities from Yellowstone National Park, WY, United States - YNP-CB-006-1 | ecosystem: Environmental > Aquatic > Thermal springs > Hot (42-90C) > Sediment | place... | reverse complement strand
CGGGGCTGTATTTCCATGACGACTGGAAGCTGACGCGCAAGCTGGTGCTGAACGTGGGGCTTCGTTGGGAATATGACAGCGCGCCGACGGAGCGGTTCGACCGCGCGGTGGCGGGGTACAACTACAGCACGCCGAATCCGGTTTCGGAAGCGGCTTTGAGGGCATATGCGGCCTCGCCGATCCCGGAGGTTCCGGTGTCGCAATTCAAGACCATCGGTTTTCTGACCTTTGTGAACCGGGACGGAGTGCCGCGCAATTACTTCAGCACGTCGAAACGCAACTTTTCCCCGCGGTTCGGTTTTGCGTGGCAGGCTGCGCCCAAGACGGTGATCCGCGGCGGCTACGGCATTTTCTTCGATCCGGTGGGCGTAGACCGTGTGGGCGTCACACAGCTCGGCTTCAGCGTGCGGACGAACCTGATTCCCACGCTGGACAACGGGCAGACCTTCATCGCCACGTTGCAAAACCCGTTTCCGAACGGGGTCCAGCAGCCGGCGCCGGTCGGCCCCAAGACGTATTTGGGGCGGAGCATTTCTTACTGGAACAGCTACATACCGAACCCCTACATGCAGCGGTGGAGTTTCTCGATCCAGCGGGAGCTGCCGTGGCGGAGCCTGATGGAAGCGAGCTATATCGGCAACCGCGGCACGCGCCTGCGGATCTCGCGCGGGAAGGACGTGATCGACCGGAAATGGTATTCGACTTCGCCGGAGCGCGACCAGCCGGTGATCGATTTCTTGACGGCGGCGGTGAACAATCCGTTCTTTTCGCTGCCGGAATTCGAAGGATCGGGCCTTTCCGGGCGCACGGTGGCGCGCAATGCTTTGTTGCGCCCGTATCCGCACTTCACTGGCATGAGCGTGGATGACCCGACCGGGTTCACCTGGTATCACTCGCTTCAGATTCGGGGCGAGAAGCGGTTCAGCCACGGCGTCAGCCTCAACGGCAGCTACACTTGGGCCAAGACGATGGACGCCACCAGCTATCTGAACGACACGGACCCCACGCCGGAGCATGTGATCTCGAACCTGGACCGTCCGCACCGCATCGCCATAAGCGGGGTATGGGAATTGCCAGTGGGGAAAGGGCGGCCGATTGGCGGCGGGATGTCCCGGTGGCTCGACGCCATCGTAGGGGGTTGGCAGTATCAGGCCATCTGGCAACTTCAGAGCGGGCCGGCGCTCGGGTTCGGCAACATCATTTTCCGCGGCGACATCAAGAATATTCCGTTGTCGGCTGACCAGCGCAGCTTGTACCGCTGGTTCAACACCGACGCCGGCTTTGAGAAGAATTCGGCGCGGCAACTGGCTTGGAACATCCGCACCTTCCCGTCGGCGCTGGCGGGGCTGCGCGGTCCCAACGATGACTATTGGGACATGTCGCTGACCAAAGGATTCCGCATCCGGGAATCGCTCCGCATGCAGTTACGGACGCAGTGGGAAGGCGCCATGAACCATCCGCTGTTTTCCAACCCCAACATGGCGCCCACCAATCCGCTGTTCGGCGTCATCAGTTCGACGCGCGGCGAGGCGCGGCGCATCTACGTTGGGGCGAAGCTGATGTTTTAGCTTTACGTCTCAGGCCGGGGGCTGCCGAGGCCTGGCCTGTCAAGCCGGTCCAGGGGCCCCCTTTTCGCCGGGCGCGGAATGCTGTATCTTCACGGTGGGAGGTGTGGGGCAGTGTTCTCATTGTCCAAGATCCTGTTTCCGGTTGATTTTTCCGACCGCTGCGCCGGCGCCGCCGGCTATGTGGTCACTCTGGCGTCGCGGTTCCAAGCGCAGGTGATCATGCTTCACGTCCTGCCGCCCCCACATTACGAGTTCAGCGCGCTCGAAGTGGGCGGGGCGGTTCTCAACGAACTGTTCGCCAGCCGGGCCCAGCAAGTAGCGCGCGAACTGGACCAGTTCCTCACCGACGAACTCGGCGGCATCTCTGTGAAGCGGGTCCTGGCGGAGGGGGATCCCGCCAAGACGATCGTCGAGCACGCCGCCAACGAGGGCGTGGACCTGATTGTGATGCCCACGCACGGCTATGGAACCTTCCGCCGCTTCATATTGGGCAGCGTAACGGCGAAGGTGCTCCACGACGCCGCCTGCCCGGTCTGGACCGGCGTGCATCTGGAGCAGGCGGCCACGGAAGGAAAGGTGACTCTGGAGCATGTGCTGTGCGCGGTGGATCTGGGCCCCGAAAGCGCCAGGGCGCTGAGGTGGGCGGCTTCCATGGCGCAAGAAGTGGGAGCGTCGCTGACCCTGATGCACTCTCTTCCCGCCGCCGCCGCGACCCAGACGCCATCGGACGTGGAGTGCCTGAGGCGCGCCCACGACGAGGCTCAAACGGCGCTGCGGAAGCTGTTGTCTGAAGCCGGCGCGCAAGGCGACGTGGTCGTAGCCGGAGGCGATACACCGAAGGTGGTCTGCGAGACCGCAGCGCGGCTCCGCGCTTCGTTGCTGGTGATCGGGCGGGGCTCCGCGGCGGGCGCGTTTGGCCGGCTCCGCGCCAACGCCTATGCCATCATTCGCCAGTCACCTTGTCCGGTGGTGAGCGTCTAGCGCCTCGCCGGCGCCCTCATGCCGGCAGAGCAGCGCTGCGGCGGAACAAACCCATCTGTTCGGCCGCCCGGATCAACTCCTCGCGGTAATTGGGGTGCGCGATGGCGATCAATGCTTCGGCCCGCTGGCGTATGTTCTTGCCGTGCAGGTAGGCCACGCCGTATTCACTCACTACATAATGCACGTCGCCGCGTGAGGTCACCACGCCAGCGCCGGGCTTGAGCGCGGGCACGATTCGCGAGATCGAGCCGTTCCGGGCGGTCGAACAAATGGTGATAATCGGCAACCCGCCCTTGGAGTGTGCAGCCCCGCGGATGAAGTCCACCTGCCCGCCAATGCCGCTGTAAGGCTTCGGACCGATGGAATCCGAGCAAACTTGTCCCGTAAGGTCGATTTCCAGCGCGGCGTTTACGGCTACCATGCGGTCGTTCTGAGCAATCACAAAAGGATTGTTTACATAGCTGGTGGGATGCAGCTCGATCGCCGGGTTGTTATGGATGAAATCGAACAGCCGCTTGGTGCCGAGCACAAACCCGGCAATCGCTTTGTACGGGTGCAACGTCTTTCGGGCGTTGTTGATGACGCCGCACTCCATCAAGTCGATCACGCCGTCGGAGAACATTTCCGAATGGATGCCGAGGTCTTTGTGGTTTTTCAAATACGTCAGAAGCGTTTCGGGCACCGCGCCGATGCCCGTCTGCAACGTGGCGCCGTCGGGAACCATCTCGGCAATGCGGCGCGCGATTTGCCGGTGCACATCCTCCACCTCGCCCGTGTGGTGTTCAGCCAGCGGGTACGAAGCCTCGACAATCCGGTCCGCCTGGCGGACATGCACAAAACTGTTGCCCAGCGTCCGAGGCGCCTGATCGTTCACCTCGAAGATCACATGCCGCGCCGCCCGGATGGCGGCGAAGTTGATGTCCACTCCGGCGCCGAGGCTCATGTAGCCGTGCTCGTCCGGCGGCGTGCACTGGATCACCGCCACGTCCAGAGGCATTTGTCCGCTTTCGAAAAGACCCTCAATCTCGTGCAGGAAGATGGGCACATAATCGGCGCGGGCGTCCTGCACCGCTTGGCGGACATTGGCGCCGATGAAAAACGCGTTGTGCCGGAAAATGCCTTCGTATTCCGGCTTGGTATATTCGGCGGTTCCGTAGGTCATCATGTGCACGATGGTCACATCGCGCAATTCGCCGGCGCGCCGAACCAGCGCCGCTACGCAGGCTTCCGGCTCCGAACATCCCTGGTGCAAGAAAACCGTGTCGCCGGATCGCACAACGCGCATCGCCTGATCCGCCGAAACCAGCTTGGAGCGGTATAACTCTTTCCAGGTCATATAGTTAGGGCCACCACCAGTGTACCACAAAGAATTCGCTATAGACACCCACCTTTCGGTGGGGCATATAGGATTTCTTCGCTGCTTTCAGTATGCTGGTAGTAGGAACGGGGACAGCGTCATGGATCGCTTCGACGAACTCATCCGCGCGGGCATGACCGTCCGCGAAGTCAAGGTCAACTATCCGGACACCATAGCCGTTTTCGAACGATTGGGTTTCCGCGAACCGTGCGATGACTGTTCCATCGAGTCCGTCTGCCGCAAGCACGGGTTATCAAGCCAGGACGTGGTGGCCGAACTCAACCGGGTGGCTTTCCATTTGGCTTGAGACCGGCGCCTCACTGGAGGGCAGCGCGCGTAGAGAGCTGCGCTTTAGTACAGGCGAACCTCGTCGCCTTCCTTGATCCCGGCTAGGATGACCGCGTGAGTGTTGTTGGTAATGCCCAACTCCACCTCACGCTCCTCAAAACCGTTCGGGGTTTTCACCGAAACGTAGTACTTGCCGCCTGCGCTGCGAATGGCGCCCAATGGCGCAATCAACGCATCGTCTTCGCGGGCGATTTCCACGTCGGCGTAAGCGGAAAGATCGGGAATCAGCCGCTGGTCGTTGCTGTTGATCTCGATCCGCACCGGCACGTTGCGAATATAAAAGTTTTGGCGCCAGCCTCCCACTGCCAGGGCGCCGATGGAATACACTTTACCGGGGAACGCGGTCCCGGGGAAAGCGTCCAGACCCACGGTGGCGGGCAGCCCTACCCGAAAACTGCCAATTTGCGCCTGGCTGACGGTGGCTTCCAACTGCATACTGCCCGGGGATACGACTTTCATGAAGGACTGTCCGGGAGAGACCGAGTCGCCTTCCTGGATCTGGGAATACTCAGAGTTGCGCCAGATGGTGTTCATGACAGCCAGCCCCGCCATGGGAGCTTTGAAAATCATCCGCTCGACGTCGTGGGCGTGGCGCTCCAGATGCCGTTTCTGCCGCAGCAGCGTAATTTCCAAAATCCTCAACTCCGCCTGGTCGGCCATCTTCTTCTCTTCCAAGTCGGCCAGAGCTTGCTTGTACCGGGCTTCGGCTTCCTCCACCTGAAGCTTGATCAACTCCTGGTCCAGCAAGGTGCGCGTCTCGGCGGCGCGGGCTTCCAATTGCCATTTGTCGTAGTCGGCTTTGGCGACCCGCATCGTCTGCGCAAGGTTTTCCTGCTCCACCGCCTGCTGCGCCTTGCGCTTTTCGATGTCGTTGCCGGCTTGCTTCACCATGTCAACGACGTCGTCGATGTGGTCCCGAATCGATTGGGTGTCAATTTCGGCTAGAAAATCCCCTTTGGCCACGGTGGAGCCCGATTTCACCAGCTTCATCAGGACCAGGGAGCGGTTGGCTTCCGGCCCGCGCAAGATGGGCGCCGTGATGTTGGCGAAATTCCGAGCTGAAGTCTGGCCGGACACCCGGACAGTCTGGACAAAAGGCCCCCTGGTGATCTTGGCCGTGCGCACCGCCACCGCCGTCTTGGCCGCTTGCTGCGCCATCTGGCGGGGTTTGAGCCACAACTCATAGGCGGCGACAGATGCACCGGCGATTGCGAGCAAAATCAACAACTTCCAGTAACTTCGGCGGCGCGGGCGAGGCTCCGGCAAAGGCTGGAGGGGGACTTCCGGCGGTGGTACAGGAATGGGCGCCTGATTGCCAATTGCCGACATGGCTCTTCCAGGATACTAGACTTCGTGCAATTAAGGAAGGCGCTCCCGGCCCATTTCAGGTTACGATGTGTAAACTTTTCAGCCGGAACGCCCACTGGGGCGGCAGACCGCCGCCCGATCACCGGGCTCAGGTGAATGGTCCGCCGCCTGCACACCCCCCTGAGGCAAAGGCGGACAAAATGCGCCGAACCCGCTCGGATTCGCAATCCGGGCAAACTAAGCCCTGGTCGGCTTCCGAAGCTCGGCGCAACAATTCAAATGTCTTGCCGCAGTCCTGGCAGCGATACTCGTAAATGGGCATGCAACTACTTCCATTTTACAGAGATGCACTTGGCGGCTTGGGGTGACGTTTGGTACCCTCGGCTGTTGCCGATGAAGGTGGCGCTCGATGCATCGCCTTTGGTGGAGCCGAGCGGCGGAACGCGGCGCTATGTCATGGAACTGCACCGCGCCCTGACCGGGTGTTTCCCAGAGGACGAATTCCGCCTGGTCTCCGACCAGTTCCCCAGACCCGCCTCCTGGCTGGCGCGGCGCTGGTGGCTGGCCGGGGTACAGTTTGAGATGAGGCGGCTTGGGACAGAGGTGTTCCATGGTACTGATTTTTCAGTGCCTTACCTCCCTACCAAGCCTTCCGTGCTGACCCTCCATGACCTGTCTCCCTGGCTGGATCCGGCCTGGCACTCGAAGGCCGGGCGCATCCGCCACAGAACGCCATTCTTGCTGCGTCTGGGGCTGGCGACCATGGTGATTACCCATACGGAGGCGGTCCGCAGGCAAGCGATCGAGCGGTTCTTGCTGTCCCCCTCCCGGGTCGCCGCCATCCCGCTGGCTGCGGCGCCGCATTTTCGCCGGGCAAGCCCCCCAGATGGGAGCTATTTTTTGTACGTGGGCACGTTGGAGCCTCGCAAGAACCTGCCTGCGCTGGTGGAGGCGTGGCGGGAGGTCCGCCGTAAACACCCCATCGATTTCGTGCTGGCAGGGCGGGCTCGCGAAGATGCGCCGAAGATCGCGCCGGAACCAGGACTCAGGCTGCTGGGCCCAGTGGACGAAGAGCGGCTGCCGGAACTCTATTCCGGCGCTCTCGCTTGCCTGTATCCTTCGTTTTACGAGGGATTTGGCTTGCCTGTCCTGGAGGCCATGCAGTGCGGCGCCGCCGTTCTGGCGTCTCGGGATGCGGCCATTGCCGAAGTCGCCGGTGACGCGGCGGCGCTGACCGAAGCCAGCGACGTTCGCGGCTGGGCGGAAGCTATGACTCGCGCCGTGACCGACGAGGCTTGGGTCGAGAATCTTCGCCGCCGGGCGGCAGATCGCGCGCGCCGGTATTCCTGGGAACGCACCGCGCGGGCCACTTACGAAGTCTACAAGGAGGCTGTAGCCCGCTTTGGCTGGTAAACGCACGGCGCTGTTCGTCTGCCCCGAGAGCCCACATCCTCTCATCGGAGGCGGACCGCTGCGCACAGCTTCCTTACTCCATTACTTGCTCGAGCGCTACCAAGTGGACGCAGTCCTGTTTCGGCAGCCCGGCGCACCGCTGCCGCAATGTCCCGGGGCGTCGCGGACGTTGGTGATGGAACTGCCGCACCACAGCCGGAGGACAGCGGCGCGCGTCTGCCGAAATCTGTCCCGTTTGCTGCGCGGAATTCCGCCCTTGGTGGACCGTTTCGCGGGATTCGAGGCGCGGCTGGCTGACTTCGTCACCGGGCGGACCTACGACCTTGCGGTGCTCGAACATCTCTGGGTGGCGCCTTACATCAGCGTTCTACGGCCCGTCTGCCGCCGCCTGGTCCTCGATTTGCACAACATTGAGTCCGAGTGGCACCGCTTGTGCGCCCAGGCGGAGCCCCTTCCGGCAGCCCTGGCCATGCGGCGTTTTGCGCAAGCGGCCCGCCGCCTCGAAAGCCGGTTTCTGCCGGAGTTCGACGTGGTGCTGGCGGCGTCTGAGGAGGATGCCCGCCGCGCAACGGGCATCGCTCGCGGGGCCACAGTGGCCGTGTACCCGAACGTGTTGCCGCCGCCTAGCGCCCGGGCGCGGGAGGATGACGGCCGCTCGATCGTGTTCCCGGGCAACCTCGAGTATTTGCCCAACCGGCAGGCTATCCGCTGGTTTCACAGCCGGGTCTGGCCATTCCTCCGACGGCGAGGGGGCGTGCTCTGGCGGATCCTGGGGTGTCACCCGGAGGCGGTCCCGAAACGGCTGCGTGCGGATCAGAGGATCGAGGTGGGTCCATTGGGGGAAGACTCCATCGGGGCGTTAGCCAAGTGCAGCGTAGGAATTGCCCCCCTGGTTTCGGGCAGCGGCACGCGGTTGAAGATTCTGGAGATGTGGGCCGCCGGACTGCCGGTCGTCTCGACTTCATTGGGCGCCGAGGGGTTGGGCGCGTCGCCGGGCGTCCACCTGATTATCGCCGACGAGCCCCTTGCTTTTGCGGCGGCGATTGAAGCGCTCTTGGAGGATCCGGAGCGGCGGCGGCAAATGGGTCAAGCTGGGCGCGAACTCCTGCTGGAGCGTTTTACCTGGCATTCGGGATGGCGGCGTTTGGAGGCAGCGGGGATTTAGGGGTTGCCCCTATCTTTGCGTTGCGCTTTATACTGGAAGGAACCGCATGCGCTTTTCCGTCGATGCTCACGCCATTGGACAGCATCTGACCGGGAACGAAGTATACATCCGTAACCTATTGCAGCGCTTCGCCGCGCTCGACAAGAGCTCGGAGTTCATCGCTTACGTCGCAGCCGAGGAAGCGGCCGCTTGGATCCCGGAACGGTTTCAACTCCGGCGCGTCTCGAAGAACCCTTTCAAGCGTCTGGGGTGGGACCTGCCTCGCCTGATCCGCCGGGACCGTCCTGATTTGTTGCATGTGCAATACACGGCTCCGCTGGGCCGCCTGGCGCCGCTGGTGGTGACGGTGCATGACGTCAGCTTCATCGAGCACCCCGAGTTTTTCCCGGCGGCGCGGCGCCTGCAACTGCGCAGCACGGTTGCGGACACTGTGAAACGAGCGGCGCGCGTCCTGGCGCCGAGCGAATTTTCGAGGCAATCGATCCTGCGGCATTACAACCTGTCCTCCGAACGGGTAGTGGTGGTGCCCAACGCGGTCTCGCCGGGTTTTCGCCCCATTTCCAGAGAGCAGGCGGTAGCGGCGGTGGGGAGCAAGTACGGCATTGCGCGGCCTTATCTGCTCATGGTGGGAGACCTGCAACCGCGGAAGAATCAATTAGGCTTGGTGCGCGCCTTTGCCGCCTTGTTGCGCGAGCGCCCCGGCATGCCCCACTGTCTTGTCCTGGTGGGCAAGGAAAACGGCTACGCGGAACGAGTGCGCGCGGAGGCGACCCGGCTGGGAGTGCGCGGCCGGGTGCATTTCACCGGGTTCGTTCCCGATGAAGACTTGGTGGTGTTGTACGCCGGGTGCGAGATTTTCGCCTTCCCGTCGTTCTATGAAGGATTTGGAATTCCCATTCTGGAAGCCATGGCGTGCGGCCGGGCAGTGGCGTGTTCGAATACTTCGGCCATGCCGGAGGTGGCCGACGGCGCGGCCATCCTGTTTGACCCGCGGTCGGAGGCTGACATGGTTCGCGCTCTGCGTGATTTGCTCTTGGATGGCGAACTGCGGCAACGCATGGAGCGGCTGGGCCAGCAGCGGGCATCCCAGTTCAGTTGGGAGCTGTCAGCCGCCAGGACCTTGCGAGTCTACTACGACGTGGCTGAGAACGCCCGGCGGGCTCCGGCGATGGCGGTGCGCGCGGCCACGGTGACTAAGCCATGATGATCTGGATCTTGTTGGGCGCGATGTTCAGCGCCGGACAGGGCGCCCGCGCCCAAGCGCCCGAAGAGACGCTGCCCTATGCGGTAAACTGGCCGAGCGGCTTGGGTCTTGGCGAGGCTGTCATCACCGCCAACAAGGTGAAGAACGCCGAGGGCGCCGAGCAGTGGCGCTTCGAATTGAAGCTGGACGCTTCGGTGCCCGGGTTCACCGTTTCGGACAAGTTTCGGGCTCTCGCCACGGCCGAATATTGCTCTTTGGAATTCGAGCGCGACATCCGCCATGGCAAGCGCGCCGACCGGGAGCGCATCATTTTCGACCAAGCCAAAGGAAACGCGGTACGGGAAACGCTGGAAGGCGGAGGCAAGTCCGAATTTCCCATTCCCGCCTGCGCTAAGGATCCGCTCACCTACTTGTTTTTCGCGCGCCGGGAGCTCAAGCAAGGGCGTCTGCCCGCCGCCCAGCCGGTCTTTTATGGGGCTGCTTATGCGGTTCGCATGGAGTCGGGAGGGGTGCAAAAGATCCGGGCAGGCGACGCCTGGGTGGAGACCGACCGCGTGCTTGTGACCTTTAAAGGGCCGAAAGCCGACCACAAAGTGGAGGCGTTCTTCGCCCGCGATGCATGGAGGACGCCCACCCTGGTTCGCATCCCCTTGCCCATAGCTACGCTGGTGGTGGAGCTGGCTCGCTGATCATGCGTGTTGCCTTCTTCTCGCCCTTGCCACCCTCCAAGAGCGGCATCGCCGATTACTCGGCGGCGCTGCTCGAACCGCTGGGGCGGCTGGCTGAGGTCATTCCATTCCGCTCCGCCGAAGAGGCGTTTGATCCCGGCGCTTTTGACATCGCCCTGTATCAGGTCGGCAATAACTCCTGGCACGAATTTGTCTATCGCGCCGCTCTGAGCCACCCTGGCGTAGTCGTGCTGCATGAGGCCAACCTGCACCACCTGATTGCCGAAATCACCATCAAACGCGGGGACTGGGACGCCTACCTGGCCGAATGCGAGTACGAGGGGGGCGCGGCGGCGCTCGAATTCGCCCAGCGAGTGAGGAGGCTGGAGACCGGTCCGGATTACGATGGGCTTCCGATGCTGCGCCGCATTCTGGAGCACGCCCGCGGGGTGGTGGTGCACAGCGCTTACGTCGAGAGCGCGGTTCGCGAACGCGGTTACCGGGGACCGGTGGCGCGCATTCCGCACGGCGCCTGGCTGCCGGAGGCGAGCCGCATGGACTACCGCACCCGATTGGGTCTCGGCCCCGGCACGCCGCTGGTGGGAATCTTTGGGCATCTTAAACCGTATAAGCGCATCCCACAGGCGCTAGCCGCCTTCCGCCGGGTGGTGCGCCTACTGCCGGACGCCAAGATGATCCTGGCGGGCGAGCCGCACCCAGACCTTCCCGTGCACCAGTACATTGCGGCCCTGGGCCTTGAAGACCATGTTCGCGTGCTCGGTTTCACGCCCATCGAGGACTTTACCGGATGGATGGCGGCTTGCGACGTGATTTTGAACCTGCGGTTTCCCTCGGTGGGCGAGACGTCGGGCACGGCGCTGCGCGCCCTCGGGCTGGGCCGCGCGCTGATCGTATCCGACGTCGGCGCTTTCCGCGAGTTTCCGGATGAAATCTGCTGCAAGGCGCCTGTGGACGCCTCCGAAGAAGATACTCTGTTCGAGTATTTGAACCTGCTGCTTTCCCGGCCCGAAACAGCCCAACTTTTGGGCGCCAAAGCGCGCCAGTGGGTGGCCGCCGAGTGCAACTGGGAGCGCGTGGCGGGGCTGTACGCGGAATTCCTGGAGCATGTTTGCACCGGCAAGACCGCGCCCGCCGCTAAGGCGGACAAGCCAGTCGAGTCCGCGGCTGCGGCGCCCCGGGCGGTGGAGCCTGAATACATCCAAAGTTGGGCGCAGCCGGAAGCCCGCGGCTACCTGGAGCATCATTTGAGCCGTCTGGAGCGTACGCTGGCGATGACGCCGCCCGGCGGACCCGAGGATCGCGTTCTCGAGATGGGCGCTTATCTGCAAATTACCCCCGCGCTGAAAACCCGCCTGGGATATGGCGAGGTCCGCGGATGCTATCTCGGCCCCAGCGGCAAAACCGACCACCGTCGCGTGACCTCCTCGGAAGGCGAAGTTTTCGCCTGCGACATTGATCTGTTCGACGCCGAACGGGACCGCTTCCCGTACCCCGACGAGTATTTTGCAACGGTGCTGTGCTGTGAGCTGATCGAGCATTTGTCGCACGATCCGATGTTCATGATGGCGGAGATCAACCGAGTGTTACGGCCAGGAGGACACTTGGTGCTCACCACCCCGAACGCCGCGTCGTTGCGGGCCATCGCCGCCATCTTGGAGGGCTTTCATCCCGGCTTTTTCCCGGCATACATCCGGCCTCAGGCTACCCAAGGGGAAGCGGAGGCGCGTCACACGCGCGAGTACACGCCGAAAGAGATTTACCGGCTGCTGGTGGACTCCGGCTTTGAAGTTGTGAAGCTGGAAACCGGCGAGTTCCGGCAATTGCCCAAGCCTGAGCTGATTTGGGTGGAGCATTTGCTGGATGCCTACCGCTTCGACAAGAGTTTGCGAGGAGACGGCATCTACGCGCTGGCGAGGAAAACCGGCGGCGTTCGGAACCGATATCCCGAATGGCTGTACAGCGGAGGCGAATGAGCGCCGGCTACGACAGAGTGCATGCGGAGGTCGAAGCCGGCGCGCTGAGGCTTCGCTTCCGTCTGCTGAACCAGGGCAAGCAGCCGTGGCGCGGCGGAGCCGACTCAACCGGCTGGCAGATCTACGACCCCGCCACGCACCTGTTCATCTCCGAGGGTGAGTGGGTTCCCCTGCCGCGCGACGTGGCGCCGGGTGAAGACTGCGAGATGGAGTTACGCATCCCTCTACCCGCCGATGGCGCACGCTACCGCGTTTATGTCTCCCCCGTGCTCCGGGAGGGCGGATGGACGTACGCCCGCGGATCCAAGATGATCACCGCCGACATCAGCGCGGGGAGGCTTGAGCGCGTGCGGGTCACGACGCTCACCGGTCTTCGTTTGGAGACGCTGCCGCGCTTGCTGCGAGAGCTGTTAACGGCGCCCATCGTCACGCTCCTCAAAAACCGGCGGCTGATCGAGTCCATGGTAAGGCGCGACGTGCAAGCGCGCTACCGCGGCAGCATCGGCGACATGTTCTGGGCGGTGCTGTCGCCTCTGTTGCTGATGCTGACCTACGGTTTCGTCTTTGGCGTGGTGCTGCAAACGCGCTTCCGCAATGACGAGTCGCCCGCGGGCTTTGTGCTTTACTTTTTAGCCGGCATGATGCCCTGGTTGCCGCTCAGCGAGGCGCTGGCGCGAGCTCCTCACAGCATCCTCGAGCACCGCAACCTGGTGAAGAAACTGCTGTTTCCCGTTGAGATCATCCCGGCAACCCAGGTAGTGACGGCTCTGGTGACGCAAGCCATCGCCCTCGTCTTGTACGCCGCTTGCGTGATCATCCTTCGAGGTGGGCTGCCCTGGAATGTGCTCTGGCTTCCCTTGCTGGTGATTCCGCAAATCCTGATGACTCTCGGGCTCTCGTGGTTTCTTTCCGCCCTAGGCGTGTTCGTGCGCGACCTCGGCCAACTGATGGGGTTCTTGCTGACGCTGTGGTTCTTTATCACGCCGATCTGCTACCCCGAGCAGAGCCTGCCCGCATGGAGCCTCCCCGTCCTGGGCAAGAATCCGCTCTACATTCTGGTCCGCGGATACCGGGCGGTGTTTTTGGAATTCCGGGCGCCGGAATTCGAATCGTTATGGAAATTGTATGTCCTGTCCGTTCTTCTTTTTTTCTTCGGCTTTGCCTGGTTCAGGAAATTGAGGAGATCCTTTCCGGACGTCCTGTAAGCTTCATTTGGCGGGCGCGGGCGCGGGCGCGGGCGGCGGCGGTTCCGGCTTTACGAACTGGGCGTCATCCAGTGGAACATTGAACCTGACCTCGGTAATGCGCGTTCCGATGGTTCCCATGGGCGCCTGTTGCGTAATCTGAAACGGAATGCGGATGCCGTCCACGTCACGGTAATCGGAAAGGAAAGTCTTGAGCGCAGTCTCCCGAGAGCCGCTGACGATGGTGATGTCGGACCGCAGCAGCAGGAACGAATCCGCGTCGTAGTAGCGAACCATGGGCAAGCCGGCTTTGGGAGTGATCTTCAATACCCAAACTTCCCGGTTCTCGACTTTGCCTTTTCCCGCCAGCTCGACCTTCTCGTACAGGTCTCTCCATTTGAGTTCCGCATTCAGCGTGGCTTCGCGTTCGAGCAGAGCCAACTGCGGCCCGGTGATGTCGGTGACCTCGCCGTTCTGGTCCTTGCGCCAGCCCGCTTTACCGTCGAAACACTGGCGAATCTCGCCCAAGCCTTCGACGCGCGTCACCGTAAGGCGTTTGTTAGGCGCCTTGGAGTAGATTTCAATGTGGCCGCGCAAGCCCTGCGGGCCCATCTCCATTTCGCCCTTCATGACGCTGGAGGTGATCTTTTCGCGCACAGCCCGCCCGCCGGTGGCTTCGATGGATTTTTCCAGAATCTCCTCGGGTGTGGGTTCTTGACTCAGAAGAAAGGCGGGCGCAAGGAGCGCCAGAAGAATCGCATGGCTCATACCCGGATTATCCCGCAGCGGCGCCCTCAGGCGTGGCCGACGGTGCGCACGTTGCGCCCGACTTTTCGCAAGCGTCCGTCGCCGAGATCCTCGCGGGCGCGTTCGGCATATTGCATGAGACGCTTGACCACGTCAGGGTGGGCGGCGGCCACATCGCGCCGCTCTCCGGGATCGGATTCCAGATCGTAGAGCAGCGGCCCTTTCATGCCCGGATCGGCAAAACGGGGATGCGGGTGCAGGTGCAGCTTCCATTTGCCGCTGCGCACCGCGTTCAGCTCTTCGTAGTCGTTGTAAATGTAAAACGCTTCATACTGGGAGCGGGCCCCGGGCTGCCCGGAAAGCAGGGGCCACATGTTCTTGCCGTCGATGATCCGGTCCGTGGGGACGCGCCCGCCGCCAAGATGCGCGAAGGTGGGCAGCATATCCATGCCGGTGGCGATCTCGTGCGACACCCGGCCGGCGGGAATGTGACCCGGCCACCAAGCAATCAAAGGCGCCCGGATGCCGCCTTCCCAGGTGGTGGCCTTCGCTCCGCGCAGCGGACCGTTGGAGCCGCTGCGATAGCCGCGCTGCCCCATCCCCTCCCAGACGATGCCGCCGTTATCCGACGTGAACAGGACCAGCGTGTTGTCGTCCACCTTGGCCCGCCGCAGCGCAGCCAGCACCTCGCCCACGCTCCAGTCCAGTTCTTCAATGACGTCGCCGTACAGCCCGTGAGGCGAACGGCCGGCGAACTTCTCCGATGCCGCGATCGGCACGTGCGGCATGTGATGAGCCAAGTAAAGGAAGAAGGGCTTGCTGTGCCCCGCCTCGATGAACCGCACAGCCTCTTCGGTCAGCTTTTTGGTGAGGTATCGCTGCTCCGGTCCGCTCTCCACGATTTTTTCGTCCCGCATTAAGGGCAGCGGCGGCGAAACGTACTGAATGAGGTTGTATTTCACGTTGCCCATGTCGTTGGAATAGGGGATTCCGTAATAGGAATCGAATCCCTGGCGGGTAGGCAAGAACTTGGGCTGCCAGCCCAGGTGCCACTTGCCCACGCAGGCGGTGGCGTAGCCGGCGTCCTTCAGCACTTCGGCTACCGTGATTTCGTCCGGATGCAAGCCGGTGGTCGAATAGGGGAACAGAACCCGGTAGCCGAGTCCCACGCGCATAGGGTAGCAGCCGGTCATCAAAGCCGCGCGCGTGGGGGTGCATACCGAAGCTGGGGCGTAGTAGTGGGTGAAGCGGACGCCTTCGGCGGCCATCCGGTCCAGGTTGGGCGTGCGGATGGTGGTGGCGCCATAGACGCCGAGGTCCCCGTAGCCCAGATCGTCGGCCAGAATCAGCACGATATTGGGACGGCGAGGCGCGCTCAACAATGCGGGCGCCCCGGATAGGGCGGCGAGAAATTGCCTGCGGTTCATATTCTTCATCACTTTCTCAGAGAGCGTATTTTAAGCCTTCAGGCGAGCGCCCGGAACGGCGGGGATCCCCGCCGGTTTCCATAAGGATTTGCTTCATCCGGTCCTGGAGGCTTTCCACCAAGGATTTCAGTTTTGGGTCCGGGATGTGCTCGGTCAGGCGTCCGCGCTGGGTGGTGATGCGGACGCCGCCCAGCAGGTTTTTCATCTGCGAAGGGTCTTCGACGATGTCATAGAGTTCGTCCATATCCCATAGCCCGTAAGTCTGGCAATAGCTATAGCGTTCGGTGCGGAGTCCCGTCAGGGTTGGCGTATAGGGATAGTCGAACTCCCACTCGTATTCGTAGAGGAAGTCCTTTCGCCAGCCGGCACGCTCTCCGCGGAGCAGCGGCAACAACGAGCGTCCATGCATGCCGTGGGGCGGAGAGATCCCGGCGGCGTCCAGGATGGTGGGCGCGATGTCGAGATTGAGCGCCATCTCGGGCACGGCGCTTCCGCGCGGAGCCAGCCGCGGGCAGTGGAGCCAGAGCGGAACGCGGATGGAAGGCTCATACATGGCGCGCTTGTCGATCAGCCCGTGTTCGCCCCACATGATGCCGTTATCGCCCATGTAAATGAGCAGGGTATCCTCCAGTAACCCCAGCTTCGCCAGCTCATCCATTACCGCGCCGGTGGATTCGTCCACCGCCGCCAGCGAACGGCAGTAGCCCCGGTAGGCATCCTCGAACGACATCTGGTGCGCGTAAATGCCGTCCACCCCTTGCCGGGAATACCGCCGGCGCTTGACCCATTCGGGCCGCTGCCGCATATCCTCCTCGGTGTAGTTCATGGACTTAGGGCGCGGGACCGGTTCGGTCCGGTATAAATCCCGGTGCCGGGGGGCGGGTTCAAACGGGTAGTGCACGGCTTTGTGCGACAGGTATAGGAGGAAAGGCCGTGAGGCGTTATCCCGGAGGAACCGCAGCGCCTCATCGGTCAGGATGTCGGTCATGTAGCCGGCAGTTTTCCGGCGCGTTCCGTTCACGTTGATTTCCGGGTCGAAATACTGGCCTTGTCCGAAAAACGAGACCCAGTGATCAAAGCCCGGGCGGCGCTCATCGCTGGCTCCGCCCATGTGCCATTTGCCGATGAAGCCTGTGCGGTAACCGGCCTTCTGCAACAACGCGGGGAAGGTCGGCAAGCTGGGATCGAGTTCCGTGAAATTGTCGGTGACGCGATGGGCGTGGGCGTACAGACCGGTAAGAATGGAAGCGCGGCTCGGCGAGCAGAGCGAAGAGGTTACAAAGGCGTTGCGGAATACCGTGCCGCCGCGGATCAGGCGGTCCAGGTTGGGCGTTTTCAGCCAGGGATGGCCGAGCGCCCCGGCGAAATCATAGCGATGGTCGTCGGTAAGGATGAAAACGATGCTGCGCCGGCGGGGCTGCGCGCCGATGGATGGCGCCGCTGCGGCGCCCGCCATCGCACCGAGGAACCTCTTGCGCGTCATGCAGGTGATTTTACGCTCTCGGCGGTGTGCAATCCAAGTGGCGCCATTAGGGTTGCAGAAAGCCAGACAATCTTCCAGACACCGCAGCACTCGGAATCTTAACTGCCTTTTCACT
>Ga0272446_1004299_pt1 | contig 16969 bp, 15 predicted proteins | sample YNPCB0061_FD_194587 | JGI IMG/M metagenome (GOLD analysis project Ga0272446, IMG submission 194587) | Hot spring microbial mat communities from Yellowstone National Park, WY, United States - YNP-CB-006-1 | ecosystem: Environmental > Aquatic > Thermal springs > Hot (42-90C) > Sediment | place... | reverse complement strand
CTAATGGACAATCTGGGTTCACTTCACTTTCATGCCCGGCGCGGCGCCGGTGTCGGGCGACAGCAGGAACGGCCCGCCGCGGTCGTCGGAGGCAGCCAGGACCATGCCTTCGGACAAGCCGAACTTCATCTTGCGTGGCGCGAGGTTGGCGACCATGACCGTGAGCCGCCCGCGCAGGTCTTCGGGTTTGTAGGTCGAGCGGATGCCGGCGAAAACCTGGCGGGTACCGAGCGAGCCGAGATCGAGCGTGAGGCGGATGAGTTTGTCGGCGCCTTCGACGTACTGCGCATCGGCGATGCGTGCGATACGCAGGTCGATCTTGCTGAAGTCATCGATCGAGACCGTTTCCGCCACCGGCTGCGCGCTATGGACCTGCGCTTCGGCGTGACGCACCGGCGCGGGGGGCGGCGCCGGCTCCAGGTTCTGCCGGTTGGCCTCAACGAGGGCAGCGATGGATTTCGGGTCGATGCGCGTCATGAGATGCTGGTATTCGTTGATGCGCCGGTGAATGAGCAGCGTGCCGGCGTCGTCCCAGGTGAGCGGCGGGATGGCGAGGAACGATTCGACCGTTTCGGCCAGTCTCGGTAGCACGGGCTTGAGGTAAAGCGTCAACAGGCGGAAGAGGTTGAGGGCGACCGTCGCGACTTCGTGCAGGCGGTAGACGGCTTCGGGCTTTTTGGCGAGTTCCCAGGGCTTTTCCTCGGCCACGTACTGGTTCGCGCGGTCGGCCAGCGCCATGATCTCGCGCAGCGCCCGGGAATAGTCGCGCGCTTCGTAGCACGCGGCGATGCTGTCCGCCGCGGCCTGGAATTCGCCCACCAGATCGATATTGGCGATGCCCTCGGCGAGCTTGCCGCCGAAGTGTTTGTGGATGAAGCCCGCGGTGCGGCTGGCGATGTTGATGAACTTGCCGACGAGATCGGCGTTCACGCGGGCGACGAAATCCTCGAGGTTGAGGTCGATATCCTCCATCGAGCCGTTGAGCTTGGCGGCGTAGTAATAGCGCAGCCATTCGGGGTTGAGCCCCTGTTCGAGGTAGCTTTGCGCGGTGATGAAGGTGCCGCGCGATTTGGACATTTTCTGGCCGTTGACGGTCAGAAAGCCGTGGGCGTAAATCGCGGTCGGCAGCCGGAAGCCCGAGAACTTGAGCATCGCGGGCCAGAACAGGGCATGGAAATAGAGGATGTCCTTGCCGATGAAATGCACGAGTTCGGCGCGCGAATCGGGCGCCCACCAGTCGTCGAAATTCAGGCCGCGCAGCTGGGCGAGACGCGCAAAGCTCGCCATGTAGCCGACCGGCGCATCGAGCCAGACATAGAAATACTTGCCCGGTGCGTCCGGGATTTCGAAGCCGAAGTACGGCGCGTCGCGGCTGATATCCCAGTCGCTGAGCCCGGCCTCGAACCATTCCTGCATTTTGTTGGCGGCCTCGGGTTGCAACGCGCCGGAGGTGGTCCACTCGCGCAGGAAGGCTTCGCACGCGCCGAGCTTGAAGAAATAATGCTCGGAATCGCGGTGCACGGGGGTGGCGCCGGAAATCGCCGAGACCGGGTTCTTGAGCTCGGTCGGGCTGTAGGTCGCGCCGCACACCTCGCAGCTGTCGCCATACTGGTCGGGCGCGCCGCAGCGGGGACATTCGCCCTTGATGAAACGGTCGGGCAGGAAGAGATTGCGGACAGGGTCGTAGAGCTGTGCGATGGTCCTGACCTCGATCAGTCCCTGGGCCTTGAGACGGGCGTAGATCGTCGATGCGAGGGTGCGGTTTTCTTCGGAGTGTGTCGAGTGGTAGTGATCGAAAGCGATCGCAAAGCCGGCGAAATCCCGCGTGTGTTCGTGCCAGACACGATCGATCAGCGCCTCGGGGGTGATGCCTTCCTTTTCGGCGCGCAGCATGATCGCCGTGCCATGCGTGTCGTCGGCGCAGACGTAGCGGCAATCATGGCCGCGCATTTTCTGGAAACGCACCCAGATGTCGGTCTGCACGTATTCGACCAAATGGCCGAGGTGAATGCTGCCGTTGGCGTAGGGGAGCGCGGACGTGACGAGGATCTTGCGGGACATGGCGGGCTCGCGCAGCGCTCAGAACAGATCGTCGGGCAGGTCGTTGTGGCTGCCGTCACAGAAAGGTTTGTCCTTGGTGTGCTTGCAGTTGCACAGCCATACCGTGGTCTTTTCCTTGACGGTAAAGGGCAGCGGCTCGATGCCCGTGCCCTCGTGGGCGCCGTCGCAGAAGGGCTGGTTCATCGAACGGCCGCAGGCGCACCACCAGTATTCGCCCGGTTCGAGTTCGAGTTCGGCGGGATTGCGGTCATAGACGATGGGGTCGGACATGGGTGGCCTCCAGGCGGGTTAGCGGACGAGCTGTCCGAGGACGAAGGGCAGAATGCCGCCCTGCTTGTAGTACTCGACTTCGATCGGCGTGTCGATGCGCAGCTTGAGGCGTGCACGCTGGCTGCTGCCGTCCTTGCGGCGGATCACCAGGGTGACGTCCTGCTGCGGCGTGATGCCGTCCGACAGCCCTTCGAGGTCGAAGGTCTCGCTGCCGTCGAGCGCGAGCGTCGCGGCATCGACGCCGTCCTCGAACTGGCAGGGCAAAACGCCCATGCCGGCGAGGTTGGCGCGATGGATGCGCTCGAAGCTCTTGGCGATCACGGCGTTCACGCCGAGCAGGCGCGTACCCTTTGCGGCCCAGTCGCGCGACGAGCCGGTGCCGTATTCTTCGCCGGCAAAGATGACCAACGGGGTGCCTTCGCGCTGGTAGGCCATGGCGGCGTCGTAGATCGGCATTTGCTGGCCGTCCTTCAGGGTGACACCGCCTTCGCTGCCGGGGATCATGCGGTTGCGGATGCGCACGTTGGCGAAGGTGCCGCGCATCATCACCTCGTGATTGCCCCGGCGCGCGCCGTAGCTGTTGAAGTCGGCCGGCGCGACGCCATGCTCGATGAGATAGCGTCCCGCAGGCGAGGCGGGCTTGATCGAGCCGGCAGGGCTGATGTGGTCGGTGGTCACGGAATCGCCGAAGATCGCCAGCGCGCGCGCGCCACGGATGTCGCCGCCGGGGCCGGCGGGCAGCGCGAAGAACGGCGGCGGCTGGATATAGGTCGAGGCGGCGTCCCAGGTATAGGTCGCGCCGGCTGGCGAGGCGACTTCACGCCATAGCGGCGAGGCGTCGGCGAGGTCGGCATAGAGCGCGCGATAGCGCTCGGGGTCGAGTGCCGCGGGCAGGCGCGCATTGATCTCCGCCAGGCTCGGCCAGATGTCCCTGAGATAGACGGGCGCGCCGTCGGTGCCTGTGCCGAGTGGCTCGCGCGCCAGATCGACGTCCATGCGCCCGGCGATGGCATAGGCGACGACGAGCGGCGGCGACATCAGGAAGTTGGCCTTCACCGCGGCGTGCACCCGGGCCTCGAAATTGCGGTTGCCGGAGAGCACCGAGGCGACGACGAGATCGTGCTCGGCGATGGCCGTCTCGATCTCCGGCGCGAGCGGCCCCGAGTTGCCGATGCAGGTCGTGCAGCCGTAGCCGACGAGCCGGAAACCCAGCGCGTCGAGGTGGCGCTGCAAGCCGGTTTTTTCCAGGTAGTCGGTCACGACGCGCGACCCGGGCGCAAGCGAGGTCTTGACCCAGGGTTTCACGGACAGGCCGCGTGCCACGGCCTTTTCCGCCAGCAGGCCGGCGGCGAGCATGACGCCGGGATTGGAGGTGTTGGTGCACGACGTGATCGCCGCGATGACCACGTCGCCGTGGCCGAGGGTGGGGCTGTGTGCGAACAGCGCAGCCGGGTCGGCCGTCAGGTGATCGGGCGAAGGATGACTGTCGAGCATTTCCGCTTCCTGATCGGGCACCGCGCCGGTCTCCTCCTGATCGCCGCCCCCGGCGAGGTCGATTGGTGCGGCCGGTGGCGCGCCGAGCGGATGGCGCTGCGACAGTGCATCGGCCGGCTTGCCGAAACCGCCTTCGGTCTGCGCCGCGGCGAACAGCGAGCGGAAGGTCTGTGCCGCCCGATCGAGGACGATGCGGTCCTGCGGGCGCCTGGGTCCGGCGATCGAGGGCTCGATGGTGGCAAGGTCGATCTCGATGACGCTGGAATAATCGCAGTCGCCCTTTGCGGGAATGCCGAACAGCCCCTGCGCGCGGTAGTAGTTGCGCAGCGCATCGACCTGCGCGGCGCTGCGGCCGGTGGCAAGGAAATACGCGCAGGTCGCCTCGTCGACCGGGAAGAATCCCATGGTCGCGCCGTATTCCGGGGCCATGTTGGCGATCGTCGCGCGGTCGGTGACGGGCAGTGCCGCGGCGCCCGCGCCGAAGAATTCGACGAACTTGCCGACCACCTTGGCGCGGCGCAGCACCTCGGTAACGGTGAGCACGACGTCGGTTGCGGTCACGCCTTCACGGATATGGCCTGTGAGGTGCACGCCGACGACGTCGGGAGTCAGGAAATACACCGGTTGGCCGAGCATCGCTGCTTCGGCCTCGATGCCGCCGACGCCCCACCCGACGACGCCGACGCCGTTGATCATCGTGGTGTGTGAATCGGTGCCGACCAGCGTGTCCGGGAAATAGACGCCGTCCTTTTCCATCACCCCACGGGCGAGGTATTCGAGGTTGACCTGATGCACGATGCCCACGCCCGGCGGGACGACCTTGAACGTGTCGAAAGCCTGCATGCCCCACTTGAGAAACTGGTAGCGCTCGCGATTGCGGGCGAACTCGATCTGCATGTTGCGCACCAGCGCATCCGGGGTGTTCGCCACGTCGACCTGCACGGAGTGGTCGACCACCATGTCGACCGGCACCAGCGGCTCGATGGCTTTCGGGTCGCGGCCGCGCGCTACGGCCGCATCGCGCATGGCGGCGAGGTCGGCGAGCAGCGGCACGCCGGTGAAATCCTGGAGGATGACGCGCGACACGACGAAGGGGATTTCGTCCACGCGCGCGCCGTTGGGCTGCCAGCGCGCGAGCTGTTCGACGTGCGCTTCGCTGGCCAGCTTGCCGTCGCAGTTGCGCAGCACCGATTCGAGCACGATGCGGATCGACACCGGCAGGCGCGCGATCGGCGCGCCCGTCGCCACGGCGAGTTTCTTCAGGGAATGGAAGCGGGCCTGGCCGCCGGGAATGGCAAAGCTGTCGAGGGTGTTGAAGGCGTCGCGCATGGTCGGGACTGGGGGATCGTGGGGCAAAAGCGGTATTCTATCGCACTCCCCACAGCCCGAATTGACGCCCGCCATGTCCGACCTGAAGAAACGCGCCCTCGATTACCACCGTCTTCCGCGCCCCGGAAAAATCGAGGTGATTTCCGCTAAACCCTGCGCCACGCAGGACGATCTGGCGCTCGCCTACACGCCCGGCGTCGCCCATCCGGTTCTGGAAATCGCCCGCAATCCGGAAGCCGCGTACCGGTACACCGGCAAGGGCAATCTGGTCGCGGTCATCACCGACGGCACGGCCATCCTCGGCCTCGGCAACCGCGGCCCGCTCGCCGCCAAGCCGGTGATGGAAGGCAAAGCGGTGCTGTTCAAGCAGTTCGCCGGGATCGACGTGTTCGATATCGAAGTCGATGCGCGCACGCCGCAGGAATTCATCAAGGTCGTGGAGGCGATCGCGCCGACCTTTGGCGGCATCAACCTCGAAGACATCGCGGCACCGCATTGCTTCGAAATCGAAGCCGCGTTGAAGAAGAAGCTCGACATACCGGTCTTCCACGACGATCAGCACGGCACCGCGACCATCATCTGCGCCGGTCTGCTCAACGCGCTCGCCGTCCAGGGCAAGACGCTGGAAACGGCGAAGATCGTTTGTCTGGGCGCGGGGGCGGCGGGCATCGCCTCGCTGAATCTGCTGCTTGCCATGGGCGCGCGCAAGCGCAACATCCTGCTGGTCGATTCCAAGGGCGTGGTGCACAAGGGGCGCACCGATCTCAACGGCTTCAAGAAGGCCTACGCGCGGCAGACGCCGCTGCGCACGCTCGCCGAGGCGATGGCAGGCGCCGACGTGTTCATCGGCGTCTCTGGCGGCAACCTGGTGACCCCGGCGATGGTCAGGTCGATGGCCGACAAGCCGATCGTCTTCGCGCTCGCCAACCCGACCCCGGAGATCGCCCCGGAAAAGGCCCTGGCCGCGCGCAGCGATCTGGTCATGGCGACGGGGCGCTCCGATTACCCCAACCAGGTCAACAACGTGCTCGGCTTCCCGTTCATTTTCCGCGGCGCGCTCGACGCGCGCGCCCGGCAGATCACCCAGGCGATGCTCATCGCTGCGGCCAACGCGCTCGCCGAGCTGGCGCGCGAGCCGGTTCCCGCTTCGGTCCTGAAAGCGTACAAGCTCAAAAAGCTGGAATTCGGCGCGCAGTACATCCTCCCCAAGCCCTTCGATCCGCGGCTTGCCGAGCGCGTGCCGCAGGCCGTCGCGAAGGCGGCACGGCGCGGCAAATAGGTCGTCGCACCCGATCCGCATGGCCGCTGGGTTCCGGTCGCCAACACAATGATGAACCGCCCCGTCTATCTCGACCTGTTCCGGCTCAGGCTGCCGCTGCCGGGCTGGGTTTCGATTCTGCATCGGCTTTCGGGCGCCCTGCTGTTCGTGGCCTTGCCGCTCGCGGTATGGCTGCTCGCCGCCTCGCTGTCCGGCCCGTCCGGGTTTGCCGCGGTGGCCGGCCTGTTGCGCCACCCGGCGGCAAAGCTCGTCGGCCTGCTGTTCGCGTGGAGCTTCGCGCAGCATTTTTTCGCCGGCTTGCGGCATCTGATGATGGACGCGCACCACGGCGTGACGCTCGCCGCGGCGCGCCGCAGCAGTGCCGTCGTGCTGGGCGCATCGGCCCTGGCGACGCTCGTCTTCGCCGCATGGGTGTTCGCATGAGATTGCCGGTCGGTGCGCGCGCCGGGACCGGAAGCTGGCTCGTGCAACGCGCCAGCGCGATCGTTCTGGCGATCCTGATCCCGCTTCTGGCAGGTCGCGTGCTGGCGGCGATGCCGGCCGAGTTCGCTGCCTGGCAGGCGCTCTGGGCGCCACCCTGGGTGCGCGTCGCCGTGCTGCTTTGCGGGGTCGCGTGGGCGATGCACGCCTGGATCGGCATGCGCGACATCCTCATGGACTACGTGCCCGCGATTGCGCTGCGGCTGGTGCTCTATCTCGCGGTCGGCGTCACGCTCGCGGCCAGCGTGGCGTGGCTCGACGTCGTCGTGTGGCGTCTGCCATGAACGTGCGCCGCTTTGATGCCCTCATCGTCGGTGGCGGCGGCGCCGGACTGCGTGCGGCGCTGGAGCTGGCGCGCTCGGACTACACGGTGGCGGTCGTCTCCAAGGTCTTCCCCACACGTTCGCACACGGTTTCGGCGCAGGGCGGCATCACCGCGGCGCTGGCCAATGTCGACGAGGACCGCTGGGAGTGGCACTTCTACGACACGGTGAAGGGCGGCGACTGGCTGGGCGATCAGGACGCGATCGAATTCATGTGCCGCGAGGCGGCCTCGGCGGTGTACGAGCTGGAGCACATGGGATTGCCGTTTTCCCGTCTCGACGACGGCAGGATCTATCAGCGCCCGTTTGGTGGCCAGTCCAAGCACTTCGGCGGCGAACAGGCCACCCGCACCTGCGCGGCGGCGGACCGTACCGGCCATGCGCTGCTGCACACCCTCTATCAGCAGAACATCAGGCATCGCACGCAGTTTTTCGACGAATATTTTGCCCTCGACCTGATCCGCGATGCGCAGGGCGACGTGCTGGGCATCACTGCGCTCGGCATCGAAACCGGCGAGCCGGTGCTGATCGAGGCGCGGGCGACGCTGCTCGCCACCGGCGGCGCCGGCCGCATCTACTGGAACACCAGCAATGCCATGATCAACACCGGCGACGGACTGGGCATGGTGTTGCGCGCCGGTCTGCCCTTGCAGGATATGGAATTCTGGCAGTTTCATCCGACCGGCATCGCGGGGGTGGGAACGCTGATCACCGAAGGGGCGCGCGGCGAGGGCGGGTATCTTCTCAACCGGCACGGCGAACGCTTCATGGCGCGCTACGCGCCGCATGCGCTGGATCTCGCCGGGCGTGACGTCGTGGCACGCGCCATCGCCATCGAAATCGCCGAGGGACGGGGTTGCGGCCCGCACGGCGATCATGTCGACCTGAAGATCGACCATCTGGGCGAGGCGGCGATCGCCGAAAAACTCCCGGGAATCCGCGAACTGGCGATCCGCTTTGCCGGCGTCGACCCCGCGCACGCGCCGATTCCGGTCGCGCCGACCGCGCACTACATGATGGGCGGCATTCCGACCAATCTCCACGGCCAGGTGGTGGCCCCGGTCCACACCGGGCCGGAGGAGCCGGTGCGGGGGCTTTACGCAGTCGGCGAATGCGCCTGCGTTTCGGTGCACGGCGCCAACCGCCTGGGGGGCAATTCGCTCCTCGACCTGATCGTCTTCGGACGCGCCGCGGGCCGGCACATGCTCGAGTTCCTGCGCGACAACCCCTATCCCCGTGCTTTGCCGCCGGATGCCGCGGACGCCACGCGCGCGCGCCTGGCGCGCTGGGATGCCCGGGGCAGCGAGCCGGTTGCCGCCATCACCGAGGACCTGCGCCGCACCATGCAGAAGCACTGTGGCGTGTTCCGCACCGCGAGTAGCCTCGCCGAGGGGCTGGCAGCGCTCGACACCCTGGCGGCGCGGCTCGCCCGCGCCGGACTGGCGGACAGCAGCCGTGTGTTCAACACCGCGCGCATCGAAGCGCTCGAGCTCGAAAACCTCCTCGCCGTGGCGCGTGCGACGCTGGTTTCGGCGCTGTTCCGGACCGAGAGCCGCGGCGCGCACACGCGCGAGGATTTCCCGCAGCGCGACGACGCGCACTGGCTCAGGCACACCCTCTATCTTGCCGAAGGCGACAGCGTCGACGGCAAACCGGTGCGGCTCAAGCCCCTGACCCTGGAGTCCGTGCGCCCCAAGGCGCGCGCATACTGATGAAATTCAGCATCTACCGTTACCGGCCCGAAACGGGCGAAAAGCCCTACATGCAGGCGTTCGACGTCGACATCGAACCGGCAGGCAGGATGTTGCTCGACGCGCTCCTCGCGATCAAGGCGCAGGACGAAAGTCTGAGCCTGCGCCGTTCCTGCCGCGAGGGGGTGTGCGGTTCCGATGCCGTGAACGTGAACGGCAAGAATCGCCTCGCGTGCATCACGCCCTTGTCCGAACTCGACCAGCCAGTCGAGGTGCGGCCGCTGCCGGGCCTGCCGGTGATCCGCGACCTGGTGGTGGACATGGCGCCCTTCTACCGGCAATACCGCGCCATCAAGCCGTGGCTGGTCAACGACACGCCGGAGCCGGAGGCCGAGCGGCTGCAGGCCCCGGCCGAGCGGGCCGCGCTTGACGGTGCCTGGGAGTGCATCCTGTGTGCGTGCTGCACGACGGCGTGCCCGTCCTATTGGTGGAATCCCGAGCGTTTCGTCGGGCCCGCGGGTCTCCTCGCGGCATACCGTTTCATCGCCGACAGCCGCGACGAGGCGCTGAACGCGCGCCTCGACGATCTCGAGGACCCCTACCGGCTGTACCGCTGCCGAAGCATCATGAATTGCGTCGATGCGTGTCCCAAGGGGCTCAACCCGACAGAGGCGATCGGCCGCATCCGCTCGCTGCTGGTGAGGCGCCGTGTCTGATCGCCTGCGCTGGCGCTGCCGTCGTGGCCTCATGGAACTGGACCTGTGGCTGCATGGTTTTCTCGCCGCCGGGCGCGCTACACTAACGCCTCGCGAGCTCGCCGCCTTCGAGCGTCTGCTCGATGCGCCGGACATGGACCTCCTCGATTGGCTGCAAGGCCGGCGCGCGGCGGACGACGAAGAACTCGGGGCCATCATCGAACGCCTTCAACGCTATCGGATCCTGCAAGATGCCAAAGACAGTCACGCTCAACTTTAGCGACGGCACCCCGCCGATCGAACTGCCGGTTCTGGAAGGCACGCTCGGCAAGCCGGTGATCGACGTGCGCGGGCTTGGCGCGCACGGCTTTTTCACCCACGATCCGGGGTTCACGGCGACCTCGAGCTGTACGTCGGCGATCACCTACATCGACGGCGAATCCGGCGTGCTGTACTACCGCGGCTATCCCATCGAAGAGCTGGCCTACCGTTCGGACTTCATCGAGGTCTGTTACCTGCTCATCCATGGCGAACTGCCGACCGCCGCGCAGAAACAGGCGTTCGAGCACTCCATCCGCCATCACTCGATGCTGCACGACCAGATGACCAACGTGTTCCGGGGGTTCCGCCGTGACGCCCACCCGATGGCGGTGATGATCAGCGTCACCGGCGCGATGTCCGCGTTCTACAACGACGCCATGGACATTTTCGACGCACGCCAGCGGGAAATCGTCGCGCACCGCCTGATCGCCAAGGTGCCGACGATCGCCGCGTGGTCGTTCAAATACAACGAGGGGCAACCGTTCATCTACCCGCAGAACCGCTTCAGCTATGCGGAAAACTTCCTGCACATGCTGTTCGCCACGCCATGCGAGCCCTATGAACCCAACCCCGTTCTGGCGCGCGCGCTCGACCGGATCTTCATCCTGCATGCCGATCACGAGCAGAACGCCTCGACCTCGACCGTGCGCCTTGCCGGATCGAGCGGCGCCAACCCCTATGCCAGCATCGCCGCCGGCATGGCTTCGCTGTGGGGCCCGCTGCATGGCGGCGCGAACGAGGCGGTGCTCAAAATGCTCGACGAGATCGGCGACGTGAAGCGCATTCCCGAATTCATCGCGCGCGCCAAGGACAAGTCGAGCGGCTTTCGGCTCATGGGCTTCGGTCACCGGGTGTACAAGAACATGGATCCGCGCGCACGCATCATCCGCGAAACCTGCCACGAGGTGCTCGACGAACTCGATCTGCGCGACGACCCGCAGCTGCGCATCGCCATGGAGCTGGAACGCATCGCGCTGGAAGACGAATATTTCATCGCCCGCAAGCTCTATCCGAACGTCGATTTCTACTCCGGCATCATCTTCCGTGCACTGGGCATTCCGCCGTCGATGTTCACGGCGATGTTCGCGCTCGCCCGCACCGCGGGGTGGGTCGCGCAGTGGAACGAAATGCTCTCCGATCCCGGGCACAAGATCGGCCGCCCGCGCCAGCTCTACACCGGTGCCGCACGCCGCGAATACGTGCCGATCGAGGCGCGCGGCGCCTAAGGGCACGCATGGCGAGCACCGCCGGCCCCGCGCCCGAAAACCGCGCCTATCTGGAGGCGCTGCCGCAGGACGCGCTCGCCGCCTGGCTGGAGGAAACGGTCGAATCGCGGGCTGAGCCCTGCCGGCCGGACTCGGCCCAGGTCGGGGTGCTGCAGCTCATCAACGCCTATCGCTTTCTCGGTGTGCGCCGCGCGCGTCTCGACCCGCTCGCGCGTTTCCCGCAGGCGCCGGTTCCCGAGCTCGATCCGGCGCACTATGGCCTGACCGAGGCCGATCTCGATCGCGAATTCGAGACCGGCTCGCTGGTCGGTCCGACGCGCGCGCGCCTGCGCGAGATCCTGGCCAGGCTCGAGGCCGCCTATTGCGGCACGCTCGGCGTCGAGTACATGCACATCACCGACGTTGCCCGCAAGCGCTGGCTCCAGGAGCGCGTCGAAGGCGCGCACGGGCGCTTTGCGCTCACGCCGGAAGAGAAGGTCCATGTGCTGCGCCGCCTCACCGATGCGGAAACGCTGGAAAAATTTCTGCACACGCGTTACGTGGGACAGAAGCGCTTTTCGCTCGAGGGCGGGGAGAGCCTGATCCCGCTGCTCGACCACGTCATCGCCCGCTGCGCGCGGCATGGCGCGAAGGAAATCGTCATCGGCATGGCACACCGTGGACGGATCAACGTGCTGGTCAACATTCTCGGCCGGTCGCTGGAAAGCCTGTACGAAGAGCCCGCCGGGGACACGGCGGATTCTCCGCTGTCGGGCGACGTCAAATACCACCAGGGGTTCTCCAACGACGTCGCCACGCCGAGCGGGCCGGTGCATCTGGCGCTGGCTTTCAATCCCTCGCATCTGGAGATCGTCCATCCGGTGGTGCGCGGGTCGGTGCGCGCGCGTCAGGACCGGCGCGGAGATGTCATGGGCTACGAGGTCGTGCCGGTCATCCTGCATGGCGACGCCGCGCTGTCGGGCCAGGGCGTGGTCATGGAAAGTCTCAACATGTCGCAGACGCGCGGGTTCCGCAACGGCGGCGCGATCCATGTGGTGATCAACAACCAGATCGGGTTCACCACCTCCGATCCGCGCGACGTGCGCTCGACGCTGTATTGCACCGATGTCGCGAAGATGATCGAGGCGCCGGTGCTGCACGTCAACGGCGACGATCCCGAGGCGGTCGTGTTCGCCGTGCAGACCGCGGTCGACTATCGCTACACCTTCCACAGGAATATCTTCATCGACCTGGTCTGCTATCGCCGCCACGGCCACAACGAGCAGGACGAACCCCTGGTCACGCAGCCCCTGATGTACCGCCATATCATCAACCACCCGACAACGCGCGCGCTGTATGCGGAACGGCTGATGCGCGAAGGGCTGGTCAGCGGCGAGGAGGCCGCGCGCCTCGAGGCGCACTGCCGCGACAGGCTCGAACATGGCGAGTCGCTGTCGCCGCCCGCGGCATCGAATTTCAAGCAGGCTTTCGCCGTCAACTGGAGCCGTTTTCGCGGTGGTGACATCAACGCCAGCGCCGATACCCGTGTTCCGCTCGAACGCCTGCGTTTTCTCGGCGAGCGGGTCACGCGCCTCGAATACGAGATCGAACTGCATCCGCTGGTGCAGAAAGTGGTCAACGACCGCCGCCGCATGACCGCCGGCGAACTGCCACTCGACTGGGGCTTTGCCGAAACGCTCGCCTACGCGAGTCTGCTGGATGCCGGCTTCGGTGTGCGGCTGTGCGGGCAGGATTCGGCGCGCGGCACGTTCGCGCATCGGCACGCCGTCTGGCACGACCAGAAGCGCGAGCGGCGGCAGAGCGGCGTGTACGTGCCGCTCGAGCACATCCATTCCAGCCAGGGCAGTTTCACGGTCATCGATTCGCTGCTCTCCGAGGAGGCCGTGCTGGCCTTCGAGTACGGCTACGCCACCGCCGAGCCGGACACGCTGGTGATCTGGGAAGCGCAGTTCGGCGATTTTGCCAATGGCGCACAGGTCGTCATCGACCAGTTCATCACCAGCGGCGAGGCCAAGTGGGGACGTCTGTGCGGGCTCACGCTGATGTTGCCGCACGGCCTCGAAGGACAGGGGCCGGAGCACTCCTCGGCGCGTCTCGAACGCTGGCTGCAACTGTGCGCGCAGAACAACATCCAGGTGTGCGTGCCGACGCTGCCCGCGCAGATGTTCCATCTCCTGCGCCGGCAGATCGTGCGCCCGGTGCGCAAGCCCCTGGCGATCATGAGTCCGAAGGGACTGCTGCGCCATCCGGCGTCGACATCGACGCTCGACGAGCTTGCCGGGGGCGGCTTCCGCCTGGTGATCGACGACCCGCACGCTGCGCGCAGCGCCGAGCGGCTGGTGGTGATGAGCGGCCGCGTGTGGTTCGACCTCGATGCGCGGCGCCGCGAAAAAGCGCTCGGCGACGTGGCGCTGATCCGCGTCGAGCAGTTGTATCCATTTCCGGAAGCGGACTTGCGCGCCGTGCTGGCGAGCTACCCGAACGCGCGCACCCTGGTCTGGGCGCAGGAAGAGCCGATGAACCAGGGTGCGTGGTTCCAGACGCGGCATCACCTCGAGCGCTGCGCGCCCGCCGGCCTGCGTTTCCACTATGCCGGGCGGCCGCCTGCGGCTGCGCCCGCCTCGGGCTATGCCTCGCGGCATCGCGCCGAACTCGAAGCGCTGTGCTTCGACGCACTGGAGAAACCCCATGCAGATTGACGTTCGCGTTCCCGCATTGTCCGAATCGGTGACCAGCGGAACGCTTCTCGGCTGGCGCCGCGCGCTGGGTGACGCGGTCACGCGCGACGAGCCGCTGGTCGACCTGGAAACCGACAAGGTGATCCTGGAAGTGCCCGCACCGGCGTCCGGACGGCTCACGGAGATCGTCAAGCCCGAAGGCGCGGTGGTGACCGCGGGCGAGGTGATCGCACGCATCGAGACCGAAGCGGTTGCCGATTCCGGTACGGCCAAAGCGGTCGCGGCGCCGCCAGCGCCGCAGCAGCCCGCGCCGCCAGCGCCGCAGCCGCCGACGGCCACGCCCGCGCCCGCGCCCGCCACGCCCGCACCCGCCGCGCCCGTGTCTGCAGCGCCGGCTCCGGTCGCGACGCCAAGGTCGGCGGCCACAGCCGGCGAGCGGCGCGAGAAGATGTCGCGCATCCGCGCGCGCATCGCCGAGCGGCTGCTCGACGCGCAACGCAACACCGCGATGCTCACCACGTTCAACGAAGTCGACATGCACGCCGTCAACGACCTGCGCCAGCGCTACAAGGCCGAGTTCGCGGCGCGCCACGGTGTCCGCCTGGGCTACATGTCGTTCTTCGTGCGCGCAGTGTGTCTCGCGCTCGCGGAATTTCCCATCCTCAATGCCGCCATCGATGGCGACGAGATCGTCTGGCACGACCGCGTCGATCTGGGGATCGCCGTTTCCACGCCGCGCGGCCTGGTCGTTCCGGTGCTGCGCGACGCCGCCCACCTGAACTTCGCGGAGATCGAACAGGCGATCGATGCGCTGGCGCGGCGCGCACGCGACGCCAAACTGACCCTCGAGGACCTTTCGGGCGGCACGTTTTCGATCACCAACGGCGGGGTGTTCGGCTCGCTGCTGTCAACGCCCATCCTCAATCCGCCGCAGTCGGGCATTCTCGGCATGCACACCATCCAGGACCGGCCCGTCGCCGAAAATGGCCAGGTCGTCATCCGCCCGATGATGTACCTGGCGTTGACCTATGACCACCGCCTGGTCGACGGCCGCGACGCGGTGCAGTTTCTGGTCGCGGTCAAGGGTGCGCTGGAAGCGCCGGAACGCCTGCTGATCGGTGTCTGAAAAACGCGCTATGCTTGGCGCATCGTCGACTTTTCTGGAGGACATGATGAAGCGGCTGTGGATCGTGGTTCTGTTCGGCCTCGCAATCGAGGCCCATGCGGCGCTGCTCGGACGCGACGTCGAATATCGCGATGGCGCGACCGTCCTGCGCGGGCATCTCGCCTACGACGATGCGGTGTCCGGCAAGCGCCCCGGCGTGCTGGTGGTGCCCGAGTGGTGGGGTGTGAACGACTATGCGCGCAAGCGCGCGCGCATGCTCGCGGCCGAGGGCTATGTCGCGCTGGTGGTGGACATGTACGGCAACGGTCAGGTGGCGGACAATCCCAAGGATGCCGGGGCGCTCGCCGGCGCGGTGAACCGCAATCCGCCCGTGGCGTTGTCGCGTTTTCGCGCCGCGGCGCGCTATCTGGCCAGCCAGCCGCAGGTGAGGGCAGAGCGCCTGGCCGCGCTGGGCTATTGTTTCGGCGGTGGCGTGGTGCTCAACATGGCGCGCGCGGGCGAACCGCTGGCCGCGGTGCTGAGTTATCACGGCGTGCTGGCGACCGACGTCGCGGTCAAGCCGGGCGGCATCGCGGCGAAGATCCGTGTCTTCCACGGCGAGGCCGACCCGGTGGTCCCCCCCGAGCAGGTCGAGGCGTTCCGCCGCGAAATGGACGCGGCGCGGGCCGATTACCGCATCGTCAGCTACCCGGGCGTGAAGCATACCTTCACGAACCGCGAGGCCGACAGCTACGCCGCGCAGTTCGGCCTGCCGCTCAAATACGACCCGTTCGCCGACGCCGATTCCTGGGCGCAGACGGTGGAATTCCTGAAGACCGTCCTGCAATGAAGCACGCGTGCGAGCACGACGACTGCACGAGTCCGCCGCCGGCCGGCAGCATCGGCATTCCGCAGGTGGGCGCCTTCGACGCGCCGGCCTTCGAACGGGCGATCAATGCCATGCTCATCGCCTGCGGTGTCGCGCCGGATTCGGTCCACACCGGCCGCACCGCCGAGCGCGTGCGCGAACTGTGGCAAAAGCGCCTGCTCGGCGGCTACGCCATCGACCCGGCCGAAGCCCTGGGCGAAGGGTTCGCGGACGAGCGTGACGACATGGTGGTGGTGCGCGGCATCGCCGTGCACGGCGTGTGCCCGCACCATCTCGTGCCGTTTCGCGGCGTCGCCCATGTCGCCTATGTCCCTGGCGGCCGGCTGCACGGGTTTGGGCGCATCGCGCGCATGGTCGACGCCATCGGCCATCGCTTCACGTACCAGGAATGGATGACCCGCGACATCGCCGAGGCCCTGGTCCGGCACGGGCGCGCCGCGGGCGCGGCGTGCATCATCGAGGCCGAGCAGTTGTGCCTGTTGCTGGGCGAAGACCGCAGGGGCGACGAGCGTGTCGTGACCCAGGCGTTTACCGGGGTGTTCCGCGCGAGCGACCAGTTGCGCAACGAATTCCTGCGCGCCGTCAGTCAGCCGGCGCTGCGCGCCTGATGGGCGATCCCGCACGGCGCCCGCAAACGCTGCTGCTGCCGCCCCTGCCGTATGCAGCGGCGCTGGCGGTCGGCTGGTGGCTGGATCGTCACGTGCTCGCCTTGCGCTGGGACTGGGGCGGGCTGAACGCGGTTCTCGGCTGGTCACTCATCGGAGCAGGGTTGGCGCTCTTCCTGGCAACGCTCGTCACCTTCTGGCGCCACCGCACCACGGTGAACCCCTACAAGGGCGCGTGTGCGCTGTGCACCGCCGGGCCGTTCCGCGTGTCCCGCAACCCGATCTACGTCGGCGACTGGTTCGTCCTCGCCGGCGCGGCGCTCCTCATGAAGACATTCTGGCCGCTGCTCTTCGCACCCTTCATCTGGGCCGCGATCCGTTACGGCGTGATCCGCCACGAGGAGGCGCATCTGGAAGCGCGGTTCGGCGACGCCTATCGCGCCTACAAGGCGCGCGTTCGGCGCTGGCTGTGAGCGTGGCCCGATGACGCCGGAACGCGCGGCTCAGCCCATGTTGCCGAGAC
>Ga0272446_1004298_pt1:0-12500 | contig 16969 bp, 10 predicted proteins | sample YNPCB0061_FD_194587 | JGI IMG/M metagenome (GOLD analysis project Ga0272446, IMG submission 194587) | Hot spring microbial mat communities from Yellowstone National Park, WY, United States - YNP-CB-006-1 | ecosystem: Environmental > Aquatic > Thermal springs > Hot (42-90C) > Sediment... | reverse complement strand
AAGTGGCAGACATCTGCGCCGATTGCGGCGGGACTTGTCAGTCCCACTTGCGCGTTCATGTTTGCGCCATCCATATACACTTGTCCGCCGAACTGATGAATTGTATCGCAAATTTCTTGGATACGCTCTTCAAAGACACCGTGCGTTGAGGGGTAAGTTACCATCAAGCATGCGAGGGTTTCTTTGTGTTGTTCGGCTTTGGTTTTCAAATCATCGACATCAATATTTCCGCGTTCATCACACTTCACGACCACGACTTTCATTCCTGCCATCACTGCGCTTGCGGGATTTGTGCCGTGCGCCGACTGCGGAATGAGCGCGACATTTCGATGTGCCTCGCCACGTGAGCGATGATAAGCGCGAATCACCATCAAGCCGGTGTATTCGCCTTGCGCTCCTGAATTTGGTTGAAGTGAAACGGCATCAAAGCCGGTGATTTCGCAAAGCCATTTTTCTAAATCCTTGAACAAGGCTTGATAGCCTTTCGCTTGCTCCACTGGTGCAAAGGGGTGCAGTTGGTTGAGCTCTTGCCAAGTAATTGGGATCATTTCCGTTGTTGCGTTCAATTTCATCGTGCAAGAGCCGAGCGAAATCATGGAATGCACCATTGAGATGTCTTTGTTTTCAAGCTTTTTCAAGTAGCGGAGCATTTGATGTTCGCTATGGTGCGTGTTGAAGACGGGGTGCGTTAAAAATTTTGTTGTGCGGCGGAGCGATTCGGGCAAGTTTATTTCCAATGTCTCGCCAAGCACGGTCAAATCCACATCGGAATTTGCGCCGCGCGCGGTTGCAATCACGCTTACAATTTGCTTGATGTCGTCTATCGTTGTGGTTTCATCAAGCGAAATGCCGATACGAGTTCCGTCGTATCGGAAGTTCATCTTTGCTTTTTCTGCGACCTTGCGAAGCTGTTCAGGATTTTCTTCTGTGAATGAAATCGTATCAAAGAAATGCGCGTGATGCACCGAAATGCCCAATGTTTTCAAGGCTTCAGCAAGCAGTCGAGTAAGCGCGTAGGTTCTTTCGGCGATGGCTTTCAAGCCTTTCGGTCCGTGGTAAATGGCATACGCCGCCGCTACAACCGCAAGAAGCACTTGGGCTGTGCAGATGTTTGAGGTTGCTTTCTCACGGCGAATGTGTTGCTCACGGGTTTGCAGTGCCATTCGCAAGGCACGGTTGCCATCGGCATCGATGGAAACGCCGATGAGCCGACCGGGAATTAAGCGTTTGTATTTTTCTTTTGTCGCAAAAAAAGCGGCGTGAGGTCCGCCGTAGCCCATTGGCACGCCGAAGCGTTGCGCCGAGCCAAGCACAATATCCGCACCCATTTCGCCTGGCGGTTTGAGCAAGGTCAAAGCAAGCAAATCCGTTGCGACGGCGACTGCAACGCTATGCTGATGTGCATCAGAAATAAAGTGTGTGTAATCCTCAATGCCGCCGTCGGTTGCAGGGTATTGAAGCAACACGCCGAATAAATTTGGATTCGTGATGTCAATCGTTTGATGATTACCAACGACCAATTCAACGCCAATCGGTGCCGTTCGCGTGCGAAGCACATCTATCGTTTGCGGGTGGCACTGTTCCGAGACAAAAAACTGTTTGGCAGACTGCTTTTCGGCTGGGCGTGCTTCATAAAGCACATGCATGGCCTCAGCGGCGGCAGTGGCTTCATCTAAGAGCGACGCATTAGCGATTTCCATTCCCGTCAAATCAATCACCATCGTTTGAAAATTAAGGAGCATCTCTAATCTTCCCTGTGCAATTTCAGGCTGATAGGGTGTGTAGGCAGTATACCACCCCGGATTCTCCAAGATGTTACGCAAGATGACCGTCGGCGTGTAGGTATTGTAATAGCCTGTGCCGATGTAGGATTTGAAAATTTTGTTTTTGCTCATCATCGCTTTGAATGACGCAAGAAACTCTTGTTCGGTCTGCGCTTTCGGCAGGTTCAGCGGCTTTTTGAGACGGATTGAACTTGGAATCGTTTGCTCGATAAGCTCATCGAGGCTTGATACACCAATCGTTTTAAGCATTTCTTCAAGGTGTGGTGCAGAGGCATTGTGGCGGGTTTCAAACTGTTCTTGATACGAGAAGTTGAGTTTCATACTACACGAAGTTTGCAGAGTTTTATATCAGTAACACAAAGATAACATTCCATAGACAATGTTTGCTTGGAAAAAGTAAAAGGCGTTCAAACTGAACGCCTTTTTACACGTGTAATGTTCTAATGTGCAAAGAACTTGGAAATATCACAATGAGAATGATGAAAGAACATCTGTCCCAAACAAAGAAACAAAACAACAAAATTTGTATTCGCCTTTTTCAATGGCGTTGTAAATGTTCATAGAAAAGAACAGAAGCCGATTTGCTGAAAAAGTATTGAATGTGATGAGAAAAGGTCTCGCTTGTGAAAAGCAGGATTAGATGTTGGGCGGGATAACAAGGTCGGGGAGCACGCCCGTAAGTATTTTATCGGTATGATTTAAGAAGTGGCGCGAACAATTTTGAGCGTAGAGTAAGTCTAACTGCGTCAGTATTGCCGATTCTTCTTGACGCTCTTCCACTTCTGAAGTTGGCAGATTCTCGGTTTGAGTGGACTCGGTGTCGGAATGGGAGTGAGATTCAATTTCAACAGCGTAGAGGTCACTTTCTATGGAAATCAGCGGCATTGAGAACGAAGTTGTTCCCAAAAGAAGGAGTAAGAAAGTTGCCGCGAATTTACCCATAGTCAAATGAAAATAATTGTGCATTTGAACCGTCGGACGATTTGGACGGTTACTTCGTCTCAAATATTAGAAAAAAATTTTTCATATCCAACCCTGTTCTTGATACCACTTCACCGTGCGCTGAAAGCCTTCTTCCAATGAGGTTTTTGGGGAGAAGTTGAAATCGCGTTGGGCTTTTTTTGTGGAGAATGTCCAGTATCGTTCTTTGCCATCGCGGGCGCGGTCGCGATTAAGAATTGAAATTTTGCCTTGTGCTTTGTTGATGTCCTCGACAACGGCGGCAACGCTTGCGGAAAGCCAATCGGGTAGGGTGAGTTTGATGGCGAATGATTTACCCAATGCTTTTTTTGCAACCTCGCCGACTTCCTCCCAACTGTATGCGTTTCCTGAAAGGAAATAAATTTCGCCTTTGGTTTTATCCGACTCCGCCGCCGCCATCATTCCCTCGATTAAATCTTTCACATAAAGGTAGTCGTATTTTTTTTCGACGGTTCCGAAAATTGGAATGATGCCGCTTTTGACGGTTTTGAAGTGTTCGAGCAAATCTTTATCGCGCTCGCCATAAATGATGCTGGGTCGCACAATCGTGATGGGCAGTTTCTCAAAGAAGCGTTTGCAGACTTCTTCGGCTTGGAGTTTGGTTTTGCCGTAAAGCGTTACGGGGTTTGGCGGTGCGGTTTCATCAATCGGGTGGTCGGCTGATGGCGAGGGTCCTGCCGCCGCGCCTGATGAGACGTGCAAGAAGCGTTTGAGCGTTGGATTCACCGCAAGCGTGGCATGAAGCAAATTTTCCGTTGCTCTCACATTCCCTTCAATGTAGGTTTTCTCGTCTAACGCTTTGGTAACGCCTGCGACGTGGTAGATGTAATCCACACCTTCAACGGCTTTTTTGAGTGACTCGATGTCGGCGTAGTCGCCTTTAATGAATTCAATTTGTTTATCTTTCAAAAATTCTGACGGACGGCTCGACCTTGCCAATACTCGAGCTTCATGACCTTTTTCTAACAAGGCATCGACCAAGTGGCTACCGATGAAACCCGACGCGCCTGTAATCAAATTTTTTGACATACTTTTGTTGAAAATTGTGTGAAACGTTAAGCCGTGAAACTTTGCTTAAACATCTTTGTAAAATGACCGTCAGTCATTTTTTTATTTTTGAAAGAACATTTTGAACAAACATTTATCGCCTATCGTGTGAGAAAGAATCCGTGCTGATAAATTGGTAAGCACGATAAACCTGAATCTTGCAATTCAAACTTTTCTACCAATGGCAGAACACCAAGTTACCACCGCCGAAGTGGTTTCCGAAAGCAAACCGCTCAAAGATTTGTTTCAGAAGTGCTACGACTTTACGACGGCTGATGAAGTTAAAGCACTGGGTCTTTATCCCTACTTCCGTCCGCTTGAAGAGAACGAGGGTCCTGTCGTGCGCATTGAAGGACGGGAAGTGATTATGGCAGGTTCAAACAACTATCTTGGTTTAACCTCCGACCCTCGCGTCAAAGAAGCGGCAAAGAAAGCGATTGACAAATACGGCACCAGTTGTTCAGGCTCGCGCTACCTAACTGGCACTGTGAATTTGCACGTCGAGCTCGAAGAAAAACTGGCAGAATTTATGGGCAAGGAAGCCTGTCTTTTGTTCAGCACGGGCTACCAAACAGGGCAGGGCATTATTCCGACTTTGGTTCAGCGTGGCGAATATGTGATTAGTGATAAAGACAATCACGCCTGTATGGTGATGGCAACTATGATGGCAAAAGGCATGATGGCAACTGTGGAACGCTACAAGCACAACGATATGGAAGATTTAGAGCGGGTGTTGAAGAAGATTCCGCTTGAAGCGGCAAAGCTGATTGCGACTGACGGCGTGTTTTCGGTGTCGGGTGAAATTGTCAATCTGCCTGACCTTGTCAAACTGGCTAAGCAATACAACGCAAAAATTCTTGTTGATGATGCGCATGCCGTTGGTGTGATTGGCAAAGGCGGACGCGGCACTGCGTCAGAGTTTGGGTTGGAAGATGAAGTCGATTTAACAATGGGTACCTTCTCCAAAACCTTTGCGTCGCTTGGTGGATTTGTCGTTGGCGACCGAGCCGTGATTAACTACATCAAACACCACACACCTGCGCTGATTTTTTCGGCTTCACCGACAGCGGCAAGCGTGGCGGCGGCACTCAAAGCATTGGAGATTTTGAAAGAAGAAACTTGGCGCGTTGAGAAGCTGGTCCAAAATGCTGACCGCGTGCGGCAGGCTCTTAAATCGCACGGCTTCAAATTGATGGATTCGCGCACGGCGATTGTCTCGGTGATTATCGGCGACCAACACAAAACACTTCTCTTTTGGCGCAACCTCTACGATGCAGGCGTGTTCGTCAATGCCTTTGTGCGTCCGGGCGTGATGCCGGGGTGGGAGATGCTTCGCACGAGCTACATGACCTCGCACGAAGAGTGGCATTTAGACAAGATTGTCTCGGAATTTGTTCGCATTGGCAAAGAACTTGGTGTGATTAGCTAAAAACACAAAGGCGACACGTCTTGAACACGTATCGCCTTTGCTTCTCATTGTCACGGTTAATGTTATTCGGCGAGTGCAATGATTGCGACACACCCTTTTCCGCCATGAACCCCCAGCACAGGCGAGATTTGGGCGAGTTCAACGGAAAGATTTGGAAGAGCAGTCAAAATTTTTGCTTTTGCTTCGTCGGCAAGCGCACGATTATCGGAATAAACAATCGCGATTTTCGCCACAGATTTTCCTTTCACGCATTCAATCGCCAGTTCAACGGCTTTGTTCAGAGAGCCTTTCTCACCGAATCCTTTTCCACATTGAACAACTTTTCCATGTTCATCAAAGGTCAAGACTGGATTGACTTGAAGAAGTTTTGCGATGACGCCTTTGGATTTCGAGAGCCGTCCGCCGCGCACAAGGTTGTCAATCGTTTGAAGGCTTAAAAAGGCTTTGATGTTCGTTTTGAGGTGATTTAATCGCTTCTCAATGGCTTCTACTGATTCGCCACGATTGCGCATCTCGATGGCTTCGCGCACCAAAAATCCCAAGCCCATTGAGGCGATTCGGCTATCAATCACAATGATATTACGGTCTTTGAAAAATTTGCTCGAGAGTTTGGCGTTTTGATATGTGCCTGAAACGCTTGACGAGAGCATGATGGCAATCACGTTGTCGTAGCGGCGGAGCAAATCCTCAAAGGCTTGCTTGAACTGTGCGGTTGAAGGTTGCGAGGTTCTTGGAAGGTCTTTGGTGTATTGAAGTCGGTGGTAAAATTCGGCAGGGGAGATAGTCACTCGGTCTAAAAATTCTTCTTCGCCAAAACAAAGCGAGAGCGGGACGAGGGTGACATCGTTGGCTTCGAGATACTCATCGGGAAGGTCGCAGGTTGAATCGGTAAGAATGCCGATGGGTTTTCTGCCGAAGGCGTTTTCGTGTTGCGCCTTCATGTCTTCGAACTTCGTTTTTTGCAAGATGCCGTATCGGGCGGCGATGTCGAAAATGGTTTGCGGCTCGTTGGTGTGAATGTGGACTTTGGTTTTTGTTGAAGAACCGCCGATGATGAGCGAATCGCCGTAGTTGAGGAGTTCTTTTCGCAAGGCTTTTTTATCAAACACCGTGCTGTTTTCCAACACAAATTCGGTGCAGAATTGAAAGGTAATCGCCTCGCTATCGGCTTCAATTCGTGCGCCTTCACCTTGTGCCTCTTGAACGGCAAAGACCTTGCGTTTGAAGATTTCCTTCAAACTTCCTTCCGAAATAAATCGCGTAACACCCTCGACCATATCGACGAAGCCTTGTGCGCCCGAGTCGACAACCCCTGCTTTTTTGAGAACCGCTTCCCCATTGATTTTAAGTTGTTCAGGTGTTTTGGCAAGGGAGTGTTTGGCGGCTTTGTAGGATTCGTGGAAGAGGTGTTTGAAGTCGGAAGTCAGTTTAGAGAGGTCGTGGAAGGCGTGCGTCCAATCGCGAATGACGGTAAGAATCGTGCCTTCAATAGGATTTATCATCGCGTCAAATGCTCCCTTTTTCGCAAGGAGAAGGGCGTTGGCGAAGTCTCGTGCGCTGGCGCGTTCCTTTCCTGCCAAGCCTTCATACAAGCCTTGATAGAACTGCGCCAAGATGGAGCCAGAGTTTCCGCGTGAGCCGACGAGGGCGGCATCGGCGGCACAGCATACCACTGCGTCAATCGTTGAATCATCACACTCATAAAGCCCATCGACAACGGCTTTGAGCGTCAGTGCCATGTTCGTGCCTGTATCGCCGTCAGCGACGGGAAACACGTTGATTTTGTTGAGATACTCTTTGCGGAGAATGACGGATTCCGCGCCTGCAATGATGCCGTGTTTCAATCGGCGACCGTTCAAGTAGTGAATGGGCATCGTTTCAATTCGCGCTTATGAACTGCGTTATGAAATATGCGATGAACTTTGAAACTGAATTGAACGGGCAGGCGAAAGCGTCAGTGGCGGAGCGGCATGGCGTTTGATGAAATAGGATTCAATTTCAAACGGTCGCGTGACCTTCGATTCTTGCCAAAGCCATTGGGTCGTCCTCTCTTCACGTTTTCTCTTCTAAGCACATCAACTCTTTCGTGTCACACAGACAAAGCGGCAGTGAAGCGTTCAATCAAGTGGCGTGAATTTAAGAACGATTTGTAAAAAAGCAAGTCTTTTCTCATGAAAGTTTGTTTTGAGTTCTTTACATTGCGCACCTTATTGAAACCATTCACTTTATCAAACTTCATTTCGGATATGCGCTTTGTTTCTCGGTTTCTTTCAGGTCTTCTTCTTTTGCTTGTCTGTGCGTGTCAAAGCACACCTGTGCCACCGGCTTCCGCAACCGATTCTAAATCTCAATCGGGCTATGCGGTGATTACGCCAACTTTGCTTAAAGCGCACTTGTCGTTTCTCGCCAGCGATGAACTTGAAGGGCGCGAGACGGCGAAGCGCGGTCAGAAAATCGCCGCTCGATACATCGCCGCCGAGTTTGAAAAACTGGGCTTAAAACCTATGGGCGACGGCGGCACTTACTTCCAAAAATTTCGTGTCAAGGAAGCACAACTCGGAACGAACAGCACGATTTCTGTTTCAATATCTTCGCCTCTGAAATCCAAACGCGGCAAACAAGAGCGCGTAACAGAAACCAAAGTGTTTGACAAGTTCTTTGAAGATTTTTACGGCTTTGGCAGAAACTTTCGCGATGCGGCAAAGTCAGTAAGCGGCTCGGTGCTGTTTGCAGGCTATGGCATTGATGATGAGCGCAACTACAATTACTCCGACTACACTGGCGTTTCAGCCAAAAATAAAGTCGTGTTGGTGCTGGGTGGTGAGCCGCAAGCAGATGATCCGTCGAGCGTGTTTGCAGGCACATCGGCAACCAAGTGGAGCGACGCACGTGTGAAAACCCGTGCGGCATTTGAGCAAAAAGCGGCGGCACTGCTTGTGGTTTCCGACCTCAACGGCATTCCGATTCGCGAGCAACTCAAACCCGAAGTGCGCGATGCCATGGTCATGAGCACGATGTCGCTTGCTGACGAAAAACAATCGCTTACGGCTTCGCCACTTGCCGAGCCTAAACAAAGCGTGCCGGTCTTTTACATCTCGTCCGAAATCGCCAATTACATCTTGAAGCCAAGTGGCAAAAGCGTTGCGCAACTTCGTTCCGAAATTGATAAAACGGGGAAGCCGAGCTCGTTTGATGTTCCGAATGCAACGGTTTCGCTCCGTGTAGATTTTTCGGAAAAGATTGTGGAGACGGAAAATGTGTGCGCCATGCTTGAAGGGTCAGACGAAGCCATGAAGCAAGAAGCGATTATCATTACCGCACATTACGACCACGTCGGCGCGGGCGTCAGCGGCAACATCTACAACGGCGCGGACGATGACGGCAGCGGCACCACTGCCGTACTTGCACTCGCCGAAGCCTTCGCCAAAAACGCCATCAAGCCCAAACGCAGTCTCATTTTCATGACCGTTTCAGGCGAAGAAAAAGGCTTGCTTGGCTCAGATTACTACACCCAACACCCAACCTTCCCGCTCAAAAACACCATCGCTAATTTGAACATCGATATGATTGGTCGGCTGGGCGGCGACTACGAACACTCCGACAATCCAAACTACATCTATGTCATCGGGTCAGATAAAATCTCACCTGATTTAGACAGCGTTTTGAAGGTTGAAAACGCGCTTACCGAAAACCTGCTCTTAGATTACAAATACAACAGCGACGACGACCCGAATCGCTTTTATTACCGAAGCGACCATTACAATTTTGCAAAGCACAACATTCCTGTCATTTTCTTCTTCAACGGCACGCACGAGGACTATCACGGCATTCATGACGAGGTCGATAAAATTCACTTCGAGAAAATGGCGAAGGTAACACGGCTCATATTTGCGATTGGTTGGAATTTATCGAACCGTTCAATGCCTTTGAAGAAAAATGCGTCGTAACACGTTGAGGACTTCCCTCTCGCCATCAAGTCGAGCCGACACAACAAGGTAAAAGAAAACCCTAATGGTGAAGAGAGTTCGTATTTCTCAATACCTTTGAACCATCAAAGCCGCACTGCGCATGACAACCTTTCAAGATGATGAACTCGCTTTGCTTGCCAATCCGCGCTTCTTCGAGCAAAAATTACAAGCAACGGAAAAACTCAAACGCTTAATGGAAGAAATCCGCACTGCCTTTCTCGAAGAAATTCACCCGCACGAATTGCTTGCACCAATTAGAACAGATTTTCTCAAAGGGCAAATCGCTAAGGGCGAAAACTACGAAGGCTATCCTTACGTGATGCTCGATTTTCCAAAGCATTTCGGCAAAGAAAGCATCTTTACGTTTCGCACGCTTTTTTGGTTTGGGCACGCGCTCATTTTCTCGGTGATTCTTGCAGGCACGCACCTTGAAGATTACCGAAAAAAATTTGCAGGGTGTTATGAGCGGCTCTGTGAAGCCGGGGTGCAAATCGGAATCGGCGATGTGTGGGATTGGCGCGAGCGTGCATCACGGCAACTCTCGCAAGAAAACAAAGGCGAACTCTTGCAACTCAATCAGCCGTTTTTGAAAGTGATGAAACGCTTTCCGCCCGCCATTTTGAGCAATGAAATCACCGTCATCAGCGAAGCCAAAGCCTTTTATCAAACCGTTAAACCCATCATTCAAAAATGATTTCAGACGTGCAAGTTGAAAATCGCGTGTCGCAACGCTGTGGCTCTTCTCAAAAACTGCTTGTGGCATACTTGATGCCTGAATTTCCTGTGAGAGAGGCAACGCTTCCCGCGCTCTTTGCATTGGAAAAATCAGGCGTGAATGTGATTGAACTCGGCATGCCACACAGCGACCCACTCGCCGATGGCAGAACCATTCAAGATGCGGCGCAAATAGCAATCAAGAACGGCGCAACGCTCAAAAAAACACTCGCACTCCTTCGCGACGCAAGGCAAAGCGGATTGAAAAGCGCGCTTATCTTGATGGGCTACATCAATCCCATCTTGCGCTACGGAATGACTCAATTTTTAGACGATGCCAAAGCCGCAGGTGCCGATGGATTCATCATTCCCGACCTGCCGCCCGAAGAAGCCCATGCGTTCCGAAGCGAAGCGGTTGCACGCACTCTCTCCATGACCTTTCTCATCTCGCCGGTTTCTTCGCCTGAACGCATTCAGCAAATTGATACGCTTTCCACCGATTTCTCTTACGCACTTGCCGTGAATGCCACCACCGGCACAGCGAAACTTTCCAACAACAAAACTTACGAACATCTTGAACCCTATCTTGAACGAGTGCGAGCAAACACGAAGAAGAAATTTGTGGTTGGCTTTGGGATTCAAACACGCACGCAGTTGGAGTGGATATTGGAACGCGCCGATGGGGCTGTCATTGGCTCAGCCTATCTCAACGCCATTAAAGACGCAACTTCGCCAAGCGACGTGGCACAAAAGACCGCTGTGTTTTGGGAAACATTGAAAATTTAACGCAACGTCTATATTCCCAAAAAATCAATGAACACCTATGACAATGCGGCTCCGCCCTTTCGCAATCGCTTTCGGCATATTGTTGTATGCGCAAGTTTCTGTTGCACAGTTCAGCGGCATAACGGGAACAGGCGACGGTATTAACTATGAATACTACGGCACAATCACAACGGCACTGAACGAGATTCGCCCCTTCGGCATTTATGCAACATCAATTCAAGTCTACATCGATTTTTGGCAAGCAGGATTCACGTCGGGCGTAGATTTAACCAGTGCAACGCTTTACTACAAAGTCAATTCTTCCACATTTGGAACGGCAAACGACGCAAGTTGGACACAAGTCACAGGCACGATTTCCGCTGTTCCTTCAAGCGATAACGACCGAGCAACTTTTACACTAACAGGCATTGCGCCGGGAACGGATATTATGTTTTACATTCGTGCGCAAACGAACACAGGTGGCTCTCGCGATGGCTATGCGTATCCTGGACAATCCTCATGGTCAACAACTGCGCCGAGTTCGCAGGCTCAGACTTACAAAATCCGCTTCAATAAAGCCGCCGCCTACAACACAATTCGCATTGATGGTCAATCGCATGATTGGCAAGCAACATCGCAGATTGCTTTACGAAGCACGGCATCAACAAGCCGCACACTCGACATCATGTGGGACGATACCTACATCTACTTTCTCATTAACGAAGGCTTTTCCGCTTCGGCAGGAGACCGCATTCACTTTGGGTTTGATAGAAATCCAGGGGCAGGCGGAAACGCCAACGGAACACGAGAAAGTTTCAGCGGCGCATCATTTCCCGAAAACTACCGCCCCGACATCATTTTCAGAGCACGCGGAACAGGATTAGGAACTTGGAAAAACGACCGAGGTGTCGCTGATGGCTCAAACGGCTGGACTTACACAGACGATATTGGCAACCCTACCAGCGATATGTGGAGTGTTTCAGGCACAGACATCACACTCTTGGAAGTGCGCATTGCAAGAAGTGCTATCGGTTCATTTGATTCATTAGGAGTGTTCGTTTGGCTCTCAAACAGTTCAGATAATCTCTACGATTCATTTCCGCATGGCAATCCGCAAAGCAATGGCTTGATGCCGATTCAAATTGGCTTTCCAAACTTGAACGATGGCACAGTGCCAAGAGATGATGGATACTTCGACGGTCAATACAATCACACAAGCAGTTTTAACATTTTTGGAATTAAGAGATATAGAAATTTGCGTATCAGTTCTCCGACAGGCGTAGAGATTGGGATTTCAAACTCAATCGACTCACTAACGGTTACAGGCGATTTGCGCATTGATGCGAATGCTACGCTCCGCCCAAACGCTGTTCAAACAATTACGATGAAAGGAGCACCAGGCAACATCATTAACAATGGCACTATGAACGCTTCGCCTGGGTTTATGAACGATTTAAACTTTGTGATTGATAGCGTCATCACGCTTTCAGGCACTTCGCCCGTTGATGTGTTTAATTTGACCGTCAATGCAGGCGACACGCTCAAAGTTACAGGCACGAACTTGCGCACAGGCAATACAGGCACTATCACGGTAAATGGCACGATTGAATTTGGAGAAACGAACATTGTTCAAAGTTGGGGCGGCACGGCAAACTTCGCGCTCAATAGCGGCGCAACGCTCATCACCGCAAATCAAAACGGCGTAAACGGCACAGCAAATGGGGATTCAAGCACATTTAACGGCACAATACGAGTGGGCGGAACGGTAACTTACCACAACAACGCCACCTACATTTTTTCTCGCAATGGCAA
>Ga0272446_1004297_pt1 | contig 16973 bp, 16 predicted proteins | sample YNPCB0061_FD_194587 | JGI IMG/M metagenome (GOLD analysis project Ga0272446, IMG submission 194587) | Hot spring microbial mat communities from Yellowstone National Park, WY, United States - YNP-CB-006-1 | ecosystem: Environmental > Aquatic > Thermal springs > Hot (42-90C) > Sediment | place... | reverse complement strand
TCACCCCAGCGGCGTGGAAGGCCGCGCGTCTCGTCGCTGCCCCGTCGACGATCTAGCCGCCCCCCGCAACCACGCCCCGATCGCATAGGCAAGCGTTTCCGAGGTACCGTCCGGCGGATAGGTACAGCCTGATGGCGACCGTGCTGCCGGCGCTGTTCGTCGTCGCGAGCTGGTGGGCGTCGACGCTCGCCGTGCTCGTCGTCGACGGGCTGCCGCGCGCGACCTCTCGCTACAGCCTCGCGGCGGCGACGGTGCTCGCGCTCGGCGGGGGCTACGGCCTCTACGCGACGGCGCGCGTCGACTCGCCCGCCGCCGCGTACGGCGCCTTCGCCTGCGCGCTGGCGGTGTGGGCGTGGCACGAGCTCACCTTCCTCCTCGGCGTCGTCACGGGCCCGCGCAAGGAGCCCTGCCCGACGGACGCGCGCGGCTGGCGCCGCTTCGCCTACGCCACCCTGGCCATCATCCACCACGAGCTCGCGCTCGCCGCGACCACCGTCGCCGTCGCGCTCCTCACCGCCGGCGCGCCCAACCAGGTCGGTCGCGACGCCTTCCTCGTCCTCTGGGTGATGCGCCTCTCGGCCAAGCTCAACGTCTTCCTCGGCGTGCGCAACCTCGCCACCGACTTCATCCCGGCGCACCTCCGCTACCTGGTCACCTATTTCCGTCAATCACGATTGAACCCGCTGATGCCGCTCTCGCTCGTCGGTGGCGCGGCCGCGGCGGTGTGGCTGGCGTCGCGAGGCGCGCTCGCCCACACGCTCACCGCGACCCTCCTCGGGCTCGCCGTCGTCGAGCACCTGTTCCTCGCGCTGCCGCTGCCCGACGCCGCGCTCTGGCGCTGGGCGGTGCGGCGGCGGTGAGCCCGTTCGCGCACACCGTCGATCCCGACGACGCCGTCCTCCACGTCGACGAGAAGGGCAGCGGCCCGGCGCTGGTCTTCCTCCACGGCCTCGGCGGCAGCGGCGTCGACTTCCACCCGCAGCTCGCCGCCTTCTCCGGCTCGTTCCGCGCCATCGCCCCCGACGCCCGCGGCTGCGGCCGCTCGCGCGATCGCCGCCCCGCCGGCGAGCCGCTGTCGATCCCGCTGCTCGCGCGCGACCTCGCGGCGCTGCTCGTCCACCTCGAGGCGCGCCCGGCGCACCTCGTCGGCTGGTCGATGGGCGGGATGATCGCGCTCCAGCTCGCCGTCGACGCGCCCCGCCTGGTCTCGTCGCTGACGCTGGTGAACAGCGGCCCCGACTGGATCCCCAAGTCGGCGCTCGGCCGCGCGATGCGTCCGGTGAGCGGCGCCGTCGCGACGCTGCTCGGGCCGCGCCTGATGGCGCGCGGCTTCGCGCCCCGGCTCTTCCCCCGCCCCGAGCAGGCCGACCTGCGCCGTCGCTACGTCGAGAACATGGGCCGCAACGACCGCGCCACCTACGCCGCGCTCCTCGACGCCATCCTCCGCTGGTCGGTGGCCGATCGCCTGGAGTCGATCACCGCCCCGACGCTGGTGGTGGCCTCCGACGGCGACTACGCCAGCTCGGTCGCCGACAAGGCCGCCTGGGCGGGACGCATGCCGAACGCGCGCCTGCACGTCGTCGAGGACGCCCGCCACGCCCTGCCGCTCGAGGCGCCTTTGCGCTTGACGGAAATCCTGCACGCATTTCTCTCCGCCCAAACGTCGACGGAGGCCGCGATCTCGTAACCGTTGCGCGCGAACGCGCGCCGAGGCCGGCCACGACTCTTGCAAGAGCAGCGCGGGCGATGAACGCGCACCGCGCCGCCCTCGAGTCGCGCATCGGGCCCAACTCGGTCCTCCAGACGCTGTTCGCGCTCGACGCGCTCGAGCCGCCGTCGGCGAAGGCGGCGGTGTCGGCGCGCGCCGCGCTCCCCTCGACGGAGGCGTGGCCCGCCGGGCTCATCCCCGAGGCTTGGTTCCACCGCACCGTCGACGCCGTGCGCGCCACCCTGCCGCCGCCGCGCGCCGAGGCGGTCCTCCGCCGCGCCGGCGCCGAGACCGCGCGCTACGTCGCGACCCACCGCATCCCGCGCCCGTTCCGCTGGCTCCTCGCCGCGCTCCCGGCGCGCGCCGGCGTGCCGCTCCTCCTGGCGGCCTTCCGTCGCCACGCCTGGACCTTCGCCGGGAGCGCCCGCTTCACCGTCGCGGGCCGCGCGCTGCACCTCGACCCGTACCCGCGCCAGTGCGCCGCCTTCTACGCCGCCGCCTTCGAGGGCCTGGTGCGCCTGGCCGCGCCGCGCGCGCGCGTCCGCGAGGCCGACGACCACTTCACGATCACGCTAGACGAAAAAGGAGAGCCGGCATGCGCATCCTCTTGATCCACCCGAACTATCACTCCGGCGGCGCCGAGATCGCAGGGAACTGGCCGCCGGCCTGGGTGGCGTACCTCTACGGAGCGCTCAAGCAGGCCGGCTACCACGACGTCACCTTCATCGACGCGATGACCAACAACATCGACGACGCGGCGCTGGAGGCGCGGCTGCGCGCGCTGCCGACGCCCGACCTCATCGGCTGCACGTCGATCACCCCCAGCATCTACCAGGCGGAGGCGACGCTGGCGCTGGCCAAGCGGATCCACCCGACGGCGGTCACCGTGCTCGGCGGCATCCACGCGACCTTCATGTATCGCCAGGTCCTCGCGGAGGCGCCGCACATCGACTGCATCGTCCGCGGCGAGGGCGAGGAGGTGCTGGTCAACCTGGTGCGCTCGGTCGAGGCGGGCATCTTCGCCGCCGACCGCGCGACGCTGAAGGGCATCGCCTACCGCGACGGCGATCGCATCGTGGCCACGCCGGCGCACGCGCCGATCGCCGACCTCGACGCGCTGGCGCCCGACTGGAGCATCCTCGAGTGGCACAAGTACACGTACATCCCGCTCGGGGTGCGCGTGGCCATCCCCAACTTCGCGCGCGGCTGCCCGTTCACCTGCACCTTCTGCTCGCAGTGGAAGTTCTGGCGGACCTACCGCACGCGCACGCCGAAGAACTTCGTCGACGAGGTCGAGCGCCTGGTGCGCGACCACAACGTCGGCTTCTTCATCCTCGCCGACGAGGAGCCGACCATCAATCGGCAGAAGTTCATCGCGCTCTGCCAGGAGCTGATCGACCGCAAGCTCCCGGTCACCTGGGCCATCAACACGCGCGTGACCGACATCCTCCGCGACGAGGACATGCTGCCGTTTTACAGAAAAGCGGGGCTGGTCCACATCTCGCTCGGGACCGAGGCCTCGGCGCAGCTCCAGCTCGAGCGCTTCCGCAAAGAGACGACCATCGCCGAGAACAAGAAGGCGATTCGGCTGATTCGCGAGGCGGGCATGGTGGCCGAGGCGCAGTTCATCATCGGCCTCGAGAACGAGACGCCCGAGAGCATCGAGGACACCTACCGCTGGGCGCTCGACTGGGGCGCGGACATGGTGAACTGGAACATGTACACGCCGTGGCCGTTCTCGGATCTGTTCTCCGAGCTCGGCGACAAGGTCGAGATTCGCGATTACGCCAAATACAATTTCGTGACGCCGATCCTGCGCCCCGACCAGATGACGCGCAGCGAGGTCTTCAACGGCGTCATGAAGAATTACCGGCGGTTCTACATGCGGAAGAGCTTCCTGAGCTACCCGTGGATCCGCGACCGATATAAACGAAAATACATGCTCGGGTGTCTCAAAGCGTTCTTGAAGTCGTCGTTCGAGCGCCGCTTCTACGACCTCGGGCGCATCAACTACGTCGGGCAGAAGGAGATCGACTTCAAGTTCGACGAGGCGAAGAGCGCCGGCGCCGAGCAGCTGGTCCAGCTGCGGCACGAGCCGGCCGAGCCCGTCGACGCCTTCTTCGATCCGCGCGGGTACGCGCGGCAGAAGACGCGCGAAGCGACTCAGAGGGCGAGGAGGTCGTCGTAAACGGCGCAGAAGCGCGCCGGCTCTTCGAAATAGGGGAGGGCGCCCGTCTGGAAGACGCTGATTCGCCAGTTCGGCCGATTCTCGACGAGCGTCGTCTGCCGATAGTCGGTGAAGTCGCCGCGCACGCCGTGTGACATCCACACCGGCGTGGTCAGCGATTCATACACCGTATGGATATCGGCGCTGAAGAGCCCGCCCGAGAGGAAATGGAGCGGCGCATATTCCGCTCCGGGCTGGTGCGCGCTCTCGACGCAGTAGCGCCAGAGCTCCTCGTCGATGTCGCGGCGGCCGAAGGTGCGGCGCAGGAAGTAGCGCACCACCGACGGGCGGACGAGCCCGCGGAAGAGCCACCCGCCCCAGCCCGGCTCGCGCAGCGCGCGGTAGAGCCACGGCATCGCCAGGGTGCTCCCCGGCGGGCCGCGGCGCGCGCGCCGTCCGGCGAAGCCGGTCGGGCTGACCAGCGCCGCGGTGCGGAAGTCCTCGGGCCGCTCGACGGCGGCGCGGGCGAGGAACTCGCACGAGAGCGAGAGCGCCAGCGCGTCGACGGGCGCGCGGCTGCCGGTCCGCGCCTGGATGGTCTCGACGGCGACGTGGAGCGCGTCGGTCATGAGCCGCGGCGTGTAGGCGCGATCCGAGCGCTCGGAGAGCCCGAAGCCCGGCAGGTCGAGGGCGAAGACGGTGCGCGTCGCGCGGTAGCGCTCGACGAGCGGGCGCACCTCGGCGGCGGACGCGGCGGCGTTGACGCTGTGGACGAGGAGGAGCGGCGGTCCTGCTCCAGCGACGGTGAGGGCGAGGCGGCCGACGCGCGAGGGGACCTCGATGATCTCGGTGGCCGCGACCGCGGGGCGAAGGGGAGTGGCTCGCATGGGCGGCGCTCGCGTGCTCGCGTGGAGCGGCGTCAGTCCATCTCGGACGGATCCATGTCGCCGAGATCCCCGAGGCCGTGACGCCTGAGCTTCGAGTAGAGCCCCTGTCGACTAAGTCCGAGGAGCTGCGCCGCAAGCGCGCGGTTGTCGCCGCTCACCTGGAGCGCGGCCTCGATGCAGAGGCGCTCGATGAGGTCGGCGGACTCGCGGACGATCTCTTTGAGCGCCACGCGCCCGACGAGCTCGCGCAGCTGATCGACGGAGCGCGGCAGCGGGCCGGCGCCGCCGACGGCGGTGAGGCGCGGCGAGGCGGCGCGGATCGAGAAGCCGAAGCAGGGCACGTTGGCGTCCTGCGCAGCGACGGCGGAGACGATCGCCTCCTGCGAGGCGCCGAGCTCGTCGCGCACGATGGTGGAGAAGTTCCGGACCGCGCCGTGCTCGCGGAGGTTGGCGTCGACGATGCTGAGGTCGACGCCCGGGCGCCCGAGCCAGCGATCGAGCTCCTGCCCGACGACCTGATTCTCGTTCGCCATCTGGACGAGATCGCAGAACGCGGTGTTCGCCGCGAGGATGCGGCGCTCGAGGTCGGTGACCACGAAGCCGTCGGGGAAGGCGTCGAGGGTCGCGAGCAGGCGCGACTCGCGCGTCGCCACCGACTGCCGCGCGGCCGCGGTCGGCCGGAGGCGGACGAGCAGCATCGTCGCGCCCGACTGACGGAACGTCGACACCGAGACGGTCACCTCGCGCTTGCGCGAGAGCAGCCGCGCGGTGACGTCGGCCGGGCGCCCGCCCGACTGCGCGGCGACGAGGAGCGCCTGGACCGCGGACCAGCTCTTCGTGTCGAACAGATCCTCGAGCGTGCGACGCTGCAGCGCCGCCCCGCCCTCGTCGACGAGCCCCTCGGCGACCTGGTTCGCCTCGAGCACGCGGAGCGTCCCGGCGTCGACGACGAGCGCACCTTCGGAGGTGACCTGGAAGAGCAGGCGATAGCGGGTCTCCGCCTGACGCTGGCGGCCGATCTCGCGCTCCATCGCCTGCTGGGCGCTGATGATCTGCTGCTGCAGCTCGGCGAGGCTGCTGAGGTCGCGCCCGACGGCGATCACGCGCTCGTTGTGGTCGTCGAGCACGGCCGAGAAGCGGAAGGGGACCTCGCCCATGCCGTCCGCCTGCAGGTTGATGTGCCGCGCGCGGGGCCGCGCCCCGGTGCGCGCCTCTTTGAGGAGCTCGTCGACCTTGTTGTGACTGTCGATGGCGGCGGTCTCGACCCAGCGACGACCGACGAGCGACTGCCAGCCGGGGCGCTTCTTGGTGTTCGCCTCACCGACGACGACCTCTTGGATGATGCCGGCGCTGTCGACGAACAGCGAGAGATCGGCGGCCGCCGCGATCAGGCTGGACGCGATCTGCGCGTCCATACACCCTGGCGGACAGTTCGCCTTGCGAGCCCCTCCAGGTTTTGCCATTTCGTCGGTGTCCTGATCCCGTTCTCTCAAATCGAACGCGTGCCGAGCTTACCAGAAACGTCGAGGTGACGCACGAATTCGCGCGGATCGGTGCCGCATACGACAGCGTCGTGTTGGGCCGCGAACTCGGTGAGGTCAAGCGCGCCACCGACGACGATCTCGAGTCGACGATTGCGCGAGCTGCGGCGCACCAGCGCGATGAGCGATGCGAGCGGCTTGAGGAGGTGCGTGTTGCTCACCGTGAATCCGACCGCACCGACACTTTCGGAGGCGACGAACTCGAGCAGCTCGGCGGAGGGCATCGTCGGCGCGACCAATACCCCATATCCGGCTTTCCGGATGAATTCTCCGGCGATATAGAGACCGAGCGTATGCTGCTCGCCCGGCGCGGCGGTGAGCAGGACGAAGCCGTCGTTCGACGGCACGTCGGCGACGCGCGGCCCGAGGATGAAGACGAGCTGCTGGAGCGCGCCCAGCCCCAGGGTCACCTCGGTGAAGAGGCGCTCGTCCGAGAGCCATTGGTCCCCGAGAAGGCGCGCCGTCGGGGCAATCAAATGAACCAGAATGGCTTCGAGGGACAAACCGTCGGTGCAATACGTTTGAATGCGCGCGAGCGCGGTGGGGATATCCTGAGCGACCGCCAGATGGGCGAATTCGTCGATTTCGTCATTGGTTGGGAGCCCACGCGATTCGCAGGTCGTCCCCACCACCGCGTCATCGCGATGAGAGAGCAGCAGCCTCGGAATGATCTCCGACTGCACCGTCTCGAGCAGATCGTGATCGTGGTTCGCGATCACGCCGATTGTCCTGTTCGACGAATCGGGTCCTCCGTCCGTGCCCTTCCACCACGCCATCGTTTTCCCACCGATGATTGTGTGCCGCATGGGAATGAAGCGCTGATTCAAAAGGCAGCGCAATGTCAAAACTGGATTCAGCCGATAAAAAAAATGCGATGCGTCATTGAATCGTTGTTTGAGTCGAAGCAAAAGGGTCAAAAGCGAAGTAGTTGTCTATCAATAATCCGGCTGGTGGATTTTTCCGCTCCCGCACGCCCTCGAGCGCAGCCGGCGCTGGTGCTGGGCCATACTGGGCCATACGAAAAGAAGCCGCCGTGTCGCGGACGCGTCTTTTTTGTCAAGCAGCGAGGACCTCGGTGGTACAACCGGGACCTCGGCCATTCGAGGAGGGACCCATGAAGCTCGCGTCGGTGGTGTTCGGTCTGGTGCTCTGTTTCGTGCTCGGGCTCGCGATCGCGCAGCGCACCGCGGTCGCGCAGGGGCCGGCGCTCTTCACGCCCGCGCCCGTCGAGATGAAGAAGTGCAGCTTCCAGTCGGACTGCCCGTACGGCACCTGCAAGAACGGGTCGTGCGGCGGCTGCAGCTTCCAGTCGGATTGCAAGGGCTGGGGGAAGTGCTCGAACGGCATGTGCGGCGCCTGCAGCTTCCAGTCGGATTGCGCGGGCTTCGGCTCGTGCAAGAACGGGATGTGCGAGAAGTCGCCGTACTGACCCGACCGCGCTGACGGCGCGACGAAACCGTCCTCCCTCGTGCATCGTACTGTCGAGGGAGGACGCCACATGCTCAGCACCCGGCTCACGCTCGCGCTCGCACTGACCCTCACCGTTACAGCTCCCGCGTACGCCGACCCGCCCGCCGCCCCCGTCGCTGGCGAGCGCGGCGAGGCCGTCTTCGCCGGCGGCTGCTTCTGGTGCATGGAGACCGCCTTCGAGGGGCAGCCCGGCGTGAAGGAGGTCATCTCCGGCTACGCGGGCGGCGCCAAGAAGAGCCCCACCTACGAGGAGGTGGGCGGCGGCGACACCGGCCACGCCGAGAGCGTGCGCGTCGTCTACGACCCCAGCAAGACGACCTACGCAAAATTGCTAGACATCTTTTGGCGCAACGTCGACCCTTTCTCGGCGGGCGGGCAGTTCTGCGACCGCGGGCCGCAGTACCGCTCGGCGCTGTTTCCGCTTGACGACAATCAGCGCCGCGCCGCCGAGGCGTCGAAGCGCGAGGTCGAGAAGAAGCTGGGCAAGCCGGTGGTCACGCAGCTCGAGTCGCTCGGCGCCGGCTTCTTCCCCGCCGAGGCCTACCACCAGGACTTCTACAAGAAGGACCCGCTCTGGTACCGCACCTACCGCGCGGGCTGCGGTCGCGACCGCCGCCTGAAGGACGTGTGGGGTGCCGCTCCGGAGACTGCTCACTGACGTCCGCGCCCGCGGGCGTCCACCCCACCCGCGCCCGCGCAACTCGTTGAAATCGCTCGCCCGCACCTCGGCCCGTCGCTTGCTTTTCCGGGGCGGCATGCCGCTCCTGCAGCTCCGCGTCCTCGTCGCCGTCGTCCTCCTGGCCGCGCTGTTCGCGACCGCCTGACCTCGCAAAACGGTCGGGAGCGCGTCTATCTTGTCGGCGTGGAGGAGGCCGACCCCGACATCGACGCGCAGATCGCCGCGCTGCTCGCGCCCGCCCCCGAGGCGCAGCGGGCCGAGGGCGCGCTCGTCGCTGCGGGGCTGCCCGCGCTGCGCCGCCTGATCGGCGTCGCCGACGGCGAGGTGGCGATCCGCTGGCCCGACGACTGCGACGTCCGCGCGATCTCCGACGCCATCACCTCGGCCCTGACGCTGCTCGCGCGGGCGCACCCCGACGCCTTCCTCGATGCGCTCATCGCGCGCCCCCAGCCGGTCGAGAGCCTGACGCTCCTGTGGGTGGTGGGCGCCGTCGACGACCCGCGCGTCGAGCCGCTGCTCCTCGCGGCGCTCGAGGGGCGCCACTTCTCGGTGCGCTGGGCGGCGGTCCTCGGGCTGCACCGCCGGCCGCCGCAGGCGACCCTCGCGCGCGCGCTGGCCGACGCCGCCTGCGATCCCGACGAGACCGTCGCCCACGCCGCGGTGCGCGCGCTCGGCGACGTCGGTGACGCGTACACCCTCGAGCTCCTCCGCGACTGGGCCGATCGCGTCGACCCCCACCGCCCCTGGCGCGCTCGCGCCGCCCGCGAAGCCGCCGAGCGCCTCTCGTCGCGCATATTAGTCTAGCGAATATTTCTCGCCTTCACGCGGCGCGCTCGTTGCTCTATGTTCCGCGGCCGCCATGCACGTCTCGGAGAGCCGGAGAAGCCGGCGCCTCGTCGGTCGCGTCCCTCGGGGCGTCGACCTCCTGCACACGCTCGTCGAGCTGTGCAAAACGCATCGGGTGAGGGCGGGCGAGATCCGGGCGCAGGGGGCGCTCGAGCAGGCGGTGCTGGCCGAGTACGACCAGCGCAACCGCACGCTGCGTCCGCCACGCCGCTTCGACGCCCAGCTCGAGATCGTCCACTTCCACGCGACGATCGGCGAGCGCGACGGGCAGCCGTCGATCGTCGCCCGCGTCGCCTTGAGCCGCGAGCGTGACAACGGCATCGAGCTCCTCGGCGGCCAGCTCCTCGCCGGGCGCGTCTTCGCGGCCGAGGTGATCGTCGACGCCTTCGAGGATCTGCGCCTGCCGCGCGAGCTCGACGCCGGCACCGGCCTGTGGCTCTGGTCGCGCGGCGTCCCCGTCGCCGTCGAGCCGCTCCCCGCCGTCGCCGCCGCGAGCCCTCCGCCGTCGGAGGGGCCGGCGCCCGCCGCCAACCCGTTCGAGCAGGCGGCCCGCACCGTCGCCGTCCCGCACGTCGAGCCCGAGGAGCCGCCGCCCGCCGCCGCGCCGACGTCGTGGCAGGACGTGGTCGCCGCCTCGGCCGCGCACGAGCCCGCCGAAGCGCACGAGGATGATCGCGCGGGTAGCGCGCGGCGGGGGGAGGCTCATCCGGCTTTGCCGGACGAGGGGGGGCGGGCAAGCCCCCCCCTAGAGGACGTGCGCGTCGTCGCGGGCGACTGGATCGAGCACCCCAAGTTCGGCAAGTGCCAGGTGGAGCGCGTCGAGGGCGACTACGAGTTCGTCTCGGTGCGCCTGCGCAACCAGCGGCTGATCCGGCTGTCGCTCGACGTCATCGAGCTCCTCCCCGTCGGTGAGGAGCCGAACGGAAAGCGCCTCTTCAAGGCCGAGCGCGCGTGATCCGCGCCGCCGTCGCCCGCGCCGCGCTCGCCGCCCTCGCCCTCGGCGGCGGCTGCGACGCCTGCGGGCGCGATCGGCCCGGCGCGCGCGCGACCTCTCCCTGCAGCGCCGCCGCGCCGGAGGTGGCCGCGCTGCGCGACGGCGACGGCGCGCTGGTGCGGACGCTGCGCGACGCCGGCGACGGCCGCACCGCGATCTGCAGCCCGACGGGCGCGGTCACCGGCTTCCTGAGCGCCGATTCCGTCAAGCGGGAAATCGCCACCGCCGCCGGCGCCGCCCGCGCGCAGCTCGTCCGCGAGGGCGCCTCCGACGTGACCGTCACCGGCTCCCCGGCGCTGCGCCTCCACGACGAGGGCGGCGAGCTGCGCGTCCTCCGCCCCGACGGCATCCCGCTCGGCGCCGTCAGCCGCGCGCCCCCCGACGGGCCCGCCGTCGCCGACGCCGCCGACGGGGGCGCCGCGCCCGCGCCGCCGCTCGCCCGCGTCTACGACCCCGGCGGTCGCCCCATCGGCACCGTGGTCGCCCACGGCCGCGGCTTCGCCATCCGCGCCGCCGATGGCGCCACCCAGTGGCTCCTCGCGCCGCGCCCGCCCGTCGACGATCCCCGTCTCGCCGGCCTGGTCGCCGTCACCGGATTGTCACCCGACGACGCGCTCGCGATCGCCTGGGCCTTTCCCCCGCCGCAGCCCCGTGCTAAGTAGCCGCACCTTTTAAGTAGGACTGCAACAACACATGCCCGCCCGCTCGGACGTCCGGAACATCGCCATCATCGCTCACGTCGACCACGGCAAGACCACGCTCGTCGACGGGCTCCTCAACACCGCGGGCGCCTTCCGGCGTGGCGAGGTCGTCCAGGAGTGCGCGCTCGACTCGAATCCCCTCGAGCGAGAGCGCGGCATCACCATCCTCGCCAAGAACACGGCGATCACCTGGAAGGGGACGCGCATCAACATCGTCGACACCCCCGGCCACGCCGACTTCGGCGGCGAGGTCGAGCGCGTGCTGCGCATGGTCGACTCGGTGCTGCTGCTCGTCGACGCCTTCGAGGGCCCGATGCCGCAGACGCGCTTCGTGACGAAGAAGGCGCTCGCGCTGGGCCTGCGCCCGATCCTCGTCGTCAACAAGATCGACCGCCCCGGCTGCGATCCGCACGGCACGGTGAACGAGGTCTTCGACCTCTTCGTCAACCTCGGCGCCACCGACGCGCAGCTCGACTTCCCGGTCATCTTCGCCTCGGGCCGCTCGGGCTACGCGGTCCACGATCCGTCCGACGAGCCGAAGGATCTGACGCCGCTCCTCGACCTCATCCTCGACAAGGTGCCGCCGCCCGAGGGCGACATCGACGCGCCGCTCTGCATGCAGGTGGCGACGCTCGACTACGACGACTACCTGGGCTACGTGGCGGTCGGCCGCATGCTCGACGGGCGCATCAAGGTCGGCGACCGCGTGCTCCTCGTGCACCGCGAGGGGAACAAGGAAGAGTTCCGCGTCCAGAAGGTGCTCGCGTCGCAGGGCCTCAAGCGGTTCGAGATCGCCGAGGGCGCGGCGGGCGACATCGTCTGCGTCACCGGCATGTCCGAGCTCAACGTCGGCGAGACGATTACGTCTATCCAAAATCCGCGGGTCCTGCCGCTGATGGCGATCGACGAGCCGACGATCTCGATGGAGTTCATCGTCAACAACGGGCCGTTCGCCGGGCAGGACGGCAAGTACGTCACCTCGCGCAACATCCGCGAGCGCCTCTTCAAGGAGCTGAAGTCGAACGTCGCGCTCCGCGTCGAGGAGACCGACTCGCCCGACACCTTCCGCGTCGCCGGCCGCGGCGAGCTCCACCTCTCGGTGCTGATCGAGACGATGCGGCGCGAGGGCTACGAGCTGTGCGTGTCGCAGCCGCAGGTCATCTTCCACGAGGACGCCGACGGCAAGAAGAGCGAGCCCTACGAAGAGGTGACCATCGACGTCGACGAGGCCTACGTCGGCCCGGTCATCGAGAAGCTCGGCTCGCGCGGCGGCCGCATGATCGAGATGGCGCCGATGGGCGAGGGGCGCATCCGCATGGAGTACGTCTGCCCGTCGCGCGGCCTCATCGGCTATCGGTCGGAGTTCCTGACCGACACCCGCGGCACCGGCATCCTCAACCACAACTTCAAGGAGTACGGACCGTACGCGGGGCCCATCAAGTCGCGCGCGCAGGGCGTGCTCATCGTGAAGGACATGGGCGAGACCAACACCTACGCGCTCAACTACCTGCAGGAGCGCGGCGCGCTCTTCGTCGGGACGGGCGTGAAGGTGTACCCGGGGATGATCATCGGCGAGCACTCGCGCGCGAACGACCTCATCATCAACCCGTCGGTGGCGAAGAAGCTGACCAACATCCGCACCACCGCCGCCGACGAGAAGGTCTTCCTCACGCCGCCGCGCGTGCTGTCGCTCGAGGCGGCGCTGGAGTTCATCAACGACGACGAGCTCGTCGAGGTGACCCCCAAGGCGATCCGCCTCCGTAAGCGCTGGCTCGACCACAACGTCCGCAAGGCGCACGAGAAGCGCGCCGCCGCCGTCGAGGAAGAGCTCTAGGACGCATCGCCCGCCTCACGGCCGACGACGCCGCAGTCGCGGGAGCTCGGTGACCGCGAGGATCAGCGCGCCGATGCCGACCAGGATCGCGCCGACCACCGACGCCAAGAGGTTCACGATCGCGCCGACGTCCACCACCGGGTGGTCGCCGAGCAGCATCACGCCACCGAGCACGAGGAAGAGCAGAGCGACGATCCGGTTGGCCCACACTGACGGCGGCGTTTTCCCCATGTGGGGTGAACGTTCGGCCGTGGTCACGTGTTCCGGTCGGCGCGGTCGGGATGACGCCGCCGTCGCTGCTCGGCGGCTTCCTCGACGGTCGCTTGCGAACGGGCCGTCGAGGTCGCAGGTTGATCGGTGCCCATGCCACCCACAGCGACAGGCGACCCCAAGCGGCGCCGCCAGTTTTCGTTCAGCGGCACGTTCCTGCTCATCGCCATCGCTGTCCTCTACGTGGTGCAGACGCTCGTCGCGCGCGAGGTGCGGCCGAAGACGGTCCCCTACTCGGAGCTCCTCGATCTCGTCGAGGGCGGCAAGATCGCGGCGGCCGACGTGCGCGCCACCGAGGTCGTCGCCGAGCTGAAGGCGACCGACGCCCCCAACGCCGATCAGAAGGCCAAGCGCCCCGAGCGCGTGCGCGCCGATCGCCTCCCCAACCTCGACGAGGAGCCGCTCTTGAAGGCGCTCCGCACGCAGAAGGTCACCTTCGCCGGGAAGATCGAGCAGACCTCGTGGGTGACGCAGCTCCTCCTCGGGTGGGTGCTGCCGCTCGGCGTGCTCGCGCTGATCTACGGCTGGGGCATGCGCCGCGTCGGCAAGGGCGTTGGGCCGCTGTCCGTCGGAAAATCGAAGGCCAAGATCTACGACGTCCCCGAGAACGAGCGCGTCACCTTCGAGGACGTGGCCGGCGTCGACGAGGCGGAGGGCGAGCTCGTCGAGGTGGTGGACTTCCTGAAGAACCCCGAGCGCTATCAGAAGCTGGGGGCGCACATCCCGAAGGGCATCCTCCTCGTCGGGCCGCCCGGCACCGGCAAGACGCTCCTCGCCAAGGCCGTCGCCGGCGAGTCGGGGGTGCCGTTCTTCTCGATGACCGGCTCGGACTTCGTCGAGATGTTCGTCGGCGTCGGCGCGGCGCGCGTGCGCGACCTCTTCGAGCAGGCCAAGGAGCGCGCCCCCTGCATCATCTTCATCGACGAGATCGACGCCATCGGGCGCTCGCGCGGCGGCCTCGGGGTGATGGGCACGCACGACGAGCGCGAGCAGACGCTCAACCAGCTCCTCGCCGAGATGGACGGCTTCGACGGCGGCAAGGGCATCGTGATCATGGCGGCGACCAACCGCCCCGAGACGCTCGACCCGGCGCTGGTGCGCGCGGGGCGCTTCGATCGCCAGGTGGTCGTCGATCGCCCCGACCTCGACGGGCGCGAGGCGATCCTGCGCGTCCACGTGCGGCGGCTGGCGATGGGCGCGGCGGTCGACCTCGGGACGGTGGCCAAGCGGACGCCGGGGATGGTGGGCGCCGATCTCGCGCTGGTCGTGAACGAGGCGGCGCTGGCGGCGGCGCGGCGCGGCTCGAAGAGCGTCGAGCAGCAGGACTTCGAGGAGGCCGTCGACCGCATCCAGCTGGGCCTGCGCAAGCGCGGCAAGGGCATGAACGAAGTCGAGAAGCGGCGCGTGGCCTTCCACGAGGCGGGGCACACGCTGGTGGCACTTTCTGTCAAGCACGCGGACCCGGTGCACCGGGTGACGATCATCCCGCGCTCGATCGGCGCGCTCGGCGTGACGCTGCAGCTCCCGACGGAGGAGCGCTTCCTCATGACGCGCGAGGAGCTGCACGATCGCATCGCCGTCATGATGGGCGGGCGCGCCGCCGAGGAGATCGTCTGGGGCGACATCTCGACGGGCGCGCAGAACGACCTCGAGCGCGCGACGGAGACGGCGCGGCAGATGGTGTGCCGCTTCGGGATGAGCGCGAAGCTGGGGGCGGCGACCTACGGGCAGCCGGCGGGGATGCGGTTCCTCGACGTGCCGGTGGACATGGGGGACCGCCGCAACTTCAGCGAGGAGACGGCGCGCGCCATCGACGAGGAGGTGCGCGCCATCGTCGAGGGGGAGCGCGCCCGCGCCCGCGCGCTCATCGAGTCGAAGCGCGGGCAGCTCGACGCGCTGGCGCATCGGCTGCTCGAGGAGGAGACCCTCGAGCGCGACGAGATCGAGGCCATCGCCGGCCCGCGCATCGCCGCGGCGTAAAGCGGGCGTTTACACCTGAGGTGGGCGCTCCCCACCGCGCCGGGGATAACTCCGTGAAAGGGGAGTGGTCGCGCGGTGGCCGGGAGTTTGCTCGGTGGTGGGGCATGTCGCGCGTGATCGGGGTGGCCGTGATGATGGGGCGGCGCTGGTCGATGGAGCGATCGGCGGCGACGGTGGGGTGTCCTCGGGAGCGGATTCGGGCACGGGCTCGGGCACGGGCTCGGGCTCGGACGCCGCGACCGGCGTGGGCTGCGATGAGCCCGGGCTCGTCTGGAGGACGGCGGCGAAGACCAACTTCACGTCGTATCCAGCGCCCAGCAGCGACGAGTGCACGACCTACAACGGCTGCGCCTACGAGGGCCTCTTCTCGGCCTGCCCCACGAAGCGGCCGCTCAGCTGGGTGCAGTCGCACAACATCGTCGCGGTGTTCCCCGACCTCGACCGCCTGAAGCTCCACGACCTCTGCCTGAAGGCGGGCGACAAGACCCTCATCGTGACCGTGCTCGACGAGTGCGCCGACTCCGACTGCAGCGGCTGCTGCACGCGGAACCGCGGCAGCGCCGACGAGCTGATCGACCTCGAGAGCTTCACCGACGCGCGCTTCGGCGTCCCCGACGGGCCGATCCTCTGGGCGGACCTCGGCCCGACGACGACGCAGGGGTGCCAGTAAGCTGCTACCATCCGCTCCGTGCAGGACGAGGACGGGGTGAAGGAGCAGCTCCAGGTGCTCGCCGAGCACCTGCCGTTCGACGTGTGGGTGCGCGATCGCGGCGAGCGCTGCATCTACGCCAACGCGATCTGCCAGCAGCACTGGCCCGGCCTCGTCGGGCGCACCCCCGCCGAGACCGACGTCCCGCCCGAGGTGGTCGCGGTCTGGGTCACCAACAACGCGCGCGCGCGCGCCGGCGAGGTCGTCGTCGGCGACGTCGAGTATGGCGACGGCGATCGCCGCCGTCCGCCGCGACGGCGAGATCGTCGGCACCGTCGGCGTGAACATCGAGATCACCTCCCAGCGCAACGCCAAGCGCGCCGCCCGCGAGCGCGAGGCGATCGTCACCGCGATGTTCGACGCCGCGCACGCGCTCATGGGCATCCGCGACATCGCCGGCGACGACGACCTCATCCACGTCGCCGACAACCGCGCCTCGCTCGCCGTGTTCGGGCGCGACAGCGACGCCGCGGGCGCGCGCGACTCCGCGCTCGGCGTCCCGGTCGAGCTCCGCAAGAAGGCGGTTCGCGCCGCGCGCCTCTCGTCGGAGCGCGCGCAGCCGGTGGACTTCGAGCTGACCTACCCGGTGCCGGGCCGCGGCCCGCGCACCTTCAAGGGCAAGGTCGCCTCGTTGAACCGCGAGCTCGTCGACCACGAGCGCTTCCTCTACTTCGCCGAGGACGTCACCGAGCTGCGCATGCTGGAGGCGCAGGTGATGCGCGCCGAGCGCCTCGCCAGCCTCGGGACGCTCGCCGCCAGCGTCGCGCACGAGATCAAGAACCCGGCGGCCGCGATGCTCCTCAGCCTCGAGATGCTGCGCCGCAAGCTCGAGCCGCTCCTCGCGCACGCCACGCCGACGGAGCGCGGCGGGCTGCTCGGCCTCATCGACAACGTCGAGCAGGGGACCTCGCACATCTCGACGATCGTGCGCGACCTCAGCCGCCTGGCGCACCCCAACGACGATCGCGTCGAGGCGGTGCAGCTCGACGAGGTGGTGCGCTGCGCGATGGGGCTGGCGCACGGCGTGGTGTCGCAATCGGCGACCGTCACCGTCGAGCTCGGCGCCCCGTCGGCGATCCGCGGCAGCTCGATCCGCCTGGCGCAGGTGGTCATCAACCTCGTCACCAACGCCGCGCAGGCGCTCCAGCGCAGCGGGCGGCGCGGGGCCATCGTCATCCGCATCCTTA
>Ga0272446_1004296_pt1 | contig 16977 bp, 14 predicted proteins | sample YNPCB0061_FD_194587 | JGI IMG/M metagenome (GOLD analysis project Ga0272446, IMG submission 194587) | Hot spring microbial mat communities from Yellowstone National Park, WY, United States - YNP-CB-006-1 | ecosystem: Environmental > Aquatic > Thermal springs > Hot (42-90C) > Sediment | place... | reverse complement strand
CTGCCGGCTCCATTGCCGACGCTGCTGCCGGTGCCTTGGCTTTTGTCGTCGGCGGTTCCGTAGCGGTCGGCGTTGCCGCTGCCATAGCCGACGCGGTTAGCGGTTCCGCTTGGTCAGACGCAGACGGTGCAGGCGATGTAGCCGAAGCGGGCGGGCTGGGCGGGGTGGACGCGGTGGGCGGAGTGGATGCAGCGGGCGGGCTGGGCAGGGTGGACGCGGTGGGCGGTGGCTGGTGGTCGGCCTCATTGGGTGCGTCGGCCGACTTGCTCGCTTCGACCTTCTTCGCCGGCGCAACGGGGGTTGTGGTTTGGGTCGGGGCCAACGCGGTCGTCAAGACGGTCGAGGTCGTGTCTGCGGTGTGGCTAGCGGGCGACTGGCCCGACTCAATGGACTCATCGGGATCGACTGCAACGCCAGGGTCGTGGCTGGTGGGCGGGATGTCCTCGGGGCGAGCTTGCATATGGGCTTCCCTTACTTCCAGCAGCGCATCTTCGGTCGAATCGGTCGGTGCGTTGACCGGAGCCTGCGCTTTAGTGCGGGTGCGTCGGGGGGTGGTTTGGCGGCTTTTAGTATCGGCCATTTCTAGACTCTCTCTCCGTGTAGTTTCCGGCCAGGGATGTCACCCGGTCCACTGCTCGAACGAGAGTGGACACCCGGATGAGGCCGCACGGGAACGCTGTGGTTCCAGTCACTTGCGGGCGGCCACCGGTGGTAGGTTGAAGGTCAACTCATTCGGAAAAACCGTCTCAGCTAGGATCACACAGTCGTTCTCGCTTCACTAGAGACACGTTGCAATCGCTGCAACAACTCGACGATTTGCCGACGGGTCTGTTCCAGCGCACCGCCATTGTCGATGACATGATCTGCACGGCGCGCCTTTTCTGTCAATGGCAATTGCGCTGCCTCGCGGCGAACCACCTCCGCTTCGGTCCAACCGCGCTGCTGGGCCAGTCGGTTGAGGCGGACGGCCCGCGGTGCCTCAACGAAGACAATCGCGTCGCATTCATGGTCCCAACCGACTTCAAGCATGATCGCTGCATCCAGCACGATCAAGCGTGCCTGGGGGTCGGCTTCGGCTCTGGCCAATTCCTCGGCGATGCGACGCTTGATGTAGGGCAACGACAGGCTTTCCAGATATTTTCGCTCCCGATCATCGCTGAAAACAACCGCGGCCAGCTTGCGGCGATCCACTTGCCCTTGCGCATCGAGCAATCCGCTGCCCCAGCGTGCGACGATCTGCTGGCGAATCGCCGGATCGCGCAGGGCCTCATGGCCGAGTGGATCACCAGCTACGACGACCGCCCCCTGCTCGGCAAACAATTTAGCGATCTCGCTTTTGCCACTGCCCATGCCCCCGACCAAGCCCAACCGGAACTTGCAGCCTGGACGACGCGGGGAACGCAACGGGCTGGCTAATACGGGTTTGCTCATGCGGCCTCTTGGACATCAAGCCAGTTGGGGCCATACGCCACATCCACCACCAACGGCACTTCCAACTGCATAGCTGTGGACATTTCCTCTCGCACTAACCATTGTACCGCGTCTAGCTCGTCCGGGGGCACCTCCAGCACCAATTCATCATGCACACTCAAGATGATGCGCGACTGCCGCGACTCACGGACTAACCGCCGGTGAACCCGCAACATCGCTTGCTTCATCAAATCGGCGGCGGACCCTTGAATCTCCATGTTGATCGCTTCCCGCTCGGCGGCGTTGCGGTCGCGGTAGGTCGAGAGGGGGCGGATGGCCGATGGGGCAAAGCGTCGCCGCCGCCCCAGGATGGTACTGACGTAGCCGGTGGCCCGGCAGCGGGCCAGCAGATTCTGTTGATACGCCTCGACCCGCGGATAACGCGCGAAATAATCGTCGATGAACTTGGCCGCTTCGGTGCGGGTGATGCCCAGACGCACGGCCAAGCCGTTGGGGCTGATGCCGTAGATGACGCCGAAGTTGACCGTCTTCGCCATTCGCCGTTGTTGGCTGGTCACTTCCGACTCGGGGACACCGAAGACCTGCGCGGCGACGGCCGTATGCACGTCGCGGTTGGCCGCGAAGGCCTCCCGGAGCTTGTCGTCCCCGCAGAAGTGTGCCAGCAACCGCAATTCGATCTGGGAGTAGTCGGCTGTCACGAAATACCAGCCGTCGCGCGGGATAAACGCCCGGCGAATCTCCATGCCCAACTCCGTCCGCGTGGGAATATTTTGCAGGTTCGGTTCGCTGGACGAGAGCCGACCGGTCGCCGTCACCGCCTGGTTGAACGAGGTATGCACCCGGCCGGTTCGCGGGTTGACCAGTCCGGGCAGGGCATCGACGTAGGTATTCTTCAGCTTGGCGATCTGCCGATGCTCGATCAGCTTGCGGGGCAGGGCATGGCCCAGGGCCGCCAGCTTCTCCAGGGTTTCCTGGTCGGTGCTGGCCTGATTGGTCAAGCCGGTGCGCTTCTGCGCGGGCAGCTTCAACTCCTCGAATAGCACCGTGCGCAGTTGCTTGAGCGAGGCGATCTGGAACGGACGACCGGCGAGCTGATAAATCTCCTCTTCGAGGGCGTGCAGTTGCTCGGCGAGCTGGTCGCCAAATTGCCGTAGCGAATCCGTGTCGAGGCGAACGCCGGTCGCTTCCATCTCCGAGAGGACCTCGATCAGCGGGACTTCGAGATTCTCGTACAATTCCCCCAGCCCCGCCTCGCGAACCTTCGCGCTCAACAGGTCGCTCAGCCGCCAGGCGACATCCGCATCTTCACACGCATACTCGCACACACGCGCTGTCTCGACTTGGTCGAGCGTCAGTTGGGTCTTGCCGCGTTTGCCGATGAGCGTTTCGATCGGAATGGTCGTGTGGCTGAGGTAACGACTGGACAGCATGTCCAGGTTGTGGTTCCGCTCGCCGGCGCGGAGCAAATAGTCGGCCAGCATCGGATCATCGCTGATGCCACGCACGGTTATGTCGTACTGCCGAAGCACCAGCATGTCGTACTTAATGTTCTGGTTGAGCTTGGCGATCTTGGGATTTTCCAGGATCGGCTTGAGCCGCTTCAGCACCATCGCGCAATCGAGAACCGCCGCGCCCAGCGGCCCCCGCACGGGCAGGTAGTAGGCTTCGCCAGGCTGCCAACAGATGGCCACACCTACCAGACTCGCCGAATGGGGGTCCAGGCCTGTTGTCTCCAGATCAATCGCAAAGCGTTTGCGTTTGGCCAACTTTACCATGAAACCTTCAAACGCCTTGAGGGTGTCTATCAGGGTGTAATTTTTTTCCCAGACCGCTTCCGGCTGGCTAGCGTTGGCCCCGAACTCAAACTCGATCCCCTGGTCGCTCGGCAATTGCTCTGGCGTCGGCGGCGGAGCAAACACTCCCCCGGCAGAAGGTTTACCGTTGGTAGAGACGAAGTTGGGCAAGGCAGAGCCGGTGCGTGCCAGCATTTTCACCTGCTCGGCCAATCGACGCAACCCCAACTCGGCGAACAGCGGCAAGGTCAGGCTCAAATCGGCGGTCTGTGCCCGCCAGGCGTCCCATTCCATCTGGATGGGCACATCCTGACGCAGCCGGACCAGTTGCCGGGCAAGCTGGAGGTGACCGGAGCGTTCGGCGGCTAGGATGGCGTCGCGGATGCGGGCGGGCTTGACCTCGTCGATGTGTTCCAGCAACCCCTCGAGGGTCTGGTACTGGTCGAGCAACTTGGCCGCCGTCTTCTCGCCGATCCCCGGCACGCCCGGTACGTTGTCCACCGAGTCGCCCACCAACGCTTGAAAATCGATCACTTGCTCGGGGGTGATTCCCCACTCGGCTTTGAGCCAGGCCGCATCGAGCACTTGCCGTTTGCGCAGGTTGAGCAGGCGAATCCGGTCGCTCAGCAGTTGGCGGCAATCTTTGTCTGTGGTACAGATAAATACTTCTGCGTTGCGTTGGGCGGCTTGGACCGCAAGCGTGGCGATGACATCATCTGCCTCGTAACCCGCCAAACCCACCACGGGGATACGCAGGGCGGTCAGTGCCTGCGTGATAAGCGGGATTTGCATGAGGAGGTCGTCGGGCGGGGCGGGACGCTGGCCCTTGTATTGCGGGTAAATCTCGTTGCGAAAGGTCTGCTCCGCCACGTCGAAGACGCATACCAGATGCGTGGGCCGACATTCCGCTTGCAAATACAGCACGTCACGCAGGAAGCCGAATACCGCATTGGTCGGTCGGCCATCTGGAGCATTCATCTGACCGACGGCGTGAAAGGTTTGATAGATCAGTGCGTGTGCATCGATCAGGTAGACGGTATTCGATTGAGCAGCATCGGTGTTCACGCGCGTAGGTCCTAGGTTTACCAAGATAGTATCATGGCAATCAGAGGATAGCGACTGAAGTCAGGCCTGCCCACCGCTTTAGTGGTTGCAGGGGAACAGTCTGTATGCCTTTGGTGTTCCGGTCGATGCCTGGACCTTCTCTCGGTTGTTATTCGTGTTGCATCCACCGTTACCTTGCTTACAATCATTCTATGCGGGCCACAACGATTATAGACCTGTGGCCTGATGTGCCACCACTAGATATGTAACAGGTAACCGCTACAGACGGGATTAGTCTTAAGTTAGGCGTTTGGTTCCGACCTGTCAAGACGAACTAAGCCAAGGGGCACGCGATGAGTGAGCATCGGGGTCGCACACGAGCGAAGACGGTGATCCAAGTGATGTCGTGGGCGGGAGCGCTTGCGGTGTTGGGGTGGGTGGTGGCTGGGCTAGTGGGCGATGCGGGGGCGATGCAGACCGCCGGCAAAAACCCTCTGGTCGATTCGTTGCGATTCGGCATGACCCCCAAGGAGGTAAAGAAGTTGCTCGGAGAGCCAGCGTATGTGAGTCGGCAGATTCTACATCGGCGGCACATTGAGACGTGGATATACGATCAGGCGTATTTAGAGTTTGTCGAGTTCGAGTATGTTCGTGGCAATGAACCTCGCCTCCTAAATGTCCACCCGAACCCAGCCAAGGTCAAACCCTAGACGGTTAGGGGGCCGAGTCGCGCCCAGGGGGATGACCTGCCCGCCGTCGCCAACCTTATCGCTTCCGCAAGCGTTGTAGATATAGAGACTTACATATGCTAACACCCGCTGCCCATCGGATGCGTGGCTTGTGCAAAATCTAGCGGGCGTGACGAAAAAATTGTCAGCGTTTGTGTTGTTTTTACACGGTGCGATCCGGGTATACTTGTGCAGAGACGGGAGAAGCGATCAAATCCAGCAACTGATTCGATTGTCCCGACTTTTACAGTAGGAACTGGACGATAACTCAGGCTCCCACGGTAACGACCGAGCGGAGATACAACTATGTGAGAGGTGGTGGGCTATGGCACGCCGAGATGCTTTACTTCGGTTACAGAAAACGTTACTAGCCAGGCGGAACGAGCTTCGGAAGCGACTAGGACGCGACCTGGACGACCTAAACGTCAACGGGATGGCCTCTGACACGGCTGATGCAGCCTTCGACGCGGGCACCGAAGAGATTTCCTCCCAGTTGGCCGAGATGGAATCGAGCGAGCTAGTCCAGATCGAGCGTGCTTTGCAACGCATCAAGCAAGGCTCGTATGGGATATGCGAGGGGTGTGGCTGCAAAATCCCGATGCTCCGGCTCAATGCGTTGCCCTATACGACCCTGTGCATCAAATGCCAGCGGGAAGCCGAGAACGACGAGAGCGATTCGGACGACGATCGGTTCACGGCGAGCTGGGAGCGGGTCCGCGACCACGACAGCAACGACGACGACAAGGAGATCGATTTTTCCGATCTGGAAGCTGACATCCCCAAGTAAGCCTTCCTCCTCATCGGAACAGTCTGAATCTGAACGCATCGCGAGCTTTGCGCATGCTTTAACGATTAAAAGGTGCCTCCTCGGGATGGATGTTGACCCTGGCTGTGCATTTGCCTGAAGTTTCCGAGTAAACTAAGGTAAGAAGCAGTGACACCTCATCCATTCTTCAGCGAGGCAGCGAACATGTCAAAGCATTTCGCGTCGGTGGTTGTACTCGGAGCCTGTGCCTTCGCGGGCACCTTCATGGCGGGCTTGCTTGGGCCACGGATCAATCCGCCGATTGTGGCTCAGGTTCCCGGGCCAGCTAATCCCGTGCCCCAGCCGATTCCGCTAACCGCCTCGCCCACACCACCCGCCGATCAACCGCTTGGCCCGGCTCCAGCAGCGCTTGTGCAACTGAGCGAACGCCTAGAGCAAGTGGCGCGGCGGTTACTGCCAGCCGTGGTGGCGATTGAAGCGGTCAAGCCGGCACAGCCCAACGTCAACAAGGGGCTGCCGGTGGAAGATTCCGGTTCGGGGGTGTTGGTCCCTGTCGAGGGGCGGGCCGTGCCCGTCGTATTGACCAATAACCACGTCGTGAGCGGTGCCCGGCCCGAGAATGTAACGATCAGCCTATCCGATGGTCGAATCTACAAGGCCGCCCAAATCTGGACCGATCCTGAGACGGACGTGGCGGTGGTGCGTATCGACGGTGTCGCGCTGCCCGCGGCCAAGCTCGGCGACAGCGATCGGGTTCGCGTCGGGCATTTCGTCTTGGCCTTCGGCAGTCCGTTTGGCCTCAAGCAATCCGTGACTCACGGCATCATCAGCGCCCGGGAGCGTGGGCAGGTCCACCTCGGCAGCACCATCCGCATCAAGGAGTTCCTCCAGACGGACGCGGCGATCAACCCCGGCTCCAGCGGTGGGCCGTTGGTCAATCTCGATGGCGAGGTCATCGGCATTAACACCGCGATTGCGTCCCGAAGCGGCAGCAGCAGCGGCGTATCGTTTAGCATCCCGATCAACCTCGCCCGCTCGATCATGAAGCAACTGCTCGAGCGGGGCAGTGTCGCGCGGGGCTATCTGGGGGTGCAGTTGGTGCAAGTCTTCGAGCCGGCCGATGCGTTGCGCTTGGGCTTGGACCGAACCCGCGGCGCGTTGGTCGAGGCGGTCTACGCCGACACGCCGGCGGCGGCGGCCGGGCTGAAGGTCAACGATGTCATCCTGCAACTCAACGGCCAGCCCATCCGCAGCGAGAACCATTTTATCAACCTCATCAGTGAGACGCCCGCTGGGCAACGGGTCCGCCTGCAAGTCTGGCGGGATCGGCGGCTGCTAGAGCTTGAGGCAGTAGTCGGCGATTGGGCCGAAGCGCAATCGCGTCTGCGGAGTGGGCGGTAGGTGGGTGGGTCTGAGTCGGCTAGGCGTCGGCGTCGGCAGTAGGGGCAGGGCTGAGGTGAAGCACGGGAGGCGTGGCCATGCGTGTACCCGAGCAAGAAGCCTTTCTAGCGGCGATCCGGGCTAACCCGAAGGACGATACGCCTCGGTTGATCTACGCCGACTGGCTGGACGAGTCCGCTCACTTGCTCGCGGCTGGCGATATGCAGCGGCGAGACGCTCTAACCGCTCGCGCCGAACTGATCCGCATTCAGTGTCGGCTGACGCAACTGACGTTGGACGACCCCGCGCGGAAGTTTCTGCGGCAACGCGAACACGAATTGCTCGAACAGCACGAAGCTGCTTGGCTGGCCGAGTTGCCGACGCTTGCGGGGGTACACTGGGGCCGGCTGGAGCGCGGGTTTGTCAACGAAGTGGTCATTGACGATTGCCGGGCGGTTCGGGTGCATGGCCAGTCCTTGCAGGAGGCGGCACCCATTACCTCGGTCGTCTTCACCAACCTGACGACTTGGCTGTACCTGCGTCAATCGCCCTTCCTCCGCTGCATCCACCGACTCGTTCTGGCCGACGCCAACGCGGCGGCCATTGCCGTACGTGAGATTCTCGCCAGCCCGATGCTGGCTAGCCTAGTCGAACTGGACCTGCGGCAGCTTCGCGTGGATGATACCACGGTGCAGGTCTTGGCCATGCAGCCGCACCTCCAGACGCTCCGTATCCTCTGGCTGGGGCACAATGCCATCGGCGATTTGGGCGCGCGAGCCATCGCCGAGTCGCCGTATCTGAGCGGGCTGACCGCGCTGGATTTATCGGACAATCGCCTCGGCCGGGTCGCTGCCGCTGCCATTGCCAGTTCCGCGACATTGAACCAACTCAGCACGCTGGACCTGGCCTACAACCCCCTCGGTTCGCTCGGAGCGACGACCTTTGCCCAGCAATTGCAACTGACCACGCTACAAACGCTGCACCTTGCCCGCACCGGGGCGGACGACAGCGTGGCCGCGGCCCTGGCCGAGTGCGACGCACTACGCCAACTCGAAACGCTCAACTTGCGCAACAATCACTTGACCTGTCAAGGTGCCTCGGCGCTGGCTCGATCCAGTGTCCTGGCCCGCCTACGCGAACTCGATTTGTCCAATAACCAGATCAAATACCCCGGAGCGTCGCTGCTAGCGCAATCGCCCGCACTGATCAACTTGCAACGCCTGTCGCTGGGATACAACCCAATCGGACAAGCGGGCTACGCCCTGCTCCGCGAGCGCGAGCAGAGCCGCCGAGCCGGGGCGGTCGGCCAAGTTCTGCCCGGGTGAGTGCATATGGCCCAGGCGCGGGTCTGCTCCGGTGCGGCGGGTGGGTACGGTCCTACTGGGCGCGGGTCTGCTCCGGTGCGGCGGGTGGGTACGGTCCTACTGGGCGCGGGTCTGCTCCGGTGTGGCGGGTTGGTGCGACCGGGCTACGCGGTGGCGGGCTGTTTTTTTGAGCATTTTTTTCATGGTCAAGGCAAACCACTGGAGTAAGATAGCATCATCTCATCCTTTGCGAACGCATCACCTGGAGTCGTTTATTGTGAATGTCAAACTGAACGAGACGGAGAATCGCCCGACCGTACCCGATGCACTTCGGCCCGACAATCCCGAGGTTCGCAAGGGTCTGTTCAAGCTCTACCGGGACTTCTTCGACAAAGCCGAGCGGCGTCGGCGGTGGTCGGTGGCCGACGATATTCCCTGGGAGTTGGCCGCCAAGCCGACCAACCCGGCCATTGCCGACGTGATCGAGTCGTTTTGTGCCGTCGAGTTATATCTGCCAGATTACGTCGCCAAGGCGATGCCGCTGGTGCGGACCAACCGTGGCTGGTCGTCGTTCCACGCCAACTGGGGGTACGAGGAATCCAAGCACTCGCTGGCCCTGGCGGATTGGTTGTTGCGCTCGGGCAGCCGAACCGAGGAGCAGATGGCCGATCTGGAGGGCATGGTCGCGACCAACGAATATCACCTGCCGCAGGACAACGCGGTGGGCATGCTGGTCTACGCGATGATCCAGGAACTAGCGACCTTCCTGCACTACCGCAACCTGCGGCGGGTGGCACAAACGCAGGCGGACCCGGCCCTGAACAAGCTGCTAGGGCTGGTCAGTGTCGATGAGGCAGCGCACCATGCGTTCTATGCCGAAGTCGTGCAGTTCTTCATGACGATTGACCGGGCCGCGACCCTCGAACAGCTACGCCGCATCCTCGTGACGTTCCAGATGCCGGCGGTGCATCTGCTGGCCGACAGCCAGAAGCGCGTGCAGGCGGTCAAGGCGTTGGGCATCTTTGACCAAGACATCTTCGCTCGGGATGTCTACCTACCCATTCTCAAGACGCTTGGCATCAGCCACCGCGAGTTGAGACGGGGCACCTGAGACTTGCCGCCGAGTGGGCTGCGCTAGCGTGACGCCGGGTAGCGTTGGTGGGCGTGACGCTTAAGTGCCGGGCGGCGAGTTGGGCTTGCTGCGGCGGCACCGCTCGCTACAGTATTTGACCTGCTCCCAGTCCCGCGCCCACTTCTTGCGCCAGGTAAACAGCTTCCCGCACGCCACGCACCGCTTGCTCGGCAGGTCGGCCTTGTTGCCCCGGTGTTTGGGCTTCATCGTGCTGCACCTCGGCTGGCCGGGATGCTCGGGGCTATCCGCGGTGGAACTTGCGGTTTTGCCGTGGGTGATAACCCAGGACCTGCTTGGCCGTCTTTTCCCAGAATCGGCTAAACCGTCGTGGCTCCTCGGCATAGTCGGTCAGCGTCTCGTAGGGGTAGACCACGACACGATGCCGTTTGCGGAGCGACTGCACGATCTGGCGGGTGCGGGGGTCGGGGTTGTCGGTGACGTGGATTTGATCGCAGCCATGCTCGGCGCAAAAGTCGGCAATCTCGACCACCGGATCACCGCGCCGCACTTCCTTGATGGGGTGGGCGATGGTGCGGAAGGTCTCGCAGACCCCCGCGAAGATAAAATCCAGCCGGTGGAAGGCGACCGGCTCCTCACGCAGGGCCGGCTCGTCGAAGACGAATATTACCGCTGCGTGCGGGTTGGACCGCAACGCTAGGTCTTCCGGCGAGATGGCCGCGTCGTGTAGCCAGACGCAAGGGTGACTCATGCTTGGCCTCGGGGGTTGGAGCGGGTCGGTTCCTCGGCCAACGGCGCGCGACCACGCTCGAACAGTTGCGTTTGCAGCGTCTCGTAGCTGGCGTTGAACGGGCATTTCACCCGGCACGACTGGCACCAGCGGCCGTTGGAGTAGCGGTTGATATTTTCCTTGTTCATGAAGTAGGGCTTGGTGGCAAAGGTGCTTTCCACCCATTGCCAGGAGCAACTGTTGGAGGCGATGTCACCATCCAGCAGATATTGCCGGAACAGTCTTGCCCCCTCGCCCCACCAGATGCCGCGGAAGTGACACAGATACGCCGCGAACCACAGCCGCTCGTGGTTGTGCAGGTAGCCTTCCTCGAACAGCTCGCGCAAGATGCCGTCGATGCAGGGTAGGCCCGTGCGTGCCTCGATCACGTCCAGCGGCAAGGCTCGCTGGCGGGGCACGGCGTGCTTGGGCGGTTCGAGGTCGTCGTGCAACGCTGCCCCGTGCCAGTCTAGCACTTTGTAGAAAAAGTCGCGCCAGGCAAGCTGCCGGAGCAATTCTTCGATCTGTTGCGGGGCACCCCGATAGCGGGCTTGGAGATGGTCGCGTACCTCGACGATGCCGAGCATGCCGTGCCGCAGATACGGTGAGAGCCGGGACACCGGGGCATCGAGGAAGTTGCGTGATTGGCCGTAGCCGCGAGCGTCGTACTCATGCAGCCGGGCCAGCGCCGCTTGCCGTCCGCCGGGCATCGGGGCCGGGGCGGGCTGACCCAGGTATAATCCGCGCATCGCCTCGCCCAGATAGCGAACCCGGCTGTCCGTATCGCCGCACGATTGCCAGTCCAGTTTCATCGTGGCCCATTCCGTGGTTGTGGTTGCACCCAACTTGCTACGCTAACCTGATAATAGGCCATTCCCAGCCGCTCTTTCCAGCGACCACCAGCGGTAGCATTCGCTGACGGGAGACATGCAGCCGCCAGCGTCTGGCGGCTGGCCCATAGCCAATCGGCCGGCTGGCGGCTGGCCCATAGCCAATCGGCCGGCGGCTGGCTCATAGCCAATCGGCCGGCCGGCGGCTGGCCCGTGGTCATTTCGTCAGCGGGAGGAGTTCGATCTTGCGGATGAACACCTCGGCCCCTTCGGATTGGATTTGGATTTTGCCGCGGGTCACGCTGGCGTTGGTGCCCTTGTTGACGACGGTGCCGTTGAGGATGTTGGTGATCGTGCCGCCGTCGCAGATGCACTTCAGTTCGTTCCACTCGCCGACGGGGCGTTCAACGTCTTTGGGGCCGCGCACGCCCAAAACATCCTTCCACTGCGGGTCGCGGGCGTACCAGTTGATGCGGCCAGCGGTGAACTCTTTGGCCGGTGCGTCGGGCTTGTAGTACCATTGGCCGTCGCGTAGCTCGGCGGTGACGGTGAGTTTGGGGCGGCCCTTGCCACCGACCAGGATAAAGTCGCCGGTGCCGCCCTCGATCATCTGGCACTCAATCGACTCCATCCAAACGCCCGAGGCTGCCCCATCCTCGCCGACGCAGTGCAGCAGAATACCCGAGTCACGGGCGGCCTTGGCCCGGGGCGGGAAGGTCTGCTCGCCCCACTTAAACTCGACCACCAGCACATAATTCTCGTACTCTTTTTCCGTGGTGATGGCCCCAAACACCTCGCCTGAAATCCGCAACAGGCCGTCTTTGACCGTGAAGACACCCTTGGGGTCGTTGTTCTTGCCGAGCTTGGGTTCGCCTTTGCCCGGTGAACCGAGGTAGGTGTAGAAGTTGGTCAAATCCTTGCCGTTGAACAAGACAATTGGCTCTTTCGGGGTAATGGCGGTTGACCCGGCGATGATCGGCCAACTCAGCATCATCCCCGCCGCCACCACCCCAACGGCTAGCAGACTCGTTCGCATGGTTCTATCTCCTCCTGCGGGCTGGTTGCACCCGGTTGGCCCCGTGCCGACGGTGCATTTTGCCCGTTGGCGATGCTTTATTCAGGGTCGTCTCGTCCGGCATCGGCTTGATGCGTAAACTATGCTTATGAATAGCATGGTCGATGGAGACGGAACGCGGCAGTAACATCACGCGGCAGAAGGATCATGATCGCACAACAGCCAATTGGGTTTCTCGGGGCGGGGCAGATGGCGACCGCACTAGCCAAAAGCTGGCTGGCGGCGGGGCTGGTGCAGCCCGAGGCCGTGCTGGCGAGCGACCCCTACCCGACGGCTCGCGTGCAATTCGCCCAGGCTGTCGGTGTCCCCGTCAGCCCGGTCAATCGCCCGGTCGCCGAGCGGGCGCGGCTCCTGGTCGTCGCGGTCAAGCCGGGGGAGGTGCCGGTCGTACTCGACGAGATCGCGCCGGTGGTGACCCCGCAGAAGCTGGTGGTGTCGATCGCGGCCGGGGTGACGATTGCCCAGTTGGAAGAGCGCTTGCCGCCGGGGGCGCGGGTGGTGCGGGTGATGCCGAATACGCCCTGCCTGGTCGGGGCCAGTGCCACCGGCTACGCCGCCGGCTCGCACGCCAGCCCGGAAGACCTGGCCACCGTCGAGCGACTGTTCACCGCGGTCGGTCGGGCCGTCATGGTACGCGAGTCGATGCTGGATGCGGTGACGGGCTTGAGCGGCTCGGGCCCGGCGTATGTCTACCTCATGATCGAGGCGCTAGCGGATGGGGGCGTGCGCGCGGGCTTGCCGCGGGCCGTGGCCCAACTGCTGGCGGCGCAGACGGTGCTGGGGGCGGCGCAGATGGTCTTGCAAACGCAAAAGCACCCCGGCGAACTGAAGGATATGGTCGCCAGCCCGGGCGGAACGACCATCGCCGGGCTGCACGCGCTGGAACGCGGCGGCGTGCGGGCGGCGTTGATGGACGCGGTACTCGCAGCAACCACACGCGCCCAGGAGTTGGGCCGCGCCGCCAACGCCACCGCCAATGCCGCCGCCGCCAATGCCGCCGCCGCCCCCGCGTCTGCCGCTGGCCCTGCCGCGCCGGCTGCTACTGCCGCTGTCGCTGCGAGCGTAAACCCTCCGACCGACCGTTCGGTTCCATCGCCTGCCACCCCATCGACGCAAGCCCCGAGTGACGACGCATGAGTTCCGCTTCCCCATCGGCACAAGCTCCGAGTGACGACGCATGAGTATCGAATCCGAATTGGTGCTGGTTCTGGACTTTGGCTCGCAATATGGGCAATTGATCGCCCGACGAGTGCGCGAGGCCAACGTCTTTTGCCAGGTGGTTCGGCACGACCTCCCGGCCCAGCGGATCGCGGAATTGCAGCCGCGCGGGCTGATCCTCTCTGGTGGCCCGGCGAGCGTCTACGAGCCGAACGCGCCGCGCTGCGACCCGGCGATCTTCGAGCTGAACATTCCCATTCTGGGTATTTGCTACGGCATGCACCTGGCCTGTCAGGAGTTGGGGGGGCAAGTGCGTCCGGCCGGGCACCGGGAGTTTGGCCGGGCCGTGTGCCGCATTCACGAGGCAGACGGACTATTCGCCGGGGTGCCGCGCGAAACGACGGTGTGGATGAGCCACGGCGACCAAGTCACCGCCACCGCCGGCGACTTTCTGACGCTAGCGGCCACCGACACTTGCCCCGTCGCGGCGATGCGCCACCGCACCAAGCCGATCTTTGGTCTGCAATTTCACCCCGAGGTCAGCCACAGCGAGTACGGCCAGCAGATATTGCGGAACTTCCTCGTGCAGATTTGCGGCTGCCGGGGGCTGTGGCAGATGAGCGCCTTCATCAACCAGACGGTGGACCGCCTCCGCCAACAGATCGGCGACAAGCGGGTGATCTGCGGCTTGTCCGGTGGGGTGGACTCGGCGGTGACGGCGGCGCTGTTGCTGCGAGCGGTCAAGCAGCAGGTGACGTGCATCTTCGTGGACAACGGGCTGCTGCGTCAGGGCGAGGCAGACCTGGTCCGCCAGACCTTCCGCGAGTGGTATCAAGCGGACCTGCATGTGGTCGAGGCGTCGCAGCGTTTCCTGGCCGCGTTGGCGGGCGTGACCGATCCGCAGCAGAAGCGGCAACGGATCGGGCATGTGTTCATCGAGGTCTTCCGGGACGAGGCCCGCTCGATCCCGGATGCCCGCTTCCTGGCCCAGGGCACGCTTTACCCGGATGTCATCGAGTCGGGCGGGGCGGCGGACGGGCCAGCCGCGACGATCAAGACGCACCACAACGTCGGCGGCTTGCCGGCTGAGCTAGGCTTTGAGTTAATCGAGCCGCTGCGTGAACTGTTCAAGGACGAGGTACGCCGGTTGGGTTTGGAGTTGGGTTTGCCCGAAGCGCTGGTCTGGCGGCACCCATTCCCGGGGCCAGGTCTGGCGGTGCGTTGCCTGGGTGAGGTCAACGAGTCCCGGCTGGCGATTCTGCGACAGGCCGATGCCATCTTCATCGACGAGTTGCAGCGAACGGGCTGGTATCGCAGGGTCGCCCAGGCGTTTGCCGTGCTGTTGCCGGTGCAAACGGTGGGGGTGATGGGGGACGGGCGGACCTACGAAAGTGTCGTCGCCCTGCGTGCAGTCCAGACCGATGACTACATGACGGCCGACTGGTCGCGGTTGCCCGAGGAGCTTCTGGCACGGGTGGCGACGCGAATCATCAACAGTGTTCGGGGGGTCAACCGAGTTGTCTACGACATCAGCAGCAAGCCACCAGCCACCATCGAGTGGGAGTGAGCCAGCCACTAGCAACACCACCGGCAATTCGACCGTCCCAGCCAGTCTGGCAGGTCCGCTTGCATCCGTGCCTGCGACAGCCAGCGCGGGTGCGGGTGCGTCCGGGTCTACGAGTGCGACACCGCCGGGTTGGTCCGGCCAGGGCAGCAGTGTGCTGGTGCCCTTCTTTCAACTAGCCATGCGCGCGGTCAACCGGCAGTATGCGTTCCGCATCGCGGCGATGTTGCATATCGTGATCGTGGCGATGCTGACGATCCTCTACACCGGGCCGGGCCGTCGCCCGTCCGCGGAGGTGCTGAGTTTCAGCCTGTTGACCTTGAGCATCGTCGAGGGGGCGATGATGTTGGGCTGGCGGCTGACGCAGTTGCCCAAGTCGCAGGCGCTGGAGTTTCTGCTGACTAGCCCGGTGCAACCGCGGCGGGTCTTTCTGGCCGAAGCGAGCGTGGGGGTGGTTCGGCTGATGCTCTTGTCGCTGAGCGGGCTGCCGTTCTTCGCCCTGCTGGCCGCCGTGGGCGTGATCGAGCCAATCGACTTGCCCGTGCTGGTGATCTTTCCGTTCTTGTGGTCGCTGGTGGCGGGCTTCGGCGTGACCGTGTGGGCGTATGAGTCGTTGCGGGTGCGCCGCTTCTTCGAGCTTTTCAGCATCATTGGCGTGCTGGCTTATCTGGCGGTGGGCGTGTTGGCTGGGGAGAAGCTGTTGCTCTGGCTGCAGCAACTGCCGCGCGACCTGGCCCGCGTCTTGCTCGACTTGTTGGCGATTAGTTACCGCTACAACCCATTCATGGCCCTGAGCTATTGGCTCAGTTCGCCCGACCCGCCCGAGCGACTGTTGCAGCGCATCGGCTGGGTGTCGGGGGGGGCGGCGGTGATCGCCGCCCTGTGCGCCTGGCGGGCGGCCGCGCGCTTGGTGGGCCATTTCCACGATCGGCACTTCCGCCCCTTGAGCGAGGTCAACGACGCGGGCCGGGGCCAGATGGGTGATCGGCCGTTGTCGTGGTGGGCGGTTCGGCGGGTGATGGAGTATTCCGGTCAGGTCAATATCTGGCTGGCCGGGGGGGCAGCGCTGGGGTACTCGGCGTACATCCTGTTCAAGGACTCCTGGCCACCCTGGCTGGGGACCAGTTCGTTTCAACTCTTCGAGGAATGGGGCGGGCTGGGGGCATTGGCCACCGGCATGGTTGTGCTGGCGGCCGTGCCCGCGGCTTTCCAGTATGGCTTGTGGGATGCCAGCGTACAGGACCGGTGCCGTCGTTTGGAATTATTGCTGCTGAGCGAGTTGGACGCCACCGACTACTGGCACGCGGCCCTGACGGCAGCCTGGCGGCGGGGGCGGGGCTATGCCTATGTCGCGGTGATCCTGTGGACCGCGGCGCTGTTGTCCGGCCGAGCCACGCCCATGCAGGTACTCGCTTCGATCACGGCGGGGGTGTTGCTCTGGACGCTCTACTTCGCCATCGGCTTCCGCTCGTTTTCCACCGGCATGCAGGCCAACGGCCTCGGCTCGCTGCTGACGATGGGCGTGCCGATGCTGGTAGTGCTGCTGCACAACCGGGGATGGCCGACGCTGGCGGGTTGGCTGCCGCCCGGGGCGGTGTACAACCCCTTGGCCATGCCGCTGGAACCGTGGTGGGTGGTCGGGCCGGTCCTGATGGGACTAGCCACGCTTTGGCTGACCCACACCGGGCTACAGCATTGTGACCGCGAGTTACGCTTGTGGTACGACCGCAACCACGACAAGAAGGGACTGAGCTAGCCGACCGGGGCGAAGCTGAGCGGGCGGCCGGGCGGCGAGCGTGCCGCTGACCCACTGCTGCGGCGCGAATCTTCTGCCTGGGGCACAAAGACCGTCGGCGGTGCGAATTGTCCGGTTCGACGAGGTCGCGGACGCAGGCGATTTCTCCGTTTCACTCTGTCCGATTTGGCTCAAGGATGTAGACTATTCGCTACACGAATCCCGCGCTGCTCTAGCTAAGGTGAGACATCCGACGCGATGCAAGTAGAAAAGCGAACCGTTCCGCTAGCTATCGTCGGCATGGGTTGTT
>Ga0272446_1004295_pt1 | contig 16981 bp, 16 predicted proteins | sample YNPCB0061_FD_194587 | JGI IMG/M metagenome (GOLD analysis project Ga0272446, IMG submission 194587) | Hot spring microbial mat communities from Yellowstone National Park, WY, United States - YNP-CB-006-1 | ecosystem: Environmental > Aquatic > Thermal springs > Hot (42-90C) > Sediment | place... | reverse complement strand
CGGGAGAGGTAAAAAGAGGGTTCCATCATCCACACCTGCGACCAGACGGTTCGTCGCTGGCCGGGATATTACCGCCGTACCCGCAGGCCCTGACCCTGCAGCACCGCCTCAACCTCGTCGCGGGTGATCCAGGGCAAGTCGCCTGGGATGGTGTGCTTGAGTGCCCCCATCGCCGCACCGTAGTCAAGGCCCTTCTTCAGGTCGCCGTCGAGTAGCCCGTGGATGAGGCCGGCGGCCAGCGCATCGCCGGCTCCGAGGCGATCGACAATCTCCACCTCGTACCAAGGCGATTCAAGAGTGGTCCCCGCCGAATAAGCGATCGCGGCGAAGCGGTTCTTCCAAACGAGATTGGCTTCACGCCGGGTGCTTACGACCGTGTTGACGCCGAAGCGTTCGATTAGCCCGCGGGCGACCTCGGTGAAATCATCGCCAGTAATGCCGAAGAGGTGTTCCGCATCGGCCTCGCTGGCGATCAACACATCGCACAGCGTTAGCAGTTTCCCCATGGTCTTCGCAGCTTGCTCCAGGCTCCAGAGTTTCGCCCGAAAGTTTAAGTCAACGCTAACCGTCAATCCCTTAGCCTTGGCAGCCGTCAGGGCCTCGGTCACTGCTTCAGCCGCACCTCGGCTGAGCGCAGCGGTGATGCCGGTGACGTGGAACCATTTTGCCTGGGATACTATGGCCGGCCAGTCGAACATACCAGGGCTGATGCGAGCAATTGCGGAGTCCGCGCGGTCGTAGAGTATGGAGCTGGCTCGGGGTGATGCCCCCAACTCCAAAAAGTATAACCCGCAGCGGCCATCCGCCGCGAACTGCACGAACTGATCACTGACGCCAATCTCGCGTACACGGTTAGCGACAAGCTGACCTAACGGGTTGGCCGGCAAGCGGGATACCCACGCCACCGAGCGGCCCAGGCGTGCCAGGCCAGCAGCGGTGTTCAGTTCGGCCCCACCAATCTCAACGTCGAGGCTGCGAGCCTGCTCCAATCGCTGAAAATGGGGCGGAGTCAGCCGCACCATCACCTCGCCAAACGTGAGGACATCATGTGTCATATATGCAGCCAAACTGTGGAGAGGCCAGCTTTCGAACCTGGCCCACCAATACATAACATACAGCGGCTTCAGGTGCGGTGCTGCTTGACGATCTCGACGTATTGTTTCGCCAGTGCCGTGATCCGGGCGAAGTCCCCAGCAGCAACAGCTTTTGTGTCTACCAATTGCCCGCCGACTCCCAGGCACACTGCCCCGGCCTGGAGAAATTCCCCGGCCGTCGTTAGATCGACGCCGCCCGTCGGCATGAGCTTTATCTGGGGCAGGGGTCCGCGCAGCGCTTTGAAGAAGGCGGGGCCAACGACATCCGCGGGGAAGACCTTCACGATGTCCGCTCCTGCCTCCCACGCCGTGAGTACTTCTGTTGGCGTGAGTGCGCCGGGCATGACGATCTTGTCGTAGCGACCGCACAGCTTGATGACCTCCAGATTGAGCGTCGGAGCAACGATAAAATCGGCTCCGGCCAGAATAGCTGCTCGGGCCGTCTCGGAGTCGAGCACTGTTCCGGCTCCTAGCAAAACCTGGTGGCCCAGTTCGCGTTTCGCTGTTCGGATCACCTCCAGGGCGTCGGGGACCGTCAGGGTGATTTCAGCGACGCTGACGCCACCCTCGGCCAAGGCCTTAACCACCTTCACCAGCGGGGCCGGATCGTTAAACCGCACAACGGCGACGATGCCGCAGGTGAGGATGCGTTGGAGATCGCGTTCACGGCTCATGCAGAGATTGTCGGTAGTTTGGCCTGGAATAGCAACAGGTGTTCAGAGAACTGACTGAACCGGGGAAGCTGCGACGGAGTTCTGTCGGTTTGCACCCGCCTCGTGTACACTCTCTCGAGTTCTTCTACCATCGAGACGTTACCATGATGCGCCGTTGCTTTCCGATCGTCACTCTGACCGTGGGGCTGCTGGTCACCCTCCTGACCGTCCTGAAGCCAGCCTTCGCTGATTCGACTACCTCACCAACACCTGATACCACGAACCCGAGCCAGTTGCCTACCGTAACCATCACGTTGTCCACCGGTGGGTCGCCGGTTAAAGGCAAGTTGCAACTCACGACAATTCCCCTCAAAACGGACATTGGTACCACGACCATCAACCTCGATCGTGTTCGCCGGAGTACTTTCCAGAAGGACCCGGAAAGCATTGGACACGACACGGTCCAGTTAGCTGACAAGACCATTTTGCGTGGTCACATTGTTGCTGAGGAATTTGTGGTCGAGATTACTGGTGGCGAGGCACGGCTCAAGAAAGCTGAGATCCGTGAAATCAAGGTGGAGAGTACTGTTCCGCTTTCCTTGGTGGCCGTCCTTTTGGGGCTAGTGACGCTCTCGGCAATGGAAATCGTGCTTGGCGTGGATAACGTCATCTTCCTGGCCGTCGTTGCCGCCAAGCTTCCGGTCGAGCAGCAACCGAAGGCCCGCCGCATTGGCATTTTCGCAGCATTGGGAACCCGCATTGTGCTACTGCTGTTTCTCACTGTGCTGTTGGGTCTGACCGCACCCCTGTTCACTCTGCCGAGCCTCGGTATCTTCCAAGACACTGATGCACGGGAAGTGTCGCTGCGCGACTTGATCCTGCTGATCGGTGGCCTGTTCCTGATTGGCAAAAGCACTTTCGAGATTCACGAAAAGCTCGAGCACGCCCGGGCCGAACGCTCTGGCGAGCCAAGCTCCACTCCAACACGTCCGGCCAGCTTTGGTTGGACCATCCTCACCATTGCGGTGATCGACATCGTGTTTTCACTCGACTCGGTCATTACCGCCATCGGAATGGTCGAACAGATCTGGGTGATGGTTGTGGCGATGGTGATCGCCATGCTGGTGATGCTGGCTTTCGCTGGGCCGATTGCCAACTTCGTGGATCGGCACCCGACGGTCAAAGTGCTGGCCCTGAGCTTTCTGATCCTGATAGGGGTGATGCTCGTAGCGGAAGGACTAGGCCAACATATGGACAAAGGATATCTCTACGTAGCTATGTCGTTTTCCGTTATCGTAGAACTGATAAACATGCAATTGCGCAAGCCCCACCGTCGGCCGCAGCTCACGACTTCCGGCGAAGCCTGAGCGCTTGGGGTGGGCTGCCCTCGCACAGTGGGACGCTTGGGCTGGGCTCCGCTAGCACCTCCGCGAGGGTGGTCGAGCGAAAAGCCTGCTCGACGGCTGCCAAGGCCTGATCCATTCGTCGATGCAGCGGACACAGCCGTACCCCGTGCGAGGACAGCTCGAGCGGGCAAGTCTGGATTCGCTCAATCGGCTCGACAGCATTCACCACATCGAGAATGGTGAGCTCCTCCGGTGTTCGAGCTAGCCATACCCCGCCTCCTACGCCCCGTTGTGTTTGCACAATCTCTTTTTTGGCCAGTCCTTGTAGGATTTTCGAGAGATAATCCCGAGGTACCCGCGTAGCCTCGGCTATCTGTGCCGTGGTGCGGGCCTCGGGAGCCTCGTAAGCCAGATATACCACTGCCCGCAATGCGTACTCAACCGTATCCGAAAACATTCACGCCTCCCGGTTTCGGCCACCACTTCTGCCGACGCCTCCCCTGCGCCATGTCCAACGTCAGAATAGCACGGGACAGGTATCTGCTACTGTAGGAGAGCTCCACAAATCTGCCGCTGCGACACTTGACAATCAATTATAGTCAGCTAAGTTTGGATCCTAAATCAGATTTAGGAGTCCAAATTCCACTATTCACTGGTTTTCAGGAGTTGTCATGACTCACGTTGAAGAGCCGCGCTTGGAGACCGACCTGGGCTACCGGTTTCAGTATGTGGCGAATTTCGTCGGTTTCAGCCCCGAGGATGCGGCAGTGATCCATGCCGCGGCAGGGAAATTGGCACCGCTGGTGCCCGGATTGGTGGATGCGGTTTACAACAAGCTCATTGAGCAAGATGCCACTTGGAGGCACTTTCTACCGCGCCAGCATGGCTACGAGGGTCCCGTGCCCACAAAGCTAGACGAACTGACACTGGACCATCCGCAAATCGCTTACCGCAAGCAGCACCTGGCACGTTATCTCACCGCTCTGGTTACCCGGCCGTACGATGGAAAGATGGTTGAGTATCTCGACATGGTGGGGAAGATTCACACCTCCAAAGCGGGGAACAAGGAAATCATTGTACCCCTGGTGCAGATGAATGCCTTGATGGGGTTTGTAGCCGATGCACTGACCACGGCGATTTTGGATTTGGGCCTGGATCGCGAGACCGAGGTCAAGACCTTGCGGGCCTTTGGCAAGCTGTTGTGGATCCAAAATGACCTGATTAACCGGCACTACCAGAACTAGGTGTTCGCTGTCGCCTAGCTGGCCCGAGCGGAGTAGTGTCGGGCCAGTGTGCTCACAACGTGACCAAGGCGCTACTCCAGGTTAAACCACCACCAAAGGCAACCAGAAGTACGGTATCGCCCGGTTTGCAACGGCCGGTTTTCAGTGCTTCGTCCAGCGCGATGGGCACAGAGGCGGCGGCAGTATTGCCATACTTGTCCAGGTTAACCATGACCTTGTCGGGAGGAAAACCAGTCGTTTCCAGCGCAGCGTCGATAATCCGCTGGTTCACCTGATGAGGAATCAACACATCGGGACCATTCAGCCCGAGATCCCGACAATCAATTTCCGCCTGGTGAATCAGTTCGATCATCCGGCTCACTGCGAAGCGGAAAACCTCACGGCCATTCAGCCGCATGTAATCCAGTCGTTGCAGTTGAGCCGGGCCGGGTGGGGGGTTGGGCGTGACCCGGCTGGGTACTTGAATCAGTTCCTGCCGCGTACCATCGGAATATAACCGGATAATGCGAATGCCGGTGTTGAGAATAGGCGTTGCGGACAACACAACAGCACCAGCCCCATCGCCGAAGAGAATGCAGGAGTTGCGGTCGGTCAGGTCGATGATTCGGGTGAGCACCTCGGCTCCGACGACCAGCGCGTGCCGGGCTGCGCCAGTACGGATATACTGCGAGGCGACCGACAAGGCATAGAGGAAGCCGGAGCAAGCCGCGGAGATATCGAAGGCAGGAATGGTTCGGCAGCCCAGACCAACCTGGATGAGGCAGGCGTTAGCGGGGCACATCAGGTCCGGTGTAACGGTTGCACATACGATCAGATCGATATCTTCGGCAGCCAATCCGGCGGAGGCTAACGCCTGTTGGGAAGCGGTGGTTCCCAGCGAGGCCGAAGTTTCCCCCAACCCGGCGAAGCGGCGGTTTCGGATTCCTGTTCGCGTTCGGATCCACTCATCCGAAGTGTCCAGGTTGAGAACCTCGGCAAATTCTTCGTTAGGCACTACCCGTGAAGGTAAGCAACTCCCAGTGCCGGTCAGGGCAACCCCGTACAATTGGGTCATTGGTAAAACCAGGAACAAAGGCTGGATCCCAATTACTTGCTTCTTGTGGTTTATCGGATTCGGTGATTGTTCGCCAGCATCAATCAGTTGGTACAACGAACTTCTGCGCGGTAAGATCGGAACTCCTGCAGGTTCGCAACCAGGAGCAACTCGTGAGCCCTCAGCAATCGACTTCGCCCGATTTACCCTGGTATGCCAACGGACTGGCATTCGAATGTACGCGTTGTGGCAAGTGCTGTACCGGGGAGCCGGGTTATGTCTGGGTGACCGATCAGGAACTGGAGGCAATCGCCGGCTTTCTGGGACAACCCCTTGGCGAAGTGCGGGAGTTGTACAGCCGTCGCGCCCGCGGACGGCGGTCGTTGCGGGAACGGGCCAACGGCGATTGCGTGTTCTGGCACCGGGAAAAAGGCTGCACGATCTATCCGGTGCGCCCCCCCCAGTGCCGGTCATGGCCGTTTTGGGATAGCAACCTGGCGACCCCGGACGATTGGGATCGTACGTGTCAACAGTGCCCAGGGTCTGGACAGGGGGAGGTCATTCCCGTCGAGGAGATTACCCGTCGGCTTCGGCTCATCAAAATGTGATTTCGCCAGCAATTATGTATAATACCAGTAAACTCGTGCTGTCCCCACCGCATCTCGCTGGATAACCTGTGGGTTGTTCGAATCCTTATTTGGGGGTTCTTAGATGGTCGCCGTGCACAAATGTGGGGTATTATTCGCGGTGATGGTACTCGCCAGCCTCGCCGTTTTGCCGGCTTGCAACAAGAAGAAACCGACCAGCGCTGAGCCGCCATCGGACTACAGCGGTTCCAAGACTGGACCAGCCCCTGAATTGATCCCCGCTAACGGCAACAGCGATGCCACATTACCATCCCGCCCACGGCCAGCTCCACTCCTTGGTGTCGCCAATGCCCAGACACGGGCGAAAACTGAACTCAATCTGAAACAAATCGGCTTGGCGTTCTTCAACGCAGAAGCTGCTTATGGTGCCTTCCCTCAGGGCATTGCTGATAGCACCGGCAAAGTTGGTTTGAGCTGGCGGGTGGCTCTATTACCCTTCTTGGAGCGGGACGACCTCTATCGGCAATTCAAACTCGATGAACCGTGGGATAGCGAACATAACAAAAAATTGATCCCACAGATGCCCAAGATCTTCGCCCCACCGGGAGTTGACACCTTCGGTTACACCTACTACCGATCGTTCACCGGCCCCGGCACGGTCATGCCGCCGAGCATGCTCAGCTTACCGCCCAAACAGGTGTTCCTTGGTGTTCGAACCACGAGCATTACCGATGGTACGAGCAATACACTTTTAATTGCCGAAGCGACCGAGCCTGTTGTTTGGACCAAGCCCGATGAGTTGCCGTTCAGCCCCGGTAAGCCGCCGAAACTGGGTGGCGGTGTCTATAGCAACGGATTCCACGCGCTGTTGTGCGACGGATCTGCGATTTTCATCCCTAGTAACATTGATCCCAGGATGCTGAGCAACGCGATTCAAATCAACGATGGTCAGCCCGTAATCTGGCCATAATTACCACCGACCTTCGCTGGGCATGCGCGCCCTGAGATCATCCAGTTCGATTTAACACGGTTGTCTATTCCGGCTCGATGGAAGCAGCCAAGCCGCGGTCAGCGAACTGCTCGACGAACAGTTCAGCCCGTTCCAAGTGCGTCACCAGTACCAAGGACCGACCGCGATGATAGGCTTCCCACATCCGGAATTCCGCTTCGGCCGTACCAAAGTGGGTGAGTTCCATGACCACTTTGGCGACGGAGATCAGATCGTGTGTGTTTGCCCAGTGGAGTACCACCTTGAATCGGCGAGGCGGGGCGACGAATCCGGCGACCCGAGAATCCCAGCGGCCGGAACGTCGGTGGGGATGGTGAATGGACATGGCGACCTCGACTTTCCTGCCGAACGGCTCTGACGAGGCGAATGCCGCTGACAGGGCGATGGTGCCCGGATTGGAGAGGGTAATTTCCGGGCAGTCCGAATATTCCCCGTACCCATTTTACACTAGCGTATCCCAAGTTCTCCCGTCAAATCTCCAAACCAGTGGATGTTAAGGCTTGGGGAAGAGGGATTCCGGTTTTACGGCTATTGCCGATTCTTAAGGTCGAAGCGAACAATACGGCAACTGAGGTGAGGTTGACTGTCGGCAGTCGTTGGACTTGCGCTAATATCCATTCGTGCGGATCGGGCCTCATTTGGGCGACCCGCTGCCACCGAGTACCCGTCTCATGGCCGATTTGCTTTCACGCCTTTTAAATGCCGTCACGGCTCCCAGTTATACGCCGATGAAGGCGAAGGCGTTATTCAAACGGTTGAATCTGCCCGAGGAATCCTATCCGGAATTCCGCAAAACGGTGCGCGAATTGATTCGTGCCGGTCGGCTAACCTTGGGGCGGAATAACACCCTGCGGGCAGCCGATCCACACGGCACGGTTGTCGGAATTTATCGCCGAACGTCGGCAGGGCATGGCTTCGTGCGTCCCCATACCGTCGATGGTGTGTTCAAACCAGAAGTTTACATCCGTCCAGATCATGCCCTTGACGCGGCCACTGGTGACGAGGTGCTTTGTCGGATTACCCGACTGCCGACCCGCACCAAGGATGCCGCTGGCGAGATTGTTCGAGTCCTGGAACGGGCTACCCGGACTTTCGTTGGAACGTACTTCGAGCGCAACGGCGAGGGTCTGGTCCGGGTGGATGGCACCGTCTTCGCACACAGCGTCTCAGTGGGCGATCCCGGGGCCAAAGGGGCCAAACCTCATGACAAGGTCGTCATCGAGATGCTGCGCTTTCCCTCACCCGATGAGCGTGGCGAGGGAGTCATCATCGAGGTCCTCGGGCCACATGGTGAGCCAGGCGTCGATACGCTGGCAGTGATCCGAGCCTTTGGTTTGCCGGAGGAATTTCCCGAGGCGGCGCTAGCCGAGGCTCGCCAAGTGGCCTCCCAGTTCTCGGAAACCGATCTTCACGGTCGGCAGGATTTCACTGACGAAGTGGTGGTCACTATTGATCCCCCGGACGCCAAGGACTTCGACGATGCGGTGAGCGTCACTATCGACCCGAAGACGAAACACTGGATTCTCACGGTTCACATTGCCGATGTTGGAGCTTTTGTGAAGGTAGGTGGGGCACTCGACACCGAGGCCCGTAAGCGGGCCACTAGCGTCTATTTGCCGCAGAAAGTGCTGCCGATGTTCCCGGAGTTGATTTCCAACGGATTGGCGAGCTTACAGGAAGGCAAAGTTCGATACGTGAAGACAGTGCGGATGGAGTTCACACCAAACCTGCAAAAGGGTCATGTTGAGTTCTTCAATGGCGTCATCCGCAATCGAAAGCGATTCACATACGATGAGGTTCAGCAGTTGTTGGATGGCCTGGCAAGCGGTGAGCGAGAACCCACAGTTCATCCAGAAATTCTCGCCATGCTTCAGCGGATGCGTGATTTGGCCCTGCTCCTGCGCAAGAAGCGGTTACGCCGGGGGGCTCTGGAACTGACCATGCCCGAGGCCGTGCTGGAGTACGACGACAACGGTCGTGTCTCCGGTGCGCACTTTGCTGAGCACAAGTTGAGCCACCAGATTATTGAGGAGTTTATGCTGGCGGCTAACGAAGCTGTTGCCGAGCACTTCACCCGCCACGAGATTCCGTTCCTCCGGCGAGTTCACCCGGCACCCAACGTGGAGAAGCTCGAGGCGTTCGCTCAATTCGCTGACTTGCTCGGTTATCCAATCCAGCGGCCGCAAGACCGCTTCGAATTGCAGCGTGTGCTGAATGAAACCGCCGATAAACCCGAACGGGCTGCCGTTCACTTTGCCCTGCTTCGGAGCCTCAAGCAGGCAGCGTACTCGCCCGTGCAAGATGAACACTACGCATTAGCCAGCCAACATTACTGCCATTTCACTTCGCCGATTCGCCGCTATCCAGACCTGCAAGTGCATCGCCAGCTGGACCGCTGGCTGAAACGCAAAGCCACCGGTAGCGACCTCGAGGAATTGACCGCCCTGGGCGACCATTGTTCCAAAATGGAACGACGAGCGGAGATGGCCGAGCGGGAGCTGGTGAAGCTGAAAATTCTCACCTACCTGAGCGAACGGCTCGGTGAACAACTCGATGCCGTCATCACCGGTGTGGCCGATTACGGGTTTTTCGCGCAAGCCGAACGGTTTCCAGCCGAAGGATTAGTGCACATTTATTCACTGGTAGATGATTACTATTGGTTTGACGAGATCGGCCACACCCTCGAAGGCAAACGAACAAAGCGGCGATTCCGGTTGGGTGATCGGGTCCGCGTCGAGGTCGCCCGAGTGGATGTGCAACGACGGATGCTCGATTTCCGCTTGGCCGAGCTCAAATCGGAAGCGGAGAAGGACGTGGACGAGGTGCCCAGTTACGGCCGCTTTCCTCGTCGGGTTCGCAAGAATGGCAAGCGGCGGGGATAGATTCCGGCAGTGAATTCCGAGACTGCGCCCCGCAACCGCAGTCCCCGGTAGAGAAGCCGAGGGCGATTTCTTCATAATCCCTTCGCGCGGCAGGGGTGGACGAATTGACAATCTGCGATACGATACAATAACAACCTATCGCTCGTTGCCGACTCGGAACCCTTTCGGTGACGATCGAATCTAACTGGTCACGCCGCCCCTGGAGTCGAGACCGTTGCAGGGGAGCAACGGGTTATTCTCACGGCCGGTGAGGGCGGCGTTACGGTTGATGCCCCATTAAGTTAAGGAGTCGGGACAAGCCCCGACCGAAAGACGATGCTCGACAAAGTTAGAAACATTGGAATCATGGCCCACGTGGATGCCGGGAAAACCACGACCACGGAGCGGATCCTCTTCTACAGCGGGACCAAACACAAGACCGGCGACGTAGACAGCGGCGACACCACTACCGACTTCGACCCGTTGGAAAAGCAAAAGGGCATCACGATCAACTCGGCTGCGGTTTCAGTCGATTGGGGCGACAACACGATCAACATTATTGATACGCCTGGCCACGTGGACTTCACCGCCGAGGTGGAGCGAAGTCTGCGCGTCCTCGATGGGGCCGTCGGCGTGTTCTGCGCTGTCGGTGGTGTCGAAGTTCAAAGCGAGACGGTCTGGCGTCAAGCCAACAAATACAAGGTGCCCCGCATCGCCTTTGTCAACAAGCTCGACCGCATGGGGGCCGACTTCTGGGGTTGCGTCCAGCAGATCAAGGAGAAACTTCAGGCGACACCGGCTGTTGTCACCTTGCCGGCCGGCCAGGATTCCGGCTTCGAGGGCATCATCGATCTGGTTCGCATGAAGTTCATCACCCGGGACGAGGCTGATCCCACGAAGAAGAAATTTTTCCTGAACGACATCCCGGCGAAATACAAGGAGGAAGCCGAGGCTCGCCGCATGGAACTGCTGGACACCATCTCGGTGGCCTGCGACGAGGTTACGGAGTTGTTGCTGGAAGGAAAACCGGTGCCTGAAGAGCTCATTCGTAAGGCTCTACGGGCCGGGACCCTCAAGGGCCAATTCACGCCCATTCATTGTGGCTCGGCCAAGATGTATCAGGGCGTGCAACAGCTGCTAGACCTGATCGTCGATTGCTTGCCCAGCCCTCTTGATCGGCCGCCGGTTGAAGGCGTGAATCCGAAGACCAAGGATGTCGTCAAGCGAGCACCCGATCCCAAGGAGCCGCTGGCGGCGTTGGCTTTCAAGACCGTGGCCGAGAGCACCGGCGATTTGGTGTATATTCGGGTCTATTCCGGAGAGTTGAAGCCGGGCGGCACTTACCTGAACACCACGATAAACCGCACCGAGCGCATCGCCCGCATCTATCGGATGATGGGCGACAAGCGCATCGAGCTGGAAAGCGCGGGCCCCGGTGACATTGTCGCCGGCATCGGACTGAAGCAGACCTTTACCGGGCAGACGCTCTGTGACGAAAATGCTCCGGTGGCTCTGGAGTCCATCAGCTTCCCCAAGCCGGTGATTTCGGCAGCTCTGAGCTTTGCCCGTACTCTCGACGCTGGCAAGGTGGGCGAGGCCTTGTCCCGGCTGGTGCGAGACGACCCGACGCTGAAACAGCACACGGACGAGGAAACCAAGGAAGCCATTCTCTCGGGGATGGGCGAACTGCACCTGGAAGTGTCGCTGGAGAAGCTCCGCCGGGCGCTCAACCTGCCGCAGGGCGATCCGCAAGTGCAACTGGGTAAGCCCCGCGTGGCCTACCGGCAAACGTTCGCCAAGCCGGTGGACCTGGAATACAAGTTCATCAAGCAAACCGGCGGCCGTGGTAAGTTCGCTGTAATCAATGTGCGATACAAGCCACTCTCCGCCGAGGATATCGAGGATAAGGTCCGCGAGATCGAGGCATTGGCTGACCCCCGCATCAAGCCTGATCCGAATAACATTTACTTTGTCAACTCGATTACGCAGGGGGCCATCCCCAAAGAGTACATTCCCAGTGTTGAGGAGGGCCTCCGCGAGGGTGCGAAGAAGGGGTTCAAATACCCGTTCCCGTTCGTGGACTTGGAATTCGAGTTGCACTTTGGCAAGTACCACGACGTGGACTCTTCACAGGACGCGTTCTACTTGTGCGCCCTGGAAGCGTTCCGGGATGCGGAGACCAAAGCGGGCATTACTCTGCTGGAACCGGTGATGAAGGTGGTGGTGGTTAGCCCGAAGCAGTATCAAGGTGCGATCTCGGGCGACATTAACCGCCGCCGCGGGATTATCGAGGAGACCAGCGAGGACAAGGGTATCGCGCAGGTAATGGCGAAGATTCCGTTGGCGAACCTGTTCGGCTACACCAGCGATCTTCGTAGCGCCACGGCCGGCACCGCGAGCTTCTCGATGGAGTTTTCGCATTACGCCCCCGTTCGCGAAGAACTGGCCGACCTGCCCAAGAAGGACGAGAAGAAGAAATGACCGGTGAGCCGGGCGGCGTCAGCCCCCGGGTCGCCGGTGAGCTACACGAACCCAGTGCCGACAGGCACTGGGTTGTCGTTTTGCGACTTTTTTCAAAATCGACATTTCCCCCCTTGACAATTCGCCCACCTGAGCGCTAGTATACCTATAAATTTGAACACCTAGAGCTTTCCAACTTGGCGGGCGAACAGGTGTGATCATTCGATTCGGGTTGATTCGAATCGGGTTGATTGGTTGGGCCTCGGTCATCACCTAGGGTTGGTCTGTGGAGATTGCCCATGCCCAGATCATCGTCACCATCACGAACACCGGCTATGTGGCGGCTAACCGTAATAACCCGCCCAAGGCCGACCCGCAGGGAACATGGAGTGTTCCCACAAACAGCGGAACGTCGAGAGTTCAGTTTGAGTATGGGACCGTGACCAACGGTGTGTTCGCACTCAACAACACTATCGGTTCAGGTGGGACGGTGAACGGCACGGTCAACAAGACCAACGGGAACTGGGGTCGCTCGGGCTGGAAACTTTGAAGAACCCGCTCCCAGCGGGTACACACGTCCGAGCGCAACTCCAGCGACAAAAGCCCAATAATCAAACTCACGGGATTATCGAAGAACGTCATATGCCCCCTGAGTTGCCGGGGCTGGCGGACGAAAGGAGGAGAAAGCTTCCGTGGAGTGGTGTCGTAGCGAATTTGGGGAACGCTTTCGCTGACCGGAAAGGAATGTGAGATGAGCAAACGGACTGGATTCACACTCCTCGAACTCCTGGTGGCGATCGCCATCATCGCGATCCTGGTCGGGTTATTACTCCCGGCGGTGCAGCGGGTCCGCGAGGCAGCCGTCCGCATGCACTCACTCAACAACCTGAAGCAGGTTGTACTGGCGATGCACCAGATCGGAAGCGGATCGGATGGTTACATCACCGGGTCTATCAAACCCGACCCGAGGACGCAGCGGGAATCGAAGGACTTGTTCGGCCGGGGTCGTTTCGGGAATCCACAGCAGTGGGTCATGATCTTGCTCGACGGGCCGGGCGCAATTGAGGAAATCCGCCCCTATCTCATCTGCCCCGCCGATCCGTCGGACAAGGGGGTACCCAAGACGCGATTCCTCAATCTCGATGGTACGCTGATATTACGTTACAGCGATGGTGGGCCGACGAGTTACGCGTTCAACATGGTGGCATTTACCGTCCCGCCCCGTTTTCCGGACGCGATCCGGAACGGTATCTCGAACACGATTGCCTTCGCGGAGCGGTACTACGAGCGGTACTTCAGCCCCGAACCGATCGACGATACTCCGTACTCGGCGGGCCTGCCTGTAACGCGATTCGAGGGGAGCGTTCGGATAATCAAGCCCGGAGTCAGCCCCGAGGCGTTCTGGGCCATGGTGACGCCAGCGAGTGGGGAGAGTGTGAGTCTGGACTACCGAATTTCGAATGGCAGCCGGAATGCATCCAGCGCCGATCGGGACGGACTGCTTACTTCTTCACCGCCGCAACGGCTAGCTCCTGCAGTGCCTGCCGCATCGGCGAGGCATCGGCGTTGGGCAGGCCGGTGCGCTGAATCAGCAGGATCACGAACACGTCCTGCTTCGGGTCGAGCCAGCCTTGGGTGCCAAAGGCCCCACCGTGGCCGAAGCTGCCGGCTGAGAGCGCCGCCGTCACGCCCTGCGGTTCCCGCACCACGGCCCAACCGTAGCCGAAGCCCATGCCGTCTACAAAGCCTGTCTGGATGTCCCCAGTCTGCACCCGTGTCATTTCCGCGACCGCCTTCTCGGAGAGGATCCGCTTGCCGTTCAGCTTGCCCATGTTCAGCATCATCTGATAGAGCTTCGCCAGGTCGGCTCCACACGACACCAGCCCGCCGGCCGGGATCGGGTGCTTCGGGTTGGATGTCATGGTTATCAGCGTGTTCGGTGTGGCGATCAGCTTGCCGTCCTTGTCCTTGCCGTAGGTGGTGGCGAGGCGGGCCAGTTGCTCCTTCGTCGGGTAGAACGTGGTGTCCTTCATGCCCAGCGGGTCGAAGACGCGTTTCTTTAGGAAGTCCTCGTAACTCTCGCCGGAAACGACCTCGATTACCCGGCCGAGGGTGTCGATACCGGGGTTGGAGTAGCTCCACCGCGTGCCCGGCTCGAACTCCAGCGGCTGCAGCGCGGTTGCTAGCGCGGTCTCGGCAAGCGTGCGGTTGCGCTTCGTGTACACGTCGTTCACACCCGGCGGGTAGTTGGCGACGCCGCTGGTGTGGGTGAGCAGGTCGCGGAGTTTAATCGGGCGGACGGGCTTCTTGAGCGTGACTGTGCCCTTGCCACGAGCCTCGACGAGCATTTGCCCGGTGAATTCGGGTAGGTACTTGGTCACGTCGTCGTCAGGACTGAGCTTGTTCTCGTCGGCTAGGATCATAATGCCAATGGCGGTGATGGGCTTGGTCATGGACGCAATGCGGAAGAGCGTGTCCCGTGTCATGGGGGCTTTGATCTCGATGTCACGCATGCCGGTGATCGATTCATGGACGACCCCGTCCCTGCGACCGACGACGCAGACCGCGCCGGCGATGTCACCGTTGTCGATGAACTTCTGCATCGTCGGCCCGATGGCATCGAGCTTTTCCGGATGTGGCACCGGCGGCGTGGCACCGAGCGGCGGAACGAGGGTGAGCAGGCAAAGAAACGCAGTTCGCATGGGAGACTCCTGGCTAGCCGGGGGGGGGCAGCCCCCAAAGGGGTGCGGAGAAACTATGGCCACGGCAGGCAGTGGTCAACCGGGCACCGAGGCGGGGTTGAAGCCGTGCAGGTACACGTCGTCGTCGGAGGAAGTCGCAGTGAATTCAACAAGCTGAAGGGCATCGGCGATCGTGGCCACACCCTTTCCCTCGACAGGTGACCGCGCAGCGCTACCCCCGACGAGCTTGGGGGCGATAAAGACGTGGAATTCGTCAGCCGCAGCGGTGTCGAGAAACGAGCCGAGTAACCCGGCCCCGCCTTCGACGAGAATATGCGTGAACCGCCGCCGGCCGAGATCGTCGAGGATGGCATCGACTGACAGCTTCGTGTCACTCATTGGAAGCACCACGACTTCGACCCCGCGTGCCACCCAACTGCTGAGATTGCCGGCGTTGGCAATGGAGGTGTAGACGATGACTGGCACGTCGCGTGCCGTCTCCAGAAGCTGGCACTTTCCGGGCAAGTCGCCCGATGCGGAGACCACCACCCGCGTCGGCAACCGCGGTCCCGGTGGACGGGCGGTAAGCAGCGGATTGTCGGCGATCACCGTGCCGCGACCCACGAGGATGGCATCCATTCGTCCGCGCAGTTCATGCACCCGGCGGCGCGATTCGTCGCCGCTGATCCACTTGGAATCGCCGGTGCGGGTGGCGATTTTGCCGTCGAGTGTCATGGCCCACTTCGCGTGAACCCACGGCCGGCCGGTGCGGAGCAGCTTCAGGTACGCGGCGTTGAGCCGCTTCGCCTCGGGTTCACACAACCCGACGTGAACTTCCAACCCGGCGTCGCGCAGCACCTTCAGCCCGCCGCCGGCGACCTTCGGGAACGGGTCGGCCATCGCCGCGACCACACGCCGCACGCCGGATTTCAGGATCGCATCGGTACAGGGTGGCGTCTTGCCGTGGTGACAGCACGGCTCCAGCGTGACGACCAGTGTGCCGCCACGAGCGCGGTTCCCAGCCGCGGCCAGGGCGTGAACCTCGGCGTGCGGGCCGCCGTAGTTCTGGTGCCAGCCCTCGCCGACCGGTTGCCCGGCAGCATCGAGTACTAAGGCCCCGACCATGGGGTTGGGTTCAACAAATCCGCGACCCCGCGCGGCTAGCGTAAGAGCCTGTCGCATCCAGGGTTCGAGAGCGTTCACGGCCAGTTTTCCAAAAATTGGTGTAAGAAATCCGGGATTCTGTGCGAACCATCTACTGAGTTGTGCATCTATCTAACGTACACCGCGAATCGGCACTAACAACCCACCGCCCAATATCCACGAGATTACAGCGAACGTACTGATACCACCATGACACACTGGCACGCGAGCTATGAACTTCGCCTGACGGCCGCCGGCCTTGCCGCGATTGCCGCGAAGAGTTTGCGTACCGAAGTGGAAGCGGAGATGTGTGTGGTCGGTCTGGATACCAGCGGATAACCCCGTGCGCCAGTTGCGAACATCGTGCCGGCCGGGGGTAGAAGCGACCCCCGGCCGGTTCGCTTGTGTATGCGACAGGTACGCCTCGTTGGTCTTCGGGTGAAGTCGGCGGTCTTTCAAGCCGCAGAGGTCGGGTTCGACTCCCGCACGGGGTACTGGGTTCGGTCGGTCTTTGACAACCTGGCGAGCAACAGTGTGAGGTAGCCAAGCCGCAAGGCACCGCACTGATAAGGCGGTCACCGTGGGTTCGAGTCCCCCCCTACAACTGAAACGCCCCCGTGGTCCAGTCCGGAATGGACGTTCCCCTGTCACGGGAAAGATCGTGGGTTCAAATCCCATCGGGGGCGCTGACTGTTGGCGGAAGCCAAGCCGGCGCGGTGCCGGGTCGGTCTGCAACACCGACGCTTCGAGGTTCGACTCCTCCTGCCAACTCTGGACGACGAAGGCGTCCGCCATGGCCGGTTAGTTCAACGGCTGAGAATGCCTGTCTTACACACAGGAGGTGGGGGTTCGATTCCCTCACGGGTCACT
>Ga0272446_1004293_pt1 | contig 16985 bp, 16 predicted proteins | sample YNPCB0061_FD_194587 | JGI IMG/M metagenome (GOLD analysis project Ga0272446, IMG submission 194587) | Hot spring microbial mat communities from Yellowstone National Park, WY, United States - YNP-CB-006-1 | ecosystem: Environmental > Aquatic > Thermal springs > Hot (42-90C) > Sediment | place... | reverse complement strand
GTAACACCAGAAAAAAATACGCTGGATATATTTCTTTTCATTGCAAACCGAGACTATCGCTCTGGAGGGCAATGGAAGCCCATCGTCTTTGGAACTGCCCAGGCTATACAAAATTTTTACAACCGATCTCTTATGGGCGAACTTTTTCTTTTTGGAGCAATCCTGATCATTGGGCTCTATAACATTGCCATGTATATCTTCAGGCCTAAAGATAGGTCTTCGCTGTATTTTGGTCTTTTTTGCATCATTGTAGCCCTTAGGGTAATTACTACTGGAACGAGAGCCTTAGGACATCTGGTTTCTATCATTCCATGGGAAGTCCAAATAAAATTGGAGCTTAGCGTATTTTATCTGGGGTCTCTTTTCTTCGGACTCTTTTTTAAGGAGCTTTTCCCAAAGGATATTCCAGATTTGGGGCTTGGGCTTATGCTCATTCCTGCAGTTGTTTTTACAGGTTTAGCCTTTTTTCTGCCCATCAGCTTATTTAATCTTCTTGTAACTCCCATGGAAATTATCGCCATTGCGGGGCTCTTTTTTGTATTAGTCTGTATTACTCTTGCATGGATACGAAAACGGGAAAATGCTTTGCTTATTTTAGCAGGTTTCATTATTTTTACCCTGACGGCGATAAACGATGTCCTGTATTCAAAGAACCTTATAAATACCACATATATGCTTCCTCTGGGGCTTTTTAGCTTTATTTTTCTGCAATCCCTTGCTTTAGCCCGTATTTTTTCAAATTCCTTTACTCGGGTTGAACAGCTCTCCGATGAGTTAACCACAATAAATAAATCCATGTCCCGGTTTGTACCCAATGAATTTCTTACCTTTCTTAATAAAAAAAGTATCAATGATATTGCACTGGGAGATCAGGTATTACGGACCATTACTATTCTGTTTGCAGATATCCGCTCCTTTACAACCCTTTCAGAAACCATGAGCCCCCAGGAAAATTTTAACTTTATCAACTCATATTTTAACCGAATAGGACCTATAATCCGGAATAATCATGGATTTATCGATAAATACATTGGCGACGGCATTATGGCCCTATTCCCTGAAAAGCCTCAGGATGCAGTAGCAGCAAGCCTTGCCATTCATGAAAAGCTTAATGAATATAATAAAGAACGGCTGTCCTATGGGCTCCAGCCGATACAGATTGGTATAGGAATTCATACGGGCCCTGTAATGCTTGGAATTATTGGTGAACAAATGCGTATCGAAAGCACGGTGATTTCCGATTCAGTCAATTTGGCCAGCCGGATTGAGTCATTAACCAGAACCTACAATGTTCCAATCTTGTTATCCGGAAGTATGCAACATTATCTTCAGGAAGCGGGTTTTAATGGTCGTCTGATTGATACAGTACTGGTAAAAGGAAAGTCCCAGCCCTGTGATATTTATGAACTACTAGATATATATTCCCCAAAGGAAAAGATCCATTTCATAGATTCGAAAAATCTTTTTGAGCAGGGAGTCCGGCTTTACCAAGAAAAGAATTATGAAAAAGCCTTAAGAGTATTTAAATTATGTTATGCCAAAAATCCCCAGGATAATCTGGCAGCTCTCTATATTTACCGTATTAGGACTGCCATGAAACTGAAGCTCCTGGAACATACTGACTCTGGAGCGGTCTCTAAACCGGAAGCGACCCAAAAGCCGGCATCCCCAAAGATGGATGGGTCTTCATAGCCTTTAGGGAGTCTTCGGCTTTGTGTGGATTAATTTTTTCTATATGTTCAAGTTCAAGGCTAATAGCCCCCTGCTTCTGGGTCACCAGGCCTGTCAGCAGAAAGGGCTGAATATCAAAGAGTATGGTCCGATATTTCTGATACACCGGCGGAAACAGAACCGCTTCATAGAGGGCCGTTTCATCTTCATAACTGATAAAGGTCATGGTTTGCCCCTGTAGGGTCCAGACATCCTTTCTAGTTATAGGCCATCCGAGAAGTCTTACCCGGCGGCCGACATGGGCTGAAAGATCGGCCCCGTAAATCCGTTCTATTCCCGAAAGGGCTTGTTTGACATTCCAGAGTTCTATGGGGTGCCCTGAGCGAAGAAACCCCAGGGTTTCAAATTCCTGGATCCGTGCTTCCAAATCCTGGGTTACGGCTTGATTTTTTACGATACGATTCCGATGGCTTTTTTTGTTAAGAGTCCGACGGGAACTATACTCTGAAGGTTCTGGCTCAGAGGCCAGAAAAAGTTCCGGCTCATAGTTTTTTCCTTGTGCTGTAAGGAGAATGCGAAATTGAAGAGGCCGGCTTAATGCTGAAATACTGTCAAAAAGGCCAGCCCTGGTCATGGCTGCAAGCTCATCCCGGGAAATACGGAGCCGCCCGATGAAATTCTGCAAAGACTGAAAGGGCCCCCGCCGTTCCCGCTCCGCAATTAATTGCTCTGCGGTACTTTTCCCAAGCCCTCCAATGGCCATCAGTCCCACTACAACTTCAGATCCACTCCCATAATAGCGGTATTGGCTCCTGTTAACATCAGGGCCGCTTACTTGCAAACCCATCCGGTGACATTCGCTTATATAGGCCAGGGGATGGTAATATCCGCCCTGATTAGACAGGACTGCGGCCATAAAATAAGCGGGATAATGAACCCTGAGATACGCAGACTGAAAGGACACCATCGCATAGGAGGCCGAATGGGGTTTATTAAAGGAATACCCATCAAAAGAAAGCATCATAGCCCAAACTTCGTCGATCACAGGCAGGGAAACCTGGTTTTCCCGGCAACCTCTGTAAAATTTTTCCTTAAAGGCCGCCAGTTTTGTTCCCCCCGCTTTTTTTGCAATAATTTTTCTTAAGGCATCCGCATCGGCCTCGCTGAAAGAAGCTAGGGCTACGGCTACTTTCGATACATCTTCCTGGTAACACATAATTCCATAGGTTTCAGCCAGGATGGTTTCCAGTCGGGGGTGCAGGCTCTGGTAAGCACCACCCTTAAGACGTCGAACATATTCTTCGATAAATCGATTCGCCGCAGGCCGTATGATAGAACTGTGAATAACAATATGGTCAAAATCTCCTCGCCCGGTCTTTTTTTGTAACTGGCGCATCGCTGGGGATTCAATATAAAAGACCCCCAAGGTATCGCCCTTGGCAAGGGCGTTTATCGTAGCCTGATCCTGTGTTGGATCCGTCCGCAGAAAATCTATGGTAATGCCTTCGGTCTTAAGATTTTTTAGGGCATCCCGGATCACTGAAAGGGATCTGTTGCCTAAAAGGTCCAGTTTAACCAGGCCTGCCGCTTCGGTACCTTCTTTTTCCCAGGCGAGCAGGGGAAAGCCCTCCGCAGAGGTCTCTACGGGCCCATAGCGGCAAATCGGTTCGGGGGTAATCACGAGGCCTCCGCAGTGCATGGAAAGTCCCCGGGGAAGTCCTTCGAGCCGTTCTGCCGTATGAACAACCTGGGCCCACTCGGATTGATCCGTTTGGGCCAATTCATCCATCCGCAGGGTACCCCTTTGCAACTGCCGTTCCAGGGCAGAAATTTCGACCTCCGAATAACCGTATACCTTGGCGGTTTCTCGCAGGGCAGAACGGAAGCGGAATCTATTATGGTTGGCTACCCGGGCACAATAGGCTCTGCCAAACCGTGAAATAACCTGCTTAATAAGTTCGTCCCGTTCATCCCAGGGAAAATCCACATCGATATCGGGGGGATCCATCCGGGATAGGTTAAGAAACCGTTCGAAATAGAGGCGGTGGGCTATGGGATCTACATTGGTAATCCCTAGGCTGTAGGACACAATAGATGCGGCGCCGGATCCTCTGCCGCAAGTCCGGTCTGCCAGGGCAACAATGTCATGCATAAAAAGAAAATAGGATGCAAAGGCCTTTTGGTTGATGATCTCTAATTCATAGTTTATCCGTTCCAGTATGGCGTCAGAAAGTTCGCCGTACCGATGTTCCGCCCCTTCCAGTACCAGATGGCGCAGCAGTTCTTCGGGGCTGTCCTCGCCATGGGTTTCATAGACCGGAAATATATAGCCATCAAAGGGATCGGTACAGCGAACCTGACGAACCAAATCTTCCGCGGCCTTATGGGCCTCAGGCCAGGACCGATAAAAGCGACTGTAGGCCCGTTCATTCATCAATATATGATGGGTTAGTTTCTTTTCATCGATGCAATCTTCAGGGGCTAGGGTTCCCAGAGTTTTGTTGGTATCGATAGCCCGCAGAACTCGATGGACCGGATAGTCCTGGGAAGAAAGGAAACAGGCATTCTGCATAGCCAACAGGGGGATTTTGCGTGTCTGAGCAACATTGATGGCCGAAAGATTTCCAGGCCCGCAGGATCCATAGAGGAGGGGAACCTTCCCCTCTAAGTACTCGAGCCAAAAGGGTTCAGCACTTGCAAGGGCGAGCCCCTGAAGCCCCCCATGGGACGTATTCGCTGTAAGAAGTTTCCCCAGCAGTTCAGGGGCTACCTCCGTTCCGTTTGAACGGTATGAGGCGAGGCTGCTCAACAGTTCACAAAGCCGGGAAAAGCCTTGCTTTTCCAAAACAAAAGCGGTTACGGAACCGGCTGAACTGGTAAGCTCACAGCCGATCACCGGCTTTATGCCCCATTCCTTACAGGCCTCAAGAAATTCGTGAAGACCGTAGAGGCTGTTCCGGTCAGTTATAGCAAGGGTCTGTATGCCGTAACTGGCGGCGCGCTCCACCATAACCTCAGGCCTTTGGGTCCCATAGAGCAGTGAATAGGCTGTCTGAATTCCGAGCCGCAGGGTCATGTCAGCGCCGCCTGAGCTTGTATGTTTTGGCTGCATTGTATGGAGCCAGCGTATTTCTGCGCGAGGAGGGTGGTACCCCGAACGAGGACCCCCATTCCAAAACGGTAACGGCTTAGATCTATAGCACGTTGCAGCCCCTTGTGGGGGCCTTCAGTTTCTGGAATAAAAAGATCCCCTTCGCCGTAATCCCGCTCAAGGTCTCTGAGTTCCAGTCCGATCATGCAAATTCGAACCCTTCGATCCATAGCCGTAACAAGGCATGTTTCTGCTTCACCAAAAATGGTCCGATCCAGGCTGAGGGGAGCAGAAAAGCGTTTTTTGGCCCAGCGCTCCATTCCGTCGGCATATTGCAGACCCAAGCTCAAGGAACGGGCCAGGAGCCGCTGTTGACGCAGGGCCATGCCAGCCTCTTCTACCAGGGCCATCAGGGCTCCCCTCAGAACCTCCCGCTCAGACACTGCTCCCTGAAATCGAAGTTCCCGCTTGATAGTGGGGGGACCCTGGGTGCAATCGTAGACCGGTTCTGTATCAATACCCCGGGCATACTGTAATAATGTTTTATAGTGTTTTCCCAACAGTGTTCTGGCTTCATTATACGAAAGGTCCGCCAGATCACCGATGGTATAAAGTCCTGCGGTATGTAGTAGCCTGAGCAGGGACGGGCCGATACCAGGCAGAAGTCCTATGTCTTGCCAGGAAAGGAAATCAGCCGCTTCATCGATGCGGATAGCCGCAAAACCAGCGGGACGCAAGGTGCGGGTTGCCACCTTTGCGGTCAGTTTATTGGGGGCCACTGCCAGGGCCGGATCCATGTTGAGTTTTTCGATGATGTTCCGCCGGATTCGGATCGCCGTATCCGCAAGGGGGCCGAAAAGCCGGCCCGTACCGGACAGATCCAGATACAGGTGGCCCCCCGGCATCTGCTCCACCAGAGGAGCGAAGGGCCTGACTGCGGCCAATAATTCTTCACTGGCCTGTTTCATGGCCCCAGGTTCGGGGACCAGAACCTGCAAATGCCGCACCCTGCGCTCAGCCTCTGAAAGGGCCATTCCCGGCGCAAGGCCTTCTTCCAGTGCCCGGGGAGACACATCCAGCAGGACAGCCCTGCCGGCCCGGGGTTCGGCCACTACAAAGACCTGGTCCCGTAAGGACCTATCCCGGGCTATAGCCACCGAAGAAGCAAAACCGGTCACATTGATATGTACAATAGCCGAATCCTTGCTTGTCATGCCGTACCGCATGGGAGCCCCGCCTCTTTCAGTAACGATATAAGGCTTTGTCCATTTTGTACTGCCTGGCCTCGCCGATGGTTATTAAAAAATACAAATACCCTTTCAGCATGGGTCAGTAAAAGCCTTATGCGATCCACAAAGGCCTGAAGTTCCTGATCATTATACAGGTAATTATACCGTTCGGCCCCATCGGAACCCCACCAGGTTTCGCCATTACGGCCGTGAAGCCTCAGATATGCAAAGGGGGCGGTGACCACATCCATGACTGGAGGCAGCCCCTTAAGGGATGGCATATCCAGAGATACCAGGCATATCCCCCGCTGACGAAAGCCTTCGATGACCCGGTTGTTAAACCACTGGCTGTTTCTAAATTCTACGGCCACCGGAAATGTTTTCAGCGTTTTCAGCAGTTTATCCAGATACCGACGCTGATCTTCCTCATAATGAAAGGAAAAGGGAAACTGCAGAAGCAGGGCCCCCAGCTTTCCCGCCGCCGCCATAGGCTCCAGGGCTTTACAAAACCGGGCAGCTTCCTCCTGCCAGCTTAAGGGATCCACCCTATGGGTCAGACTTTCGTGGGCCTTTACCGAAAAAATAAGCCGGTTTTGGCTTTCTTCCAGTATACGGCCTATCTGCTCCCCTTCGGGCATCCGGTAATAGCTAAAATTCAGCTCCACCGCAGGGAAAAGCGTGCTGTAATAGGAGAGATATTCACTTGTTTTTATGCCCTCAGGATATACCGGACCAACCCATTCATGATAGGAATAGCCCGATGTCCCTGTAAGTACCATACCCATACATGTATTATACTTAACAAATGTATAGTAATCAAGGGTAAAAAAGATCCTGGCCTCTACAGCCAGGATCTTGCATTACAAAGCTTGACAATTACTTTTGGCCGCTACTCTGACCGCCAGATTTGCTGTTCTGCTGGGCCGTATATTTTCTCAGGGTATTCAGCGTTTCCCGGGCCCGGGCCTGGACTGGCCTGATATAATTACCCTCTGCAATTCTTATTATGGTCCGGACTGCGGCAGGATCTTTGATTCCACCGTTTTTCTCAGCAATTTTCTCATAAGCTTCGAGGGCAGAAAGAGCCATAATATTATCAGGGTTAAGGATATCAAACCGGGTCACAATCAATGAAATAGCGGTGCTTACTTCATCATTGTCATTTGTGCCGATTTTCCCCAAGGACTTAATGGCTTCGGTTAATACCATCGGCTCTGGATCACTTAAAACCATTTTTACAAGGACATCCTTGGCTTCTTTTGTTCCCAGTTCTCCAAGATACTGGGCAGCCTTAGCTCGAACATCGGGATAGTTATTTATGATCCGGCCGACACCGCCTTCCCGGGCCTGTGAAACCGTACCTTCCAGCGCAAGATATTCCAGGGTCTTCTGAATTTCAGGATTTGTGCGTCCGCCCTTAATCGCCTCTCCTATATATTCCAGGGCTACCAGCTTCATATCCCGGCTGTCGGCCCTGGCCTGCTCCCGAATAACCATCTGCTCAACCGATTCCTGCAAATAGGACTCTTCGACAGAAAGTTCTTTACTATTGTTGTTTGTCTGCCCAAATACTGCTGTTACCGCCATGGCTGATACAGCAAGCAACGCACCTATCCGATACCAAGTTTTCATTGTTTCCTCCTAAAGCCTTTCATCAATTTACAATATTCCAATTCCCCGCTGTTTTTTCAAGCTCATACAGCCGAAGACGTTGTCCCTTGCTGGTTATAGTATATGCCTTTACCCGATTTTGGCCAATAAATTCGATATCATCGACCCGGTCATTTGCCCGGGATGGAACGACCACATACAAAAAATAATCTTCCAGACTTTTTAAGACTATTTTTTGGTTTTTCAACCGGCTCGATTCAGAAACATTTTTTAAAAAATCCGCATCGCTCAAGGCGGACTTATAACTGGGGCTCAGATATTGAACCCATGCTTCATAGTCCTTATTCCGTATGATCTGATTCAATTTTTCTATAAGGGCTTGAACTTCTCCCTTGGTAGCATCAAACACTTCCTGGGTGATGCTTGAGGGGTCAAACGTGGCCTCCAATGTCGGTTCTGGTTGCACCGCTTTGATTTCCTGTGAAGATTCAGAAGTCGGTGTGGTCTCAGTCTGAGCAGGGGAGGGGGCTGGAACAGCAGTTTGCTGAGTCTGACAAGACAGAGCGCTTAGTAAAACAATGGTACAAATGATTACAGCCCAAAAATCATGTTTCATACTGTATATTCTATCTGACAGAGGCTAACTCGTCAAACCATATTCGTAAATTCCTCTCATAAGAGCCCCTTGACGGACTAATTCTGCTTCCTTATGCTCTTTTTATTATGTTACGTGCAGCCTTTCCAGGTTCCTTTGACCCCCCCACCTTTGGTCATCTAAATATTATTGAACGGGCCGTAGAGATTTTTGATGAACTCCATATCGTTGTAGCGGTAAATCGGGAAAAGAAGTACCTTTTTTCTCCAGAGGAACGGGTTGCAATGATGAAGCAATTAGTTTCCCACTGGGCTAATGTACATGTTGATATGTGGGACTCCCTTATCGTTAATTATTTAAGCAAGGAGCAAATTCGTGTTCTCGTGAGAGGGGTTCGGGGAGTATCGGATTTTTCCTATGAATTTGATCTGTCGATGATGAATAAGGGGCTTAACCCTTCGATTGAAACCATCTTTATGACCACCGACCCAAAATATTTCGTACTCCGCTCGTCGGCGATTAAAGAACTCGCTTCTTTCGGCGGCGATGTATCCACAATGGTCCCTCCCATAGTTGCAGAAGCTTTGAAAAAAAAGTATGATAGGGCCTCTTTTTAGAATCATCCGGAAATTTGATCTTGACAATCTACGACATTTTGTTTAGATTGTGTCAGACTCTACCGGTACTACGACTTAAGTGAGGTTTTTGATATGGCAGTTCCTAAGTTTAAGACGTCCAAAGCTCGGACCCGGCGTCGGCAATCCATCAATATGAAGCTTGTCGCGCCCACACTCGTTGAGTGCAGCACCTGCGGAAACCGTGTTCTTCCCCATCGGGTATGCCCGAAATGTGGGTTCTATCGCGGCAAGCAGGTAATCGTTCCCGAGTCCAAAGCCTAATAGGATAAGGAGATTACTAAGATGGATGAATTATTTGAGAAAATGAAGAAGCTGATCGCCGAAAAACTGGAGATCGATGAGGGAAAAATTACCCTCGATGCTTCTTTCCGGCAGGATCTGGGCGCTGACAGCCTCGATACCTATGAGCTCGTCTATGCTATCGAAGAAGAAATGGGCATTTCCATTCCCGATGAGAAGGCCAACGAGTTCGAGACTGTCCGGGACGCCTACGAATTCATTAAATCCCAGAAAAAGTAATACGGTGAAGGATCGCACCATACAGGCGGTCCCCGCTGGGTCAGCATTCATCAATAGTACCAGAAAACAGGTACTTATTGATTTTCAAAAGGCCGCAGCTATAAGGTTCAGAAGTCTGGAACTTCTGAACCTTTCTTTCGTTCACCGCTCTGCTTCTAATGAATTTCCTCAAAAAATTAACAACGAACGGCTGGAATTTTTAGGCGACGCTATTCTTGGAGCCTGTACAGCTACCCTTTTGTACGAAAAACTTACCGATCAGCCTGAGGGTGAGTTGGCTAAAATCAAATCGGTTGTTGTATCCGAGGATACCCTGGCGGGCATTGCCCGGGAACTCCAGATCGATTCCCTGCTTATTCTTGGAAAAGGCGAAGAACTATCAGGGGGCAGAACAAAAAAGGCTATTTTAGCCGATGCCCTGGAAGCTCTTATCGGGGCCTACTATTTAGATTCGGGCTATAAGGCTGTTTTTGACTTTATTAGCAAATATATCGAAGTCGAAATTGAGCGGGTGGTTACAAATCAGCATCATCGGGATTATAAAACCCTGCTTCAGGAAAAAAGCCAGCACCTTTTTAAAAGCTATCCAACCTATACGTTGCTTAAACGGACTGGACCGGACCATGAACGAATGTTCTGGGTAGAGGTTAACGTGAATGGTGTAACCTACGGGCCAGGAATCGGGAAAAACAAAAAAGAAGCTGAACAGGCGGCGGCAAGGCTCGCCTATGACGCAATCAGCAATACATCAAAATAAACAAAGAACTAACCGCGGTTTCTGATATGTCCTATGTATATTTTTCGTAAAGTCTCTCTGCAATATGGGACAGGGTTTCCTTAGTATTTTGTTCAGGGTCATCCAGAACCGTATCAAAGAGTTCTTGTAAAATTTTACCCATTACCGGCCCCCGAGGGATCCCAAGCCGGGCCAGGTCTTCTCCGTTTACCGCCAGATCTTTTATAGAAAGAGCCTTGTCTTTCGCCAGCACCGACTTTACCCGATCCAGGAGAGGCCCGTTAAGGTCTGCCGGAGGTTCTCGTCCCGTGGTTCCCCAGGTGTCGGAGCGACGGAGGTCAAGCAGGTCTTCCAGAGCCGCTTCTCCGACCCTGACGATAAAGCGACGGACCGCCGCATCGGTCCAGCTATCATCATAATGGAACATATGGACGGCTATAAGGTGACAGACCTGATCAATTATTGCATTCGGATATTTTAAACGGAGCATAATGGATCGGGCCATTTTTTCAGACACCTCTTCGTGACGATAAAAGGTCCAAATTCCCAGTTCATCCTGAGCGCGAACCGCCGGTTTCCCAATATCATGAAACAGGGCCGCAAGCCGCACCTGAAGTTTTTCCTTGGGAGCGGCATCGCAGGAAAGCAGTAAATGGTCAAGTACATCAAATTGATGAAATCCCTTCTGTTCTACGCCGCGGCAGGCCTGCAATTCCGGGAGCAATAGGGAAAGCAAACCGGTCCTTTCCATCAATCTGAAGGCTGTGGAGGGCCGTTCTGAGGCAAGTATTTTGTCCATTTCATCCCGAACCCGTTCCATGGCAACCCTGGCGGTTATCGGGAGGGCTGAGGGTATGGCCTCCAGGGTTTGAGGCTCTATAGTAAATTGGAGCTGGGCCGCAAAACGGATGGCCCGCAGCGGGCGCAGGCCGTCTTCTGAAAATCGGGCCGTGGCATCTCCGACACAGCGGATTATCCGGTCCTTTATATCCTTTTGTCCCTGATAGGGATCCACCAGACGCTGATCCGGCAATTCCAATGCCAGGGCATTCATGGTGAAATCCCGCCGAGACAGGTCTTCTTCTATGGTGTTGGTAAAACTAATAGTATCGGGCCGCCTTCCGTCCGAATAGGAGCCTTCGGTCCGGAAGGTTGTGGTTTCAATGGAAAGGCCCTTGTATAGAATAGTAACCGTTCCGTGTTTTATACCGGTAGGGATGACCCGGCGGAACATGGCTTGTACTTCTTCGGGTTTTGCGTTGGTTGCTAAATCCCAGTCCTTGGCAGGTTTTCCCCGAACCAGGTCACGAACTGCACCGCCAACCAGGTACACTTCTTTGTCATGATTCCTAAAAATATGCGCTACTTCGAGTACCGCAGGATGTATGTGGAACTTGCCCATATGGACCCACTATAATACAATAGACCTTTACAGGAAAAGGGGATGAGGAAGGGTATCATATGGGACAAACAAAACATGCTGTAGTTTTTATTGGCGGCGATGGGCCCCAAGCAAACCTGTGCAAGCCCTTCCTGGAAAAAAAAGACCTGGTAATTGCCGCTGATTCGGGATTGATCCGCTGTGAACAGTTTGGTCTAAAACCCGATTGGATTGTGGGGGATATGGATTCCCTTGAGGACCTTTCCCGGCTTTCGGCTTACCCAAACCATTGCATACTGCGGTACCCGGTTGATAAGGATTATACGGATACCGAATTAGCCCTGAACCTTGCCTGGGAACAGGGCTGCACCGACATAACCCTTATTGGCGGCGGGGGCGGACGAACGGATCACCTTTTGGCCATTACCGCCCTGTTTGACCGTCCCCAGGCACCCAATCGCTGGTGCACCGAAACAGAACTGGTAAGCCTTGTAACAGAGACGATAGAGCTTTCAGTTCCCCCGCAGACCCTGGTGTCTGTTTTCCCTGCAGGCAATGGGCCCTGGCAGGCGGAAAGCTCAGGCTTGCAATGGCCTTTGGATGGGCTTTATTGGTCTCGCGGTTTTTTTGGTCTGAGTAATCGAGTGACTGAGACGCCCTTTTCTATTACAACCAAGGCCGGAAAATTTATTGTATTTATTCCTTTAGAAGCCTTTATAGAGCAGGGCTTATAAAAGCTCTTGAGCCTTTTGTGCGAAGGCTTTTTTTAACCGTTCCATGCTATCCAGCGGGTGTTCCACCAGAACCCGTTTGCCCGCAAAAAGTTCTGCAATACCGATTTCCCGTGGGTATCGGGGAATAATATGATAATGGATATGTTCAATCGAGGCGCCCGCATTAAGCCCCATATTGCAGCCGATATTGTATCCAGAAGGGTGATATTGATCATCAAGCACCGCAAGTGAAAGACTTAGCATTCTATGCAGGGCCAGCTGTTCATCAACCTGAAACTCCCTAAGGTCCGTACAATGACGATGGGGAAACACAATAAGATGACCGGGATTATAGGGATATAAATTAAGGGATACAGAAAATCCATCCCCGCTGTACACGGTTAAATCCTGAACCAGATCACTGCCATCTCGTATGAGGCATAAAATACACCCTTCAGGCCGTTTCCCCTTGAGATAGGCGATCTTTTCAAAATTAAAAAAATACTCCATGCTGTTACTAGAATAATCGACCATTGTTCAGGAAGCAAGTATGAAATTCAGAAGGGTTGTACCGAAATCGCTCCTCAGCTTATTGATAAAACGACTGGTTATCATACTGTTTCTGATGAATTTTGTTCTTATCCTGTTATATGGTATAGGAAATTATCAAGGGTTTTTGGCGGATACCCAGCTTTTTCTGTTAACCCTGATTGTCTTTAGCAGCATATTACTGGGCCTTTCCAGTTTGTGTGCCCTTTTGTATGTGGCCTTGAAAAAAAGTAAAGAACCGCTTGTATATCTTGGATATGGTTTAATCCTCATTTTTAGTAGCCTACTTTCTTTAATCTTTGCTTTTCTGATACAAATAACAAAAGGAAATGTATAACCATGCATACAGATTTCAAACTTTTTGCGCTTCGGGGAGCAACGGGCTGCCAAAATACTGAAGATGATATACAGGAACGGGTTGCAGAACTCTACGATGCATTGTTGGAACGAAATAACCTCAAGGAAGATCAGATTGTTTCGGTTCAATTTACCATTACTCCAGATTTAACTGTCCTGAATCCGGCTTCCGCATTGCGAAGAGCAGGCAAGGCTCAAACCGTTGCACTGTTTGCTGCTGCAGAACCGGTGATCGATGGAATGTTGCCTCACATCATACGGATCCTGATACATTGCTATTTACCGGTGGATCACCTACCACAGCATGTATATATGAACGGGGCAGAGCGGTTACGGCCCGATTGGGCTGATAAAAATTAAAAAAGTTTAAAAATTATATTGACCAAACCAGCGCTTTTCTGTATAGTGCAAACCATCACAGACGCCATCTTAGCTCAGTTGGCTAGAGCGCGTGACTTGTAATCTCGAGGTCCCCGGTTCGACTCCGGGAGATGGCTGTAGAGCAAGCGGATGGCGCGTTGCATCTAAAAGAAAAATAATAGGGGAGATTCCCGAGCGGTCAAAGGGGGCAGACTGTAAATCTGTTGGCTCAGCCTTCGAAGGTTCGAATCCTTCTCTCCCCAAAAGTGGGCTGTAAAATAACTATGGTTATTTTACAGCTTTTTTTTTATGTACCCGGCAGGGTGCACTAACAATAAGGAAACTTTTTATGCAAAAAGCCCCATTTTATGCTGAGGGTCTCCATTTTTCCTGTACCCGCTGTTCAGCCTGCTGCCGATTTGACCCGGGGTTTGTATTTTTATCTGAAACCGATGTAAACCGTCTGGCAAGTGCCCTGGAGATGACCTATAATGATTTTATTGAGGTATATTGCCGATGGGTTCCTGTCGGAGGAGGATACGAGCAGTTATCTCTGAAAGAACGGTCTAATTATGACTGCATTTTCTGGAAGGACGGCTGTACTGTCTATGAAGCGCGTCCGCTTCAATGCAGAACGTATCCATTTTGGTCCTCCATTGTTTTATCAGAGGATTCCTGGAAGGCCGTTAAAGCTGAATGCCCTGGTATAGATCAGGGACAATGGCACAGCAAAGAAGAAATAGAAGCTCAATTGAGCATGCGGGAGAAGGAACCAATAGTGGTACGGAGGCGATAATGAAAATACGTTTTTGGGGTGTCCGCGGATCCATTCCCTCGCCCCAATCGCCAGCCCAGATTAAAAGCAAAATCTCCAGTATTCTTGAACGGATTACTCCTGCTGACCTTGAATCCCCGCAAACAAGAGAACGTTTTCTTGCGGATCTGCCTCCCTGGCTTTTTGGAACCGTAGGGGGAAATACACCCTGTATACAGGTGGAATCCGATGAATATCATCAATTCATTTTGGATGCCGGTAGCGGTATCAGGGAGCTTGGGATAGCCCTATCTAAGAACCGCAAAAAAACAAAGGAAATTCACCTTTTTTTTTCCCATCTACACTGGGATCACATCCAGGGGCTTCCTTTTTTCGGCCCCGCTTATGATCCTTCTGTACATATTCATTTTTATTCACCCCACAGCACTATGGAAATGGCTTTAAAACAGCAAATGCAGGCTCCCTGTTTTCCTATCAATATGGATTCTATGAATGCAAAAAAACATTTTCATATTTTAAGCGATTCAATACAAATCGGTGATATACATATTTATTATAAACAGATGAACCATCCCGGTTCTTCCTATTCTTATATGCTGACCGATGGGAAAAAACGGTTTATCTATGCTACCGATACGGAATTATCCCCCAATGATTTTATCAGAAACGATGAAAACGCTGCTTTTTTTGGTGGTGCCGATGTACTGGTTATCGATGCCCAATACACCCTTGGGGAGGCAATAGAAAAGTACAATTGGGGGCACAGCGCCTTTTCTTTGGCCGTCGACTTTGCATCTAACTGGGGTATTTCAAAGCTCCTGTTGTTTCACCACGATCCCACCTATGATGACAAAAAATTATTCAGCATTTTACAATCCGCCCGTTGGTATATAGAACATTCTGCAATTAAGGGGCTGGAAGTTCTTTTAGCTACAGAAGGCATGGAAATAACGCTTTAATGATGAAAGACCAGGAACCTGTCATTCAACTAACCCTTTCGGAAATTCTCACTATTTTCCCCCGTCTAAAGGCCTATGAGGATACGCTTTCTGAGCCGGAACGGGATATTCTTACAAAAATGGAAAGCCTCTTATACGATAACCTTTCCATCGATGAGCTCGAAACCCTTTTAAAAAGGATCACCCATGATTAAAAAAAACATTTTTTTACTGGGCATGTTTTTTGTGCTTTTAGTTCCCCTATTTTCAGAAAATGAAACCTCAAGATCCATCCTTCAAAACGCAGATCCCAAACAGCTTACGATCACCCTTTCCAATGCTGCCATGTCCACCGAACCGAGCGCTCCCGTTTCATCCCTCCAGGTCCGTTTTTCCGATTACCTAGAAAATGGACTGGCCGCATGGACTATTCAGATTGTGAATGCACAGGGGAAACCCTATCGGACCTGGCAAGGAAACAGGAATAATTTAGACCAATTTCCCCAATATTTGCAATTTAATGGCCTTACGGATCAAAAAGAACCCATCCCCGATGGAACCTATCAATTTTTAATTAGGATGGAATATACTAATGGGGACATCCTTGTTAAAAGGAGTCCCTTTTTTGCCGTACAATCCCAAAAGCCCTTTGGGCTTGTCCGCGCTTCCCGGCCAACACTTTCTGTCGCAAACCCCGAGGGTGTTTTGCTGTACCACGACCTGTCTTCCGATACTGAATGGACCGGCCTCATTACCGATACAAACCAGAATATCATTAAAAAGATTCCCCTTGGACGAAATACCGAAGCGGTGGTTCGATGGCAGGGGGAGACTGATTCGGGGAACCTCGTTAACGAAGGCACCTATTATTATTTTGCCGAGGGAGTTAACTCGGTTGGACTCAGGGGCCGCACTTTGCCAGTCCCTATCCGGGTAGAACCACCACAGAAGGGTACCATCTGGCTTCAGTTAGACCGTACTATTTTTTCAGGCCGATCTCGAGAGGGCAAGCTCATCCTTACGCCGCGGTCACAGGATATTGGGAATAGTATTTCCTACCAGTTTTCTATAAAAAACCTGCAAAATGGCGGGATTGTCAGACAGGAATCTCGTACACTTCCAAGCCCCTTTGTCTGGGATGGCAGGGATACCCTGGGGTTGCTCTGTCCCGATGGTACATATCAAGCCGAGCTTAAGGTTCAATTGACAAATGGAAAGACCCTTACGGCCCTAAGCCAGAGCTTCCGCCTCGATTCTACGCCTCCTGAGGCACAGCTGACCGTAAAGGATGGCCTCTTTTCTCCCAACGGCGATGGCCTCAGGGATTCAGTCACCATTATTATCAATGCCGAAGGCGGAACAGAATGGACCGGCTCCATTGTAAATGCAGAAGGCATCCCAATAAAAAGCTTTTTCTGGAAGAATAATCCCCCAAACAACCTAATATGGGACGGCCGGGATGATGGAAACAACCTTGCCCCCAATGGAACATACCACTTTAAGCTCGAAGGCATCGACCTGGCAGGTAATCGAACCGTCGTAACATCGGACCTCATCAGCCTTGATGCCCGAAAGCCTCAAGCAATCCTTACCAGCGACCTCCAGGCCTTTTCTCCAAATAAAGATGGTTTTGCCGATGTGGTGAAAATCCGCCTTGTATCAGCCTTTACCGATGGATTAAGCCACTTCGTTCTTGAGATAAGAGACCAAAATGGTAAGCCTATCCGCCACCTTGCAGAGGGCTCCAGTCTCGATCAGAACGCCCAATTTGAGTGGGATGGCTCAGACGATGCTCCTCGTGCTACAGTCAGTGATGGGGATT
>Ga0272446_1004292_pt1 | contig 16990 bp, 12 predicted proteins | sample YNPCB0061_FD_194587 | JGI IMG/M metagenome (GOLD analysis project Ga0272446, IMG submission 194587) | Hot spring microbial mat communities from Yellowstone National Park, WY, United States - YNP-CB-006-1 | ecosystem: Environmental > Aquatic > Thermal springs > Hot (42-90C) > Sediment | place... | reverse complement strand
TACCCGAAACGCTTTGTGCCCTTGCTGAACTAACGCAGAGAAGCGTTCCAATAAGAACTAACCACAGTATAGGTCTTTGTTTCATTGTTTTATCGTTTTTGCGAATGAATCAGAGTTGTGATTAAAACCTTGTTGCCCTTTGTGCTGGTTGCCTTTGTGTGCGTTTTCGCTTGTCTTGGCGGTAAGTTGGCGGTAAGCTCTTTCACCCATATTTTTCGCCTCTTGACAACTTACACTTCTTTACAACATTGGGTCAGGAATTTTGCAACCGTACTGCTCAAATACAAGTCGCTAATATCAGTTGATTTGGCGGGAGTATCAATATGCTGTTTTGTTGATAAAAGGTTGATAAAATATGTTAGGGAAGCGTGATTAGGCTTATCACGCCTCCCCGTTTTGAAAAATTACTTCACCAACATCATTTTCTTCGTTTGCACGAATGAGCCAGCTTGCAGTTTGTAGAAATACACGCCGCTGGCAAGGTTCGAGGCATTAAACGGCACCGTGTAAGCCCCTGCAGGTTTCACTTCGTTCACGAGTGTAGCGACTTCTCTGCCCAATACGTCATAGACTTTGAGCGAGACATTTTCGGCTTTCGGAAGCACGTAGGTAATGTTCGTTGTCGGGTTGAATGGATTGGGATAGTTTTGTTCCAAGCGATAAGACTCTGCTCTTGCGATTGCGTTGTCTCTGCTTGAAAGCGTGCTGAATCGTCGGAACAAGAGCTGCGCACGTGAAATCGGCGCGTTGTCGTTGAAGGCAGAAGAACCGGGCACAGGATCTTGCTGATAGACGATATTGACAAAATTGTTGTCAGGATTGAACTCCGCAATGCTCGGATAGCGGAAATCTTGCGTAGGGTCATCTTCTAACAACACAGGATTGCTCCAAGACGCCCCTCCATTCGTAGATTTCGTGTAAGCCACCGTGTAGAAGTTTCTGCCTTCTGCTGATGTATCACGGCGTGCTACGACAAAGACACAGTGCAAATCGCCGTTCGGTGTCACTCCAATCGACGGATAGTCAATCGGGAAGTGGTTGGCTTGTTGTCTTGAAGCCCCGCCTGGACGAATGTAACCTTCCCAATCCGGAAAAATCGCTTGAATCTTGTTCGTATCCACCACATTCACAAACCCTGTCGCTTGCGACCAGAACCAAATGCCTTGCCCTCTAAATTCATAGCCTTGACCAACATATCGCCCAGTTGAAAAGACGAAAGCAAGGTTTTCGCCACTATAGACAGCATCACAGCCTATCCAGGGCGCAATCGAGTCGGTTTGTGTTGTAATGACGCCAATGCCAGGGCTTGCAGGGGTTAGTTTCGTCAGACGTTTGAACGCCGGGAACGTTGCCCCGCCATCGGTAGATTCAGAGAAAGAAACATAATTTTCATCAGGACCTCCCAGATGATACATCGTTACTTTGTTACCACTTGGCGACACGACCACATTGTAGCGACCGCCTGAGTCTAACGTATCACCGTCTTCGGTGGCTAATGCAGGTCCATATGTGCCAAATTGCCCTAATGCTGCATCGAACTCCACCATGTGCACCGTGCCCGGTCCGCCTGAAAATGACGACATCATATACATTTTTGAGCCATCGGGCTTTGCGGTGATGTAGGGCCAGATGAGGTTCCCGCCCAATGTTGCACCGGGGTCATCGGGTGCAAGTCCTAAGAAGTTTAGTCCGCCTTCCGAACCGTCAATGTAGGCACGTGAGAGCAATCGCTGACCTGTTGGCTGGTTGTGACACGCCACCACGCCCAAGTGTTCCGAGCCCGTATTTAGAAGCGTCAGCGACGGAAACCCTTCACGGATACCGCTCACACTGGCAATGGAGTTCCAAGTTGCGCCACCATCGCTACTGAACGCATAGCCTGCGCGGCGGCTCGCATTTGCATTTGCAGAGTCCGTCGAGAGCATATAGGTTACATGGATTTTGTTCGCGTCAGTAGGGTTCACAGCGATGTATTTTACAGCACCGCCGTTGCATTGGTAGTCATAAAAGCCCGTTAAGCCTGTGGGTGTGCCATTGAAATTCAAATTTTCAGTGGCTTGCACAAAGCCGTTTTTTTCAATCGTGCTGGCAGTTGCCGCTGCTGTGGTTTCATCAAACTTGACAATTTTCGCGGTCGTTTCGGGATTTCGTTTCTTGTCTCGCCCGCCGGCAAATGCCGTAACGCTCATCAGCAGTAGTGCCGACAAAAACAATGTAAAGTGCTTTCGCATTTGTTTTCTCCTAAGTTTTGAGTTAAACAGTTAAAGTGATTGACAATTGGTTTGTTCTTTTGCAGAACGGTCTTATCAAAGAACAAGAACTCCGTTGTGTTATCAAGGTAAAGGATAATACTTCGACTCCTAACCTCTCGGTCATTGTTTGAACATTTGTTTTTATCCTAACGATAAAGGAGATGATTTTGGCTTCGCCCGATTTGAAAGGCGATACTTCTCATCTCCATTTCCGAATCCAACTCGAACTGCAAACAGAGCGGGTTGACTTTCATATTCATTCAATCTGCGCACCATGCATAAAGCAAGATGTGCATTGAAGCAACTGTTGTTAGTAAAGAGCTTTTGATTTGAAGGCGTGTTTGAAAGCAAGCACTCCTTTTGTGTTGTTGACCTTAACTGAAATTTAACACTTGCGATAAATTATCCAAATTTTTTTTCGGTTTTTTTTTTACGTGTTTGTCTTAAAAAATTACTTTTCTTGTTGGAGTTGTCTTCACGGGCGATATGAGCATGACGTTTTGAGTTATGTATGCAGAATTGTGGTTGTGTGATTCTGAACAGAGCAACACGAAGAGTTGATAATTGATAGTTAAAAGTTGAGAGTCAATGCTGTAAATCCGCTTTCAACTCTTAACTCTCAACTTGCTTGGCAGTCTCTTTTCTTTCTTCATTTCTCCCTACTCACTACTCATTTCTCATTACTCCATGCCAATGAGCGCGAACATTCTGCCCGTTTTGCCTTTGCTATGGCGAAATGAAAAGAATCGGTCGTGTTCCTTGTAGGTGCAATGCGGAGAGATTTCAATGTGTGCCGTTGGAATGCCGAAGGCTTCAAGTTGAAGGCGATTGGCGGCTTTGAGGTCGAGCAAGAATTTTCCCCGTGTGTCATCATATCGCTTAACTTCGGTTGGAAAATGCGCGGCAACTTCTTCACCCACTTCATAATGCTCACCGCTAATACACGCGCCGATAAACGCAAAACATGCTTCGCCTGTTGTGCCGAAGGTTTCTTGCATTTTAAGCAAGGTTTTGTAGAGAATGGATTTCGCCGTGCCTCGCCACCCCGCATGAACTGCGCCAACCGCGTGATGGTCGGCATCATAAAGTAAAATCGGCGTGCAATCGGCGATGGAGACTGCAAGAAACACACCGCACTGATTGGTGATGTGCGCATCGTAAGCGTCGTAAGTTCCACCACATTCAGCAATCAAAATGCTGTCGCCATGAACTTGATTTGAACGCACGAATCGCTTCTGCTCAATGCCGATAGATTCAGAAAGAATCTCTCGATTTTTCAAGACACGTTCGGGCAAATCGCCCGAAGAAAGCCCCAAGTTGAGCGATGCAAATTCGCCTTCGCTCACGCCGCCCTCGCGCGTGGTTTGAAGCGCAAGAACATTTGCAAATGCTTCAAAGATGTGTGGTCGCAACAATGGAATCATCGCTTGGAAAACTTTACCCTCTTTTTTATGCGTGCTTGCAAGTTATCTTGACAGCAAAAACATAACTGAACTTGGGATATGTTCAAATTTACTGGGCTTGTGTTGCTTGCCACACTTTTTTCTTCTTCTCTTCTTTCACAGACTTCTTGGAAAACTTTTGCCTCGATTTCATCAGCCTCCTCTGTTGTGGTTTCAACGAGTGGCGAGATTTGGGTTGCTACCAGCGGCGGATTGTATCGCTTTAATCCCATCACCAATCAAACCGAAACTTTCACCAACCTTGACGGGCTTGCCGACATTCGCTTGACTGCCCTTGAATACGACAGGCGCAACAACGCCTTGTGGATAGGCACAGAGGACGGTATCATCACCGCCTTGACGCTCTCGCGTACGCAATTCACCAACAGTTTTGCGATTGCCAATGTTACGCAGTTTCCACAGAAGCGGGTTCGGGGTTTTGCGTTGAGCGGAGATTCGCTTTTAGTGGCAACCGATTTCGGCGTATTGCTCTACACGCCCTCTCGCCGTGAGGTTCGCGAGTCTTACCTGACGCTTGGCGCATTTCCGACCGGCACATCGGTTCGCTCGATTCTTTTTGATGATACGCTCATCGTTGCTGGCACGCCACTGGGCATTGCACTCGCCTCGCGCCGCACGCAAAACTTGCTTGCGCCTTCATCTTGGCAGAGCCTCGCCGTTTCAAATGTCAATGCGTTGGCTTCGTTTAGGGGGAAAATTTATGTCGGCACCAGCACGTCGCTTTTGGCTTATAGCATTGTATCGCAAAGTTTTGAGACGATTACAACTGACTCGGTTATTGCACTTCGCACAGCGAATAGTCGCTTATATGCGCTGACGAAGTCAAGGCTTCTTCAGCTCTCGACCAGCGGTGAGATAAGCACGTTTGCATTTAATTTTTCGGACGCGACCGACATTGATGTTGCTTCTGACGGAACGGTGTTTATTGCCGATGCACGACAGTCGCTTCTCATCTTACGCAATCAGTCGGTTTCTGCGATTTCGCTCAACACGCCGCTCGCCAATCGCTTTGAATACTTCGGCGTAGATTCGCGCGGCAGGCTTTGGGTGAGTTCAACCATTGGCGATAGAGGTGCCGAAGGGATTTATCGGCTCGATTTAACGACTAACACTTGGACGAATTTTCCGTCGCTCTCGCCATCGGGCTTGAATGGCAGTCTGCGCCAATTCAATGCGTTTGCTGAACAAAACGGCTCATACTTTTTAAGCGGCTGGGGCAATGGGTTGCTTGAATTTGTGGGCGAAGATTCGCTTCGTGGCTATTCACGCTTCAATGTGCCTGCGCTTTCTGGACCAGCCAACGCACCCAACTTTGTGGTGATTACCGACTTGGCTTCGGACAGCAAAGGCGTGCTGTGGATGGCGAATTATCTTTCCGCCAACGGCGCGCTGACAGCAAAACTGCCTGACGGCTCATTCCGAAATTTTGCGACGCAGAACACAAGCCAAACTGGCTTGAACGGCTTTCCTCCGGGCGTTTTCGCGTTCAGATTAACGATTGATAACTTCGGGCGTAAGTGGGTTGCCTCTCGCAGTTCCCGCTTGGACGAAGGCACAGGCGTAATGATTTTTGACGACAACGGCACGCTCGATAACCTCAACGACGACCAATACATTCGCCTGACCACCCAGCCCAATCAGGGCAACTTGCCGAACTTGAAAATCAACTCGATTAAAACGGATTTAGACGGCGCGATTTGGTTTGCCACCGACGAAGGCGCGGCGTATTACTTCGATGCCAGCCTCGTTCAATCCGGCTCTGCGATTCCAAGCGTAACGCGCATTTTTGATTTGCAAGATGAAGTGCTCACCTCACTTGCCATTGACGCGCTGAACCGAAAATGGTTCGGCTCGACCAACGGCGTTTGGCTTCTTTCGCCCGATGGCTCGTCAGTCATTGCACACTACACCACCGCAAATTCGCCCCTTCTTTCTAATCGCATTTTAGCCCTTGAAGTCGATAAACAAAGTGGCAGAGTTTTTATCGGCACGGAGCGCGGGCTGTCAGTGATTCAAACCGTTGCGGTTGCGCCTGTGGCTAAAATGACCTCGCTCACCGTGTTTCCAAACCCTGTCCGCTTGCCTGAACACACCGCAATTCAAATTCAAGGGCTGTCGCGAAATGCATCTGTGAAAATCATTACGCCTGCGGGACGGTTAGTTCGAAACTTAAAGGGCGACGGCGGCGCAGTCGTGTTTTGGGACGGCAAGGACAATCAGGGCGAGCTCGTCGCGAGTGGCGTTTATATTGCTGTCGGCATCAGTGAGAGCGGCAAAGAAAGTGCACTTGGCAAAATTGCTGTCATTCGTGGGAGATAATTTTTTTTCATAAACAGTTGCTTCGCGCCTTTTGCACTTGTATATTTGCAACCCTTTTTTGATAGTCCTTTCTTATTGGTCAGGTAGCTCAGTCGGTAGAGCAAAGGACTGAAAATCCTTGTGTCGGGGGTTCGATTCCCTCCCTGACCACACTCATTAAAGAGCCGCTCCGTGCGGCTTTTTTTGTTCGATTTCAATTTGCTGTTTTTCAATGGCTCGTTTGCATCGAGACAAAAATTTTTTAGTTTCCCACTGTTCTACTTCATATCAACAATTCTTCAAAACGATGCACCCAAAACTTAAAATTTTATTTGTTGATGATGAGCCGCACATCTTAGAGGCGTTATCGCAACTCTTCGATTCAATGTATGATGTGCATACCGCCAACAGCGGCGCGGAAGCGATTGAGTATGTCAAACGCACGCCCGATATTGCGATTGTGGTTAGCGACCAACGTATGCCGCAGATGAAAGGTATTGACGTGCTAAAAGCCATCAAAGAAATTTCGCCCGACACGGTGCGCATTTTGCTCACAGGCTACGCCGATGCTGATGCGATTTTGGATTCTGTCAATGTGGGTGAAGTGTTTCGCTATGTCAAGAAGCCTTGGAACACGGAGCAAATCCGCGAGGTGATGTCGCTTGCCGCCCTGACCTACACCACACGTAAGCAAGCCAAATCTTCTGCACCGAAACCGACTGCGCCATCGCCCACACCGCAAGCTACCAACACGATTACAACGGCAATGGAGCAACTCTTGAAGCAGAAATCGGTTGAGGAAAATTTTTTCAACAAACTTTCCAACACACACAAAGCGAGCTCTACGGACGAAGTCTTTGAGCGTGCGTTTTTAGGCAAGTCAGGCAAGCCGAAAATTCTTGTCGTCGATGATGAACAAGGTGTCTTGGTTGCGCTCTCGCAACTTTTATCTGATGAATATGAAGTCATCACTTGCCAATCTGCCGATGAAGCCGTGAAACTGCTCGAGCAAGATTCGTTTGTAACGCTGTTGCTTACCGACCAGCGCATGCCAAAGAAAACTGGAACGGAACTTCTGATTGATTCACGCGAGATTGCGCCGCTCGTTCCAAAAGTTCTGATAACGGCTTATACCGATGTCGAAGATGTCATTCGCTTGATTAACGAAGGGCAAATTTTCCGATACATTCAAAAGCCGTGGAACCCCGAAAAACTCCGTGAGACCATCGCCGAAGCCGTCATGCTCTACAAACATCAAATCACCGCACATCTTTCTTCGCGCACAGAAACGGAGCATGTTGCTGATAAAAAAGAGACACCTGCAACCGCCAACACGCCTGCGTCACCCGACGATGCACTCGCGAAGTTGAAAGCCCTGAGCGAACTGGCTAAAAAAACTTCGTAGTCAACGATTAACACCAAAGGAACGACCGATGTTAGAAGGATTTCTTCGCTCCAAAGATTATCTCGCCAAAGACACCGTGCCGAAAGCCGAATACGAGCGCGTGCTCAAAGAGCGCAATCTCTTGCTTCAACTCATCGACAGCCTTCCCGACAGCATCTACGCCAAAGATACCGAAGGCAGATTTTTAGTTTCCAATCAAAAAAATACGGAACTGCTTGGTAAGCATCATTCGCTTGAAGTCGTCGGCAAAACCGATTTTGATTTCTACGACAAAGAGCTTGCCGAGAAATACCGACAAGATGAAATCGTCTTGCTCAACAGCAGTCAAGATGTCATCAATTCCGAAGAGCCGAATATCAATAACCTCACGGGCGAACAGCGATGGATTTCAACCACAAAAGTGATTTATCGTGATGAACATGGCGTTGCACTCGGGCTGTTTGGAATCGGGCGCGACATTACGACACGAAAACTGATTGAAGAGGAATTAGTCAAAAGCGAAGAGGCGTTCCGCAAAACCATCAACAGCGTGCCGAGCATGATTTATCAACTCGTGTTTCGCCCCGACGGCACGATTGTTTATCCCTTTGTTAGCGAAGGCAGTCGCGCAATTTACGGCATTGAGCCTGAACGCATTATGCTTGATGCGTCTATCATTACGAAGATGTGGCACCCCGACGATATTGGCGAATACATGCGCCGCGTCGAAGAGTGCCGCCGCACCTTGAAGCCGTTTGATATGGAGTGCCGCATTGTGTTGCCTGATGGTGCAATTAAGTGGCTTCGCGTTCACTCCATGCCTGAACTTGAACCTGACGGCGGACTCCGCTTTTACGGTGTGCGCATTGACATCACCGAGCAAAAGAAATTGGAAGCGCAACTGCGCCAACAGCAGATTCAAATGAACGCCGCCGCCGATTTAGCCCAACTGGCATTCTGGGAAGGCGACCTCCAAGAACAACGCTTTATCTTCAACGACCGTTGTTTTGCCTTACTCGGCACCTCGTTTGCCAAAGAAGGACGCTATGGTCTCTCTATCGCAGATTACCTCTCCCGCTTTGTCTTGCCCGAAGATGTGCCGCAATCGGTTCAGCACTTGCAATCTGTTCTTGAAAATCCTTCCCTCAAACGCGGTCAAGCCATGTATCGCATTCGCCGCGCTGACGATGGCTCGGTGCGTTATATCAAGGTGATTTACAACGTGGAGCGCGACGCCGAAGGGCTTCCGATTCGAGTTTTTGGACCGATGCAAGATGTTACTGAACAGGAAGAAGCCGCACAGGCTCTGCGCCAAAGCGAAGAAAAATTCCGCAAGACCGTCAACACTGTGCCGAGCGTGATTTATCAGTTGAAGTTCAACCCCGATGGTTCTTACTCTTACCCGTTTATTAGCGACAACTGCACCGCGCTCTATGAAGTCTCCGCCGAAGAGGCAATGCGCGACGCATCGGTTCTGACTAAGATGTGGCACCCTGACGATGTTGAGGAGTATTGGCGACAAATTCGGCACACATTGGACACACTCACACCGTTGGATATTACGTTGCGCATCATTACGCCGTCGGGCAAGGTCAAATGGGTGCGCGTCAATTCCAACCCTGAAAAGCAACCCGATGGAAGCATTGTGCTTTATGGCGTGCGCACCGATATTACCAAACTCAAAGAATTGGAAGCGCAACTGCGCCAACAGCAGATTCAAATGAACGCCGCCGCCGATTTAGCCCAACTGGCATTCTGGGAAGGCGACCTCCAAGAACAACGCTTTATCTTCAACGACCGTTGTTTTGCCTTACTCGGCACCTCGTTTGCCAAAGAAGGACGCTATGGTCTCTCTATCGCAGATTACCTCTCCCGCTTTGTCTTGCCCGAAGATGTGCCGCAATCGGTTCAGCACTTGCAATCTGTTCTTGAAAATCCTTCCCTCAAACGCGGTCAAGCCATGTATCGCATTCGCCGCGCTGACGATGGCTCGGTGCGTTATATCAAGGTGATTTACAACGTGGAGCGCGACGCCGAAGGGCTTCCGATTCGAGTTTTTGGACCGATGCAAGATGTTACTGAACAGGAAGAAGCCGCACAGGCTCTGCGCCAAAGCGAAGAAAAATTCCGCAAGACCGTCAACACTGTGCCGAGCGTGATTTATCAGTTGAAGTTCAACCCCGATGGTTCTTACTCTTACCCGTTTATTAGCGACAACTGCACCGCGCTCTATGAAGTCTCCGCCGAAGAGGCAATGCGCGACGCATCGGTTCTGACTAAGATGTGGCACCCTGACGATGTTGAGGAGTATTGGCGACAAATTCGGCACACATTAGATACGCTCACGCCGCTCGACATCACCGTGCGTATCATTACGCCATCGGGCAAGGTCAAATGGGTGCGCGTCAATTCCAACCCTGAAAAGCAACCCGATGGAAGCATTGTGCTTTATGGCGTGCGCACCGATATTACCAAACTCAAAGAATTGGAAGCCGAACTGGCGGCACGTCTGAAACAAATTCAAGACACGCAAGTGCATTTGATTCAATCGGAGAAAATGTCGGCACTGGGACAAATGGTCGCAGGCATTGCCCACGAGCTCAACACGCCGATTGGCTATGCGTCCAACAATGTTACCTTGATTCGCGAACGCTTTTCCCTGATTTCCAACTTACTTTCCAAAGCACTCAAAGCGCAAGATGCCGTGTATTCGGGCGAATTGGAAAAAGCCCTTGCAATCATGCAGGAGATTCGCACCTCACAAAACGGCACGCTCGCAGAACTTGAAGAAACCGTGCGCCGAACTGAACGGCTCTTCATCGGCATCTCATCAGGCTTTGAGCAAATGACGAACCTTGTGCGCTCAATGCGCAACTTCGCCCGCCTTGATGAAGCCGAAATGAAAAAAGCCGATATCAACGAAGGCATTAAAAATTGCCTCTTGATGATTGGACACATGATTAAAGACAAAGATGTCGAACTCACCACCGAATACGGCATACTGCCGCTTGTCGATTGCTTCCCTGCCCAACTCAATCAAGTCTTTTTGAATCTCATCGGTAACGCCATTCATGCGGTTGAGGAAAAACCTGATGCCAAAGTTCACATCAAAACTTCGCTTGAACAAAATTATGTTGTGGTTCGTGTTCAGGACAACGGCAAAGGCATTCCCAAGCATGTGCAAACGAAAATTTTTGACCCGTTTTTCACCACGAAGCCCGTCGGCAAAGGCACAGGGTTGGGGCTTTCCATTTCGTTTGATATTGTCAAAAAACACAATGGCTCCATTTCATTTGAAACCGAAGAAGGCAAAGGCACAACCTTCATTGTGAAAATTCCTGCAACCGATTTTTTACAGACCACGTCTTAATGCTGCAATGACTTCAAAAGATGCAAAAACTTAAATTGCTTTTGGTCGATGATGAGCCGCTGATTTTAGAAAGCCTCACGCAACTCTTCGACTACGACTACAAAGTCCTGACCGCAACCAGCGGCGAGGCGGCACTTTCCTTGCTCAATAGCCACCGCGATACAGCGATTGTCATTAGCGACCAGCGCATGGGCGGTATGCGTGGGGTCGATTTGCTTCGCCATGTCAAACAACTCATTCCTGAATCGATGCGGATTTTGCTGACGGGCTACTCCGACCTTGAATCCGTGCTTCAATCGGTCAATGTGGGCGAAGTGTTTCGATATGTTCGTAAGCCTTGGCAGCCTGACACGCTTAAATCTATTGTCGCTCTTGCCGCTGCGACTTACATTCTGCGCGGTCAACGCGAGAAACGCTTGGATTCGTCTCCCGAACCTTCGCCGTCGCTCGTCAACGCGCTCAAAACGCTGTCACCAACGCTTGAACCACCCGCAGAAAAACCCATGTCGTTGGACATTGCCCCTGCACCGTCCACACCTGCAATCACTGATGCCCCGAAACCGATTGAACCCACCCCCGCCGAACCCACCACCCCAGTTCAGATTGAACCTGAATTTTTAGCCGACCTCGAAAAAACCTTTGAAACCTTGCCCGTTCATCTCGATTTGGACGACGACATTCAGCCCATCGAGAATTTACAAGCCGAATTTCAATCCTATTTCACTGACGACATTTTAGCCGAACTCAAACGCTATGAAAGTTTTGAAGAAGAATTTTTTGCTCGGCTTAACGAAGCCAACGACCTTGATTTAATCGCTTCCGATGATTTAAGCAGTTTTGAAAAACGCTTCTGCGGAAAGAGCGGCAAGCCTCGCGTGCTGTTCGTCGATGATGATTCCGATGTGCTGTATCTTCTTTCAGAGACCTTCAAAAAAGAATATGATGTTTTCACTTGTCTCTCGGCAGAATCAGCGATGGAGCTCTTGGAGGGAAAATCGTTCTTTGCGTGCATCGTGGCGGATTTGAGAATGCCCGGACAAAGCGGCTCTGAATTTCTCATTCAAGCCGAAGCCATTGAACCGCTCGTGCCGAAAATCCTGATGTCTTCTTACGCCGATGCAGAAGTCATTGTCTCGCTCGTCAATCATGGGCTCTTGTATCGCTTCGTCTCCAAACCTTACGATGTGCCGAACCTGAAAAACATTATTGTCAGTGCCGTTCAAGAATGTCGCCGCCGCGTCGAGCGCGGCTTAAAGTATCGCGGCATCAAAAAAGCGTTTCTCCATTCCAAAGAAAGCAAACCGCCCATTGAGCCTAATGAACTCTACTTCTCACCCAAAGAATCAACTGACGATGAACTCCGCACGCACTTGGAAAAGCTCAATCGCTTGACCAAAAAATAGCCCCTGATTAGAGGGTTTTCTCTGTGTCATTGCTCTCGATTCATTATCTTCCTTTGTTTATGAACTCGATTCAACTTTTCAATGCAATACAAACTCTTCGGCAATTCAGGGTTGCGCGTCTCTGAAATTGCGCTCGGCACGATGGGCTTCGGAACAGAGTGGGGCTGGGGCGCAGACTACGAGACGAGCAAAAAAGTGTTCGATGTCTATGCTAATGCGGGCGGAAATTTTTTGGACACAGCCAACATCTACACCGCAGGCACATCGGAAAAATTTTGCGGCGAGTTTGTTTCGCACGACCGCGACCACTTCGTCATTGCCACCAAATACACGCTCCAAGACCGAATGAACGATGTGCATTACGCGGGCAATCATCGCAAAAACATGATGCGCTCGGTGCGCGAAAGCCTCAAACGGCTTAACACCGATTTCATTGACCTGCTCTGGCTTCATGCATGGGATTTCACCACGCCCGTTGAAGAAGTGATGCGCGGCTTAGACGACCTCGTCTCGCGTGGCATTGTGCATTACATCGGCATTTCCGACACGCCTGCGTGGATTGTCTCACAAGCCAATATGCTTGCCGACCTGCGCGGTTGGACACAGTTCGTCGGATTGCAAATTGAATACTCGCTCCTTCAACGCACGCCTGAACGCGACCTGCTTCCGATGGCGAAAGCCTGGAAGATGACCGTAACGCCGTGGGGCGCACTAGCCGGCGGCGCACTTTCAGGCAAATACTTGCGCGGCGAAAAAGGACGGCTTCCGGAAAATAGCGCACGTTTGAACGAGCGAAGCACTGCTATCACCAAAGAAGTCGTCGCCGTTGCTGATGCACTCGGCGCAACGCCCGCACAAGTCGCACTCAAATGGACCATGCAACGCGACCTTTCCGTCGTGCCGATTGTTGGCGCAACCAAGCCCGAACAACTCCTCGACACGCTCAAAGCACCTGAACTCAAGATTCCCGATGAACATCTTGAGCGACTCAATGCCATCAGCGCGATTGAACTCGGCTTTCCGCATGATTTTCTCATGAGCGATGCTGTCAAAAATGCACTTGGACAAACACAAAAAATGATTGTCAAGTAACTTTACTTGTTGGAGTTTGACATCAAACTACGGAACTACTATGTCGATTCTCGCTGTCATTCCCGCTCGTTATGCCTCGACGCGCTTTCCCGCAAAACCGCTCGCAATGATTGAAGGCAAACCGATGATTCAGCGCGTTTATGAATCTGCCTCACGGTGCAAGGCATTTTCAAAAGTTATCGTTGCAACCGACGACCAACGTATTGCTGACGCTGTTTTCGCCTTTGGCGGTGAAGTTGAACTGACACGCGTTGAACATCAAACCGGAACAGATAGAATCGCCGAAGTCGCCAGTCGCCACGCGAATTATGATGTCATCGCCAACATTCAAGGCGACCAACCCTTTGTAACGCTTGAAGCGTTGGAAAAACTCGTCGAGCCTTATTTGCGCGACGAACTGCCTGAAATGACCACCATCGCCGCTCCGCTTGATATGCTCACGGGCTATAAGGACGAGCACACCGTCAAAGTCATTTGCAATCAAAAACATCGGGCGATGTATTTCTCACGCGCACCGATTCCGTTTTTTCGCAATGCCGTTCACAATCCGCCCGTGTATCAGCACATCGGACTGTATGCGTTTCGGCGCGACTTTCTCTTTTTCTACGCGATGCTTCCGCCTTCGCCGCTCGAACAAGCCGAATCACTCGAGCAACTACGTGCGCTTGAAAATGGCTACACGATTCAAGTCGGTATCATCTCAAAACCGATTTTAGAAATCAACACGCCCGATGATTTGGCGAAAGTCAAATCGCTGATTGAAACTGGCGCGCTCACGCTCTAACACCACGAGGCACAGACGCAACAATGCTTTTGCTATAACTTTGAAAAGTTTTCGCACTGACTTATTCTTGCTCATCATTCGCCTTGAACGCTTAAACTCTTCTGAATTATGAACGAAACGCTGACACCGCCGAAGACACTTCCAACTTTGGACTTCAACAATACTCAAATCGCTTTCGCCTCAAAAACGAATTGGCAACTGACCGAGCGATACTTGATTTTTCGTGCGATGAATAACCCCACCTTAACAAAGCTCGGCACATCGGTTCTCGGCTGGGCAATCCGTTGGAAACTGCCCGTGAAAGGCTTGATTAAAGCCACGATTTTCAAACAGTTCTGCGGCGGCGAAACCGTTGAAGAATGTGTGCCTGTGATGGAAGACTTGGGACGCTCGAACATCAAATCGATTCTCGATTACTCCGTCGAGGGCGAAGAAAGCGAGGCGGGATTCGATTCTGTGGTCGAGAAAACCATCTGCACGATTGAGAAAAGCAAAGAAACCCCGAACATTCCCTTTGCGGTCTTCAAGATGACGGGGATTGCACGCTTCGGATTGCTTGAAAAAGTGAGCGCGGCACAAACGCTTTCGGCAGATGATCTCGGCGAATGGAATAAGGTGAAATCGCGTCTGCACAAAATTTGCAAAGCCGCTCTCGATGCCGACTTGCCCGTGATGATTGATGCCGAAGAATCTTGGATTCAAGCCGCGATTGATTCACTCGCCGATGAAATGATGGAGCATTACAACAAACACAAGCCGCTTGTCTATAACACCATTCAACTCTATCGCAAAGACCGTTTAGCGTTTTTGAAATCGTCTTTTGCCAAAGCGGAAAAGGGAGGCTATTACTTAGGCGTGAAACTCGTGCGCGGTGCTTACATGGAAAAAGAACGCCAACGCGCCGCCGAAATGGGATACCCATCACCCATTCAAGATACGAAAGCCGATACCGACCGCGACTTCAATCTTGCGATTGATTTCTGCCTTGAACACATCGACCGAATTGGGGTTTGCGCGGGCACACACAACGAAGAAAGCAGTCTGAAACTCGCACAGATGATTCTTGAAAAAAATCTTCCGCTCAATCACCCGCATCTTTACTTCTCGCAACTCTATGGCATGGGCGACCACATCAGTTACAATCTTTCCAAAGCCGGCTTCAATGTTGCTAAGTATTTGCCTTATGGCGCGGTGAAATTTGTGCTTCCGTATCTCTTTCGTCGGGCGCAAGAAAACACGGCTGTTGCCGGCTACGCAAGCCGCGAATTGAGGCTCTTAATCAAAGAGCGTGAACGTCGGAAAGGAAGATAATTTTCATGGCTTCCACTTGCGCCTCGAGTGAAGTTTTCCCAAGTTCAAGTAAATGGTTGCCATAGAGCGTTTTTCGCCGAGCGATTCAGAGATGGCTCGGCTTTGATTCAGCAAGGCGAAGGCTCGCTCCAAATCTCCTAACTCTAAATGCACGTAGGCTAAATTTCCCAACGAAGCAATTTTGCCCCGCTCATCATTCATCTTCTCTTTCACACTTAAACTTTTTTCATGCATTTCAAGTGCCTTTGAAAACATCTTCTTATCCATAAACGCATTTCCAAGATTGTTCAGAACAATGGCTTCGGTTTTGGAAAATCCAAGTGTTTGGCAAAGGGCGAGCGACTGCTCAAAATATGTAATCGCCGCTTCCGTCTCTTGTCGGCGCAGATGCACAATGCCAATGCTACACAGAAATGCCGCTTCTTTTTCTTTATCGCCGATGAGGCAAGCGAGCCTTAAACTTTCATGGAAGCACTCAACGGCGTTGATATCGTCGCCTAAGGTGTAGTGCGCAATACCTTTGGCGTTCAGCGCGAAGGCTTTTTCCGAAAGGAAGTCGGGACTCTCTCCAATGAGCGCAAGTGAGGTTTCGGCAAGATGAAGGGCGCGCCGAAAGTCGATAAATCGCAAGGCGAAGGCTTCTTCGTTGAGTGCCACAATCCGCTCTTTTTGTGATTGAATCGTCACAGGCTTTTTTAGTGCATTAACTCTCGCTTCTGCTTCATCGCGTTTGAGCATATCCCTGATAAATTTTGCCCAGTTGGAGATACACGGCACATTCCAGCAGTTTATCGCCCGTCATTTTTGAGAGAGACAGGCTTTCAAGCGATACCTTGCGAGCCTCTTCGATGTGGCTTTTCATCAGGAGCGATGCGCCAATGTTATACTTGATAAATCCGCTTTTCTGTTGTGTGCCCACTGATTCAAGAAGAGTTAGACTTCGGTAAAGGTAATCGAGAGAGTTATCCGCTTCCCCTTTTTGATGATACATTGCGCCAAGATTTTCTAATGCTTCCGCCATTCCGAGACAATCACCTGCTTGCTCAAATTTTTTATAGGCTCTTTCGTAATACTCTATCGCTTCGGTGTAGTTGCCTGTAATTGAGAGCAGTATCGCAAAATTGTTTAATGCGCCGGCTTCGCCTTTATCGTCATTCAGCGATTGATACATCTTCAAACTTTCAGAAAGGCACTCCATTGCTTTTGCGTAATCTGCAAGTGCGCCATGAAGCGATGCAAGATTGTTCAAACAGTTTGCGATGAGTATTTCATCATTGATTTTTCTTGCGATTTGCAGTGCGTGCTGATAGTTCTGCAAGGCTTCGCTATACAATCCTTTTTTGCGATAGATGATGCCTAATCCTTGTGTGGCTTGTGCAAGTCCGCCCACATCTCCCAACTGTTCAAAGAGATGGATTGCCTTTTTTGTCCATTCTTCTGCTTCTTCAAGCATGCCGAGTCGCCATTTGGCAGAGGCAATAGAGAAAAAACTTTCTGCTAAACTTTTTTCATCGTTGATTTGCTGTGAGAGTTGTTCGGCTTTTATGGCGAGTTCAAGCGCGCGTTTTGGGTTGCTTAAAAGCAACGTTTTCGCTTCCTTGTTCAAGCGTTGAATATCCTCTTTCATCGCCTT
>Ga0272446_1004291_pt1 | contig 17008 bp, 10 predicted proteins | sample YNPCB0061_FD_194587 | JGI IMG/M metagenome (GOLD analysis project Ga0272446, IMG submission 194587) | Hot spring microbial mat communities from Yellowstone National Park, WY, United States - YNP-CB-006-1 | ecosystem: Environmental > Aquatic > Thermal springs > Hot (42-90C) > Sediment | place... | reverse complement strand
GCCATCGCCCGGAAGTTCATCGAAATGGCCCGGCGCGGCGGCAAAATCTACGTCGTGGACCCGCGCTGCAACGTGGCCGCCTCGAAGGCCACGTGGGTGCCGATCAAGCCCGGCACCGACGCCGCGCTGGCACTGGCCCTCGGGCGGCATCTCGTGGACCAGCGCCTCTACAACGAGGCCTTTCTGCGCCGCCCGCATGAGGGCGCCGCCAACCCGACCGGCGAACTCAACGTCACTGACGCCACGCTCTTGGTGAAGCTCGTGGACGGCCGTCCGGCAGCCTTCCTGCGCGCCAGCGAAGCCGGAATCGAGGGCGGCAAGGACACGGACCTTGTGGTCTGGGCCGGCGGCGCCGCGCGCAAATTCGACACGGTGGACGAGGCCGAACTGCTGCCCGGTGCGCTCACCGTCAACGGCTTGTCCTGCAAAACCGCCTTCCAGCTCTACGTCGAGCGCGTGCGCGAGCGGACCCTGGCCGAGTGGTCGGAAATCTGTGGCGTGCCCGTGGCCCTGATTCAACAGATTGGCAACGACCTGGCCGCGGCCGGCCGGCGGGGCAGCGCCACGATGTACCGGGGCGCGGTCCAGCACACCAACGGCACTTACACCGGCATGGCGATCCTCGCGTTGAACACCCTCCTGGGCAATTACAACTGGAAGGGCGGCCTGTCCTTCGGCGGCGGGGGCTGGAGCACCGGCAGCGCCCAAAACACGGTGCCCGGCGGCGTCAAGGAGTCCGGCACGCAGATCACCCGCGTCAAGGCCCGCTACGAATCCAGCAGCGAATACGCCCGCAAAGTGGCGGCCGGTCAGAATCCGTATCCGGCCAAACGGCCCTGGTTCCCGTTGGCCGGCCATTACAACTACCAGGAGCTGTTCCCCAGCATCGAGGATGAGTACCCCTACCCGGTCAAGGCCCTCATCCTTTACTGGAACGGAATGCCCTACAGCACCCCGGCCGCGCGGGCCACGTTCGAACGGGTGATGTCCGCCAAGGTCAACGGCGAATACAAGCTGCCCCTCGTCGTGGCCATTGACATCGCGATGGGCGAGGCCACGGCCTGGGCCGACTACGTCCTGCCCGACACCACTTACCTCGAACGCTGGACGGTGGTCGGACTGACGCCCACCACAATCACCAAGGCCAGCCCGGTGCGGCAGCCGGTCGTCGGCACCGTGGACCCGCTCACCGGCGATTACACCGGCGTGCTGCCCAACACCAAGACGCTCGAAGACATCCTCATCGGCCTGGGCCACGCCATGCACGCGCTCGACCCGAGCGTGCCCAAGCCGCCCTGGCGCAACGCCTGGGCTTATTGGAGCCAGGCCATCAAGTATCTGGCCGAAACCGAAAACGGCCCGGGGGTGGAGGCGGTCCTGGCGCGCGGCGGGCGTTTCGAGGACGCCGACCAAGCGTACGAAGGCGACCGCCTGCGCCGCCGCTTCAGCGGCCGGATCTACTTCTTCTCCGAAAAGCTGGCCACCAAACGGGACTCGATGACCGGCCGCTGGCTCGACGGCCTCGCTCATTACGAACCCGCGGCCGACGCGCTCGACCGGCCGTTGGACTCGGTGGACGGCGCCTATCCGCTGCACCTGATCACCTACAAGATGTCCTGGCACTCCCAGATGCACACCATCCGTTACCCGTGGCTGGTTGCGGTGCAGCCGGAGAACTTTGTCGAAATGCACCCCACCGACGCCCGCGCCCGCGGCCTGCGCACCGGCGACCGTTGCCGCCTCACCTCGGCTTCCCGGCCCGAAGGTGTCGTGGGGCGCGTGCGCGTGACCGAAACGGTCCGGCCCGGCGTGGTGGCCGTCTCTCACCACTTCGGACATTGGGAAATGTCCTCCCGGCCGGCCACGATTGACGGCCACGTCACGGCCCATGACCCCTCGCGGGGCCGGGGCATCAACGCCAACCTGGTGATGCGCGCCGACCCGGCCCTGCCGAACGTAACCCTCCAGGACAAGGTCGGCGGCAGCGCCTCCTTTTACGACACCCGCGTCCAGGTCGAAGCCCTTTAACCCGCAACCTCCACCCCCCACGTGTTATGCCCGCCGGCTGGATTGTTGACCTCACCAAATGCATCGGCTGCCACGCCTGCTACACCGCGTGCAAGGCCGAAAACCGCACCCCGCCCCGCACCGACTGGCGGCTGGTGATCATGCGCGAGCGCGGCGCCTACCCCGCGCCGGTGCTCGAGTTCATCTCCCTCGCCTGCCATCACTGCGCTGAACCGGCCTGCCTCAAGTCCTGCCCCGTGGACGCCATCACCAAGCGGCGCGACGGCGTGGTGCTGATTGACCAGCAAAAATGCATCGGCTGCCGCTACTGCATGTTTGCCTGCCCCTACGGCGCGCCCCGCATTGACACGGTCACCGGCAAGGTCAGCAAATGCACCTTCTGCGCCCACCGGCTCGAGGCCGGCCAGCCACCGGCCTGCGTGGAAACCTGCCTCACCGGCGCCCTCCAGTACGTGCCCAATCTGGACGGCCCCGCCGGCCCGTATCCCGAGGGTTTCGCGCCGCCGGAAATGACGCGGCCCAACATCCGCTTCGTGCTGCCCAACTGACCCCATGAGCGCCCCGACACAAAGCGAGCCCGCCGCGGCGCACCGTCGGTCCGCCGGGTCGCCGGCCGAACCCCTGTTTACCGCGTTGAGCACGGCCCTGGCCCAACCGCCGGAGCCGGCTTTTTTGAGCGCCCTGCTGGCGCCGGAGTTTCTTGACGGCGCGGCGGAATTTTGGGGAGCGGAGGCCGACCGGCACTTCCGCGCCTGTGCCGCGCGGGGCACGCCCGAGGCGCTGGCGGACGAACTCGGACCCGAGTTTACCCGGCTGTTTTTGGTGCCCGGCCCGCGAGGGCTGACGCCGTACGAATCGGTCTTTCGCGAGCCGCGCCCCGAAGAAGCGCGGTTGTGGGGACCGGCGGCCCGGGAGGTGCAGCAATGGTATCGCCTGGCGGCGCTGGATATCGCCCCGGAATTCCGCGACCTGCCCGACCATCTGGCGTTGGAGCTGGCTTTCGTGGCAGCCCTGTGCCAGTTGGAGGAGGACTTCACCAAGCTCCGCCAACCCGCCAAAGCCCGGCGCGCGCGCGAAATCCGGCGCGACTTCCTGAGTGCGCACCTGCTGGTCTGGATCCCCGCCTGGGCCGCGGCACTCCGCGAAAAGAGCGCGCACCCCTACTTCCTTGCGCTGGCCGCCGCCCTCGATCCGGTGTGCCGGGGAGAACTGGCCCGGCTCGAATAGCGCCGGGCCGGATTCTCCCCACCTCCCGCCGTCAAAACGCGCCGTCAGCCGAGCGTTTCCGACGAGTCAACGCGGTTCAACCCGCGGCGCTCCGACGTTGCTCACGACCGCGAACCACCCGCGGTGCTCCGAGCGCGGAGGCGCCGGGCCGCAGCAAACGCGACCAGCGCCAGGGCCGCTCCCCAAGCATAATCCGCCGGCTCCGGCACGACGGTGAAGGCGATTCCACGGGCTGCCATGTCCGAGAGGTAGGTCGGGATGAAGTTGTCGAAGTTGTAAAAGTTCCCGTTCGAGTCCGTGCCAATGGCGCTGTGCGTGCCCACCAGGGCGAGCGTGCCGTTCCAGGGCACGAACAAGGGGCCGCTCGAGTCCCCGCTTTGGTACCGGGTGTTTCCCGGTTGCCCGCCGTCCACGTGGTAAATGGTGTAGGTGTCGGCCACGGAATCCCCGGCGTTGAGCGGGTAAAGGTCCAGATCGGCAAAGCCGTGAATGGTATCCGTCCCGATGCGCGGGCCGGCCGTTCCACCGGTGCCGCCGAAGCCGTAGGTGAGCAATGGCAGGCCCAGGTACTGATTCGGGTTGGGCAATTGCAGGATGGGATAGGGCGTGATGCCGTGGGCCGGGTCCAGGGGCGCGGACAATTTGCCGATGCTGAAGTCGCCCGGTTGCCCGGTCACGGGATGGTTGAAGCGAAACCGGGTCACATCCGTAATCGGCGACCACGAGTAGGACACCACGCTGCCGAGCGCGGGGCTGTAAAAGTGGAGCGTGCTCCCCGGCTGGAAGTGCGTGGCGTACACGAAGAACTGGCTGCTGATCATCGCGATGTTGCGGCGCAAATCGCCCGGGTCCCACCCCACGCCGGACCAGTTGTAGCTCAGGCCGATGAAGGAGGTACTGGTGTTCGGCACGGGCGCCGACGGAAACCCACCGGCAAAACGGTCATGCACGGCGGAGGAGTAGTCGCTGATGACGACCGCGTGAAGTCCCAGCGTCTGGGCGGCGGCCACCCCCAGACAAACCCAAGTTAGCCAGCGCATAACCTTCCAGTAACTCCCCCACCGTCGGCTGTCAATCTTGCGCCCGGCCGGCGAAGTACCCGCGGGGGAAAACCCGGCCGCCGCATGACGGCGGGAGAATTCGCTGACCCGCCGCGCCTTCATCGGGTCCGACCCCGGCAACCTCTTGATTTGGGTCAATGCCTGCAGAGCCCGCGCGGGTTACCCACGAAACATGCAAGCCTTGCGTTGCCTCGTGGTTTGGATTGTCGGCGTCCTGTTCTTGGGCGGCTCGGTACGCTTACCGGGGGCGGAACCGGCCGAATTGGAGCGTGGTCGGGCCGTGTACGAGGCCCATTGCGCCGCCTGCCACGGCGTGAACGGGGACGGCAACGGCCCGGCCGCCGTGTGGCTGTATCCCAAGCCGCGCAACTTCAGCGCCGGGCTCTACAAAATCCAGTCCACCCCGGCCGGGTCGCTGCCGACGGACGAGGACCTCTTCCGCACCATCACCCGCGGGCTGGGCGGCAGTTCGATGCCGGCCTTCAACTACCTGCCGGAGGCCGACCGCCGCGCGGTGGTCGCCTACGTCAAACACCTCACCGCCACGGTGGGGCCGGACGGCCGGCGGGTGAATCTTTACGAGCAGGCCCGGGCCAACGGCGCGGCCGCCGCCCCCATCACCGTGCCGCCGGAACCGCCGTTGACCTTTGACTCGATCGTCCGCGGCAAGGAACTGTACGTCAGCCTGCAATGCGTGTCCTGTCACGGCGAGACCGGCGCGGGCGACGGGCCTTCGGCGCCCACACTCAAGGACAGTTTCGGCATTCCGATTCGCCCGCGGGACTTCAGCTCGGGGGCGTTTCGCGGCGGGGCCAGCGGGGCGGATTTGTACACCCGCATCGCGGTGGGACTGGCCGGCACGCCCATGGTGGCCTACCCGGACGAGGTCCTCAAACCGGCCGACCGCTGGGCGCTGGTGCACTACATCCAGTCGCTGCGCCAAAAAGACGCCGAGGTCAACGACATCCTCAGCCCCGAGGACGGCACGATCCCCGTGACGCGCGTGCGCGGCGCCCTGCCCGCCGACCCGATGGACCCGGTCTGGGAGCGAATCGAAAGCGTGCGCGTGCCGCTGAACCCGCTCTGGCCCGAGCCGTATCCCATCCCGGCCGTGGCCGTGCGCGCCCTGCACAACGGTCGGGAAATCGCCATCCTGCTCCAGTGGCGCGATGAGCTTTTCGACGGCGCCCCCGTGCGGGTGGACGACTTCCAGGACGCCGCGGCGCTCCAATTTTCCCTCACTGGCAACTTCCCCTTCCTGGGCATGGGCGACGTGCAAAACCCGGTCAACCTCTGGCAGTGGAAAGCCGGCTGGCAACAGGCCGTGGACGGCGTGAGCCCGGACGTCGAGGCCGTGTACCCCAACCTGCACGTGGATGTGTACCCCGACCCACTGATGCAGACCACGTACCGCACCGCCGAGGCCGCGGGCAATCTCCTGGCCGCCCGCACAATGAAGTCCCCGGTCGAAGACGCCAACGCCGTCGGCTTCGGCACCATCACCAGCCAGCCGCCCGCGGCGCAAAACGTGCGCGGGCGCGGCGTCTGGGCCAGCGGGTTCTGGAACGTGCTGTTTGTCCGCGAACTTCGCTCCCGGGACAAACTGGACGTGCAATTCAAGCCCGGCCAGTCCGTGCCCGTGGCCTTCGCCATTTGGAACGGCGCCCAGCGCGACCGCAACGGCCGCAAGGTCGTCAGCCACTGGTTTCAACTCACCCTCAATCCCTGAACCGACCTCCCGCGTTGCTGTCATTCCGGACTTTTCCAGCCATGAACACCCCGAGCCTTTCCCGACGTGACTTCATCCAGCGCAGCGGCCTGGTGGGCGCCGGTCTGACCGCGCTGCACCTCTGGCCGTTGCGGCACCTCCAGGCCCAGGAGACCATCCCCAACCCCCTGGCCCATTATCCGAACCGCGACTGGGAGAAAATCTACCGCCACCAGTACGCCTACGACTCGAGCTTCTCCTGGGTCTGCGCACCCAACGACACGCACAACTGCCGCGTCACGGCGCACGTCCGCAACGGCATCATCATCCGCATGGGCGAACAGTTCGACGTGGGCACCTATTCCGACCTCTACGGCAACAAGGCCTCCTGGAACTGGGGCAACCGCCATTGCGCCAAGGGCTACACCTTCCACCGCGTCATCTACGGCCCTTACCGCCTCAAGCACCCCATCGTGCGCCTGGGCTGGAAGCGCTGGGCCGACGACGGCTTCCCCACCCTCACCCGCGAGCTGCGCGCCAAATACAAGTTCGATTCCCGCGGCACGGACCGCTTTGTGCGGATTTCCTGGGACGAGGCCTTCACCTACATCGCCCGCGGCCTCCAGGCCATCGCCGCCCGCTACAGCGGCCCGGAAGGCGCCCGCCTGCTGGCCGAGCAGGGGTACCCGCCCGAAATGATCGAGGAAATGGGCGGCGCCGGCACCCGCACCATCAAGTGCCGCGGCGGCATGGGACTCCTGGGCGTGCTGGGCAAGTACGGCATGTACCGCCTGTGCAATTCCTTGGCCCTGCTCGACGTCCACGTGCGCGGCGTCCCGCCCGCGCAGGCCCGCGCCGGCCGCAACTGGTCCAACTACACCTGGCACGGCGACCAGGCCCCGGGCCATCCCTGGGTGCACGGCCTGCAAAACTCGGAGTGCGACTTCAACGACCTGCGTTCCTCCAAGCTCATCATCATGAACGGGAAGAACCTGGTCGAAAACAAAATCACCGATTCCCACTGGTTCATCGAGTGCATGGAACGCGGCGCCAAGATCGTGGTCATCGCCCCCGAATACGGCGCGCCCGCCACCAAGGCCGACTACTGGATCCCCGTGCGGCCGGCCACCGACGCCGCGCTCTGGCTGGGCGTGGCGCGGCTCCTGATCGAACGGGGCTGGTACGACGCCGCGTTCGTCAAGCAGTTCACCGACTTTCCGCTGCTGATCCGCGCCGACAACCTGCGGCGCCTGCGCGCCCACGAGGTGTTCCCCAACTACCGCTCCGCGCTGCCCGCCGACGGCCCCAGCAAAACCGTCCAGGGCCTCACCGACGAGCAGCACGCGCGGCTGGGCGACTTCGTGGTCTGGGACGCTCGGACAAACGCCCTCAAAGCCGTGCACCGCGACCTGGTCGGCCAAAAGCTGGTCGCCGCCGGCCTGGACCCGGTGTTGGACTGGACCGGCAAGGTGCGCCTGACCGACGGCACCGAAGTGGAGGTCAAAACCGTCTGGGCCCAGTACCAGGTGCACCTGCGCGACTACGACCTGGACACCGTGGCCGACATCACGGGCGCGCCCAAGGACCTGATCGAGCAGCTGGCCCGGGACATCGCCACCATCAAGCCCTGCTCGATCCACCAGGGCGAGGGCATCAACCACTGGTTCCACGCCACCGAAGCCAACCGCGCCGCCTACCTCCCGGCCATGCTCACCGGCAACCTGGGCCGACCCGGCGCCGGCGTGCATGGCTGGGCGGGCAACTACAAGGCCGCGCTCTTTCAAGGCTCCATACTCACCGGCCCCGGCTTCAAGGGCTGGGTGGCCGAGGACCCGTTCCATCCCAACCTCGACGAAAAGGCCCACGGCCGCGAGGTCGAGGCCCACGCCTACACCAAGGACGAGGAACCGGCCTACTGGAACCACGGCGACCTGCCGCTCATCGTCAATACGCCCAAGGAGGGCCGGAAGGTCTTCACCGGCAAGACCCACATGCCCACGCCCACCAAGGCGATGCTCTTCACCAACGTCAACCTCATCAACAACGCCAAGTGGGCCTACGGCGTCATCAAAAACGTCAACCCCCGCGTCGAGTTGATTGTCAGCATAGACACCCAGGCCACCGCCACCGTCGAGTATTCGGACCTGGCCCTGCCAGCCAACACCTGGTGCGAATTCCAGGACCTCGAGGTCACCGCCAGTTGCTCGAACCCCTTCCTCCAAATCTGGAAGGGCGGCATCAAGCCCCTCTACGACTCGAAGGACGACTTGAGCATCCTTGCCGGCATCGCGAACGCCCTGGCCAAGGTCACTGGCGACCGCCGGTTTCGCGACTACTTCAAGTTCGAGCTCGAGGGCAAACGGCGTGTGTACCTCCAGCGCCTGCTGGACACCTGCACCACCACCGCCGGCTACCGGCTGGAGGACATCATGGCCGGCAAATACGGCCCGCCGGGGGGCGCCCTCATGAACTACCGCACCTACCCGCGCATCCCGTTCTACGAGCAAATCCACGAAAGCTGGCCCTTCTACACCGACACCGGCCGGCTCCACGCCTACACCGACGACCCCACCGCCATCCAGTGCGGCGAGAATTTCATCGTCCACCGCGAAGGCCCCGAGGCCACGCCCTACCTGCCCAACGTCATCGTCAGCGCCAACCCCTGGGTCCGCCCGAACGACTTCGGCATCCCCCTCGACGCCGAACACTGGGACGAGCGCACCATCCGCAACGTCAAACTCCCCTGGCCCGAGGTCAAACGCACCCGCAATTTCCTCTGGGAACGCGGCTACCGGTTCTACTGCCTGACCCCCAAATCCCGCCACAGCGTCCACTCCTCCTGGGCCAACGTGGACTGGCACCTGATCTGGAACTCCAACTTCGGCGACCCCTACCGCCTGGACAAACGCCTGCCCAACGTCAGCGAACACCAGCTCCACATCAACCCCCGAGCCGCGCGCGACCTGGGCCTCAACGACGGCGACTACGTCTATGTGGATGCCAATCCCGCCGACCGCCCCTACCTGGGCGCCACGCCCAGCGACCCCTTCTACAAGGTCAGCCGCTTGATGCTCCGGGTGACCTACAACGGCGCCTACCCCTATCACATCGTCATGATGAAGCACGGCACCTTCATCGCCACCGAGAAAACCGTGAAGGCCCAGCAGACCCGGCCCGATGGCCTGTCGCTGACCGAAAACGGCTACATCGCCAACTTCCGCTTCGGCTCCCAGCAGTCCATCAACCGCAACTGGCACATGCCCATGCACCAGACCGACACGCTCTTCCACAAGACCAAGGTCTTCATGGGCTTCCTCTTCGGCGGCGAAGCCGACAACCACGCCGTCAACACCGTCCCCAAGGAGTGCCTGGTCCGTATCACCAAGGCCGAGGACGGCGGCCTGGGTGGCAAGGGTCCGTGGAAGGGCGGCACCAGCGGGCTCTCGCCCGGGGCGGAAAACGACGTCATGCAAGCCTACCTGGCCGGCGATTTCGCCACCGGCAAGGTCACCCCTCAGGCGCCGGGCTACGAGTAACCCTCATCCTCACCCTGCTCATGCCCAAACACGAAACCGACCCGGATGATCCCTTGGAACTCTGCGGCGTGGGCCTGCTCACGCACGAAGACACCACCGAGGCCATGACCGAGTGCTTCATCGAGGAATTCCTGCGCCTGGGCTACGACGCCGAACGCCTCCTGGCCCTGTTCCGCAACCCGTTCTACACCGGCGTCAACATGGTCCTCCAAAACCGCGGCGAGGCCTTTGTCCGCCACAAGATCGCCGAGGTCTTCAGCCGCTGGCATCGGCCGGTGCCCTGGGCCGCCGCCGCCGCGAGCCCGCCCGAAAAACCTGCCGCCTGAACGCCGAACATGCGCCCGCTCCCACCGCCACTTTCAACTCCCTCCATCCTCCGACCATGAGCACTGTCTTCAACTGGCAACTGGGCCGCGACATGGAATACCCCTACGAAGCGGCCTACCCGGACCGGCAGTTCGCCTTCGTCTTCAACCTCAACCGCTGCATCGGCTGCCAGAGTTGCACCATGGCCTGCAAGTCCACCTGGACCTTCAGCAAGGGCCAGGAGGCCATGTGGTGGAACAACGTCGAGACCAAACCCTATGGCGGTTACCCCCACCACTGGGACGTCAAAATCCTCGACCTGCTCAACCAGGCCAACCCCGGCGGCCAGACTTGGAACGGCGAACCCCGACCACTCAAGGCGCCCTACGGCCGCTTCAACGGCAAGACCATCTTCGAGGTCGCCAAAACCCACGTCAGCCCCGAAGGCGCCCAACGCGCCCTCGGTTACCTGCCCGCGGACGAGGACTGGGCCGCGCCCAATCGTTTCGAGGACAACCCCGCCGCCGCCGAACCGGGGAATCCGGGCCAAATGGCCTTCTCCGGCGGCCAGCTCCTGCCCCAGCACAAGACCTGGTTTTTCTACCTGGCCCGCCTCTGCAATCCTGCACCTACCCCGCCTGTCTGGCCGCCTGCCCGCGCAACGCCATCTACAAGCGCCCCGAGGACGGCATCGTGCTCATTGACCAGTCCCGCTGTCGCGGCTACCGCAAGTGCATGGAGGCCTGCCCGTACAAAAAGACCCACTACCGCGGCACCACCCGCACCACCGAGAAGTGCATCGGCTGCTTCCCGCGCGTCGAAGGCCGCGATCCCCAGGGCCGCGGCCTGCCCATGCAAACCCGCTGCATGGCCGCGTGCGTCGGCCACATCCGCCTCCACGGCCTGGTCCAAATGAACCCCGACGGCACCTGGAAGGAAGACCGCCAGCACCCGCTCTACTACCTGGTCCACGTGGCCAAGGTCGCCCTGCCCCTTTACCCGCAGTTCGGCACCGAGCCCAACGGCTACTACATCCCCCCGCGCTGGGTGCCGCGCCCATATCTGCGCCAGATGTTCGGCCCCGGCGTGGACGCCGCCATCGAGAAATACCTCGCGCCCGACCGCGAACTGCTGGCCGTGCTCCAGCTCTTCGGCAAGGACGCCCGCATGTGCTTCCGCTACGAAATCCGACCCGGCCCCAAGGTCTTCGAGACCACCGTCCACGGCCGCAAGTTCGAGCTCTACAACGACACCATCATCGGCTACGGCGCCGACGGCACCAAAATCATCGAAACCACCGTCGAGGAACCCCTCCACCAGCGCCCCCCGCAACATGCCAACTCCATCTGAAATCTCGGGCCGGCAATCTGAGATCGCCAACCTGAAATCAGCCCCTCAGCGCACCGAGTGGGCCCCGCCGGCCCATGCCCCCCGCCGCTCGGTCTTTGGGAACTACCGCCCTGACCCCGATCCCGAGCCGGCCGCAAACGACCCCGTCACCGCCCCGTCTTCGCTCTCTCCCGCCGCGCATCAGGACCGGCCTGAAAATCCCGAAACAGCCCTGGCGCGCGCCTTTCTCTATCGCTTCCTTGCCCGGGCCTACGAAGACCCCACCCCGGCAGGCTGGGCCCAGCTCTGCGCATCCGACACCCGGGAACACCTGACCGCCGCCTGGGCAATTGCCGGCGACCGCAGCGCCGGTTCTTCGCCAGCCGGAGCGCCGATTGAGAATCCGCAAGTCCGCAGACCGGAAGTCTGCGCGGCGTTCACGCCGGAGGCTTTTGACGCGTTCCTCGACGCCTACCTCGCCGCCTTCGGCCATGCCGCCCGCGGCCCCTGCCCGCTCAACGAAATCGAATACGGCGACCTCAAAGCCGACCCGCTCTTCCAACCGCATCGCCTCGCCGACCTCGCCGCCTTCTACCGCGCCTTCGGGCTGGAAGTGGCCGAGGACGCCGGCGAGCGCCACGACCACCTCTGCCTCGAACTCGAGTTCATGTGCGTGCTCGCCGCCAAGGAAGCCTGGGCGCGGGAGCATCAGCTCGACGCCGAACCACTCGCCGTCGTGCGCGACGCGCAAAGGAAATTCCTCCGCGAGCACCTCGGCCGTTGGACCCCGGCCTTCACCCGCCGGCTCGAACGCCACGCCGCCGGCACCCCCCTGGCCGCGCTGGCCCGGTTCACCCGCGCCTTCATCCTGGCCGAATGCGCCCGGCTGGGCGTCCCGCCCGGCAGCGAAGACCTGCTCCTGCGTCCCGCCGACGAAGCCGCGGCCCTGTGCGAGAGTTGCGGCCTCGCCCAGGCCCTGCCCGGCGCCGCGCCGCCCGCGCCGGCCTGAAGCGCCGACCGGCGCCATGCCCCCGCCTGCATCCGCCATGAACCTGCTCTTCGACGACGACTTGGTGGAAGCGGCCGTGCTCCGCGTGGCAGCCAGCGCCAACCCCGCCGTGCCGGAGTTGCAACGCACCCGCTTCTACGCCGAGCGCGAACGCTGCTACCGCGTGCTCGACCCGGACGCACGCAACGCCGCCTTCGCCCGCGTGCAACTCGACTGGTTCCGCGAATGGGGCCTGGCCGCCCGGCTCGAAGCCGGCGCGGCGCCCTTCCCACAACTGGCTCAGGCCCTCGCCGCCCTGGCCTTCCGTAAGGCCCGCCACCGCGGCGACGAGGGCGCCGAACTCTACGGCGACGCCGAAGGCCGGCGTCGCGGCGTGGTGGCCCTGCGCCCGGAGCGCGTGGTCGAGCCGGCCGCGCTCGCGCCCTTTCTGCATCACGAGCTGGCGCACCTGGCCGACATGCTGGACCCGGCCTTTGGCTACTCGCCCGACCTGGGCGGTGCGGCGGTTGCCCCCGCCCAACTGCGCCTGGTCACCGAACGCTACCGGCTGCTGTGGGCCGTGAGCATTGACGGGCGCCTGGTCCGGCGCGGCCTGGCGGCGCCGGCCGACGAAGCGCAGCGGCGGGGCGAGTTCGAGCGTGCCTTCGGCTTCCTGCCCGCCGCGCGCCGGGCCGAACTGTTCGCCGACCTGTGGAGCGGCCGAATCGCCCGCCACGCCGCGCTGCTGGAAGTGGCCACCGACCCCCGCGGGCTGCACGACCGCCACGCGCCCGTCCCCGGCGCGCCCTGTCCGTTGTGCGGGTTTGCCGCCTTTGCGTGGGTGACCGCCGAGCACCTGAGCGCCGCCGCGCGGGCGCGCATCCACGCCGAATTTGCCGGCTGGACCGAAGACGACGCAATCTGCGCCCGCTGCGCGGAGGTTTACGAGGCCGTCACCCGGCAGAACTACCCGGCCACGGTCTGCTTGTAACACCCCAAACCCCAAGCAAGCCTGCCATGAAACATCCGTCCGATCCGCCTGATCCGTCCGATCCGTCCGATCTGAAAAAACGCCTGCGCACCGGCTGGGGTCCCTGGCTGGTGCGGTTGAGCCTGGCGGCGCTGCTGTTCGAGACCTTGACCGGGCTGGCCGTCACGCTGGCGCCGTTCCACGCGACGGTGCAATGGAGCGTGTTGCTCCACACCGCCCTCGGCGCCGCCGTGCTGCTGCCGATTGCCTGGTATTGCGCGCTGCACCTCCTGGACTACGCCCGGCACGCGCCCTCGCACATCACCGTGCTGGGCTGGCTGGCCATGGCCGGCCTGGCGGTGGTGTCCGCCTCGGGCGTGGTGCTCACGGTGCAGGCGGTCTTCGGTCTCAAGACCGGCCCGTTCTGGCGCCAGACGCACCTGATTTCCACTCTGGTGTTGCTGGCGGGCGTGGTGCCGCACCTGGTGGCGGTGGTGCTCAAGCAACGCCGCCTCGGCCCGGTGCCGGGACTGCGCCGTTGCGCCCTCCAAGCCACGGGGCTGGCCGTTCTGGGCTGCCTGGCGTGCGCGGGTCTGGCCGCGCTTTACTCCGGCACGCGCTACGACAACCGCTTCCCGCCGGACTACAGCTTCCTCTACGGCACCAACCGGCCCTTCGCCCCCAGCCTGGCCAAGACGGACACCGGCGGAGCCTTCGACGCGCACTCGCTGGCCGGCTCGCGCACCTGCGGCACCGCCGGCTGTCACGAGCAAATCGTTGAGGAATGGCTGCCCAGCGCCCACCGTTACGCAGCGATGGACATCGTTTTCCAGGGCATCCAAAAGGTCATGGCCGAGCAGAACGGTCCCGAGTCCACCCGCTACTGCGGCGGCTGCCACGACCCCATCTCGCTCTTCAGCGGCACCAAAAACATCTTCGCGGAAAACCTCACCGGCCTGCACGGCTACCAGGAAGGCGTCTCCTGCCTGGCCTGCCACGCCATCCGCGAGACCGACATCAAGGGCAACGCCAACTACACCATCACCCAGCCGCGCGAGTATCTCTGGCAATGGGCCACCAACGGCCCGGCCCGGCTGGCGCGCGACTTCCTCATCCGCGCCTACCCCGCCGAGCACAACAAACTGGCCAAGCGCTCCTTCAAGAAGCCGGAGTATTGCGCCGCCTGCCACAAGCAGTTCATTGACGCCGAGGTCAACCGCGTCGGCTGGGTCCAGCTCCAAAACCAATACGACAACTGGGCCGCCAGCCACTGGAACAAAAAGGGCGACCCGCGCCGCACCGTCGAGTGCCACGAGTGCCACATGCCGCTGGTCGAGTCCCGCGATCCGGCGGCCGGCGACGCGCTGGACTACAACCGCACCCCGCGCGACGGCAAGCACCGCAGTCACCGGTTCATCGCCGCCAACACCATCATCCCCTGGGCCCAGCGCGATCAACTCGAGGGCTGGAAAACCCACCTGGCGCTCACCGAAAAATGGCTGCGCGGCGAACTGCCCGTCCCGGAAATCGCCGACAAGTGGGCCCACGGCCCCATCGTCAAACTGGCCCTCTCGGCCCCGGAAACCATCGCCCCCGGCCAAAACATCCCGCTGCGCGTGGTCCTGGCCTCGAACAAGGTCGGCCACGATTTCCCCACCGGGCCGCTGGACATCATCCAGAGCTGGCTGGACCTCACGGTCACCGACGACCGCGGCCGGGTGGTCTGGACCTCGGGCAAGCGCGACGCGAAAAACTTCCTCCAGCCCGGCACCTTCCTCTTCAAGGCCGAGCCGGTGGACCAGCACGGCAACTTGATTGACCGGCACAACCTCTGGGAAATGGTCGGCGTGCGCTTCCGCCGCGCGCTTTTTCCCGGCTACTCGGACACAGTCAATTTCACCATCCCGTGCAGCGGCGCCCTGGCCGAAACCGGCGCGGCTCCGCCGCCCGCTGCGGGCGCCGAGACCCTCGAAGTGCCCGCGCCCGCCGTGCCCGCGCCCGCGCAACCCGGCGAGTATCGCATCACCGTCGCCCTGCAATACCGCAAGGTGGACCAGTTCCTCCTCAACTACCTCTTCGGCGCCACCAACCAACTGACCGCCCCGGTCACCGAACTGACCCGCGCCGAGACCCGCGTGGTGGTGAAGGCGAAAGCTGAGGCCAAGTCCGCCGCTGCCAGTCCGCCAGACCGGGAGCCTCATGGCGCAACAGTCCGCAGCCAACCGGGAATCTTGGCGGTTCACGATTAGCCGCCATGTCTGGTTTGCCCGCTAAATCCCTGCCCCTCAGCCCTCGCCGGCGCCGCCTCCGCCGCACGCTCGCGGCCCTGGCCGGGCTGGCTGTGGCCGGAATTGCCCTCGGCCTCTGGGCCTGGCACAAATCCCGCCCGGTCCAATACCGGCCCGACGAACGCCCGCCCGACATCACCAGCGAACTGGCCCGCGACCTGCCGCCCGACGCGCCCCGCCCGCGGTTCGCCGATGTGACCCGCGCCGCCGGTCTGGCCGAGTTCCGCAACTTCGCTGGCGTCCGCACCTCGCAGCAGTTGCCCGAGGACATGGGCCCCGGCCTGGCCTGGGGCGATTTCGACAACGACGGCGACGACGACCTGTTTCTGGTCTCCGCCGGCGGCGCGCTCACGCTGCCCGAGGAGCAACTCCGGCCCTGCGCCCTGTTCGAGAACCTCGGCAACGGCACCTTCCGCCGCGTGGCCGCCTTCCCCGAACTGCGCCTCCGCGGCATGGGCGCGGCCTGGGGTGACTACGACGGCGACGGCTTTCTCGATCTGGCCGTGGCCGGCTACAACGCCCTGCTCCTGCTGCACAACGAGGGCGGCACCGGCCGGTTCACCCGCGACCCGCGCCTGCCGGACCTGCCGGGCTACTGGTCCGGCGTGGCCTGGGGCGATTTCGACCACGACCGGCGGCTCGACCTCTACGTCTGCCAATACGTCCGCTATGCGGCCAACGACGCCGACCGCGACAAAATCTCCGACCAACTCGGCACCGCCGTGCCCTACACCCTCAACCCGGCCTCCTACCCGCCCGGCCTCAACGCCCTCTTCCACCAGCAGCCCGACGGCACCTTCCGCGACGTGGCCGCCGACCTGGGCGTGCAAAACCCCGAAGGCCGCAGCTTGGGCGCGCTCTGGCACGATTTCGATCAGGACGGCTGGCTGGACCTTTACGTGGCCAACGACGTTTCCGACAACGTCTTTTACCGCAACACCGGCGGCCGCTTCGAGGACCTGAGCCACCCCGCGCTCGTCGCCGATTACCGCAGCGCCATGGGCCTGGCCGTGGGCGATTTCGACCGCGACGGCGACGACGACCTGTTCATCTCTCACTGGGTGGCCCAGGAAAACGCCTTCTACGAAAACCTGCTCGTGCATCACCGCCGCCCGGCCGCCACGGCAAACCCGTCCACTCCGCCGGCTCAAGCAAACACCCATACCCAACCCGCCAGCCCCGCTGCCACCGCGGCGCCGGCCTCGCCACCGCCGCGCCGCAGCCCGGTGCTCTTCATTGACATCGCCGACCAGAAAGGCCTGGGCCAGATCGCCCTGCCCTACGTGGGCTGGGGCAGCGAATTCGCCGACCTGGACCACGACGGCTGGCTCGACCTGCTGGTGGCCAACGGCAGCACCCTCGAAGCCGAAGGCCCGCCGCCCAAGAAACTTCAGCCCCAGGAGCTGTTCCTCTTCTGGAACCGCCACGGCGAGTTCTTCCACAACCTCGCGCCGCTCAACCCGGCCCTGGCCGAAAAACACGTCAGCCGCGGCCTGGCCTGCGCCGACTTCGATCTGGACGGCGACCCGGACTTCGCCGTGGCCGACCTCTACGAGGGCGTGCGCCT
>Ga0272446_1004290_pt1 | contig 17009 bp, 16 predicted proteins | sample YNPCB0061_FD_194587 | JGI IMG/M metagenome (GOLD analysis project Ga0272446, IMG submission 194587) | Hot spring microbial mat communities from Yellowstone National Park, WY, United States - YNP-CB-006-1 | ecosystem: Environmental > Aquatic > Thermal springs > Hot (42-90C) > Sediment | place... | reverse complement strand
TGCCATCCCTGGCCTTCGCAGCGACTCGGCGTCATCACCCAAGGCAGGAGCCCGGTGCGGTAATGCCGCACGCCGGGATCTGTGGAGGGGGTGATCAGCGATGGTCATCTCTACTCCGACTTCAGCTCTACGACTGTTGTGGGGCGGCGGCGTCGGGTTGCACGTCGGCGTGCGCGCGGCGGAAGGCCTCGAGGGCGTTGCAGGCCTCCTCGACGCGGAGGAGCGTCGGGACGTTCGTGAGGTCGGCGCCGAAGCGGCGCGCGCCGAAGAGCTGCGGGATGAGGCAGACGTCGGCGATCGAGAGCTCGTCGCCGACGAGGAAGCGGCCGGCCGTCCGGCGGGCGATGGCCTCCATGGCGGCGAGCCCGTCGGTGATGAAGGCGCGCGCCCAGGCCGGCCCGTCCTGGCCCAGCTTGGCGAGGGCGGCCAGCGTGCCGGTGTTCTGGTGCGGCTGGATGCCGGAGTTCACGATCTCGGCGAGCTGGCGGACGCGGGCGCGGGCGATGGGATCGCGCGGCAGGAGCGGCGGCGTGGGGTGCGTCTCGTCGAGGTACTCGATGATGGCCAGCGACTGCGCGAGCTCGTGCTGCGCACCGCCGTCGTCGGTGACCACCAGCGTCGGCACCTGGCGCATGGGGTTCATCGCCGCGTAGTCGTCGCGCCGCTGCGCGCCCTCGAGGAGCGGGACGCCGACATAGGTGTAGGCGAGCCTCTTGTGCTCGAGGGCGATGCGGACACGCCACGACGACGAGCTGCGCCAATAATTGTATAGCGTGTATTTCACTGGACGACCTGGTCGATGGCGCCGAAGAGGTCGCGCCCGTCGCTGTCGGCCATCGAGATGGTGACGCGATCGCCCTTGGCGAGGAAGGGCGTGACCGGCTTGCCGCCCTCGATGGTCTCGATCATGCGGCGCTCGGCGAGGCAGGAGATGCCGCGCGCGCGGTCGGCGTTCGAGACGGTGCCCGAGCCGAGGAGGGTGCCGGCGCCGAAGGCGCGCGTCTTGGTGATGTGCGCCACGAGGTCGGCGAAGGAGAAGTGCATCTCGGGCCCCGCGTCGCAGTCTCCGACGACGGCGCCGTTCAGCGTGACGCGCAGGCGGAGGTGCACGCGCCCGTCGCGCCAGGCGGGGCCGAGCTCGTCGGGGGTGAGGGCGAGCGGCGAGAAGGCGGTCGCCGGCTTCGACTGGAAGAAGCCGAAGCCCTTGCCGAGCTCGTTGGGGACGAGGTTGCGCAGCGTGACGTCGTTGGCCAGGCAGACGAGGCGCACGTGGCCGAGCGCGTCGGCGGCGCGCGTCCCCTGCGGCGTGTCGCCGAGGATCACGCAGACCTCGCCCTCGAAGTCGATGCCCCAGGCCGGGTCGTGCCCGGCGATCGGATCGCGCGGCCCGAGGAGGACCGAGCTGCCGCCCTGATAGACGAGCGGGTCCTCGTAGAGGCCGGGGGGGAGCTCGGCGTTGCGCGCCTTGCGGACCAGCACGATGTGGTTCACGTAGGCCGAGCCGTCGACCCACTCGTACGCGCGCGGGAGCGGCGGGCCGAAGCGCGCGAAGTCGACCGGCTCCGACGGGGCGGAATTGTTGTCTAGCGCGGTCTGCAGGGCGGCGAGGCGCGGGGCGAGCTCGTCCCAGCGATCGAGCGCCGCCTGCAGGGTGGGGGCGATCTCTCGCGCGCGGGTGAGGCGCGTGTGATCGCGCGAGACGAGCACGAGCGCGCCGTCGCGCGTCCCGTCGCGGAGGGTGCCGAGTCGCATCGGCGCGCAACTTAGTCCATCGCGCCGCGGCGGAAAAGCCTTTCTCCGTCGACGCGGCGCGCTATCGCGGCGGGCGGCTATCGCTCGCGGCGGATCAGGTCGAGCCGGTCGACCTGGTCGGACCAGAGGGCGCGGCGCGAGCTGTCGCTGCGCACGTGGTCGTAGGGGAAGCCGAGCGCGACCCGGCTCACCGCGTCGAGACGTGCGAGCTGCTCGGGCGTGAGCGTGACCTCGGCCGCGCGCAGCGAGTCGGCGAGCTGCACCGCGGTGCGCGCCCCGACGATGGGGATGACGCCGCCCTGCTGGCGCAGCCAGGCGATGGCGACGGTCGTCGGTGGCAGGTCGAGCTCGGCGGCCACTCCGTCGACGGCGCGCGCGATGGTCAGCGAGCGCTCGTTGATGCGGCGCTGGTTGCCGTCGACGCGGCGCGAATCGGCCGGCCGCCCGTCGGGGGAGCGCGAGTACTTGCCCGAGAGGACGCCGCCGCCGATCGCGCCCCAGGCGCAGATCGGAAGATCGTAGGCGCGGGCCATCGGCACCAGCTCGCGCTCGACGGTGCGCTCGATCAGGCTGTACTCGATTTGGATAGACACGAAAGGCGTCCAGCCGCGCAGCTCGGCGAGCGTGTTGCACTGGGCCACGATCCAGGCGGGCGTGTTCGAGGCGCCGACGTGGAGGACCTTCCCGGCGCGCACCAGGTCGTCGAGCGCGCGCATCACTTCGACGGGCGGCGTGGTCGCGTCCCAGGCGTGGAGCCAGAGGAGATCGATGTAGGGCGTGTCGAGGCGGCGCAGGCTCGCCTCGACGGACTGCACCAGGTTCTTCTTGTGGTTGCCGGCGCCTTTGGGATCGCCGGGGCGCATCGCCAGCGCGTACTTGGTGGCGAGGACGACGCGCTCGCGGTCGCGCGCGATGAGCTCGCCGACGATCTTCTCCGACGTGCCGTTGGTGTAGAGGTTGGCGGTGTCGAGGAAGTTGCCGCCCGCCTCGACGAAGGCGTCGTACTGGCGGCGGCACTCGTCGGGCGGAGCGCCGAAGCCCCAGTCTTCGCCGAAGGTCATGGTACCGAGGCAGAGCTCCGAGACGCGCAGGCCCGAACGCCCGAGGATCGTGTAGCGCATGCGCGGCATACTAGACCATGCTGTTGGGCGTGCTGGTGATCACCAACCTCCTCGACGCTGCGACCGTCGAGGCGATTCGGAGTGAGCTGGAGGCCGCGCCCTTCCGCGACGGCGCCGAGAGCGCGGGCGCGACCGCGCGCGCGGTGAAGCGCAACCGCGAGGCCGCCTGGGACGCGCCGGGGCTCGAGGCGCGACGGAAGCAGCTCGCGCGCGCCATCGTCGAGCATCGGACGATCGCGCAGTGGGCGCTGCCGCGGCGAGCGACGCCGGTGCTGTTCAACCGCTACGACGTTGGGATGGCGTACGGGGATCACGTCGACAACGCCCTCGGGATGGCTGGGGGGACGGTGGTGCGGACCGACCTCGCGGTGACGGTGTTCCTGTCGGAGCCGGCGGCCTACGACGGCGGCGAGCTGGTGATCGGCAGCGACGCGCCCGACGGGGGGCGGCGGCTGAAGCTGCCGGCGGGCGAGGCGGTGGTGTACGAGGCGTCGACGCTGCACCGGGTGGAGCCCGTCTCGCGCGGGACGCGGCTCGCGGCGGTCTGCTGGATCGAGAGCCTGGTGCGCGACGGGGGCGCGCGGGCGGTGCTGTGGGAGCTGGCGCAGGCCGCGCGGGCCATCCCCGTCGACGCCGAGCCGCCGCTCGCCGAGGCGCGGCTGCGCGTCGAGAAGGCGCGGGCCAACCTCCTCCGGCGCTGGGTGGAGACGTGAGGATCAGTTCGCCGGATTGCACCCGGCCCGGGTGTTGACGCTCCGCACGCGGCGTGCGCAGAACGCGAGGGGGACGAGCAGCCAGACGAGGGGAGCGGGGCGGCCGCGGCCCGCGACGGTGCAGCCCGTCGGCGCGGAGGGGGCGGTCGCGCCGCCGTCGGCGGTGGGATCGCCGGGCGCGCCGCCGTCGGCGTCGGGCGCCGGGCCGGTGGCGCCCGCCACCGCGACGGTGAAGGTCTGGGTGGCGCTGGCGCCGCGGTCGTCGCTGACGGTGAGGACGACGCGCACCGCGGGCGGGCCGTCGGCAACGGGGACGAACGAGAGGACGCCGTTGGCGTCGACGGTGGCGCCGGGTGGGCCGGCGTCGAGGCGGAAGGTGAGCGTGTCGTCGACGTCGAGGTCGAGCGCGTCGGCGTCGTAGGCGTAGGGCGCGCCGGCCTGCGCGTCGAGGACGGGGGCGGAGGTGAAGCGCGGCGGGTGGTTGTAGGGCGGGGCGAAGACGAAGAGGCCGCCCGAGACCGCGCGCGAGCCGGCGTGCGTCGGGCTCTCGGTCGCGCCGTTGTCCGACGGGTAGTTGACGACGCCGCTCGGCGTGGCGCCGGCGACGTAGAGCGCGGTCGAGCCGCCGCCGTCGAGGTTGACGGCGTCGCTGGCGCCGATTTCCTGCGAGACAGAAAATGCGGCCAGCGCGTCGAGCGACATGCCGTGGGCGTTGGCGCGGCGGCCGTCGACGGCGACGAGGTGCACGCGGCCGCGCGCGTCGAAGGCGGCGACGGTGCGCGGGTTGGCGCCGAGGAAGCTCGACGAGCTCAGCCCCTCGTCGGCCCAGGCGGCCGCGCCGCTGCGGGCGACGCCGCCGGTGGCGAGGAGCGGGCCGCCGCCGTGGGCCTCGTAGGCCGCGGGCCAGTCGCTGTTGGGACCGACGAGGGCGGTGATCGGCTGGCCGGTCGCGGTGAGGCCGAAGGCGCCGCGCGATGACGACGAGGCGTTGCGCCCGAGGAGGACGCCCGAGGCCTTGAGGAGCGAGACCGGCCCACACTGCCCCGTCGAGGTGTCGAAGTAGCCGCCGTTCACGCCGGCGATCGCGCCGGCAGCCTTGGCGATGGCGGCGACGGTCTGGCAGCCGGTGGCGGCCAGCGCTTTGACAGAAATTCCGGGGCGCGCGTGGTCGACGATCAGCTCGTTCACCACCTGGGCGCCGCCGCCGACCTGGACGAAGCGGCGCGCGCGCCAGGTGACGCCGTCGGCGAGGGCGCGCTCGATCCAGGCGTCGCCGATCGCCTCGAGGTGCAGCACGTAGCCGCCGCCCGTCGTCGGCGCCGCGCCGTAGGTGTCGACGACGACGATGTGCGCGCCGGGCGCGAGCTCCGCCTCGGCGATGAGGTCGCCGCGCGCCGCGCAGCGCGTCGCCTGGCGGTTGGCGATGGTCGCGTCGTCGAGGAGCTGGACGTCGACGTCGACGCCCGCCGCCGGCTCGACCCACGCGGTCACGCGCGCCGCCGCCGGGAGCGTGAAGCGATAGACGCGCTCCGGCCCCGCCTCGCGCTGCGTGCCGCAAGAGTAGACGTCGACCGCGTCGCTCCCGCCCACCGTCGTCCCGCGGACCACGTAGGGGAAGGCGTCGACGACGATCGGATCGGCGAACGTCCCCGCCCCGGTCGCCGCGACCGCAGTCAGCGGCGCCGCGACGAGCACGACGAGCGCGAGCGACCAGCTCGGCAAAGTGCGAGGGCTCATCGCGGCCGCAACCCTTCGTTCACCAGCTCGACCAGCGCGCGCCCCGCCTCGATGGGGTCGGCGAACGGCTCGCGCGCGAGGTGCTCGTGGAGCAGCCGCTCGGCGGCGCCGATGATGGCGAGCGTGACCACGCGCGTATCGAGCACCTTGTAGAGCCCGGTCTGCCGCGCGCTGATGCCCAGCGCGACGGCGCGATCGGCGATCTCGTCGGCCAGCTTGCGCACCGGTCGCCGCGCCCCCACCGCCGGACCGCGGGACTCCTGGAGGTACAGGCGGACCACGTCGGGATGGGTGAACACCGCGCGCCCGAGCGTCATTGCCATCTGGATGTAGGCGCTCTCGAGGAGCTCGGGCGGGGTATTGGCGAGGACCACCGCCGCGGCGCGAAAGATCTCGGCGATCGGCTCGAGCAGCGTCTCGACCAGCGCCTCCTTGTCCTCGAAGTAGCGATAGAAGCTCCCCTTCGAGAAGCCAGCGCGCTCGACGATGTCGTCGATGGTCACGAGATCGATGCCGCGCTGGAGGAACAGCGCCATCGCCGCCTTCCCCAGGCGCTCGACCTTCTCCTGTCGATTCCGATCGCGGGCTCCCCCTGCCGGCCCCGGACGCTCCGACGGCACTCTTGACACGCGGGTCCTCCCTCTGCGAAAACGTGACTACTTAGTCACGATATATACCGACCGAAAACATCATACCTCGACGGGGAAGTCATGGAAACGTACGACGTCGTCATCATCGGCTCGGGCTACGGCGGCTCGGTGCCTGCCGCGCGCCTGGCCGAGGCGGGGATGAAGGTGCTGGTCCTCGAGCGGGGCCCGCGACTGACCACCTCGCAGCTGGTGCAGTCGGATCATCCGAAGGAGATCACGAAGGTGATCGACGTCGTGGTGACGCGCTCCAACCTCGCCTACCGGACCGGGACGATGGTCGGCGGTGCGTCGATCCCGATGGATGGCGCTCACTTTCGCATGCCGCAGAAGAGCTTCGAGGCGCGCGACGAGGCCGGCCGGCCCTACTGGCCGTCGGGATTTTCGCGCGCCGCGATGGATCCCTTCTACGACACGGCCGAGACGATGCTGAAGGTGCGGCAGATGGCGTGGGACGAGATCCCGAAAGCGGGCGGCCTGTTCGCCCGCATGCTCGACGCCGCCGGAGCGAGCTGCGAGCGCGCGCGCTTGAACTACACCGACTGCCGGCAGTGTGGCTTTTGCACCACCGGCTGCGTCTTCGACAAGAAGATGACGTTGCTCCACACCTATATCCCGCTCGCCGAGGCGCACGGCGCGGAGTTTCGACCGAACGTCGCCGTCGATCACCTCGAGCCCCAGGGCACCGGCTATCGCGTCGTCCACTCGGCGGGCGAGGTGTTCGGCCAGCGCGTGATCGTCGGCTGCGGTGGCGTGCATACGCCCGCGCTGCTCCTCCGGAGCGGGCGATACCTGCCCAACTTGAGCGCGCACGTCGGCGAGCACTTCAACAACAACGGCGAGCACACCTTCGTCGGGGTCACGCCGCCCGAGGAGCGCTACGCCTGCTTCAAGGGAATGGACAACGCCGGCCTCATGAGCTTCAACTGGTTCGACTCCGACGGGATCACGCTGCATCCCGGGGGCGGCCTCGAGCCGACGGTGCTGGCGGCGCGCCTTTCGGGCGACACCGCGCCGTGGCCGAAGCGCGCCTGGGGGATGGAGTACAAGCGCTTCGTCGAGACCGTCTATCCGTCACGGCTCATCGCCTTCTCGGTGCTCGGCCTCGCGCCCGGCAACCAGGCCATCACCATCGACCAGCAGGGCAAGGTCGACACCGCGCCGCGCGACGGCCGCGCGTGGAACGCCTACCTCGATCGCGTCGACGCGATCATCGCCGACGTCGCCGACAAGAGCGGCGTCGCGCTGATCCCGACGGTGCCGCGCGAGCTGACCGGCACCACCTCGGCCCACCTCCTGTCCGCGTGCCGCATGGCCGAGTCGGCCAGGGACGGCGTCGTCGATCCGAATGGGCAGGTATTCGGCCACGAGAACCTCTACGTCTGCGACGCCAGCTCGCTCCCCTTCGCGCTCGGGGTGAACCCGGCGCTCACCATCACCGCCGTCGCGGAGCGCGCCGCCGCCGGCATCATCGCCCGAGGTTGACCATGCCGCTTTCGAGACGCGAGTTCATCTCCCTGTCGGCCGCGACCTCGGCCGCCTTCGCCCTCTTCGGGTGGGGCTGCGCCGGCGAGGCGCCCGACGCCGATTCCCCGCGCCTGCCGTCGCTGGGCGGCGCCCCCGACTCGCACGAGGGGCGGGTGGTGGCCGCCTTCGTCGACACCATCGTGCCGGGGCGTCACCGCGATCCGAAGAGCACGCCGGGCGCGCTCGACGTCGGCGCCGCCGCGATGTTCTTCGATCCCGAGCTCCCCGCGCTGGCGCTGGTGCCGCTCCTCGTCACCTTCCTCGACGGCGGCGCCAACCGCCTCTTCGACGCCGACTTCGACGCGCTGAAGCCGGCGCAGCGCGACGCGGTGGTCGAGGACGCGCTGGCGGGCTTCCCGCCGATGGAGTTCGCCGTGCAGCTCGCCAAGCTGGCCTACTTCTCCAGCGCCGGCGGGCAAGAGGCGCTGCTCTACCCCGGCGCGAACCGGGGGTACCGCGAGGATCCCGACTTCACCTTCGGGGTGGCGCTGACGCGCGAGATCACGCGCGACGGCAACCTCGACTGACGAGCGGAAATCGTGACTGGTTGGTCACGTTTCAGCCGCGGGTGCTGGCGCGGGTGAGGCGGTCGGCGACGCCCAGCCAGGCGCCCGTCGACGGGACGGCCTCGACGAGGAGGGCGTCGAGGCCGCCGGAGTCGAGGTCGTGCAGCGTCGCGTAGAGGGCGCGGGCGTAGCCGTCGGGGTCGTCGGGGAGCGCCACGATCGTGGTCGCGGCGGCGGCGAGCGGGGCGTCGCCCTCGCGCGGGAAGCCGCCACGGAGGACGACGCCGTGCCGCAGCGAGGGGCGCGCGGCGAGGTGCGCGGCGATGGCGGCGCGATCGGGGAGCAGCGTGAGCGGCGTGCGCGGGGCGTAGTGGCGCGCGTCCATCCCCGGCGACGGGCGTTGCTCCGCCTCGGGGACGGCGGCCTGCGCGACGTCGACCTCGCCGAGGACCGCGCGCAGCTCCTCGACGGTGATCGACCCCGGCCGCAGCACCGTCGGGCGCTCGCCGGAGAGGTCGATCACCGTCGACTCGATGCCGCGATCGCAGGCGCCGCCGTCGACGACGAGCTCGACGGCGTCGCCCAGCGACGCCACCACGTGCGCGGCCGTCGTCGGGGAGATCGACTGATAGCGGTTCGCGCTCGGCGCCGCGATCGGCTCGCCCAGCGCCGCCAGCAGCGCACGCGCCACCGGGTGCGACGGCGCGCGCACCGCTACCGTCGGGCCGCCGCCGGTCACCGCGATCGGCACGCCCGGCGCGCGGTCGACCACCATCGTGAGCGGCCCCGGCCAGAAGCGCGCCGCCAGCGCCTCGGCCCAGGGGTTGATCCCGGCCGCGACCTGGCGCGCGTCGTCGAGCCCCAGCACATGCACGATGAGCGGGTGCGTCGACGGGCGCTGCTTGGCCGCGAAGATGCGCGTCACCGCGATGGGATCCATCGCGCGCGCGCCGAGGCCGTACACCGTCTCCGTCGGAAACGCGACCAGCTTGCCCGCGCGCAGGAGCGCCGCGGCCTCGGCGATCGCGGCCTCTCCTGCGACCACCACGCGACTCATTTCGTCTCCTTTGGCGCGAACGTCCAGCGCTCGAGCCCGTCGCCGAAGCGCGCCTCGACGCCGTGATCCCAGCCGCGCAGAGCCGGATCGGCGACGACGCGCTCGGCGGCGAAGACCAGCGGGATCGTCGGCAGCCGCTCGGCGTAGGCGCGGTAGAGCCGCTCGCGCAGCTGCGCCCGCCGCTCGGGGTAGAGCGCCCGCGCCTCGCGCTCGGCCAGCGCGAACACCTCGTCGTCGTAGCCGTCGTGGCGCGCCTCGGGCAGGTAGTGGCCGTCCTTCATCGGGATGTAGAAGTAGGTCCGCGGCGTGAGCTCGCGCGAGCCGCGCAGCACGTGGATCAAGAGGTCCTTCACCTTGCGGTCACGATAGACGTCGGCGCTCTTGGGGACGACCGTCTTCGTCACCCGCAGCCCCACGGCCGTCAGGTCGGCGATCACCTGGTCGGCGATCTGCGCGTCGATCGGCGACGGCGAGGTGTGCAGCGTCAGCGCCGCCCCGACGGCGCCCGCCTGCTCGAGGAGCGCGCGCGCCGCGACGGGATCGTGCTTGACAGGAATGACCCCCGCCGGGAGCGCCCCCGGGACCGGCACCTCCGCGACGCGCCCCTCGTCGCCGTACACCGCCCGCCGCAGCCGGTCGCGGTCGATGGCCAGCTGGATCGCGCGCCGCACCGCCCGCTTGCCGAGCAGCGGGTGGCCGAGCTCGACGGCGAGGAAGATGAAGGCCGCGCTCGGGCGGATGATCACCGCGTCGGGGCGGCGCGCCTTGAGCGCCCGCGTGTCGTCGGGCGTGGTGGTGTTCGGCACGAGGAGATCGACCTCGCCCTTCTCGAACGCCGCCACCGCCTCGCCGCTCGACTTGAAGCGGCGCACCTCGACGTGGGGGATGGCCGGCGGCGTCCCCGTCCAGCTCGGGTTCGGCGCCAGCACCAGCCGCTCGTCGGGCGTCCACTCGACGACGCGGTAGGGGCCGAGCCCCGGCAGCACGGTCTTGGCGCGCGCCTCGCGCACCGCCTCGTAGCCGCCTTGTTGATAGACAGGTTCGAGCGGCGCGCGCGGCCAGGGCGTCGGCCCGTCGAGCGCCGAGGCCACGCGGTCGCGGTAGCGCAGCACCAGCTCCGACGGCGACACCACTCGCACCTCGGCGAGGTCGGGGTCCTTCACCACCTCGAAGGGGAAGGCGAGGTCCGCCGCCGTCAGCGCGCGCCCGTCGCTCCAGCGCACGCCCGGGCGCACGCGCCAGCTCACCTCCAGCTCGCCGCCGGCGAGGAAGCGCAGCGTGTCCGAGCTCACCGACGGCACGGCGTCGACGAGGAGCGGCTGCGCGGCGCCGTCGTCTCCCTTGGGGGCCACCGTCGGCCAGATCGCCTCCGAGGCCAGCGAGGCCGAGACCGACGAGAGGGTCCCCGTCCCGATGCGTACCCGGTCGCGCGCGCTCGGCGACGGTGCGGCGGCCCGCGGCGGCGGCGTCGGCGCGGGCGGCGGCGGCGCGGGCGGCGGGCGCATGAAGAGCAGCGCGGGGATCACCGTCGCCACCGGGAAGATCACGCGCTGCCAGCGATCGAGGCGGAGGGCGCGCTCTTCGTGGCCGCGCTTCACCAGCGCGTAGACAAAAATCGAGTGCACCAATGCGGAGGCGGTGATGACGTAGGCGATCAGGAAGAGGCCGTCGGCGACGGTCAGGTAGGCGACCTCGGGGAGCGTCCCGGCGACGGTGAACTGGAAGGCGAAGCAGGAGAGCAGCGCGGTCACGCCGATCGACGAGCGCGCCTCGATCTGGTCGGGGTGCAGCCAGTGCCCGAGCAGCGCGACGAGGATGATGATGAGGAGCGGCAGGAACAGCTTCAGCGTGACCATGAGGAGCGGCCGGTGGAGCACCACCTCGAACGACACGCGCCGCACCTTCGTCGGGCGCCCCTCGTTGGCCAGGCTCCCGAGGTCGCTGCGGTAGACCTCCTCGGAGACGCGCGGGCGGAAGAGCGGCTCGTAGCGCCAGCCGGTCACGCTGAAGCGGTTGCGGATTCCGCTAGACGCTAAATCGGGGACGAGCTCGCCGAGCGACGCCGGCAGCTCGAGCGTGACCGCCAGCGTCTGCGAGTCGAAGGGGAAGCGCATGAGCGGGAACTCGCCGCGCAGCGTGCCGCGCACGCGCCAGCGACGGGAGTGCCAGTCTCCGTCGGCCTCTTTGCCCACCTCGTCGCGGTCGACGTCGCCGGCGGCGTTGGCGAGGAGCAGCGCGTCGGCGTCGAAGTCGCCGCGCCACTTGGCCCACAGCTCGAGGTCGACGTCGAAGACGCCGTCCTTCTGGTCGAACTTGGTGACGTCGTGGAGGTAGACGCCGGTGTAGACGCGCCGCGCAGGGGCCTCGGCGGCGCGCGCGGCTCCGACGGCGCACGACAGGGCGCACAGGGCGACGACGACGGCGAGGACGGCGCGGCGAATCACCGCCCGAGGATATCAGGCCGTCAGCGGAGGAGGGCGCGCTCGGCGGCGTGCAGGCAGTCGTCGATGGCCGGCATCAGCACGCTGTCGACGATGGCCAGCGCGCCCGTCGGTGGGCGGTGCAGCGTGACCTCGGCCTCGAAGTGGCGCGTCTGCCGGCGCCAGCCGCGCCAGGCGAGCGCCGTCGTCGACGGGTCGCTCCACGACGAGCGGCGCGACGACACGATCGCCGAGACCAGCATCGGCTCGCGCCCCGGCGGCTCCGTCAGCGTCTCGTCGAGGCGCAGCTCGACGACGGCGAGGTCGGCGCGCGCGCGCGGATCGTCGGGCGCGTCGAACTCGCGCGTGGCCACGTACACCGTCGCCCGCCCGAGCGCCGGCACCCGCCGCGCGGCGACGGCGCGCGCCGCCTCGAAGCGGGCGACGCACGGCTCGGTCCACGCCGGCCGCTCGTCGCCGGCTGTCCGCGCCGCGCTCCCCGACGGCGTCACGCTCACGTCGGCGCGCGCCACCCCCGACGCAGCCAGCGCGACGGCGACCAGCCCGATCCTCCAGCGCATGTCCAGTGTACGGCGCCGCGACCGGCGCCCTTCCTACTCCGACGGCGACGGCGAGAGACCGGCGCGGAACGCCAGGAAGCGCTCCTTCAGGACCTCGTCGTCGAACGCGCGCGCGGCGTCGTCGTGCAGATCGAACCAGCTGCGCGACGTCTGCCGCCCCGGCTCGTCGACGCGCCCGAAGGCGAAGGTGAGCGCCACCGGCAGCGTCTCGCGCTTCTGCCCGCCGGCGTAGTGCAGCGAGACGGTGGCGGCGACGCAGAAGGCGAAGTGCGCCACCACCACCTTCGACGACCCCTCGGTGAGCCGCTTGCCGATGGTGAGGTACTTCGGCGTCCCGTGGGTCACGATCGACTCGACGACGGTGTCGGCCACCTGCTGGCGCAGGCCGCGCTCGAGCTCCTCGCGGATGAGGCCGTAGGGATCCGCGAGACCGAAGAACATGTGCTCGTTGCCGGCGAAGGCCGACCAGTCGTCCGCGCTCACCGCGTCACTGCGGGAACTGCGTCGGGGCGGTGTCGGCGTAGCCCTCGCCGTCGAGCGCCTGCATGAAGGCGACGACCGCGTCGACCTCCTTCGGCGTCAGCCCCAGCTTCTTGATCTTCTTCGACAGCTGCGGGTTCGCGTTGCCGCCCTTGTTGTAGTGCTCGACGACGGCCTTCAGCGTCGCCAGCGAGCCGTCGTGCATGTAGGGCGCGTGCTTCGACACGTCGCGCAGCGTCGGCGTCTTGAAGGCGCCCTTGTCCTCGTCCTTCTTCGAGATCGCCGCGCGCCCCTCGTCGGCGAACGCCTTTTTCTTGGCGTCCCACCCGATGCCGAGGTTGTGGAACTGCGCGTCGGTGAAGTTGGCGCCGAGGTGGCACAGGTTGCACTGCGCCTTGCCGTTGAAGAGGTCGCGCCCCGCCTTCTGCTCGTCGGTCATCGTCCCCTTGTCGTAGGCCGACCCGCCCGACAGGCGCGTCGCCTCGTAGGCCGCGATCGCCTCGGCGATGCGATCGATGGTCACGTTCCCGTCGCCGAACGCCTTCTCGAAGTAGGGCTTGTAGCCGGCGATCTTACCGATCGTCGCCACCACCGCCTCGTGCGTGTTGCCCATCTCGATGGGGTTCGCGATCGGCCCCTTGGCCTGCTCGACGAGCGACGAGGCGCGCCCGTCCCAGAAGAAGTTCGGGAAGATCGGCCAGGCGCCGTTCACGAACGACGGCGACTTGCGCCCGCCCTTCTGCCCCTTGATCCCCGTCGAGACCGCGGTCGGCTCGCTGAAGGCGTTCTCGGGGCGGTGGCAGGTCGCGCAGGAGATGGTGCCGTCGGCCGAGAGGCGCTTGTCGAAGAAGAGCCAGCGCCCGAGGCGCACCGTCTCGGGCGTGACCTTGAACTTCAGCGACGCGAAGTCGGCCTGCACGCCGGCGGGCGCCGTCGGCAGCGGCTTGGCCGGGTTCTCGACCTCCCACGCCGGGGGCGGGGCGGCCTTGGGGGCCTCGCCCGGCTGGGGCGCCACCGAGGCGCTCTTCACGTCGGAGGTCGGCTTCTTCTCGTCGCACCCGGTGGCAGCGACGGCGATCGCGAGCACGAAAGAGACACGCTTCATGGCGCGTGAGAATAGCGGGCCCGCGGTATACTCGCCAGACGATGGCCGGCGATAACAAGAGTGCCTCCGACCTCGCGCCGCTTCCGGCGTTTCGGTTCTACGTCCAGATCAACGGGATGACCTTCCCGTTCCGGAGCTGCTCGGGGCTGAAGATCGAGCAGACGATCGTCGACCTCGAGGAGGGGGGCTTCAACACGACGACGCGCAAGCTCGTCGGCAAGGTGAAGTACCCGAACATCGTCCTGAAGCAGGGCCTCGCGCCGGGGAACTCCGAGCTCCACAAGCTGAAGCTCAAGTACATGAACGACACCGGCACCTCGAGCACGTCGGTGCCGAACACGCGCTGGGCGCCGCCCAACCGCTTCGACGGGACCATCACCCAGGTCGGCCCCGAGGGCAAAGAGGTGAAGTGGTTCTTCTCGGGCGCCTGGATCGTGAAGTGGGAGGGGCCCGACCTCGACGCCACCAAGAACGAGATCTCGATCGAGTCGATCGAGATTGCCCACAACGGCCTGGTGATGGTCGGCGGCGCCGGCCCGCAGTTCAAGGACGAGCCGAAGAAGGAAGAGCAGAAGCCCGCCGAGAAGAAGACCCAGACGGTCAACTTCGCGACGGGGAGCTCGGATACGTCGGGGGCGATCGCCGCCGACCCCGAGAAGCGCTACCGCGTCGAGGGGCACACCGACAACGTGGGCAGCCACTCGATGAACATGCAGCTGTCGCAGCAGCGCGCCGACGCGGTGAAGCAGCAGCTCATCTCGGGCGGCGCCAAGCCGCAGAACGTCACCGCGATCGGCTACGGTCCGGACAAGCCCATCGCCGACAACTCCACGGCGGCGGGGCGCGCGCAGAACCGCCGCGTCGAGATCATCGAGGAGTAGATTTTCGCTTGACGGCAATCGCCGCCAGGCCCCCAGCGACGAGGGCGGCGGCGGCGAGAGCGGCGAACGGCCAGGCGCGTGTCGTCGGAGGCGCGGCGGGGGCGACGCCGACGGCGCGGGCGGTGCGCTCGGGGCCGTCGGCGAGGTGCATCGAGGCGGCGATCGCCTCGACGGTGGCGGCGGCCTCGGGACCGCTGGCGACGATGTCGACGACGCGGTCGGGGGCCAGCATGAGCGTCCGGCGGGCGCCGCCGTCCGGTGGCGGCGGGGCGGGCTGCGCGCGCGCAGCATCCACCGCCTCGACGGTGACGGTGAGCGCGCCGCGCTTGGCCCGGTAGAGGAGCGGGGCGTCGACGCGCTCGGGGACGAGCCCGAGCGGCGGCTCGAAGCGAATGCGGCCGGGGAGCTCGAGGAGGGGCGCCGCGCCCGCGACGGCGGCGAGCGCGATCGCGAACGTCACGACGACGGTGAGCGCGGCGCGCGGCACTACAGCTCGCTGAGCGGGCGCCAGAACGAACGGTAGCGGTACTTGGCGACCGAGATGGCGCCGTCGACGTAGACCGCGACGTTCTGCCCGTCGGGGCTGAACTGCAGCAGGTGCTGCTGGCCGCCGCGGTCCATCAGGCGGAGCTGGTTGCCGCGCCCGTCGTCGGCGACGCGGCTGTAGTTGTCGCCGATCTGATAGACGTCGCCGGTGCCTCGCGTGTAGAAGACGCGGCCGCCGTGCTTGACGAAGGTCGTCGCGCGGAGCTGCGGCTGCACCGCGAAGTCGACGACGCCGTCGGCGAGCCAGCGCTGCTGGCAGGAGGCGACGTCGATCTCGACGAGGTCACGCGCCGGCCCGGCGAGGAGCGCGACGTAGGTCGGCGACATGCGCGGGAAGCCGTAGTACATGCGCTCCATCACCACCTGAATCTGCTGGTTGCAGACGTTCAGGGTGCGCGCTGCGCCCGGCCAGCCCGGCTGCGACGGCGGCCACGGCTGGGTCTGGGGCGGCAGCGGCGGCTGCGAGGGCGGCCAGGGCTGGGGCTGCGGCGGCTGGGGCTGCGGCGGCTGCGGCACCGATGGAGGCGGCACGTAGACCGGGCCGCTCGCGGCGAGGCGCGGCTGGAGCCCGCGCACGAGCTGGAGCACGCGCGACTCCTCGCCGGTCAGCCCCCACTCGTTGAAGGCGCGCTCGAGGTCGGCGACCTCGCGCGACCAGGCGGCGTAGGTTTGCTGATAGACAACTTGTGGGTGGTCGACGGGCGGGGTAGCGCGCGCGATCATCCCCAGCACCTCGAGCTCCTGACCGGTGAAGCCGAAGTCGGCGAAGCGGCGCGCGAGGCGCGTGAAGGTCCCGAGGAAGGTCGTGTAGGCGCGCTGGAGGTTCGGCTGGAGCGCGTTCGGCGACGGCGCGGCGCGGAGGAAGGCGCGGAGCGCGGAGATCTCCTCGGCGGTGTAGCCCCAGTCCATGAAGAGGAGGGCGATGCGCTCGAGGGAGCCGTAGAAGGCCTCGGCCTCCTGGGTCCACCCCTCGGGGCGGGCCTGCGCGGTGAGCTCGATCTGGCGCAGCTCCTCGGGGGTGATGCCGTAGTCGGCGGCGGCCCGGATCTGCGCCTCCAGGCGACGCACGTAGTCGCCGTAGAGGTCCGCGCGCGCCGGGCGGGCGGCACCGACGAGGGCGACGGCGCCGAGGCAGAGGGAGAGGACGATCCCGAGGGGGCGTCGGCTGAACGTGAACGCGTTGCGCATGGCTGAACTTTAGACGGAAGCGCGCCCCATTTGTTTTGGCTTCCGAGGCAAATGCCCGAACTGGTACGATGTGAGACCCCGGATTTGTGCGCGCCCCCCGTGCGGGGTGGCGCCAGGAGCGAGCGCGTGGCCGACACGAACGACAGGAAGCGGACGTCGGGCAAGAAGAAGGGCGGTGTGGGCGGCGGTGGGGAGGACCTCTCGGGAGGCTGGGGCGACGAGCCCGCGACGCCACCGACGGCCTCCGCCGGTGGCGGGGGCGGCTCGCTCGGCGAGCTGGGGACCGGCGACGACGCGCTCGACTTCGGCGACATCGACTCGCTCTTTGCCGACGAGCACACGAAGGGCGGGCAGACCGCCGGCTCGTTCCGCGACGAGGACACCGGCGCCGGGGCGGTCGCCGAGTCGTTCGACGTCGGCGGCGGGACCGACGTCTTCGCGGTCTCGTCGGAGCCCGAGGCGCCGCCGCCGCTCGAGGACGATCCGGCGGCCGAGTGGGGCGCGCCGCCCGTCGCTGCGGCGCCCTCGCCGGCGCCCTCGCGCCGCGCGCCCGAGCCGCCGCCGCCGATCTCGCTGTCGGAGTCGACCGACGAGTCGACGAGCGAGATGGACATCGGTCGCGCCGCCGCGGGCGGGGTCGCCGTCGCTGCCGACGACGAGCCGGCGCCGCTGCGCGCGGCGCGTCTCCGTCGGGGCGGGGCCGCCGCGCCGCCGCCGCCCGAGCCCGAGCCGGCGCCGGCGCTGGAGC
>Ga0272446_1004289_pt1 | contig 17012 bp, 12 predicted proteins | sample YNPCB0061_FD_194587 | JGI IMG/M metagenome (GOLD analysis project Ga0272446, IMG submission 194587) | Hot spring microbial mat communities from Yellowstone National Park, WY, United States - YNP-CB-006-1 | ecosystem: Environmental > Aquatic > Thermal springs > Hot (42-90C) > Sediment | place... | reverse complement strand
CATAACCCTCTCCGGGAGAGAGACGTTCATCTGCGGGGAAGGGGGGCAGGGGGGATGGGGATGAAGAAGCGCGCAAGGTGAGAGCAGGCAATAACTCTTTTTCTGGTTTTGCCTCCGCACTTGAGCAATGAATTTTTTGGTTGCGGCTGGAAGCCGCGCTATGCGGTTACGGTACTTATTTGTTAATTTTCATAAGCGGGCTGGCAGTCGGTTTTAGCCGACTTTGTAGGCGTAGCCAGCGGATTTATCCGCTGGCGATGGCTGCCCCCCACCCCTGCCCCTCCCCCGTCCGCCCGCGAGCCTGGCGCAACGCGCGCCGTTCGGACGGGGGAGGGGATGAAGAAGCGCGCAAGGTGAGAGCAGGCAATAACTCTTTTTCTGGTTTTGCCTCCGCACTTGAGCAGTGAATTTTTGGGTTGCGGCTGGAAGCCGCGCTACGCGGTTACGGTACTTATTTGTTAATTTGTTAATTTTCATAAGACTTCCGAAGTCTTTCAAACTCTGATACAATACCACCCGCACGCCGAACGCTTTTTCACAAGAAACCCTCGGCCTCCCCGGCGGGGGTTTTTGTGTGTGTTATTCTGATGACATCCCTCAGAGTAAAGCCACGGTTGCAAATCAACTCATCTGACTATGAGACTTTTGACTAGAAGACTATAAGACTATGCTAATCGAACGAACCGACCTCCGAAACATTGCCATCATTGCTCACGTAGACCACGGCAAGACCACCCTTGTGGACGGTCTCCTGCGTCAGTCGCACACCTTCCGCGAGAACCAGCAGGTTGCCGAACGCGTGATGGATTCCAACGACCTCGAACGCGAACGCGGCATCACCATCCTTGCCAAGAACACCGCCATTACCCTCAACGACCCCGTCAGCGGGAAGCCCATCAAAATCAACATCGTGGATACGCCCGGTCACGCCGATTTTGGCGGTGAAGTGGAACGCGTCATGAACATGGTGGATGGCGTACTCCTGCTCGTGGACGCGGCGGAAGGTCCCATGCCGCAAACGCGCTTCGTCCTCAAAAAAGCCCTTGAGATGGGTCACAAAGCGATTGTGGTCATCAACAAAGTGGACCGCAAAGACGCCGAACCTGCCCGCGTTCTCAACGAGACCTTTGACCTGTTCATCGAACTCGGCGCGACTGAAGAACAGGCAGACTTCCCCGTCATCTACGCCCAGGCAACTGCCGCACGGGCGGGTCTCACCCCTGACCTCGGACCGGATCTCGCCCCTCTCTTTGACGCTATCCTCAAACATATCCCTGCTCCCAAAGTGGACCCCGATGCGCCCTTACAGATGCTCGTCACCACGCTTGGCTATGACGATTATCGCGGCGTGACAGCCGTGGGGCGGGTGTTTGCTGGGCGCATCAAAGCCGGTCAGCGTCTGGCGCGCCTCACCACCGACGGGCGCAATTTGCCCGAATCTGCCAAATATCTTTACACCTTTCAGGGGTTGAACAAAATCGAAATCGAAGAAGCCAGCGCCGGCGACATCATCTCGCTGGCTGGGCTGGAAGAAATCGCCATTGGCGAAACCCTGGCTGATCCCAACAACCCCATTCCCTTGCCCACCATCAAGGTAGAGGAGCCAACCGTCCGCATGACGTTTGGGGTGAACACCTCACCGTTTGCAGGCAGAGAAGGCAAATACAGCACCTCCCGCAAACTGCGCGAGCGCTTGTTCGACGAACTGCGCACCAACGTCGCTTTGCGGGTGGAAGAAACCGACACGGCAGAGAACTTTCTGGTTTCGGGGCGCGGCGAGTTGCATCTGGGTATCCTCATCGAAACGATGCGGCGCGAGGGGTATGAGTTTCAAGTCTCACGCCCGGAGGTTATCTTCCAAAAAGCGGAAGACGGCGCCCTGCTCGAACCCTATGAAGAAGTCCACATCGAAACCAGCAACGAAACCGTCGGCGTGGTGGTGGAAATGCTGGGGAGTAGGCGAGGCAAGTTGATGGATATGCAGGATACAGGTCAGGGAACGACGCGGATGGTGTTCATCGTCCCAACGCGCGGGCTGTTGGGCTTCCGCTATCAGTTCCTTACCTCCACACGCGGGGCGGGCGTCATGCATACTATCTTTTATGGGTACGACGAAATGGCTGGACCGATGAACACGCGTCAGACTGGCTCGCTGGTGGCTTGGGAGGCTGGCACAACCACCGCCTATGCTCTCAAGTCGGCAGAGGAGCGCGGCGTGCTGTTCTATGGTCCTGGTGTGGAAGTGTATGAAGGCATGGTCGTGGGCGAGAATGCACGCGCCGGGGATATTGTGGTGAACGTGTGCAAGAAGAAGCATCTGACGAACGTGCGCGCCTCGCGCGGCGATATGGAAATCCGCCTCACGCCGCCCCGACAAATGTCTCTCGACGAGGCAATCGAGTACCTCGCTGACGATGAACTGCTGGAAGTTACGCCGCAAAACTTCCGCATTCGCAAGCGGATTTTGAACACCGAGGAGCGCGGCAAGCAGACGAAGAAGGTGAAGGAATCGCTGGAAGCGTAAATAACCGGAGTTCGGGATAAGGAATCATGTTGTCCGACGCTACACCTGCCCTGGCGGGCGGTGCCAGGGGAGAGCGTCTTTTACGCAGGCGTAGGGGACGTTCCTCTGGCGCAATTTCAAGTTTTTTGGCAGCATCATCTTTTACGCAGGCGTAGGGGACGTTCTCTAACGTCCACTCGCTTACCCCGAACTGACGGTAAATAGAACGGGACTTGCGGTACGTTTCGCAAGTCCCGTTTTGGGTATCTTCTCAAAAACAAGGGAAAGTGCCCTGAAGGTTTGCTTGAGAAACCGGATGAAACCGTTCAAGCCTTTGGGACGGTATTTTTTACGGACAGGTAAACTGTATCGGTGTGCTCCGCACAGAGCCGCTGGCGTTATAGACTTCGACGAAGTAGACGAATTTGTCGCCCGATGTGTAGGGGATGGTCTCGGCATAGGATTTGGAATCGGCGGGGAGTTCGGCAGCCGTCTGGTCGTTGCGGATGATGCGGTAGCCGCTTTCATCAGCGGCGCGGTCTGTCCAGCGGATGGAAACGGTCATTTGCCCGATGTTGCAATTGAAGGTCCACTCTTGAATGGATGGGGTGGCGGGCGGCGCTTTGGTCGCTGTGGGCGGCGGGGTGACACTGGGGACGCTCCAGTAACTGCCCTTGATTTCCACAGAGCCTCCCCATAACCAGCATTCGCCTGTGGGGCTTTCGGGTGATTTGACCAGCCAGAAGTTTTCTTGCGGGTATGCGCCGATGATTTCCAGTTCTTTCCATACAAGGTAGGTGTACACAATTTGATAATCAGTGCCAGGACCGCTGCGGCAGTTGGTGTTTTCGAGCAGGCGGAGCATGGGTACGGAATAGGTAGGGGTGATGGTGGCGGTTGGTCCGGCGGTGGGGGAGGCTGTGGCAGAGAGGATAGGGAGAACAGCCTGTTCGGTGGGAGCCGCCGGGGAGGCGGGGGTGAGAAGGAGCGCCTCTACGGTCAATGCGGCGGCGGTTTGCACGTCGCCGGGAGGAGAGATTTGTTCTCCGCTTCCGGGGAAGTTGCAGGCAATTAAGGAGAGAATCAGCGTCAGGGCGGAAAGAAGCGTTCTTTTCATTGGGTGGGCTACTTTATCTTTTTGTGCGCACGTCCGCCCACGCGGAAGTATTCCACGCGCCCTTGTTCATTGCGGATTATGTCGGCAAGCGCGCCTTTGAGCGGTTCGTCCAGTCCGATGAGTTTGTCCTTTTCGTAGAATTGGAAGCGCATCGGCGGCATGGCGGGACCGGGCGGCGTATCGGGTGTGGGGAAGCCGCCAAGCGGAATGTGGTGATACATGAGGTATTTGCCTTTGACTTTGATGTCGAAACACTCCGTGCCTATTTTATAACGCCCGACGAGTTCTTTCAGTTCCACCAAAGGTACTTCCCTGGGTTCGGGTGACGGAAGTTCGACTTTGAAGTAGGTTTCCAGAACAAGCCCGAACATTTCTGCGGTGATGATGCCGCCGTCGTCGCTGTTGGTCAGGATGGCGCAGGCAAAATCTTTCTCTGGGATGAAGAAGAAATAAGCCTGTTGTCCGTTCGTTGCGCCGCCATGCGCATACACCTTGAACCTGCCTGCATCCCGGATGAACCAGGTGATTCCCATCATCCCGCGCGGACCGGCATCTGCCTGAGGAACGCGCATTGCCCGCAGGCTTTTGCCGCTGATGACGTTCTTCTTCCCGCTGCTCATGTGGAAGCGCCCATACTTGAGCAAATCTTTGACTGTGCTGACGACTCCTCCCACGCCGTTGCCTGCTCTGCCAATTGCCCACGGACGCGCCACCTGAACCTTTCCCTTCACCTTCGTGTGACCGACGACGAAGCGGTGGGTAAAGAGAATATCGCTGGGGTAGAAGAAGGTCATGTCCAGGTTCAGCGGGTCGAACAGCATCTCCTGCGCGGCTTGCTCGTAGGGTTTCCTGGTCACGATTTCGATGATTCGCGCCGCGATGTTGAAGCCTGTGTTGTTATACGACCAGATTTTTCCCAACGGCTGGACTTGGGGCAGTTTGGCGATGTCTTTGACCATTTTATCGAGGGCGTCATCGCCGTTGCCAAAGTCGTTGAAGTAGTCGCCCACCCATCCGCCCATGTGCGTGAGCAGGTGCCGCACGGTGACCTTTTTTGCCACCTCTTCATCCTGCAATTTGAAGTCTTTGATGTATTTGCGGACGGGGGCGTCGAGGTCCACTTTGCCGCGTTCGGCGAGCATCATGAGCAGGGTGCCGGTAAACGTCTTGCTGATGGAGCCGGTCTGGAAAAGCGTATCGGGGGTGACCGGTAGAGGATGTTCCACGCTGGTGATGCCAAATCCTGCTGTGTGTTCCCTGCCTTTGTTCCAGATGCCGATGGCGACGCCGGGAACCTCGAGCCGCTTCATTTCGGAAACAATCTTTTTTGCAATTTTCCTGAATTTTGTATCCGTGATTTGGGATGTCGAAAGATTCATCTTTGCTCCATGCCGCGTGCGATTAATTTGACGCTTGCATTATAAACAGACTTCGGAAGTCTGCCAGACTTCCGAAGTCCTGTTTCTCATTCGCCGCTTCCTTCCAGCCACGTGGACTGGTATTCGGGCTTTTCGTATTCGAGGGCGTCTTTGGTCAGGTGCAGGGGGTAGAACGTGTCCACCATTACGGCAAGTTCCTGCGTCTCCTTTTTGCCAATCGAGGCTTCTGTCATGCCCGGCTGCGGACCGTGCGGCAGACCATAGGGATGCAGGGAAATGTCGCAGCGGTCAATCCCTTTGCGCGACATGAAGTTGCCCTCTGCGTAGTAAATCACCTCGTCTGAGTTGACGTTTGAGTGATTATATGGCGCGGGGATGGCTTGGGGGTGGTAATCGAACAGGCGCGGTACGAACGAACACACGACAAAATTGTGCGCCTCGAACGTTTGGTGAACCGGCGGAGGCTGGTGAATGCGCCCGGTGATTGGCTCGAAATCTTCGATGTTGAAGATCCACGGGTAGAGATAGCCATCCCAGCCGACGACATCGAAAGGGTGGTAGTCGAGGATGTGACGGGTCAGCCGGTCGCGCACCTTGATGCGTACTTCGAATTCGCCGCGCTCGGTGTGTGTTTCCAGTTCCTCAGGCACGCGGATGTCGCGTTCGCAGTAGGGGGCATGTTCGAGCAGTTGACCGAAGTGGTTGCGGTAGCGTTTGGGCGGCTCGATTTGCGAGGGGTTTTCGATGATGAAGAAGCGCGCCTCGCTGCCGTCAATGTGCATCTGCCAGGTTGTGCCAAACGGGATGACAATGTAATCTCCCTTGCGGAATTTGAGATTGCCAAACTGCGATTTCAACACACCGCTGCCTTCATGCACCCACCAGGTTTCGTACGCCTGCGCGTTGCGGTAGAAGTAGTCCATGCTTTTGGAGACGCGCGCCACGCCGAGAATGACATCTTTGTTTGCCAGCAGGGGAATGCGCGCTGAGAGCGCGTCGCCGCCCAGGGGAATATCTGCGGTCCTGAAGGCACGGTGACGGATCGGTCCGAAGTCCACCGTTTCCGGGAGGCGCGAGCCCAGGTCTTCCACGTGTTTGACGCGCGGCGGGAGGAAATGATGATACAGGATGGATTGGAGCGAAGAAAATCCCTCCAGCCCCATCAATTCTTCACGATAGAGTTCGCCGTTAGGCTTCCTGAATTGCGTGTGGCGTTTGTGGGGAATTTGTCCGAGTTTGTGATAGAAAGGCATTTTATCTCCGTTTGAAGGTTTGAACGTTGGAACGTTCCAACGTTCAAACGATTAACCGACCGTATTTCTCAAAACGCCAATTCGCTCGACCTCGAGTTCAACCACATCGCCATGATTCAGCCACGGACCCTGAAACCTCGTCAACTCGAGCAGGCATCCTGTGCCGACCGTGCCGGAGCCGATCACGTCGCCCGGATACAGCATCACTGATTCAGAAGCGCGGGCGATGATCTCGCCGAACGACCAGTGCATGTCTTTCCAGTTGCCTCGGGAGAATTCCTTGCCGTTGACGCGGGCAATCATTTCGAGATCGTACACGCCGGGGCGCCCGGTTGCTTTGTCGGCAAGCGCTTCATGCGTGACGATGACCGGCCCGAACGCCGAGGCAAAATCCTTGCCTTTGGCAGGACCCAGCCCCACAATCATTTCTTTCCGTTGAATATCGCGCGCCGACCAGTCATTGAATATCGTGTAGCCAAATATATGGTCGGGGGCATTTTCGGGTTTGATGTTGATGCCGCCTTTGCCAATAATTGCCGCGATTTCGAGCTCGTAATCCATGGCATTGGTATAGGGTGGATAGGGGATTGTGTCCTCATGGCCGAATACGGCATTTGGGTTGGTGAAGTAGAAGACCGGGAATTCGTACCATTCCTGCGGCACTTCCCGTCCGCGGTTGCGATTGGCGGTTTGGACGTGCTGTTCGAAAGCGTAGCCGTCGCGCAGGGTGAAGGGTTTGATCGGCGGGAGGAATTTCACCTGGTCAATGGGGAGCCAGTCCTGCGACGCCCTTTTGGCGGCTTCTGCAGGACCTGCTTCCATGACGGCGTACATGTCGGCAAAGGGCAGGGTGTAGATTCGCTCTCCGTCTACAAGAGCAGGCTGAGATGTGGCGCGAAGCGTGGAGATGGTGGCAAATTTCATGGTGTGAGTCCAATGTCGAAGGTTGAAGGTCAAAGGTCGAAAATCCTGCGTCTATCATTGACGTTTGACTTTCGACGTTCCATCCTAAAGGTTCCCGCGCCGTTCCTGCTCCAGTTCAATGGATTCGAACAGGGCTTTGAAGTTGCCTTTGCCGAATCCTTTTGCGCCGTGCCGCTGGATGACTTCGATGAACATGGTCGGGCGATCCTGAATAGGGCGCGTGAAGATTTGCAGGAGGTAGCCTTCGTCGTCGCGGTCCACGAGGATGCCGAGTTCGTGGATGGCTTTCATATCTTCTTTGATTTTACCAACGCGGTCGGGGAGCAGTTCGTAGTAGGTATCTGGCACGCGCAGAAATTCTACGCCGCGCTTGCGAAGTTCGCCGACGGTTTTGATGATGTCGCCTGTGATGAGGGCGATGTGCTGAACGCCGGGCGTCAGGTAGTAATCGAGGTATTCTTCGATTTGGCTTTTGCGTTTGCCCTCGGCGGGTTCGTTGATGGGGAATTTGACACGCCCGTTGCCGTTCTGCATGACCTTGGACATGAGCGCGGAATATTCGGTGGAGATGTCTTTGTCGTCGAAGTGAAGCAGTTGACGGAAGCCCATCACCTGATGATAGAAATTGACCCAGTGATTCATTTTGCCGAGTTGAACGTTGCCAACCATGTGGTCAATTGCCGCCAGCCCGGTGGATTCGGCTTCGTACTGGATTGGTTTGTAGGTGGGGGCGAAGACGCCCTTGTAGTCGTCGCGGTCTACGAAGACGTGCAGGGTTTCGCCGTAGGTGTAGATGGCGGATGTGCGGTAGATGCCGAAGTCGTCTTTTTCTTCGCGCGGCGCCCAGGCAGATTTGCCGCCGCGGGAGGTGGTTTCCTTCCAGGCTTTTTCCACGTCGTCCACGCCGAGCGCGATAATCTTGACGCCATCGCCATGTACCATGTGGTGCGCCGCCAGCGGGCTGGAGGGGGAGTAGGGCGCAGAAAGGACAAACCGCGCCTGCCCCGATTCCAGAACGTACGAAGCAAAGTCGCGGTTGCCGGTTTCCAATCCCGAATAAGCGACGGGTTTGAAACCAAACGCTTTCCACCAGTAGTACATGGCGTGTTTGGCGTTGCCCACGTAAAAGTGAACGTGGTCAACGGATTTGATTTGCAGGAAGTCCGCCTCCTCTGTCATGGGGCGGGTTTCGGGTTTTACAGTAGCAGCCATTCAGCCTCCTTTGGTGAGATAAAGTCATTTTACGACAAAGAAGGTCTGATTGCAAATGTTCAGGATTTGTGTTTCATTCACACCCATTGCTCAGGTGCTCTTCAAAGGTCTCGGCGAACAGGTGGTAGCCAGAGCCATCACATGCGGCGCGGAAGAAGTAATAAGGTGTTTCGGCAGGGTAGGCGACGGCGTTCAGCGCTTCGAGGGCAGGGTTGCAGATGGGCGCCGGCGGCAGCCCGCCATAGACGTAGGTGTTGAACGGCGAGTCGTATTGCAGGTCTGCGGCGCTGAGGGGGTTGGTCCACCAGGTGCCCTGGATGGCGTTGTATCCGAGGGCGTACTGCACGGTTGGGTCGGCTTCGAGTTTCATGCCGATGCGCAGACGGTTGAGGTACACAGAGGCAATGAGCGGAGCTTCCTCTGGGCGCACCGCTTCGCGCTGGACGATGGAGGCGAGTGTCACAGCCTGGTAGACCGTCAGTCCCTGGTTTTGGAAAGCAAGTTCCAGGTTGCGGGAGAGGCGCAGGGCAAAGTGACGAATCAGTTCGCCGACCAGTTCTTCGGCGGTCATGGTGCGGGGGAAGATGTAGGAATCGGGGTAGAGGAAACCTTCGGCAGTGCGCGCGCCTTCGAGAAAATCGAATCCGCGAGGCGGGTTGTTGACGGCATCGAAAAAGGCGGCGGGGGTGATGGACAGACCGGAGGTCGAGAGTGAGGCGGCGAGTTCTTCCATCCGCCAGCCGGGCAGGACGACGAATCGTACTTCGGCGGAGGTGGCATCTTGCAGTTTGTGGGCGATTTCGATGGCAGACATTGCCGCGCTGAGTTTGTATTCGCCCGCCTGGATGGTGGTGTCGAGACCTGCATAGATGAGGTAGGCGCGGAAGGCTTCGGCGTCGCGGATGAAGCCCATCGCTTCGAGTTTGTTAGCGATGACGTTGACCGACTCGCCCGGCTGGATGGTAAAGGGTAGTTCGGCGCCGTTCACGTCGCGCGGGTTGGTGAGTAAGCCGTCGTACCAGAGGAGTTTGGCAGAGTATTGGATGCGCTGGGAGAGGCTGAGCCACGCAGCGGGTTGACCGTAGATGCGCTTTGCCTGAGAGGGGATGGTGATGAAGGTCAGGTAGAGGCAGGTGAGGCTGAAGAGCAGGAAGGCGATGAAGACAAGTTTGCGCATTAAGATTTTTTTGATTTACGATTTGATGTTACGCACCGTCCCGAAGGTTTGGGCAAAATCCAAGCCTGATTTACGTGAGCCTTCGGGACGTTTTGCGTAAGGTGAGTTACGATTTACGATTGGTTTCAAGGTATGACCGCAGGATCATGACCGCCGCAAGGGCATCGTGGTGACCGGCGCGTTTTTTGCGCGATACTCCCAATTCGATGACTGTTGCCCGCGCTTCTTGCGTGGAGAAGGATTCGTCGAACATTTCGATGGGGATCGAGGTTTGCTCTCGCAGGGCTTCGGCGAATCTGGCGGCGCGGCGGCCCGCGAGGTTTGGCTCTCCGTCTTCGTCGAAGGATTGACCGATGACGATCAGCCCAACCCCGTTTTCTGCGGCGATGTTTGCCACCTGTGCGGCGTCCAGCTGGCGCGAGGTGTGCTTGATGACGGCGAGGGGGCTGGCAAAGGTCCCGCTCGGGTCACTGAGCGCGAGACCGATGCGCTTTTCGCCGTGGTCAACAGCCAGGATTCTCATTTGTTCTCCATCTAAACGGTGTCACTGCGTCACCACTTCAATACGAAACGGCACAATCGGCACCCAGCGCCACCAGGATGGAGTGAGCGCGATTTTGGGGTCATTTTGCGGGGGGAGATTACTTTCTAGCAGAGATTGAGCGTCGGCGGCGTTGAGCCCCATGACCAGGCGGGTGAGTTGGGCGGCGTTCACCTGTTGGACGATTTCACGCTCGGCGCGTACCGTCCAGCGCAGTGAGCCGTCTGGCTGCAGGCGGGGGGAGGAGGTGGGGGATACAGTCAGCGACGGGGAGAGGGGGAGATAGCCGGAAGGGAGAGAAGCGTTCAGGGCTAAGGCGGCAAGTTCGGTTAAGTCGGAGGCGCTTGCGTATTGTATGGCATATTCTGCCCGCAGGGTGAGAGTCAATTGGGAGCCCGCCGTGCCGGGCGGCGGGTCAGATGCTTCGGAAAGAATCTCGACCAGCCTGAAGGTCTGCTCGAAAGGGATGTCGCCCGGCGCGAGTGTTTCTCGAAGTTTGGCTAAGGCATCTGCCTCGAGGGTTTTCAGCAGCAGGCGTTTGGCGCGTTCGCGGTCAGAGTCGGTTGCCAGCGCCGATGCACGCTCGCGTCCGCCGCTGGTTGGCTGCGGGTTGGTTACTGTCACCAGAAGCCCCAGCCTGCCTTCAACGGTATTGATTGTTTCGGCATCGAGGTTGCCCGCCAGCCCCCCCTGCTCCGCTTCGATTTTCAGCGCCGCCGTTTCGCCGACGCCGGCGTTCAGCACGCCCAGTTCTGTGGTCACAAAGCGGATGTCGCCCGCCGCGACTACGGTGCCAACCGGAATGGTCACGGCGCTTTGTGTCAGGTTGCGAAAGACCGCCACACCCTTTGCTTTAGACTGCGGCACAACCCCTTCGCCGGTCACCGTCACCTGTTGGACGCCTTCCACTACAATCCGCTGTTCGCGGGCGGGGATATTCCCGCTGATGAAAACTTGCTTTAGCGAAGAATCTGCCGTAACGGGAAATTCGACGCTTTGAGTTTGAATGACTGGCTTTAACTGGATTTGCGCGCGCGGCAGGAATAAAGCGACCAGCGCCAGCACCGAGAGGACGCCCAGCGAAAAAGCGATGACCCTGGTTACAGGATGCGCGCGCCACGCTTCTTCCTTGACCTGAACCTGTTCCCTCTTCTTGCGCAGAGTCTTGTCTGGAGCCTTTTTCGGCAACCTGGCGGGCTTGGGGGCAAGCCAGGGCGCCTTTTGCGCCTCCCGCGTGGACTTGAACACCGGAATCCCCAACGCTTCTGCTTCTGCCCGTATCCGCCGCCAGCGTGTGACCAGCCCAAGCTGGGCTCCCAGTGCGGCGGCGTGCCGCTGCAAAACCTTCAGGTCCACCTGGCGGAGCGTCACTTTTTCGAACTTGGGCAGCACCAGCAGGATGCGCGGGGTCTTCGCCCACGACATTCGGTCGCGGATGGAGATGAGGGTGTCGTGCGATTCAAGAGTGATGAGTGCGGTTTTCATCCGCTCAGATTATATCCAACAAATGGGTCGGGTCACCCCTGAACGAATATCGCACCGCCACGTAGCGCAAGTCTTTGACTTGCACGGACACAATCGTTGAAGCGGAGCGGAGCGGGAGGGCAGGTGTACGCGCCTGTTGGCATTAGACGCCTTCGGCAGCGCCAACTACACGGTTACGGTTTTTATTTGTTTGCCGCGTCCATGCTCCCAGAGGGGATGCTCGACGTCACCATTTCCATGCCGGGCGGGTCAGGTCGCGTCCTTTCCAGGTGGATTGTCCGAGCAGGGTGAAGACGAGAGAACGCAGCGCAATCAGCACAAAGAGCCCAAAACTGAGCGGGTAGAGAAAAACGAGATACAACGGAAAGCGAAAGCGATGGTATGCCAGCCCCCACAGCAGGAGCGACTCAAATACCGCCGCCTGCGCCAGAGGGTAGGGGTAGGCTATGGACGGTAAATCCACAACCTGCGCGGCAACGACAAATGCGGGAGCGAGAAAAACCACTGCCATCCATGCCCAGGCAATCACAAAGAGAGAAAGACGGTAATCGAAGAAGGCAAAGATGTTCTTGGTAAAACCATCCACCGCCTGCCAGAAGCCGTGGTACATGCGGCAGGAAACATGCCGGGTGCCGTCCATCAGCCGCCAGGTAAAGCCATACTGGATGATGCGCCGTCCCAGCATTACATCGTCCACAACGTGATCCCGCACCGCTTCATAGCCGCCAATGGCTTCGAAGGCGGCGCGGCGGAAGAGCATGAATTGCCCGATGGTGACCGATAAGCCTGCCCATCGCAGCCAGCGCGCCAGCGTGACAGGAAGAAAGGAGAAAATGCCAAACCCGATGACAGGGATGATGAGTTTTTCGCCCCAGGTGACTGCCTCCTCACGCGGAAAGGCGGTGACCAGGTCGGCGCGTTCGGCGAGGAGAGCCGAAACGCTATCGCGCAGCATGGAGGGGGCGTGACGGGTGTCGGCATCGGTGAAGAGTAACAGTTCGCCGGTCGCTGCCTGTGCCAGCTGGTGACAAGCCCAATGTTTGCCGAGCCAGCCATCGGGGAGAGAATGCCCATCGAGAATGCGGAGCCGGTTCGAGGTCCGTGCGAGGCGGGTGAGGATGAGGCGGGTTTCGTCTTCGGAATGGTCATCCAGAACAATGACCTCGAAATCGGGATAATCCTGTGTCAGCAGGGAACGCACACAGGCTTCGATGTTGGCGGCTTCGTTACGAGCGGGGATGAGGACAGATACACGCGGGAAGACAGAAGCGCGGGGGTACTGGTCGAAACGGCGGATGGTCAGGTGATTGGAGAGAGCGGTCAGCAGTCCCAGGGCGAGGAAGATGACGATGACCTGCGGTTGATGGTCGAGGTATCCGCTCACGCGCTCCTCCTGGCGAAGAAGTGAGTGACCCACTGCCGCCACTGCCAGGGCGCGCCCAAGTCGCGGCGGTGAGTCCAAACGATGATGGCGGTATTGAGCAGGGCAAAGACGCTCAACCAGTCTGCGCCGAAGCGCCAGTAGACGAACAAAGTCAGAGTGAGCATTCCGGCGAGGGAGGCGTAGGCGTGGACGGTTTGCAGGGTAATCACGGTCAGCGCACCCACGGCAAATACAAAGAATGACCAAATTCCCGTCAGCGCCAGCCAGACGCCGCCCGTTGCGCCCAGCGCCTTGCCGCCGCGCCAGCCCAGGAAGGGCTGGGTGGCATGCCCAAGGATGGGAGACAGCCCCACCGGCGCCAGCGACCATTCTGTCAGCCCGGCGCGTTGCGCCAGATAAACCGGCACGAAGCCTTTGAGGATTTCAAGCAGGATGGTGGCAAGCCCAATCTTCCAACCGCCGGCAATCCAGACGTTGGTGCCGCCCGGGTTGCCGTCGCCCACGGTGCGAATGTCGCGCCCGACGATGAATTTTCCGATCAGGTAGGCAAAAGGGATGCTTCCGCAAAGAAAACCAAACAAAACCCAAAGAAGGATGGCGTTCATCTTTTTCTCCTTTCGTATTACAGCGCAAGGTTAGGCGGACGTAAGAGAACGTCCGCCTACGCCGAAGCGTAAGAGACGCTCTCTAGCGTCGGACTTTGCGCTGTAATATTAGGACTTACGCATAATAGACGTTCTCTAACGTCGCTTACGCAACCCGCGCGTTAGAGAACGCGCTCTACGCAAGGTTTTGCGTAAATCCTATTCTTGTTGAAAGTGCGTTTTGTTATATAACCACTTTTTCACCAAATAGAAACGAGCAAAACGGCGCCGGGCGGGTATTAAACGTCCCGAAGGTTCGATTGTGCGCCAAACTTGCTCGCGGCAATGCCTTCGGGACGTTTTTGTAGATGGAAAAGGGCGGGGGTACGGGGGGTTACTTCAGCCTTTCTTCGATGACTTTCGGCAATTTTGCCAGCGCTTCTTTTTCCTGACCTTTGGGCAGGCTGCCCTGCGCCAGATTGGGACGCCCGCCGCCCTTCCCGCCGACGCCGGCGATGAGGTCGCCCGCTTTCAGCCCGCGCCTGACGAGGTCGTCGGTCACTGCCGCAATGACGGTTGACTCTGCGGCAAGCAGAGCCGCGCCGCTTTGGGGATATTTCTCGCGGAACTTGTCGGCGAGCAGGCGCAGGGTGTCGGCGGTTGCGCCGGGGATTTCCACCGCCAGCATGTGGACGTCCTTCACTGTTTGGAGGTTGGAAAGTTGATGGCTGAAGGTGGACAAAGCCTGTTGGGCGCGCAGGCTGGCGAGCTCTTTTTTGAGGTCTGCCACTTCGTTTTGAAGGAGTTCGATTTTGAGGGGCACTTCGTCCACGGAGGTCTTCAGGGCGTTTGCCGCCTGTTTGAGGGTTTTGAAGCGTTTGGCGATCAGGTCGTAGGCGGCGCGCCCGGTCACCGCTTCGATGCGGCGGACGTTTGCCGCGATCGATCCCTCGCTGACGATGAGGAAGACGCCAATGTCGGACGTGCGCTCGAGGTGGGTGCCGCCGCACAATTCATACGAATATTTCTTTCCGGCAGCCGAATTGTCGGGTTCCATGATGGAAATCGTGCGGACGATCTCGCCGTATTTTTCGCCGAAGAGCGCCATCGCGCCTTCTTTTTTGGCTTCTTCCAGCGTTTTGGTCTGTTTGACCACCGGCATATCGGCGGCAATGGCTTCGTTGACCATGCGCTCGATGCGCTCAAGTTGTTCGGCGGTGAGGGCTTCGGGATGGTTGAAGTCGAAGCGCAGGCGGTCTGGCGCGACGAGTGAGCCAGCCTGTTTTGCCTGGTCGCTTAAAACGGCATGGAGCGCCCTGTGCAGCAGGTGGGTGGCGGTGTGGTTGCGCATGATGTCATGCCGGCGGACCATGTCCACTTCGGCGAGGCATTTATCGCCAACTTTGGGCTGCCCAGAGATGACCGTGCCAATATGGACGATGACGCCGGCAGACGGGCGGCGCATGGCGGTCACTTCGATTTGCCAGCCTTGCCCCCCTCCATCTCCCCCCAAATTCTGCGAATTTAGGGGGAGTGACCTAATGTAGCCCGTATCATCCACCTGACCGCCGGCTTCGATGTAAAAGCCGGTTTTAGGCAAGATGACTTCTACCTGGTCGTCGAGCGAGGCAGATTCGACCAGTTGACCGTCTACGACCAGCGCCAATACTTCGCCTTCGACGCGCGGGCTGTTGTAGGGGTCGTATTCTACGCCGTCGGCGCCGAGTTTGCCTTTGGCTTGCAGGTCTTTGAGGATGCGGGCAAAGAATTCAGCATCTTCGCCGCCGAGTTTGCCCATGGCTTTGCCGCCGCCGGAGGCAAGAGCGTGCTCTTCTTTTGCCTGTTGGAATCCTTTTTCGTCCACATCCAGCCCCTGTTCGCGGGCGATGTCGCGGGAGATTTCGAAGGGCAAGCCGTAGGTGGCGTAGAGGTCGAAGGCTTGGCGTCCGTCGAGGACGGTCTGGTTGGAGACGCGGAGGTTCGAGAGTAGATTCTCCAGGTGGGCAGTTCCAGCCTCCACCGTGCGCGCGAAGCGGATTTCTTCACGGGTGAGGTGGTCGAGGATGGCGGGCTGGGCTTTGCGCAGTTCGGGGTAGAAGTCGCCGTATTGTTCAATGACGGCTTGCGCCACTTTTGCAAGGAAGGGTTCGTTCAAGCCGATTTTGGTGCCGAAGCGCGCGGCACGGCGGATGATCATGCGGGTGACGTAGTTGCGCCCGGCGTTGCCGGGGACAACGCCGTCGGCGATGAGGAAGGCGGCGGCGCGGGCGTGGTCGGCGATGACGCGGTAGGGGGTGAAATCGGCGTACATTTGCTCTTCGCTGTGCCCGGTGAGCGAGCGCAAGACAGCCAGTGAGCCGGCAAAGAGGTCGGTTTTGTAGTTGGAATCCACACCCTGCAAAACAGCGACGATGCGCTCGAAGCCCATGCCGGTGTCCACGTGTTTGGCGGGCAGGGGTTCAAGGCGCCCATCTTCGAAGAGGTTGTATTGGATGAAGACGTTGTTCCAGAGTTCGAGGAAACGCGTGCATTCGCCGTTGACGCCGCAGCGGTGAGGTTTGCCGCGCAGGTTGTCGCGCTCCTCGCCCAGGTCAAGGTGAATTTCGGAGCATGGACCGCAGGGACCGGTCTCTGCCATTTGCCAGAAGTTTTCTTTGCGCCCGAAGAACAGGACGTGCGAAGGGTCGAAGCCGGGCTGCGCCCTCCAGACTTCGGCGGCTTCGTCGTCGCGCGGGATGTTGCCTTTGTCGTCTTCGAAGCAGGTGGCGTAGAGTTTATCTTTGGGTAAGCCCCATACTTCGGTGAGCAGTTCCCACGACCAGGCAATGGCTTCTTTTTTGTAGTAGTCGCCAAACGACCAGTTGCCGAGCATCTCGAAGAAGGTGTGGTGTGTATCGTCGCGCCCCACGTCGTCGAGGTCGTTGTGTTTGCCGGCAACGCGCATGCATTTTTGCGAGTCGACGGCGCGGGTGTAGGGCTTTTTGTCGGTGCCGAGGAACACGTCCTTGAATTGGACCATGCCCGAGTTTGTGAAGAGAAGCGTGGAATCTCCGCCGGGGACGAGGGACATGGAGGGGACGGCGGTATGTCCGCGCTCGACGAAGAAGTTGATGAAATCCTGGCGAATCTGGTTGCCTGAAAGTTTTTTGGTCATGCGGTCTCCAAAAGGTTGAGTTGACGGGCGAATTATATCTGAAGTCTAAGAACCTATCCGAAAATTTCCGCAATCCCGGCTCCGCCCGGAGATAAATCTCCGGGCTACCAGTACAAAGTCCGCTTATGAAAATTAACAAATAAGTACCGTAACCGCATAGCGCGGCTTCCAACCGCAACCAAAAAATTCACTGCTCAAGTGCGGAGGCAAAACCAGAAAAAGAGTTATTGCCTGCTCTCACCTTGCGCGCTTCTTCATCCCCATCCCCCCTGCCCCCCTTCCCCGCAGATGAACGTCTC
>Ga0272446_1004287_pt1 | contig 17014 bp, 9 predicted proteins | sample YNPCB0061_FD_194587 | JGI IMG/M metagenome (GOLD analysis project Ga0272446, IMG submission 194587) | Hot spring microbial mat communities from Yellowstone National Park, WY, United States - YNP-CB-006-1 | ecosystem: Environmental > Aquatic > Thermal springs > Hot (42-90C) > Sediment | place... | reverse complement strand
AAACGAACTCTGTGCTAGTCGCGGTATTTCCGAACAGTACCCGCGAGAACTGGAAGTACTTCTTCAGCTACCCAAGGAGTCGATTCCACAACCATTGGTCCACCCGATGGAAGTCGTGTTGCCCGATCATCGGGCTGCCGCTCAATCTAAGGATACATCAGAAGTCAAATCAATTGGCTTGATAGACATACTGAATAGCATCAAACAAATTATTGTAGGGATGGTTGGCATGGTGCGGTGGGGTAAGATTGGAGCAGATAGGGCCCAGCCGTCTTCAGACAAAGATTCGATTGATCGAGTTTTGCAGAAGGTCGAAGCAAGTATCGTGGAGTCGGCTCAAGAAGCGGTAGAGGCGGTCAACCGATTCACCCGTGCAGCATCGACTAACCTCCGGAAATCCATCGAGAATCAGTTCGAGAAAATCGTAGGCATATTTTCCCAAGCATCCGCGAGCAGCGATAAGCAGAATTTTACCCCCACACAGAGTCAGAAGCATGAGATTGCTCGTCTGCGAGGCATGATGATAGCAGGGATGTGAAGATCACGGTCATACGAGTTGAATATTATCGCGTGAGCTGATCGAGCGACTGGGATTGCCCAGAAGAGTTTACCAATCTAAGCTACTCCTGCTTATCTAGCGGTAGTATGTGGGAGAGTTTCAGAATCAAACAAGACTCATAGGTATTGCTAAGTAGGACAGCGAGAGCGATAGTCCGTGGCACTTATCTGTGAACGTGAAGTTGATAGTAGAAAAATCGCTTTCGGAGCTTCACGCCACGCAATGAAGTTAATATCTTGCTAATGATTCAAGGAATATCTATGATAAGCAAAAGATCAGTATAACGACTCGCTCGCAAGCATTACTCTAACCAAGTTAGCCCGTGGTAAGACTGTCTCGATGATGCAACAAACGCAACACTAACCAGACTAAGTTAGGAGCCCATTCATGACTCAGGCAATAGCATTTGAAGACATTACCGACCACTTGCAGCGGTTCAAGACTCAGATCAAAGCTAGTGGCTGCGAAGCTATCGCTGGACTAGAGAAGATTGCCGAAAAATTGAGCATGGACGAGTTGGCCAAGCAACTGAGGGTCGTAAACGATTAGTTTCGTTCTGACACGTTTAAGCTGATCGTGGTCGGTCGCTTCAAAACTGGCAAGTCGAGCCTAATCAACGCAATGCTGGGCAAGCCTGAGACAGAAGTGGCTGAGGTTGACACGCAGATGGGGCCAATGCCAGTAGACGATTTGCCGGCAACTGCAACGCTGACACGCATATCCTATGCTGAAAAACCCTATGTGCGCGTTCGACATAAAGACGGCGATACAAAAGAATGGACACTTGTTCAATACCACCGAGATGCTGTCTTGCGTGGCAGTGAAAAGGAGAACCAGGAATTCTTCGAGCATATCGTGGAGTTCGAGGTCGGCTATCCCGCTCGCTTGTGCAAGTATGCCACTCTTCTCGACTCACCAGGAACTGATGAAGCTCCCCGTCGCACTGCTATTACCACGCAAGCCGTCCGGGAATGCGACGCGGCCATTGTGGTATTTCGGCACGAACCCTTTGCAGGCCAGAAGGAACGTGAATGGGTTGCGGAAAACATTCTCGATAGAGGCGTGCGTGTTTTTACAGTCGTGAACTTGTGGATGAACAACGGCAAGCCGCGGGTCGTTGATGAACGCCTTCGCAGCTTGGTTTGGGACAAACTGGTTCGGGAAATGCTTAACGGCGATGAGTACTGTGGCCAAGACTTCACTTCAAGGGACATCTACTTCGTTTGTGCCAAGCAAGCAGGCGAAGCAAAGTTCAACAACAATCCCCAACTCTACGAAGAATCGGGAATGGCCCTCTTTGAGCAGCGTTTGACCGACTTTCTGCTGAAGGAGCGGGAAGAGACGCATGTGACCCGTTTCGTAAAAGCGACTGAGTTGCATGTTGAGAGGATGATTGAACAGATCGCCCAACGACGTGCGGCTCTCCAGGCCGACTGTCAGAAATTACAGCGAACGACTGAGGTCCTTCAGCCTCGGCTGGAGGAGATCCGTGCTCGCCGCGATAAGCTACCAAAAATTTTGGATCGTTATCGCCGCGAAAGTGAGTCTGCGCTAGCCGATGGTTTCGATCGCATGATTCTCCAGTTGCGTCTAGACTTACCCAGTTTAGTGAAAAATAAACCGTTAAATTCACTCAAAGGCATCGGCAACACTATCAAAGCTCATTTCACCAAGAAGGCGATCGCAGAAGAAGCAGCCGAAATCTGCATGGATACTATCAGGCATCGCATCAACGTGTGGTGCAAAAACCCGCCCGAGAAGGATGGCGCACAACGGATACTTCAGCCGATCGTTCAGCGGATGGTGGATGAAGTTACCGATGAGGTTGTGTCCATCCAGACCAGTTTCCGCGAGCTGCACTTTGACCTGACAGGCTACACTCCTGCTATTAGTAAAGATCCCAAGAACAACATCCTCAGTCGTATTGCTGGCATCGTTGGCGGCATTTTGCTGCAAGATATCGGTTTGATCGCGGGTGGGGCTGGGGGGCTTCGGGGCTTTGCAGGGACACTGGGCGGGTATCTCGTAGGCGGTCTTATGGCAGGACTCATGGGGTTGTCACTGCCCGTAGCATTGCCCGTCATCCTGGTCAGCGGATTGCTCGCAGGAATGGGCGTAAACCGGATGGGACTCGAAGGACGGATCTGGGATCATGCTTGCAAACAGGCCGACGAAGCATTAAGCAAATTGCCAGTTGAAGCCCGCACGGCCATCCAAACGGAAACAGCCAAGACTTTCGCCAAGCTCACCGCAGCGATCATGGCTGATGCAGGTTCGATTATCGAGCAGGAAGAGCAGAACCTCCGCTCGGTGCTAGCTCTCAACCAACAAGATCAGCAAGCCAAAAGCCGTTCACTGCGGGATTTGGACGATGCAGAAGTGCAGATCGGCCAATTCCGCAAGCAACTCAACAACGTGTTGGTCATGGTCAAACAGATTAGCGGCCAGGAACGATCGCAAATGTGATCGAGCCGTCTGGCTATCTGCAAAAGTGACCTAGCGGCCAAATCAGTCCTAAGGCTAGGTAGCTGTATCCTCACCTGCCTAGCCTAGCTCAGAAACACTGACCGTCTATTTCGCAAGAACGATCCACTATCAAAGAAATTCGTGTATCTACAGCTACGAGACGAACCAATATGTCAGCAACCACGCCCATGCCTTCGACTGTTAATCCAGTCCCAGAAGCAGACTATCAGAATTGGCTCATCCGCCTACGCCGACTCCACCAGCAGTTCCCGGATGGGGTTTTAGATGAGATTTGGCAACCGACGCACGAACAGATAGCTGAGCGCGCTAGGGAAATCTCGATCAGAAAAGGTCACTGTCACGATCCCCGAGATCAGGATTGGCGCGAAGCCGAAGCCGAATTGCAACGCGAAGGCGCTGGCATCACCTGGCGACAACACCTTGCCGAAATCGAAACGAGCCTGCATCGGCGGGAAGTGACCGTGGTTTTCGGCGGCAACCAAAAAGCCGGCAAGTCTACTCTCGTCAACGGTGCAATGCGACGCACCATCTTGGCAGTCAACGATCTTCCCGAGACGGGGACGCTCTGTCGTATTTCTGCGGGTGAGAAAGATGAAGCAGTCGTCGTGCGCGATCGGGCGGGAACGAGACGAGAACACATCCCCTGTACCTCGGACGCGCTTCGGGATGTCACTGCTCTCCAGCCAGGCACCGTTCGCAAGCGTGGAGATCAGTTGGCCGAGCGAGTTGAGTTGACTCTGCACGGAGTTTCGATTCCTCCTGGAGTCTACTGGATAGACTCGCCTGGTTTGGACGACACGGAAGACATGACAGCGCGTGCCCGCGAGGCAGCCGACTTGGCGGACGTGTATGTATTCGTCTCGTCATCACGGCAGTTCCTCTCCGACGGCGAGCAGGCTTACCTGACCGCACATATCGCCCATCACGGTCCAGCCTCCGTGGTCTTGGTCATCAATGCCTGGCTTGAGAACCTGACCGCGGAAGCATGGGCTAGGTTCAACAGCCATAACCTACCGCATCATCGGACTCGTCTCATGGAACGCGCAGCCGAAATGGGCTTCACCGATGAGGCACCGTTGGTCGCCTATCCGGTCGCGGGGCGGGCTCTTGTCGAGGGAGATGGCCAGGGCTTTGGCGGCACTGAGTTCATGGATATGCTGCTAGCGATACGCTCGCCTGAGCATCCGCGTATTCGCCGCACACGCCTCTTTCGCGCTGCGGAGCGTCTGCGGCAACTGGCGGATAAGACTCAAGAACGCAAGCAGGTGCTGCAAGAGAAAATCGATCAAGAAGAGCGCGCGATCCAGAATGCTGCCCAGATGGCTGCCCGGCGACGCGAGCGCTTCTGTCGCCAGGCTGAAGATCTAGTGCGGGAAACGGTCGCTAGCGTGGCCCGACAAATCCGCCAGGCTGGCTTGTCGGTTCGGGAATCGGTGACCGATGAGTGGTCCACGCTGACGGAAGGGGCGACTTACCGCTACGGCTACTTTCTCACCGAGAAGGCCAACGCTGCGATCAAGGACGCGATGAATACTTTACTTTGGCGACTCGGTAGCATCGTCTCTGAAAATGAACAAAACTGCTTGTCCGACGAGGCGTGTCAGCAAGTCTGGACCTTGCTGGATTGCCCCCGTTTCCAGGTAACTGGCGGTTCGGACATCTCGCAAGTGGGTGCAGGAGCAGAGCTTGCCGGGGCAGCCGCTGGCGGGGCCGCGACTTGGTGGCTTGGCTTTGCCACTTTCGGGATTGCCACCGCTGTCGCCTCCGGGCTTGGGGCGATGGCTGGGGCAATCAGTCGAGCCAACTTGCAAGCCGAAGCCGCAGCGCAAGCGAAGTATGCCATCCGCTCCAGCATTGATGCGCAGGTAAGCGCGGCGGCTGATCGGATCACCGGGAATGAGGAGGCGATCCTCCGACTGGTACTGCGGCAGTGTCTTCGATCGCCGGTCACGGCCGACCCCGATCCGAAGCCTCGTATCGCTATCCGTCAACTGGACATGCTCGATCACGAGTTGGCCGCGTTGGCTCAGACTGCTTGGCAGCTTGCTGGCGTTCATGAAAATACTTCCGGGGTGGGTTGACCACCTCCCCGTGGACCAATAAGGTATCGCCAGCAGTTCAACCGCGTTTCCTTTCTCGACAACGGAGCGACCAATGAAGCGACGACTGATAGCTCTGGGGGTGGTGGTGACGCTGGCAGTCTGGGCAGTGATCGTCCCGCCCATTCCAGCGGGAGCGGGCAAGACTGAGCCGGGCAAGGCCGATCCGGGCAAGGCCGAGCCGGGCAAGGACGAGAAGCTGAAGGGCTTCCTGCCGATGTACTGGAAGAATCTGGGGCTGACCGAGAGCCAGAAGCAGCAGGTGTATAAGGTGCAGGCCGACTACAAGAAAAAGCTCGAGGCGTTGGAGCAGCAGATTGAGCAACTGAAGGAAGCGCGGCGCAAGGACTTGGAGGCGATCCTAACCGAGCAGCAGAAGGCGGAGTTGCGCAAGATTCTGCAAGGCAAAGCCCCTAGCCCCTGAGCGGGCAGGCTTCCTCAGGGGACTGTCGCTGACCGCCCCCGCGCTTGGCTAGCGGCGGGGCGGCCTGATGGCCGGCGCACAATCTGCGTCGGGCCAGGCCGACCGGGATGATATGGTCGAGTAGGCGAGGCGGTCGCGGTGTGACTCACACCGCGAAGCTCCACACCTAGGCGGTTGTTGATTTCTCCACCCGATGGATTGCTTACTCCACTCGATGGATTGCCTGATCGACCGGTTGACTCATCTTGTCTTGATAGAATGCGATCGCGTGGTTCTTGGTGGTTCGCCTGCGGCTTAAGCCCCTGTCTGGTGGCGACGCCCAGGGCTAGCCCTCGCTTCTACTCGCTTTACCGCCAAGCCTTCCACAGTCGAGCGACCGGAATAACGAGGGGGTCAGCAGAGACTTAGACTTCAGAACCGACTGCGTCGAGTCCCCCCCTTGATCGTTTGGTTGGCCGCAGTTCCCAGTCGATGGGATTAGCTGTAATAAGTCCTCTTGTACGTTCCGCTGCCACCGCATTTCTTGCAAGTCGGGGTGAACAGCCCTGAGCCGGAGCATTTCTTGCAAGTGGCCGAAAAAGTGCCCGTGCCATCGCATCGCTTGCACCGAGCCTGCTTGCCGGAAGCAAACGTGAACAGTCCTGTCCCAGCGCAGGTGCGGCAGGTGCCCATGTATTTACCGGAGCCACTGCACGTTCGACAGTAGAAAGTGAGGGTTCCGCTGCCGTTGCACCGGTTGCAAGTTCCAGACACTTCACGGACATTGACGCCGAATAAGCGGACGCCAACAGTATTGGTTTTGTACTTGTGGCCTCGAGTGTAGTTGAAGTCACGATCCCCGTAGCGAGACTTTCCGTGGCCGAAAGCCTCTTTGATGCAGTATCGAAGGAGTTCTTCAAAGAATCCCATGATGGCCTCCGGGGCTGCTGATGGTGGACACGAATGTTGCGCGCGAGTGATGAACCTGTGGTTCGACTAATCTTGCCTGCCCCGCCCACTGTTGGTCGCGGGCTTGCGGCCGCTCATCCGACAGGGGTTACTTTAATAGCAGTCAATACACAATAACCAGACCTTAGGCATTGATTCCGGGTTCGTCGCAACCTTCGCAGGTTGAGTTCACGTCGCCTTGTGAACGATCCCTCTGCTACTGCACTGCTGCTAGTTCAGTCCATCGGCAGAGTGCCTATCAGCTTGACTACTCGTGCGGGTGCAATCGCCACAGCCGCAACTTGCCATCGCGGCAGGCGGTCGCGGCCAGCTTGCCGTCTGGGCTGACGGCTAGGTCAGTCACCGGTTGCGGGTGTGGATCGCAGATGATCCGCTGGTACTGTGACCTCGGCTCCCACAGATAGATTACGCCTTCACCGCCGTAGCTCAGAGTGCAAGCCGCGTTGGGGAGCAAGGCTGTGCGACGCACGCCGGGCATGATATGTCCGAGTGCTCCAATGTTGATGAAGCTGTTCATATCAGCGGATTTGGCGAAGGCGACTAGCCCACCTTCGAGGGTGGCTACAATCAGCGTGAAATCGGGATTGGACGTGACGTGTTGCAAGCCCGCCATCATGTCGAAGTGCTGCAACTTGGCCCGTGGCGACAGAATAATGCCATCAGCTAGCCGAATTGGCTGCCATAGCTGCAAGTGCCCCTTGCGTTCGGGGCCGGTGTGCCAGCCCACCAGAATCATCTCACCGGGCACGAAAAAGAGCGCCACGGTCGCTGTCTTGGGCTTATGCAAAGGCGTAGCGAGGCGATTGCCAACCGTGTCCCAAACGTAGAGCTTGTTTTGCGTTGTCCATGCCGCCCACTTGCCGTCGGGCGAGCTGGCCACTGCCTGCACGGGTGAGCCATCGCCGCGCCAAGATTGGATCAGGGCTGGCGTGTCGGGCGAAAACGCGAAGGGCAGTTGCGTCAGTCGGCTCCATTCCGGCGACATCGCCCACCATACCCAGGCGGCGGTCTGCTCTTGCGGCGATCTCGCGCCGATCCACCATTGCCGCACCACGCCATCTTCGTGGCCGGTGTACATGGTCCAGCCGTGTGGCCCGAAGACCATCGAGGTTGGCGGCGACGGCAGAGTGAGAGTAACCGCTTCGCCGGTGGGTGGCCACAGGCGTAATGTTTTCTCATCAGCGGACGCCAGCCACTGGCCATTGCCGCGGAACTGCACGAGCCGGATCGGGGCGGTGTGGCCTTCGAGAATGCGCGTGGGCGGTGGTGGTGGCTGCTTACCGGTTGGCTGCGTGCCCTTTTCGTCCTTCGGCTCCGGGACGCTCGCTGCTGGCGAGGTCGGGTTGGGGGCTGGGGGCGTGGGCACTGGTGCGGGCGTAGGCACTGGTGCGGGCGTGGGCACTGGTGGGGGAGTAGAGGTTGGCTCAATACTGGCGGTCGGCTCAATACTGGCGGTTGGCTTTGGTTCGTTGGTACGGTTGGCGTATTCGATCAGCGAGATCAGGCTGAGAAGTGTAAGAACCCCCAGCCCGGCCCACAGGCCAACCCAGCGGATTGACTGCATCGAGCGTTCCAAGGCTTCCGCCACTTCAACGCCGCTAGCGAACCGCCTTTCAGGCTTCTTGGCCAAGCAGCGCCGATATACCGCTGTCAGACGCTCGGGGACGCCGGGGATGATGAGCGGCTCGCTAGTGAAGATCTGCTGCTGGAGGCGGAGCGGGTCATCGTGGTCGAAGGGCCGACGCCCGGACAACATCTCGAAGAGCATCACGCCCAGCGACCACAGGTCGGTGCGGTGATCGACCGGGCCGGTGCCGAGTTGTTCGGGGCTGGCATAGGCGAGCGTAGCCCGGCGATCGAAGTGGTTGACCAGTTCGGCCTGGGTCGCGGCAATGCCGAAGTCACAGACGTGGACCGAGCCGTCTACGCCCAGCAGCACGTTCGACGGCTTGATGTCGCGGTGGATGATACCCTGACTGTGAGCATAGGCGAGAACTCGGGCTACCTGCGCGGCGATACGGATAGCTTCCTTGATAGGTAGTGGTCCGCGTCGCAGCCGTTTGGCCAGGTCTTCGCCGTCGATAAAGTCGCTGACGATGAAGTAGGCTGCCCCCTCTTGCTGCACGTCGTGAACCGCGACGATGCCGGGATGACGCAACGGGGCCACTCGGCGAGCCTCGGTGAGCAAGAGGTCGATCTGCCGCTCGTTGAACCGCCGCGCGGGCTGCGGAACTTTCACTGCCACGGGCCGATGCAGTTGCAAGTCGAACGCCTGCCAGACCTGCCCATAGCCACCTTGGCCGACCAGCCGGTCCAGGCGATACCGCCCGGCCAGCACCCGCGGCAGGTTCACCGCCAGCGGATCGGGCCGCATCCAGTCAGCAGCTTTCAAGGCCGCGATCTTCTCCCGCACATATGTGACCAAGTGCGGGCAGTGACGGCACAATTCCTCGACGGGTAGATCGTGACCAGCGGCGCGGGCATCTTCCCAGCGCTCGAGCAAATCCAGGATGCACTCATCATCAGCCGTCATGGGTGTGGTTCCTGTTCAGCTTGCAGTAACTCACCTAGCCGCAACCTGGCCGCCAGCCATCTGCGTTTGACTGTGCGAAGCGATACACCCAGCACGCCAGCGGCTTCCTCCTGCGTCATCTCGTGGATGAACAACAATTCCACCACTTGTCGCTCATCCTCCGGCAGCGACTCGGTCAACTCGTTGAACCGCTCCCAGCTTGCCGGCATCACCGCCTGTTCCGTGACGATAGAGCCATCGCCATCGGTGTGATGGTTTGCCCCGATGCCTTCGGGACCGAACACGGACTTGGACAGGTCGAGTAACTCGCGGCGAATTTGCAAAGCCGCCAGGCCGAAGAAAGCCGCGACGGTCGGCGGCCTCACCTCGGCCAGGGACTTGTGCAGCCGCAGCATGGCCTGCTGCAACACATCATCCGTATCGGCCCATCGCCGCAGATCGGAAAAGCCGTGTAGCCGCTTGCGGGCCAGTAATCGCAATCGCTCGCAAGCATGCCGTAGAAGCTCATCGTAGACCTGGGGTTTGCCGTTGGACGCATCATCGAGTAGCCGTTGCAGCGAGGTGGTGGACGAATTCATGGGCAAAGTTCCGAGTAGTTGCGGTGATACTCCTTGTCTCAGGCCAATAGTCTAACAAACGCTCTCGCTGCGTGCAAACATCAACTCTCCCATACGAAGCGAAATTGCGGACACGAAACGGGCCAAAAATCTGGTCGCGGGTGTGGCCCGTTCTGGCTCGTCGCTATCGCTCAAGAGGTTGAGGCGGTGAAACTTAATCAACCTGGGAGGCTCTGACGATGGCAGATGAGTGGTTTGTGCAGCGCGATGGGCAGAACTTCGGGCCGTTCAGCTCGGCTCAACTGAAACAAATGACGACGACCGGTCGAGTGCTGCCGGCCGATCTGGTTACCAAGGGGCAAGACGGGCGGTGGGTTCCCGCCTCGCAGATCAAAGGGCTATTCGCTACCTCCCCGGCACCGGCCTCCCAGCTGCCGCCGATGCCGCCCCCGTTACCGGCAGCGGCCTCCCAGTTGCCGCCGATGCCGCCCCCGTTACCGGCAACGGCCCCCTCTTCAAACCCGACTACACACTTGGTAAGCCCGTTTTCCGACCTTGGCTCATCGCCGCGATCGGCTCTGTGGGCGAAGATTCTCGGTGGCGTCGGGTTGGCGGTCGTGTTTATAGGCTTGCTCTGCCCGTGGTACAAAGTATCCAGTCACACAAGCGTCGATACCACTGGGATGAACGTCCCGGGTATGGACTATTCCAGCCGGGGCGGTCGCGGCGGATACGGCATGGGTGGGGCGGCCTTCCCAAATTCCGGGATCAACAACGCAGGCCGTAAGCAACAGAGCAGCACTTCGGAGTCAGCCTCTGGCTTGATGTCTGTGCCCGGCCTATTCGCTCTCCTACTGACTATCGGGATCGGGGCGATGTTCTTCTTGCCGAAACGTCTATTTGTGCTGATCGCCACCGGGTTAGCCTGCCTGCTTCTGCTGACGATTTTAGGAAGTTTCCTTTACGTCCCTTCTGTGGATGGGGCATTTGAATTCGGCGAGACTGGGTTCGGAGCTTCGGGTTCGGTCAAGGCGGGAGCATCTTGGGGACAGTTCGTCAGCCTCATAGGCGACTTGATGCTACTCGTTACGGGCGTGCTGATCCTCCTCCGAGTAGGCTCGACTCACTCGACGGGCGGAAGCGGTAAGATTGCGGGCGAGTTGTCGCCGGCATAACTCGAATGCCGAAAAGAGATGGTGATTACTTGGGGCGGGACAACACCCAGACGCAACGTTCCCGCCATTATTCGCCGCGGGGCAACCATGTCAATCATGACGCAACTATCGCTAATCGCCGCTCGGTACGTCGCTGGGTCGGGCGGCGAACGGGCCGTGGACTTCCTCGTCGAACGGTTCTCCGATCAAAGCCAGCGTTTGCCCAAGGCGATTCACTACGCGACTGAGCGGGCCTGGAAGACGCTGGAACTCGCCCTAGCCGGCGACTCGCTCTGGAGCAAGCTCAGCACGCGGGCCGAAGACCAAGCCCTGGCCCACGAATTGCGGCAAGCCCTGAACGTCGTCCCGGTCAACGGATCAGTCGGCAACCAGAGTGAGTTTTTCCGTGCTGCCCTGAAAGAGATGCGGGCTGTCCGGCGCTCGCCCGCGCCTGTGGACGAACTGCAACGGCACACCCGAGCGCTGGCCAACTACGCCGACCCCGCCGCCCTGGTCGAGGCCGAGTGGCACGCTGCCGCAGCGATGGCCGACGTGTGCGAGCGTTCGGGACACCCCAACCTCGCGGCATTCCTGCGGCTGCGAGCTGGCGAGTTGCCGTTGCTCACCGTGGCCGTGCGCTATTACTTCCGCCGGGCCGTCGAGGAAGACCGCGAACTGTTCCAAGGGCTTTCGTTCGCCAAGCTGGAGGCGGTCAGCACCGCGCAGGATCGGCAGTTCGCCATGCTAGCCGAGACGCTCGACCGCCACGCCGCCCGGCTCGACGGCATGCTCGATGACGTGCTGGAGGATGTCGGCTATATCCGCGAGAACATGGCCTCCAGAGCCGATGTCGCCCGCATCGAAGGGATGCTGCTCCAGATTCTGGCACAGCTAGGCATGGCGAAGGTGCGGGAGATGTCCAGCCGGCATAGCATGTCGATTCGCACCGACAACGACCGCCGAGCCGCCGATGCCGCCATCCGCGACTACCGCGCGTTGCCGGAGGCGGTACGCCGGGCCAACCCGCAGCTAATCGAGAGCGCGGCCAAGGTTCAGTTCGCCCTCGGTGACTTTGGAGAGGCCCAGGCCAGCTTCCTCGAACTGCCCGACCTGCTGGAGGACAACCACGCCAAGGCCCAGGCCCACTACAATGCTTACCGTGCTGCGCTGGAAAGGGCAGGACGCAGCGGCAACGCCGAGGACTGGAGATCCGCCCTCCTGGAACTGGTCGAAGCCGTCAAACTCGACCGCAAGTACATGCCCTTTGACGGCAAGAAGTACGCGCCTAACCGCATCCTCGGTGCTGGTGGTTTCGGGGTAACTTTCCTATGTAAACACCGGGAGCTGGACGATTACGTCGCAGTCAAGGCCTTGCTCGCCGAAGAAATAGAGCAGGACGCGGTCAAAGTGTTCTTGGAGGGGCGGCTGCTGCGGAAGATCGACCACCCAGCGATCATACGCATGCAAGACTGCGGCTTCGCTGATCCTGAGGCTCAACTCCGGCCCTATCTGGTCATGGAATACTTCGAGGGCCAAACGCTCGAAGCCCACGTCGCGGCCAACGGGACGCTATCGCTCGAAGACGGCCTATCGTTAGCGAAACTGCTGGCGGATGGCATGAGAGCCGCACATAGCCAGAATGTGCTGCACCGCGACCTCAAGCCCGCGAACGTGCTAATCCGCAAAGAGCCGGATGGCTGGAGGACGAAGATCATCGACTTCGGCTTGGCACTCAAGCGCGAGACGGTCGAAGCTGTAGCCGGAGTCAGCACGTCGCAGCGTCACAAGTCGCTAGCCAGCAGCAGTATTGCCGGCACGTTGGATTACGCGGCCCCCGAGCAGATGGGCCGACTGCCGGGCGTGCCGATCGGCCCATACTCCGATGTCTACGGCTGGGGCAAGACCCTCTGCTATGCCCTGTTCAAGACGCCGACGCCGATATCACGGCACTTCAAAAACAAGGAGGTACCCGACAAGCTACGGGAACTGCTGGAGGCGTGCATCGACGACGAGCCGCCACACCGGCCCCAAACCTTCGCGGACGTGCTGCAACGATTGGCCGATATCGAGAGTAAAAATAACCCGGCTTTGGCGGAGGCTGCGAGTATACCGCTGGCGCAACCATCGTTTCAGTGGTATTTCATTCAGAAAGGAAAACAGCGTGGGCCGATCGCTGAAAAAGCTCTGAAGGCGATGTTCATGGCAAGGACACTCCGACCGGAGGACCTAGTCTGGCGCGAGGGCCTGCCGGATTGGACGGCGGCCAAGAATGTCGAGGGGCTGGTTCCGAAAGTGAAGGTACGCTTCTTTTGTGAACCCGGTAAGGTGCATACAGAGAAGATCCTTAGCTTAGTTCTATTAGACAATCGAGACGATCTAGCAAAAGATGTGCTGAAGGTATACGTCGATGGCAAGTTTCGTTCGGAGGGTAACCGACTCATCGGGTTCGATGCAAACTTTGAGGTCAATCCTGGCACCCATTTGCTTGAAGTCGCATTGTGGAACGATAATCAGGAGCAAGACCGCCAACAATACCAGATTGTTTTCCCGCGATTGGGCGAGTACGAATTGCGTTTCAATCTCGTTAAAGCTACTGAGTTTCGCGTTTTTTCTGGTGATGTGACACACATCAAAAAAAGTACCATCGAAGTGCTGAGGGAACCGGAGTAACCTTGGTGAGCAAATTCGCCCCCAGAATCACGCAACCTTGCCCGCCATGATGGCTTCCTGCGAAGACCCTCGCCTCGCCTTTAGCCATTATCCACTCTCACCTCTCGCCGTAGACAGAGCGAGGTGGAAGCAGGCCCGGACACCATCCGGTCTGCTTGCCGCCGCTTCGACCCATACGCCACGCTCGTTGTCCACCCATACGCCACGCTCGGCGTCTAGCTCTATGCCATTAAGATAGTTTGCTTGCAAATAGTTGGAGTCGAACGGCTCCGAAGGCTACTAATAACTCTAAAGCTGGTTCGGCGTAGTGTCGCGGCCTGCCTTATGGCCGGGCTGCTGACGGTGCTACCGAGCTTGCTGCTGTGTCGGTCGGTGGTATAACTGCTGTTACGAACTTTCAGCGTAGAACACCTTCAGAGGATTGCCCCGATGTCGCTCGCTCAAGTGTGTCTCAATCTCGTCCGCAAGTATGGTCCAGCAGCCAAGGTAGTCTCCACCAACGTACTGAACGTCGTCGCCCCCGGCAGCGGCTCGCTGATCGAGTTGGCCAGCAAAGCCCTCGACTCAGTCAGCGAGTCAGCCGAGCAGCAAGCGCGGGCAGACTGGGAACGCGACATGCTCGCTCGGCTGGGGCAGAGCGAGGCCGAGCTAGCCCGGCTGGCCCAACTGCTGGAGTGCCTTACCGGCCCGCTGGCGGCTGTCTGCGACCAGGCGGCCGCGTTTGCCGATCAGCCCGCCGACCTGCCCGACATCATCCAGCGGGCCATCGCCGCCGACCCGTCGTTGACCCAAGTCTTGCACCAGATGAACCATCTGAAGGAACAGTTCAGCGTCTTCCAGGCGGACATTCGCCGAGAGGCCGCGGATTCGGCTCCGGTTCAACCAACATCACCGGAGATGACACCGGAGACGGAGCAGCCGCCGGGGCAAGTGGCTGAGTCACCGGAGGCAATGCAGCCGCCGGGCCAAGTACCTGAGTCACAGGGGGCAACGCAGCCGCCCAGCCAGGCCGCGACTGGGGCCAAGGCGAAGCGAGCGTCCAAGCCCTCGGCCCGAGCCATCAAAGAAATCGAGACGGATTTTGAATCGTTCCAGGTCTGGTTGCGTCGTGGGCAGGGGACCAAGGCATGGCTGCAAGAGCGAACCGATCGGCTAGAACGCTGGCGGACGGCGGCTGACTTTCCCCATGCCAAAGCGATGGTCTTGCTGGGTGTCTGTCACCTCCACGGTGTCGGCGTGGAGCAAGACTACACCGAGGCGTTGAAGTGGTTCCGCCGAGCGGCCGAGGCGGGCAATAGCGAAGCGATGACCCATATCGGCGGATTGTACGAAAACGGCGAGGGCGTGGAGCAGGATTATACCGAGGCGCTGAGGTGGTATCGCCAGGCCGCCGAGGCGGGCAATGGCATGGCTATGAATAACCTCGGTGATTTGTACCACTACGGTTGGGGGGTGGACCCCGATAATGCCGAGGCGTTGAAGTGGTATCGCCAAGCCGCCGAGGCGGGCTTTAGCTTGGCGATGAACAATCTCGGTGAGTTGTATTACCACGGCCAGGGTGTGGGGCAGGATTACGCCGAGGCGCTGAAGTGGTATCGCCAAGCGGCTGAAACAGGCTTGAGCAATGCCATGACCCGCATCGGCTGGATGTACCAGAACGGGCAGGGCGTGGGGCAGGACTATGCTGAAGCGATGAAGTGGTATCGCCAGGCAGCTAAAGCGGGCAACAGCGAGGCCCTGTACAACATTGGACTGCTGCATCAGAACGGCTGGGGCGTGCGGCAAGACTATGCGAAGGCAATGAAGAGCTTTCGCGAGGCGGCCGAGGCTGGTCATACTGATGCCATGTACCATGTGGGCGTGTTGTACCAGAACGGGCAGGGCGTGGGGCAGGATTACGCCGAAGCGATGAAGTGGTTTCGTCAAGCCGCTGACGCCGGCCACATCGAGGCCATGAACCACATCGGTAAACTTTACGCGGAGGGCCAGGGCGTGTCGCAGGACTTCGCCGAGGCGCTAAAGTGGTATCGCCTGGCGGCTAAGTCTGGCAGTGTCGTGGCCCTCTTCAACATCGGCTGGATGTACCAGGATGGCCAAGGGGTGGCGGAGGACTACGCGGAAGCGCTGAAGTGGTATCGCAAGGCGGCCGATGCGGGCCACGGCCATGCGATGTTTTGGATCGGTAGGTTTTACCAAAATGGCTGGGGGGTGGAAGCGGATTACGCCGAAGCGCTGAAGTGGTATCAGCAGGCAGCCCAAGCAGGCGATGACAAGGCGATGGCCAGTATCGGCGGGCTGTACTTGGCTGGCATGGGCGTGTCTCAGGACTACGCGGAAGCGCTGAAGTGGTATCAACAGGCGGCTAAGGCAGGCAACACCTTAGCCATGAACAACCTTGGCGGATTCTACAAGAATGGCTGGGGCGTGCCGGTGGATTATGCCGAGGCGCTAAAGTGGTATCGCCAGGCCGCTGATGCGGGCGAGACGGTGGCCATGTGCAACCTCGCCAAAATGCACGAAGCCGGCCAAGGCGTGCGGTCAGACTACGCCAAGGCGCTGAAGTGGTATCGCCAGGCCGCCGAGGCGGGCGATGCCGGGGCCATGTGCAGCCTCGCTCGGTTGTACGAGAAGGGCCAGGGTACGCCCCAGGACTACGCCGAAGCGTTGAAGTGGTATCGCCAGGCGGCTGAAGCGGGCGATGCCGAGGCCATGTGCAACCTCGCTCGGTTGTATGACGAAGGCAAAGGAACAACGCAAAACCTCGATGAAGCACTGAAGTGGTATCAGCAAGCGGCTGAAGCGGGCCATGTGGAGGCAATGTATTGTCTCGGCACAATCTACCACAACAACCGAGTCTATACGGTAGAATACAACCGATCCATGTTCAATCTTTATCAAGAAATAACGTTGGCACAGCTTGGAGGTGATGGAGCGCGCGATCCAAATGAGTTGTATGAAGTTTTCACGCGGATGAAGCAACAGCGTGCAGACAGCAACTACGCTCAGGCGCTGAAGTGGTATCGCCGAGCCGCCAAAGCAGGCCACAGCGAGGCTATGTTTAACATCGGCAAAATGCACGCCGATGGTCAAGGTGTGGATCAGGATTACGCGAAGGCGACGGCGTACTATCGCAAGGCCGCCGAGATGGGTAACAACCGCGCAATGCTCAGCCTTGCTCTGCTGTACCAGAACGGTCAAGGCGTAGAGCGGGATTTCGCAAGGGCCTTGAAGTGGCATCACCGAGCGGCCGAGGCGGGCAATGCCGAGGCCATGTTCTTCATGGGCATCTTTTATCAGAACGGCGTCCATGTACAACAAGACTTCGACAAGGCCATGAAGTGGTATCGCCGAGCTGCCAACGCTGGGAATAGCGGTGCGATGAACAACATCGGTGACTTGTACTATTATGGCCGAGGCGTGCGGCGGAACTACAAGAAGGCCATGAAGCACTATCGTCAGGCGGCTGAGGCTGGCTTTGGCGTCGCCATGAACAACATCGGCTGGCTACACCACCACGGCCACGGGGTGCCGCAAAACTATGAGGAAGCGATAAAGTGGTATCGTCAGGCGGTTGATGCGGGCT
>Ga0272446_1004286_pt1 | contig 17016 bp, 19 predicted proteins | sample YNPCB0061_FD_194587 | JGI IMG/M metagenome (GOLD analysis project Ga0272446, IMG submission 194587) | Hot spring microbial mat communities from Yellowstone National Park, WY, United States - YNP-CB-006-1 | ecosystem: Environmental > Aquatic > Thermal springs > Hot (42-90C) > Sediment | place... | reverse complement strand
ATTCTCTTCCCCGAACGCAGTGGAGGATACGACTACATGAAAATTCTGCTGGGGCAGCTAACCCACGCTTGCACCTGACGCCGCTCCGCCGCGCTTTGCGGCGCAGGTGAAGCGCAAACCGTTAGCCACCACCTTGCAAAGCATAGAGAAAAAATGAGCGAAATCACAGAGTTCTCTGCCGCCGTCGTTGAAAAACTTGGATATTACGTCTATCTTCTAATTGACCCTGAAACGAATAGCGTTTTTTATGTTGGCAAAGGTGCTGGTAATCGAATTTTCGCTCATCTAAATCATGCGCTAACTTCGCCACAAGCAAGTGACAAACTCGATAAGATTCGCCTAATTCAGTCAAAGGGCTTACAAGTCAAGCATGTTATTCTTCGTCACGGATTGAGTGAAAAGGAAGCGTTTGAAGTTGAAGCATCTTTGATAGATTACATTGGAATCGATGATTTAACAAACATTGTTCAAGGTCATCACTCATATAATCGCGGCAAAATGACCATTTTTGAAATTGTCGCGCAGTATGACGCACCTAAAATTGATATTAAAGAGCCTGCTATCATCATTACTGTAAATCAGTTATTTGAGCGTGGTATTAGCGATGAAAAACTTTATGAAATTACACGCGGTAATTGGGTTGTAGGCGAAAGACGTAACCGCGCAAAATACGCTTTTTCTGTCTATAACGGTATTGTTCGCCAAGTCTATGAAATTCAAAGATGGTTTCCAGTAACAGCCAGACGGGACGAGCAAAAAACGCGCGAACGTTGGCGTTTTGATGGGATTGTGGCACAAGATTTACAACATTATGTTGGTGGTAGTGTTGAGAAATACATCACCATTGGCGCACAAAATCCTATAAAATATGTTAACTGCTAAATTGGCAGGTGGCTAACATTGCGTGCAGGCGGACGGGCGGGGGGCGTTGCCCCCGCCCAAAGGGATTCTGCCCCGAAAGCCGGATTCTACCTTTGGCATTTTCCGCCAATTCCCCCGCCCGCCGCTAACGCCTGCCGTTAAGCGGTGGATGACATACTCGGTCACGACCCTGTGATCGTGGTACAATATCCGCATCATACGATGTCATCGGCAGACCACGAGAAGTGCATCAGGTTCCGTAACAGGAGAGGCCATGGAGAAGGCATATCAGACGATCATCACGATCAATCCAAACATACGGAGTGGCAAACCAATCATCCGTGGCCTCCGGTATACGGTCTATGATGTTCTCTCATACTTGGCGGCTGGGATGACGGTGGCGGAGATCCTGGAGGACTTCCCCGATCTGACGGCGGATGATATCCACGCCTGCTTAAGTTTTGCGGCCGAACGGGAACGAACGGTCATGATCGTCCCCGCATGAAACTGCTGTTTGATCACCATCTGTCACGTAAACTGGTGGCGCGGTTAGCAGATCAGTATCCAGCGAGCAGCCATGTCGTGTTTCATGGGCTTGATCACGCTGATGACGTCGACATCTGGACGTTTGCGCGCACCAATGGGTACACGATCGTGACCAAAGATAATGACTTCAATGCCCTGAGCGCGCTCCGCGGTATCCCGCCAAAGATCATCTGGTTGCGAATCGGGAATAGTACCACGGCGCACGTCGAACAGGTGTTGCGGAGACACGCAACACTCATCGCGACATTCATTACTCACCCAACTGATGTCATCCTCGAAATCATCTAGCCGGAGCAAGGCGGGTATCGCATCACACATACGGTCCTCGTTTGGTGGAAGGCCAGGGATTGTGCTGCCGACTAACCGCCGCCCAACATCGCATGCTGAGAAACTCCCCCGCTCTGACGGGTTGAGGGTGATAACACGTCCGTTGATGTGCTTGTCTGGGTTAAGGTAAAGCCGAGCCTGGCAGCGCGGCGCGTGAGTTGGCGGAGCTCGCGTTCCTGACGTTGGTGTTCGTCCTCAGCGGCCGACTGTGCTTCATACGCTTCACCATATTTGAGGAGATGCTAGCCGATCCGGGCAATTTTATGGGCGGTTGCGACCGTGGCTTGCATTGGGCCTGTGCAGGCACGCATGCTGCGGTAGTAGGCGCCAATGGCGCTCGCGGAGCGGGCAAGGGTCTGGGCAGCCTGGCGAAAGGCTTGCGTGGCGCGATTGACAACCTGGCGCACCCGGGAACGTAAGACTTTCCCGCCAGCGATGGCGTTGCGCGGTGCGCGGCCTCACCAGGCGCAAAAGTGTTGGACGGTCGGCCAGCACCTCATATCCGTACCGATTGCGCTGATCCTCGTCTGGACGCTGGAGGCGGCCAGGCCCATCACGGCGACCAGGTCAACGCCCAGGATGCGCGCATACGGAGCGCGGGCATGAAAGGCCGGCACGTTCCTGGAACGGGAACCAGGTTTGGCGCGTGGCACATCTGTATAGGACATGTCGACGTCCGTGCGCGCCTCCAGGGCGGTGAGATACTGTTCCAGGCGCTGATCGCACACGGCAATGTGCGCAGTGGAGGCAGCATAGATGGCGCGCGCCTGACCGAGCATAAAGAGCAACTCCGGCTGCCAGGTGCCGGTCAAGGCTCTGGCGATCGTCTCGGTGCTTGAATGACAGCCGGGATGGCGGTGCTGCGCCAGTACTACCGGGTCGCGCTCGCCGGCGACAATGGCCCGGATGATGGCCTGCCCGGTCACGCCCATGATGTCGGTGAGGAGACGCTCAAGCTGGATATTCATCTGCTATAAGGCCCGTTGCATATGCAGGATATGTGGTGCGCGATGTTGGATAAGCTCGGCGCGATAACGCACCAGGGTGCGCAAGGCGGCAATCTCAGCGTCGGGTCGAAATGAGGACTGGAGCAAGCCAGGGGCATGCAGCTTCTGAAGCCACTGGGCATCATTCCAGTCAGTCTTACGCCCGGGAACCATCTTGACATGCCGGGCATTGACGAGGTAGGGCACGATGCCATGCTGCTCCAGTAGTTCGTAGATTGGCATCCAGTACACCCCAGTCGATTCAAGGGCGACCGTATCAATCCGGCAGGTGACCAACCAGGCGACCAACTCAGCGAGATCCGGCGTAAATGTCCGGTAGACCCGCACCGGGCTGGTGTCGCGATCCAGCGGAACGGCGACGACAATTTCATCGGCGCTGATATCCATGGCGGCAGCATGGGGATGAATGAGCGGCAAACCCTCGATCTGTAGGGTTTGCGGGATGCGGCGAACTGATGCAGACATGACAACCTCACACAAGCACGAGTAATGCAAACGACCAGCTCTCGCATCACGTGTGCGTAGCTTCCTGAGCGGGGTCGGCTATGACAGCGTCGTAGTCGCCACCAGTGATGGAGTCACCGATGCGAGAGAACCAGGATGCAGCCAGGGCTGGACGGCTCCAGTCGATGTTCGGGTCTTGACTACTGGTCGCAGCGCTATCATACTATGCGCGGGGCATGGTGGATGCCGGCGAGTTTCGCTGGTGGGGGAGTCCCGCCACGCGGGATGGTGGGATGCAGCTGACTGGCTTTGATCGGGGCTTTTTTGATAAGCTCTCGCACTCGTTGGCTATCCCGGTCGAGCTTACCAGTACCAGCTATCCGCCAGCAGCTAATGCTCGCCGTTGGGCGCTTTCCCGCTCCTTCGCCCTGATATCTCGCAATCAGCTGCACGGTCAATTGCCCCCAATGCATCCCTGCCCGATATGCTATACTGTATCGCGTCAACGTTGATTGGCCAGAGGAGTCATGCCAACAGCAGTGCGTGTCGGATCGTATCGGTTCTATTTCTACTCCTATGATTGTGGAGAACCGCGCCATATGCATGTGGACCGTGGCGACCTGACCGCGAAACTCTGGTTAGATCCCGATGTGCTGGTCGCCAGCAATCATGGCTATAGCCGGCGTGAATTACGGGAGATCGAACGGATCGCCCGCGAATATTTGGAGCAACTGCGTGATGAGTGGGACAGATTCTGCACCGGTTCTGACGGTAGTGCCTAGAGCCATCCATGTCACTGTAACCGATGATACGTTAAGCGTAGATCTCGATGATGGCCGCACAATCGCCGTGCCGATTGGATGGTTTCCGCGTTTAGCTTATGGAACTGCGGCTGAGCGGGCAAATGTGGAGATTGCGAGCGCCGGATTTGGCTTGCATTGGCCTGATCTAGATGAAGATCTTGGCGTCGAAGGGTTGCTGCTAGGGAAAAGATCTATGGAGAGTCGCGCGTCGTTTGCCCGATGGCTGGAGCGACGGCGCGCACAGCACCAACCTTAACGACGCCAACGCTTGAAAAGTAATACTGTATCCGAACGCCAAATGCGCACGCGACCGCGCCCAACAAGGCATTGCAGCGGACGCCGCTTCGCGTCGATCAAGATCGGGGCGATTTTGAAGGCCAGAGTCGGCTCTATGGCTTCCCCGATCAAGGAGGGCGGTGCCGCTGAACGCCAGGGCGTTGGCGGATAGGCACGCAGGATGCTGGCATCCTGTACGATCGCATGCTACCTGGTATTACTCCTCGCGGATGGACCAGATCGCCCATGCCGATAATCCATAGGCGACCAGCGAGGCCGCCAGCACCGGGACGAATCCATAGGCGACCTGCATCTGCCCACTGACCCACGCCGCAACCGACCAGCCAAGCGACCAGAGAACGGTCAGGAGACTCACTGCTGCGCCACGCTGTTGTGCCGGCGTCAACTTCATCACCAGGGCGTCATTCAATGGAAAACTGGCGGCAATGAATGCGCCACGCAACACATACCCCGCCACAACCACCGGCAGCACGGGGGCAAACATCAGCGCCACTGCCAGGACTGCGCCGAAACGCAGCAGGCTCGCGGCCCGGCGCAACCCCAGCCACGCCGCTGCGGGGGCGCCCAGCAACGCGCCCAGGCCCATGCCCAGCGCGCCAATCGCCAGCGTTGCGCCAACCGCCGCATCGCTCAGGTTGAAGACACTCCGGAAGAACAGGTTCTGAAACGGCAAAAACACCCCCCCCCCAATGCCCAGCAGCAGCGATGGCAACGCAAAGCGCACCAGGGCTCGCGCTGGCAACCGGCGCCGTGGTTCGGTCGTGCATGTTACCGCTACCTCAGCATACGGTGACGCGCGGAACCCCAGCAATACTGGCAGCGCCGAGGCAATGCCAAGCGCCACAACAACCGACAGCGCCAGCCGGTAGGCCGCCGTATCCTGCGCCCCCACCCCAAGGATCGCAGCCGCCAGCCCTGGCAGCAACCCGCCGACACTGCTACCCACGAGGCCGATGATCAATGCTGCCGATGCATTCATCCCAAAGACCGCAGCGCGCTCCTCGCCACTGGTAATACCGGTCAGCAGCGGCACAACCGCTGTCAGCGCAAGCACATTCGCCACGCCGGCCAGAAACACGATCAGCGCCAGGGTCCAGAGCTGGCTCACCACCACCAGCAGCGCGAAAGCGACCCCGAACCCGATCGCCCCTACCACCAGCAACATCCGCGGACCAAAACGATCGATCAGCAACCCGATCGGCAGTCCGAGCAACGCGCCCGCACCACGATAGATGGTCGCCATCAGGCCGGCGGTATCATTGCCATACCCCAGGCTCACCAGGTAAAAATTAAAGAGCAGGTCGGCAACGCTACCGGCCAGCCCGAAGAGCAGGCTATGCGACAGCACACGCCATACCTGCGGCGATACCTGCATGACCGCAGTGCGGATGCGGGCGGCAATGGAAGGCACAACAACTCCTTTCAATCCAGCAAGACGCGCAGCGTTTCTTCGGCGCAACGATCCCAGGTAAAGTGCGCCACTCGCTGGCAGCCCCGTATTCGTAACGATTCACGTAATGCCGCATCATTCGCCAGCCGCGCCAGCCCCGACGCGATCGCTCGCGTATCACGCGGGTCGACCAGAAGCGCAGCATCACCCGCCACCTCGGGCAATGAAGACGTGGTTGACGCCAGCACCGGCACGCCGCAGGCCATCGCTTCGAGCACCGGCATACCGAACCCTTCATAGAGGGATGGAAAGACGAACGCCAGCGCGCCCCGGTAGAGCACGGGCAGATCCTCATCGGCAACGTACCCGACAAAATGTACGCGATCCGCAATACCGAGTTCGGCGGCGCGCCGTGCGATGCCATCACTGAGCCAGCCACGTTTGCCCGCGATCACCAGTGATGGCGCCGGGTGCAATCCCTCGGCGACAAACTGGGCAAACGCCTCGATCAGGCGTGCCAGGTTCTTACGCGGCTGTATCGTGCCCACATACAGGAAATACGGTCGATTCTCGCCAACAATCGCTTGAACACGCGCCGGATCGGCCGTGGAACAGTGGAAGCGTTCTGCCAGCCCGTGATGCACAACCGCAACTTTCGCCGGCGGCACCCGCGCAAGGCGCACCAGGTCATCGCGTGTTGCGCGCGACACAGCGATCAGGCGGCTTGCTGCCCTGGCGCTCCACACCGTTGACAGGCGCAGGTAGACCCGGTGGGCCATGGTATGCGCTTCAGGGTAGTACAGGTAGCCCAGATCATGAATTGTGACAACCGTGCGCATCCCGCGAACGAATGGCGCACCCAGCGGCAACACGTGAGCAGGGATAAAGAGTACATCGGGCGGATGGCGCAGCACCTCAACCGACAGGCGCGTGTGGGTCCAGAGTCGCGGCAGCGGGATGCGGCGAAGCGTGACATTCGCGCCAGATGGCGGTAGATCAACTGGCGGGCGATTACAGTACAGGGTATAAGCGGTCACGTGATCCAGGCGCGCAATCGCCGCCAGCAGTTCATACGTGTAGTGCTCGGTGCCGGTGCGCGTCGCCACGGCGATCCGGCTGATATCAATTCCTACGCGCGTCATAGACATTGTTGAAGCATGTAGGCGACCTGCGGACCCTATGCTATAATACCAATCGCCGTCCGGCCGTGTAAACGCTGCCCTGAAACCGGAACTGCGCATGCGTCGCATGCTGCCACGCTGGCTGCGTTCGAGCAGCGAGCCGCCTGCGTTCTTCGCGCACGATTCGCGCCACAGTATCGCTTCGCGCCTTCGCTGGTCCTATCTGATCTCATCAACGCTCCCGCTGCTGCTGGTGGGTGGGTTGCTGCTGTTCATCAGTCTGAGCGCCCAGCAGCGCACCGTCTTTAACGAACAGCAGAACGGCGCAGCGCGTGTCGCGCGAGATATCATACGCTATATTTCAGGTATCGAGCGCCAGATCGAGACGTTCGGTCTGCTGGTTCGCCCTGGCGCATCACCGCCCGATCTTGTGCTTGCGGCACAACGCCTGCAAGAACGCATCTTTCCATATCTGATCGACCTGGCGGTGATCGGCGAAGATGGGCGTGAGCAGTTCCGCGTGTACAGCCTGCAACCGATCTCCCGCAGCGACCTGCGTGATCTGAGTGGCGATTCCGGGGTCCTGCGCGCCTTGCGCCAGAATGTAACCAGTTTTACTCCAATCGCTCCCAATCGTGACAACCGGTTGACATTCGTGATGACCATGCCGCTGCGGAACGATGCTGGCACCGTCATTGGCGCACTGCGCGCCGAAATCAGTGCCGACCCGATTATCGCCGACCTTCGCGCTGCCACGAGTTCGGCCACCAGCTATGCCTACCTGGTGCGCGCCGGTGATGGTATCGTCATGATTGATGATGGACAACCTGGCTTTGTCCAGCCGCGTGGTATTGTTCACCTGCTTGCATCGGCCGATGGTGTGGCGGAGTATGTTGGAGCGCGTGGCATCAGCGTTGTCGGCGCTGCGGCACCGATCACCAGCAGCGCGCCAACTGGCTGGATTGTTGTTGTGGAACAACCTTTTACGATCGCATTTGCCAGCATTGGCCGCAGTGCGCTTCTTCTGACAACGCTGGTTGCTCTTGTTGGCACGGTGGCGCTGATCTGGGCCTTTCGCGCAGCGCGCCAGCTCACGCAACCGCTCGACGCGCTGCGTACCGGCGCCATGGCGATCGGCGCGGGGCACCTCGATTATCGTATCCATGCCTCCGGTGAAGATGAGCTTGCCGAAGTTGCGCGTACGTTCGATCAGATGGCCGATCATTTGCAGCGTTCGCTGGAAGCGATTGAGCGCCAGAACGCCTCGCTCCGCAAGGACCTGGCGCTGGCACGCGATATCCAGCTTGGCCTGCTCCCGGACCGGCCGCCATGGAACGGCGATACCATGGAGGTCTATGCTCGTTCAATTCCCGCCTATGACGTGGGTGGCGATTTTTACACCTTCTTGAACCTCTCGGAGGGGCGGATCGCCATCGCCATCGGTGATATTTCGGGGAAGGGCGTGGCTGCCGCGCTTCTTATGGCGCTCACGTCGAGCGCGGTCGAGTCGCAGGGGCGCCAGTTCGAGCATCCCGCGCGCGTGCTGACTGCGTTGAACCAGTTGCTGGCGCCGCGCCTGAAGGCGAATCACATGAATGCCGCGCTGCTGTACGCGGTGTTCGATCCTGGTAGCCATACTCTGCGCGTTGCCAACGCCGGCATGATCGCGCCGATGCTGGTATCGCCGGGCAGCTGCCGGATGATCGACATCGGCGGCCTGCCAATCGGCGCCTTCGCCGGTGCAATCTACCAGGAAGAGACGCTGACGGTCGCGCCAGGCGATGCGCTTGTGCTGGTCAGCGACGGCGTGGTGGAGGCCCACGACCCACACGGCCGGCTGTTCGGCTTCGATACCTTTGAACAAACGTGCGGTACTCTGAACACCACCATTGATGTGCGTTTGCTGGCCGAATTGATTATCAATCGCGTTCACGAACATATGGCGGGCGCAGAGCAGCACGACGATATTACGGTCGTCGTGCTCCGGCCATCAATGACTACCGTTGATCCTGTCTCGCATCAGGAGGACACAGCCGACTATGTTGTTATTTGACACCCTGCGTGGCCAGAAGGCGGAGCTTGAGATTCCGCAGAATCGCCCGCTGACACTGTATGTGTGCGGCGTTACCCCATACGATACGACCCATGTCGGGCATGCGCATACCTTTTTGATTTTCGACCTGCTCATTCGCTACATCCGGCATTGTGGCGGTACGGTACGGTATTGTCAAAACACCACCGATGTCGATGATCCATTGTTCGAGCGTGCGGCGCGCGATGGCGTGGCCTGGGATGCACTGGCGCGCCGCGAAACCGAGCAGTTCGTTGCCGACTGTCGCGCGCTCAATCTGATCCCGCCCGATTTCTTCCCGAAAGCTTCGGAGGAAATCGCCGGCATGATCCCCATCATCGAGCGGCTCATTGAACTTGGCCAGGCCTATGCGCGCAATGGTTATGTCTATTTTGATGTTTCGACGGAACCAACATATGGGGCGATGGCGCGCCTTGGCGGGTACGCTGAATTGCTGGCGCAAGCCAACGAACGGGGGAATAACCCGGATGACCCGAACAAAGATGACCCGCTTGACTTCGTGCTCTGGCAGCGTAGCCGGCCCGGCGAACCCACCTGGCCCAGCCCGTGGGGCGAAGGTCGCCCGGGATGGCACATCGAATGCACGACGATGGCAACCCGTTACCTGGGGCCGCAACTCGACATCCATGGCGGCGGTCGTGATCTGGTGTTCCCTCATCATCCATCGGAAATCGTCCAGACCGAGCCATACACGGGCGTCCGTCCGTTCGTGCGCTTCTGGGTGCATGGCGGCCTCGCCTGGCTTGACGGCCAGAAGATGAGCAAATCGCTCGGCAACCTGGTGTTCATCAAGGACGCTCTCCAGCAACACAGCGCCGATGCTCTCCGCTGGTACTTACTCTCTTTCCCATACCGTGACGATTTCAACTATGTTCGCAGCGATGTGTCGCTGGTGGAGCAGAAAATCGAACGGCTCAAGGCCTCCCTTGCGGTGGATGGCGGCACAGGCGAAGCGCTTGACGCAACGCCGTTTCATGCCGCATATTTCGCCGCGCTCGATGACGACCTTGACACGCCCAGGGCGCTGGCGCAGATTGAGGCGCTCAGCTCGGCGATCCTCGCCGGAGCGTCTGCTGGCCGCGACGTCACAGCCGCGCGGGCGGCGCTACGCGAAATGACGAGCGTCTTCGGCTTCTGGGCGGCATCACAGTGAGGAATTGCTCATGCCCGACACACCCGGCCACACACTCGCCGAGATCCTTGGCCAGCCGCAGGCGTGGGCCGATGCGCTCGACCTGGTCGAGACGCATGCCGGGGCGATCCGTGCGCTCCTGGGGTCGCACCGCGCCAGCCCGTCAGTGATCACTGCCTGCGGTTCACCCTACTATCTTGCGCTGAGTGTCGCGCCCTTGCTGCGCCATGCCACCAGCCACCCATGGCTGGCGGTCCCGGCGTCCGAACTGGTCCTCCACCCGGATCTCCACCTCCCGCCAAATGGTGCACCGCTCCTGCTCGCCTTCTCACGCTCCGGCGAAACCAGTGAGACGATTGCCGCCGCACGCGCGGTGCGGCGCCGCGGCGGCGCGATCCTCGCCGTCGGATGCGATGCCGCCAGCACGCTGTTGCGCGAAGCCGACGCCGCGATTGCCATCGCGGCAGGGCGCGAACAAAGCGTCGTGCAGACGCGTTCATTCTCCGCGATGCTGGTTGCTGCCCAGGCAATTGCTGCGCTGGCCAGCGGTTCGATTGCCGCCGGCATGGGCCTCGACCGTCTTCCCGCTGTCGGGGCGACGCTTATCGGTCGCGCACAGCGCGCGATCGCACCAGAGACGCCGCTTGGCAATCTGGCGCGCGATCCGGCAATCGAGCGCGTGTTTGTCCTCGGTTCCGGGACGCGCTACGGCCTGGCATGTGAGGTCGCGTTGAAGTTCAAAGAAATGGCGCTCACAACTGCTGAGGCATTCCATACGCTCGAGTTTCGCCATGGCCCGATGGCGCTGGCCGATCAGCATGCGCTGGTGCTTGGCCTGCTTGCTGAAACTGGTGGCGATGCCGAGCTCGCGGTGCTGCGGCACGTTCGCAATCTTGGCGCGCGCGTGGCAGCGGTTGGCGAGCAGGTGCCCGACGACGAACTGGATGCCGGGTTCAGTTTTGGCTCCGGCATGCCGGAAGCGGCGCGAGATGCGCTGTATCTTCCACCAATGCAGCTCATGGTCCACGAACGGGCGGTGGCCCGCGGCCTGAATGTTGATGCGCCGCGCAATCTGTCGGCATTTGTCATGCTCGACGGCCTAACGTAACATAATGAACGGATGGTCTGGATGGCATTGCGAGCGAAGCGAAGCCATCGACTGGCGCGAGAGGAGAGTGCTGGATAGCATGGCTTCCTGGAAGTCTGTACGCTGGCTCCCCGTCCGCAGGCGACCCGGCATGCGGGTGAGCTACCCGCGCGATCACAGGCAATGGGAGCAGTTGCTGGAACCATGCGAAAAGCGAGAGGGCCTGCAGCAAGCTGAAGTTGCTGCGGCCCTCCTGGTTATGTCGTGCGCACGCACAGACTCGATACACTCTGTGCTGACCGCCACATCGTGCGGTTCAACAGCCGGCGGCTCAGCTGGCCGGCCCGGTGCTCCAGTTTGCGGCCGCAGCGGTATTGGGGCCAGACATACTGCCGATCAAGGCAAGGCCAAGGGCAAGAGCGACGATCCATCTTCTGAGACGACGGTACAATGCGGTTCGTGGCATCATGTTGTCCTCCTGAACGTTGAACTGGTACGATGGGACCATGCCCGGTACATCATACAGGAGAATCATTACCATTGCAACACAAATGGGCCTACGAACCTACGGCCGCAGCGAAACGTCGCATTCCCTCACGAATCTGATCCAGGCTCGTGGCGTATGACAACCGCAGAAAGCCGGGCATGCCAAAGGCGGATCCCGGCACAACGCCAATATGCGCCGCATCAAGCAAAAAGGCCGCCAGGTCGTCATCGGTGGCACAAACCGTCCCTGACGTGCCCAGCGGCCTGCCGAGCAGGCCCCTCACCTTCGGGAAGACATAGAACGCCCCGTCAGGAACCTGCACCTCGACCCCGGGGACCTCACGGAGAAGTTCGACAATGACATCGCGCCGTTCACGGAACGCCGCAACCATCATCGCCACTTCGCCCGACAGATCAGCGCTACCATCATACGCCGGCAAGACGGCAGCCTGAGTGATCGAGGCTGTGTGAGTTGTCGAGTGGCTCTGGATGGCTTTGATGGCTTCGATGACCGGAAGCGGCCCGGCAACATACCCCATGCGCCAGCCGGTCATCGCATATGCCTTGGATGCCCCATTCACCACCAGCGTCCGCCCGGCGAACTCTGGTGCCACGCGTAACCAGCGCGCATACTCACCATACACAATCGCATCATAGATCTCGTCAGTGACGATCAGCGCCGCCGAGTCGTGCAGCACGTCCGCAAGTGCGCGCCATTCAGCCGCAGAATACACGGCCCCGGTTGGATTGGAGGGCGAATTGAGCACCACGGCGCGGGTACGCGGGCTAAGGGCGTCGGCAAGCCGGGCTGCAGTGACTTTGAATCCCACCTCTGGCCCGGCCGTCACGATCACTGGCGTTGCACCAGCCATTCGCACCTGGTCAACGTAGCTTACCCAGTATGGCGCCGGAATAATAACCTCATCGCCATCGTCACAGGTCGCCATGAATGCCAGAAAAAGCGCCTCCTTGGCGCCGGTTGTGACCGAGATCTGCGCCGCGCCATACTCCACTCCTGTCGCAGCGCTGACCTGCCGCGCAATCGCGGCGCGCAGATCGGCCGGCCCACCGACCGGCGTGTACTTTGTTAGATTCTTCTCGATTGCTGCAATACCGGCCGCCTTCAACACCGCCGGTGTCGCAAAGTCGGGTTCACCCTGCCCGAACGAAATCACATCAACGCCCCGGGCGCGCAACGCGGCAATCTTGCCTCCCAGCCCGACGGTCGCTGATGGACTGAGTTGCGCCAGGCGCCGGCTGATCTGCAGCGCTGACGCGTGTATGTCAGACATCAGGTTATCCTCTTCCCGCAAGGTGATCTGGAGGGCCGCAGCCCTCCAGACGCCCGGCGAGTCGTCTGTACCTCGTTTCGGCAGCAGAACGCCGCTCGTAGAGCGCGAATGCAGCCTGTGCCATCGAGTGCAGCGGCATCTCACCCGGGACGTCTCTCCGGGAGGCTCCGCATGGACCACCCTGCAACTCGTGGTCATGACGCGCATCTACGCCTGACGGAGACTACTTGACCTCAACCGAGGCGCCCGCCTCGACCAGTTTAGCCTTTGCCGCCTCGGCCTCTTCTTTGCTAACGCCTTCCTTCACCGGCTTCGGCGCTCCCTCAACCAGATCCTTCGCCTCTTTCAGACCCAGGCTGGTAAGCTCACGCACTGCCTTGATCACCTGGATCTTGTTGGCACCGGCCGCCGTCAGGATGACATCAAACTCGGTCTGCTCCTCAACCGGCGCCGCCGCCGCGCCCGCGCCATCACCGGCCGCTGCCGGCGCTGCGCCGGCCGCCGCCATCATCATGCCACCCATCGGCATCACCGGCGCAGCAGCAGTCACGCCCCAGCGCGACTCAAGTTCCTTCTTCAGCTCAACCAGTTCGAGCACATTCAGCGCTTCAATGCCCGAAATGACTGCTTCAACCTTCTCACTTGCCATGATTGCATGTCTCCTTATGTTGATGATTGCCTCGTTTGACAGGATGACCGTGTCACTCCTGTTATTTAACAGGAGTTACGCGGTCACGTGCGCATTCGGCCAACTGGGCGAATGCCAATTCCCATCCGCCGGCGGGACGGCGTTTTTTTCGCGTTGCGAGCACCTTCCCGCCGCCGGATAATGGACTCTGGAGGGCGTGCCGCCCTCCAGACCACCCTGCTGGTACGCCACCGCGTACGTCGTGTTATTTAGCCTATATCATAAGCTATTCGAACAGCGCGGGGGCGATTCGCAAGCCACACCTATGCCGCCGGCTCTCCCTGCAACTGATCGACGCGGGCCTGCAACGCATAGAGAATACTCTTCGACGTCGCATCGATCACATTCACAATGTCATTGATCGGCGCCGCGATCAGGCCCACCAGACCATTGACGGGCGCAACGAGGCCGCCAAGCACCTCGGCCCGCACCTGTTCCTTCGTCGGCAGGCTGGCAACTGTCTCAAGCACATTCTCCCTGAGCAGCGTCGCGCCGACGACACCGCCGCGTACCGTAATCTTCTTCGGGCCACGGTTAAACTCATTGATCGCCCTGACGAACTTCGGTACGTCATCATAGGCAAACGCGAGCGCAGTCGGGCCGGTAAGCAGCGGCTCTATCGCCGCGTGCCCCGTCTCGCGGGCCGCGATCAAAGTGAGCGTATTCTTTGCGACAACCAGTTCTGCGCCGCTTTCACGAAGCTTCTTACGCAGTTCCGAGATATCAGCGACCGACAGGCCCCGATAGTCGGCCACAACGGTCACCTGCATTCGCTCAAGTTTGTTCGTAAGCTCAGCAACGGTATTGATTTTCCGCTGGGTCGGCATCCTGAATCTTCACCCCCTTCCAGACGGCAAAAAAAGCCGCGAACCACTGCGCAGAGGCGCAGCAGCCCGCGGACGCATACTCGCGTTGGGACGGGGAGCTGCCTCGGCGGGCGGCGTCTGGCCATTAAGCACATGCACCCGCTGTCTCTGGCGCTACTGGTTCTCGATTGTCACGCTGCTATGCAGCGTCATCTCGTACGATTGCGGCTCCTTGCCGGTAGTCGTCTCGGTATGGCACAACGACGGTTCAGGCCGACGGCTTCATGCTTTGCGCAGCCGACGGATCAACCCGGATGCCCGGGCTCATTGTGCTCGTAAAGGTCACACTCTTGATATACGCGCCTTTTGCAGCAGCCGGCCTGGCTGCTTTGACCGCTTCCATCAGCGCAGCAATATTGTCGAAGATCTGCTGCTCGGTGAAGCTCAACTTACCGACCGCGACGTGCAACAGGCCCGTCTTGTCGTTGCGAAACTCGACGCGACCACCACGCACTTCGCGGATCGTGCGCGGCAGATCATCGGGTTGCACGATCGTCCCGCTCTTCGGATTCGGCATCAGGCCACGCGGGCCAAGCTTGCGGCCAACGCGCCCGACTTTACCCATCATATCGGGCGTTGCAATCGCGATATCGAAATCGAAGAAATTCTCCTTGTCGATCCGCGCAATCAGATCGTCGGCCCCCACAAAGTCAGCACCGGCATCGCGTGCGGCCTGCGCCGCTTCACCCTGAGCGAAGACCAGAACGCGCACCAACTTACCGGTGCCATGCGGCAACGCAACGGTCGTACGGATCGTCTGGTCAGCGTGGCGTGGATCGATGCCAAGCCGCAGATGCACTTCCACCGTCGGATCGAACCTGGTGAACGAGATCTCTTTCAGCAGTTTGACGGCCTCTTCAGGCGAGTACAGGTGCCTGCGATCGACCTTCTGCAGCGCCGCTATATACTGTTTGCCATGTCGTCTGGTCATATTTTATGCGCCCTCCGTGGTTCAGACGGGCCAGAGCCCTCCCACATACCCGTATACGCATCACTCCGTGATCCTGATCCCCATGCTCCGCGCCGTGCCGGCGATAATCTTCTCGGCCGCTTCAATACTGTTGGCGTTCAGATCCGCCATCTTCTGCTCAGCGACCTGGCGCAACTGCTTTGCCGTAATCGTGCCGACGATCGTCCGGTTTGGCACGCCGGAACCCTTTGGAACACCGGCAATCTTGCGCAGCAGATCGGCTGCCGGCGGCGTCTTCAGTACAATCGTGAACGAACGATCCGAGTACACAGTTATCTCGACCGGTATGATGCTACCGGCCTGCGACGCTGTTTTCTCGTTATACTCCTTGACAAACGCCATGATATTGATGCCGTAACCGCCCAGCGCCGGCCCAACCGGCGGGGCCGGCGTCGCCTTCCCCGCGGGCAACTGCAACTTTACGACACCGGTAACCTTCTTGGCCACGAATCGCTCCTTACCGCAACTAATCGACCAGGCGCGTCACCTGCAAGAAGTCAAGTTCCACCGGCGCCTCGCGACCAAAGAACGAGACCAGCACCCGCACACGGCCACGCTCATGGTCAATCGCGTCAACGACGCCTTCGAAATCAGTGAACGGACCATCAGTGATCTTGACTGCCTGGCCAACCTGATAACTGACCTTCACCTTGGGCGCTTCCTGCTCCATTTGCTTGAGAATCGCCTTGACTTCGCTCTCCTCAAGCGGCGTCGGGCGGTTGCCGTGACCGACGAAACTTGTCACGCCCGGCGTATTCCGAACGACATACCACGAGTTGTCGTTCATCTTCATCTGCACCAGCACATATCCGGGAAAGACCTTCTTATGCACCGTGCGCCGCTGACCATTCTTAATCTCGATTTCTTCCTCAGTCGGCACGATCACATTGAAGATCTGATCCCGCATCTCCATCGTCTCAATCCGATGGATCAGGTTCTGCCTGACCTTGTTTTCGTAGCCGGAGTACGTATGGATGACATACCAGCGTCGATCATCATCCTGCAACTCCGACCCGACCTGAATATCATTCGGTTCAGACACTACGTTCCTCATTTGCTCAGGTGCTAACGCAGCGCAACTGCGTTCTGAAGTAACAGGAGCAACCACGAAAAGAAGGCGTCGGACGCAAACAGAATGGCGCTCATAACGGCAGACAATAAAATCACAACCACAGTCAGACGAACAACCTCATCGCGCGTTGGCCAGACGACCTTTCGCATCTCTGCACGCGAGTCGCGCAATGGGCGCACAATCGCCCCTTGAAACGCACGCACCAGTGCATTCTGCGATTCCTTATCTTTATCTTTTGCTACCGTCATGACGGCACTTTCTGCCACACTGCACTCAATAACCCGTGTGAATCAGGCGCCTACCTGGCCCGAAGCAGCGTCATGGGCCACAGCAGACGCCTGACTCGCCGAACCATGCGATCACTTCGCGGACAATCCGCCCCTGCCTGCCAATTAATCAACAATCGAGGAGACGACCCCCGCGCCGACGGTGCGCCCGCCCTCGCGGATGGCGAAGCGCAACCCCGCCTCGATCGCCACCGGCACAATCAACTCCACCGCCATCTCGATATTGTCCCCCGGCATCACCATCTCCA
>Ga0272446_1004285_pt1 | contig 17018 bp, 17 predicted proteins | sample YNPCB0061_FD_194587 | JGI IMG/M metagenome (GOLD analysis project Ga0272446, IMG submission 194587) | Hot spring microbial mat communities from Yellowstone National Park, WY, United States - YNP-CB-006-1 | ecosystem: Environmental > Aquatic > Thermal springs > Hot (42-90C) > Sediment | place... | reverse complement strand
CCTCCGCAAACTCGGCGCAGTGCTCCTCCCGGAAGTGGTACGGCTCATCCGGCAGCAGCACCAGGTCCGGCCTGAGCGCCCGCACCTCCTCCAGCGTCACCTCCGGGTAGCGCTCCCGCTCCCGCAGCACGTTCACCGCCCCGCATGCTTCCAGCAGCGAACTGCCGTACGTCCCCCCGCCGAGCCCCAGCAGCGGCCGCCGCCAGATCGGCACGAACACCCGCGGCCCTTCGCCGGGCGCGGCGTCCGCCAGCGCAGCTTCGACTTCCGCCGCGAGCGCGTCCGCCCTGCCCGGGTTGCCCACCTCCGCGCCGATCGCCCGGATCGCCGCCAGCGCCTCCTCGACCGAATCGATGACCGTCACCAGCACCCGCAGCCCGGCGGCCTCCAGCGCCGCCACGTCCTCCCGCCGGTTCTCCTCCCGGTTCGCAATCACGAGGTCCGGCCGCAGCGCGGCAATCGCCGCCACGTCCGGGTCCTTCGTTCCTCCGAAGGCGGGAACCGCCGCCGCCATCTCCGGCGGCTCCGTGCAGAACTTCGTCCGCCCCGCCAGCGTTTCCGGCGCCAGCTCCCAGGTCAGCTCCGTCAGGCTCGGCACCAGGCTCACGACCCGCATGGCCCCATTATCGCCGCTCCGCCCGCGCGCGAAGAGGGGCCGGCTCACCGCCGGCCCCCCTGGGCTCCGCCCCGTTCGCCGGTCAGTTCGACGGTGGCGAGCCGAGCGTCACCTCCGCGCTCTGCCGCTTCCCGTTGCGGTAAAACTCCACCTTCACCTTCTGGCCGGCCTGGTACTTGATGAGCGCCACCGCCAGGTCCGCCTCGTTGTCAATCTCCACGTCGCCGATCTTCACGATGACGTCCTTTGCCTGGAGCCCGGCCTGCGCCACCGGCCCGCCAGCCAGGACCGTCTGGATGACCACTCCGCCCTCCCTCTCCGGAATCCCCAGCTGCCGCGCGACCGCCGGCCGCAGCGCTTCGAACCCCTGGATGCCGAGGAAGCCGCGGTTCACCCGGCCCTGCGCCTTCAGCTGCTCAATGATCGCCTTCACGATGTCCGAGCCGACCGCAAAGCCGATGCCCGGCGCCGCCTCGCCCGTCGTCGGGTCCGGTGCCAGCGCAGTGTTCACGCCCACCACCTTCCCCGTCAGGTCGAGCAAAGGTCCGCCGCTGTTCCCGTGGTTGATCGCCGCGTCTGTCTGCACCGAACCGAAGATCGCCGCGTTCGACCCCTCGTTGATGACCCTGTTCTTCTGGCTGATGATCCCCTTCGTCACGCTGAATGCGCCGCCCTCGCCGCCCTGCAGGTCGAGCGCGTACCCCATCGCCACCACATCCTGCCCCACCGCCACGTCCTTCAGGCTGGCGAACTCCAGCGCCTTCAGCCCCGTCGCCTCAATCTTCAGCAGCGCGATGTCCGCCCGCGGGTCCACGCCCACCACCCGCGCCTGGTACTGCGAACCATCGCTCAAAGTCACCGTAATCGCGCTCGCTACCCGCCCCGTCGTCCCGGTCACCACGTGCGCATTCGTCACGATGTAGCCGTCGCTCGCCACAACGAACCCCGAGCCCACGCCCGTGCTGGTCTGAATCCGCACGATCGCAGGCTCGGCGAACTGCACCAGCTCCGCCACGGTCATCTGCCCCGCTGGCAGCGACGTCGGCTGCGACCGCCCTGCCGTCGGCGTGGCCGCAGCCGCTGCGTTCCCGGCCGGCGCCGCCGGGTTCGCCTCGTGGTTATCGGAGCAGGCTGCCCCGCCGGCCAGCGCCAGCGCCGCAAGCCCCGCCGCCAGCACCATCCTGGTGTTCATCTCTCGCACCCCTCAGGTTCTCCTCCCAGTCTCACAGCCGCTCGCCGTGCAAAAGGTAAAGATGAAAGCCGCCTTCACGCTACCGGTAAAGCCGTTCGCGCCCATCACGCCGCGGTGTATCATCCCCTGCCGAAGGGACCACCCCGCGCGATGGACGGCAATCCGACGCCCGCCGGTATACGTAACCTCGATCGAACGGTCGAATTCGCGCGCCCTGCCGACGCAGCGCTCGCCGACCGCACCGATTGGCCGGACGAAACCCTCATGCTCGCCATCCTCGAACGCGACCAGCACGCCTTCGCCGTCCTCTACGACCGCTACGTCGACCTCGTCTACTCTGCCGCCTACCGCATCCTCGGCGACCCCGGCCTCGCCGAGGACACGACCCAGGACGTCTTCGTCCGCCTCTGGCGCCGCCCCGAAACCTTCATCGCCGAACGCGGCCGCTTCATCAGCTGGCTCATGAGCGTCACCCGCAACCGCGCCCTCGACGAAGTCCGCGCCCGCGGCCGCCGCTGGAAGCGCGAAGGCGGCCCCCTCGGCGACCCCGCCGAGTCGGCCGAACCCGTCTTCCACGCCGCCGCGCTCGACCCGGGCGCCACCGCCGAGCTGAACGAAGAACGCCTCGCCGTCCGCCGCGCCCTCAACGAGCTCCCGCCCGAGCAGCGCCGCGCCCTCGAACTCGCCTACTTCGGCGGCCTCACCCAGCAGGAGATCGCCGCCGTCCTCCGCGAGCCCCTCGGCACCATCAAGACCCGAATCCGCCTCGGAATGCAGAAACTCCGCCGCTGCCTCGAACGCGGCCGGTAGCCCGCAACCGCCATGGACGCCCCGCACATCACCCAGGAACAGGCTGACGAGTACGCCATCGGTTCGCTCGAACCCGAGCTTGCCCGCGCCATCGCCCTCCACCTCGCCGAATGCTCCCGCTGCCGCGACATGGTCCGCGAAGCCGAGCGCGTCGCCGCCCTCCTTGCCGCCAGCCAGCCCCTCCGCCGGGCCTCGCCCCGCCTTCGCAGCCGGGTCTTCGCCGCCGCCGGCATCCGCAAGCCCGGCCCCGCCTGGCGCGCCTTCACCATCGGCCGCGCCGCCGCAGGGCTGGCCGCCATCATCATCGCCGTCGGCGCCTTCTCCGGCATGCTCGGCCTCCGCACCCAGGTCAACGCCCTCCGCTCCCAGAATGCCGACCTCCAGCGCCAGATCGATGAAGCCCTTTCCCAGAAGGTCGCACTCGCAGCCCTCACCCAAAAGCTGGAAGACCAGCAGGCCGTCGCCGCCGAACTCCGCGAGACGCTCAAGTCCGACTCCGAGCTCTTCATCGCCCTGATTTCGCCCAACAGCCAGGTCGCCGCCGTCGTTTCCGTCTCCCCTGAGCGCGGCTCCATCGGCCGCCTCGTCTGGGACGAAGACCAGAAGCGCGTCTGGTTCGTCGCCAGCCAGCTCCGCCAGCTCCCACCCGGCGAAACCTACCAGCTCTGGGTCAACTCGGGCGGCCGCTACTACTCCCTCGGCACCTTCGCCCCCGACGACGCCGGCTTCGCCCGCTACGAAACCCGCGTCCCCGAGGGCATCACCAGCTACGACACCGCCGTCGTCACCATCGAACGCGCCGGCGGCTCGCCCGTCCGCGAAGGCCCGACCGTCTTCTTCGTGACCGAACTCTCCCGCCTTACCCGCAACTGAGCCGCGCTCAGCCCGGGCCCGGCGCAAACGGCGGCCGCCGCCGCTCCGCGTGCTTCCGCTCCTGCACGTACTGGTGCGCCAGCCGGAACTGGATCACCGCCAGCACCGATTCCCGCGTCAGCTGCGGATACGCCGCGAGGATCGCGGCGATCTCCTCGCCCCGGTCCACCGCGTCCAGCACCTCCTGCGCCGAAATCCGCGTCCCCCGCACCACCGGCCGGCCGCCCGGCGCCGCGGCGTCGACCTCGATGTACTCCCGCCAGTCCAGTCTGCTCATCCCGCAGCCTCCCGAATCAACAGCAGCAGGATGACGATGCCCAGCACCGCCAGCCCGAACCCTGCCGCCTTCAGCGTGGCCCGCTGGTTCGCGTCGAGCAAGTCCCCGCCCTCCTCCGTCTCCAGGTTCGGCCCCTCGCCCACCTCCTCCAGCAGCGCCCGCGCCGGCTCGATGGCCTCCGCCGGCACGCGGATCAGCCACGTGCCGCCCAGCGGGAACGCCGCAGCCCGGTACGGCGTCTGCGAACCCTCCACCATCGCCGGGATGCCTGCCGCCCGCAGCTGCCCCGCCGTCAGCTCCGCATCGACCTCCGTCGGCCCCCGCCACACCACCTCCCACCGGCCAGCCGGCATGGCGCGCCCGTCAGGCCGGCACCGGCACGTCCAGCCGGTGCCGCCGCAGCTCCGCCATCACCTTCGCCCCCACCGCCTCGTCCGGCTCCACCACCGGCAGCCGCGGCGCCCCGATGGCGAAGCCCAGCTGCCGCAGCACATACCGGATCGTGCTCGGGCTCCCGTTCAGGAAGCACGCGTCCGTTACCCGGCAGAGCGCCCTGTGGATCGCCGCGGCCTCCGCCAGCCGCCCGCCGAGCACCGCCTCGAGCATCGCCCGCTGCTGCCGCGCCACGATGTGCGCCGTCACGCTGATCGCCCCCCACGCCCCCATGCACCACAGGTGGAAGTTGTCGTTGTCGTTCCCGCTCCAGATCTTGAAGTCCGGCGCCCCCTCCATCACCGCCGCCGTGTGGCGCAGGTCGCCGTTCGCCTCCTTATTCCCCACCACGTTCGGCAGCTCCGCGCACCGCAGGATCGTCTCCACCGTCATCCCGACCCCGACCCGGCCCGGCACGTTGTACAGGATGACCGGCAGGCTGGTGCTCTCCGCAATCGCCCGGAAGTGCTGGTAGATCCCTTCCTGCGAAGGCTTCAGGTAGTACGGCACCACCGCGAGGATCGCGTCGGCCCCGGCCCGTTCCGCCAGCTTCGCGAGGTGGATGGAGTGCCGCGTGTCGTTCGTCCCGGCGCCCGCCACCACCGTCGCCCCGCCCAGCTCCTGCTTCACCTCCGACCAGAGCGCGTACTTCTCGTCGTCGCTCAAGAGGGGCGCCTCGCCCGTCGTCCCGGTCACGACCACGCCGTCGTTCCCGTTCTCGACAAGCATCCGCGCGAGCTCCCGCGCCATCGGCAGGTTCACCGCACCCTCGTCCGTGTAGGGCGTCACCATCGCCGTCAGCAAACGTCCCAGTTCAGCCATCGCACCAACTCCGCAGGGGGTCCACCCATTCTACCCGGCTCCGGCAACCCGGCCCTGTTCCCGGCCAGTTCCCGGATTTCACGGCGAATTTACCGCCCGGCGGTCGAACGGCAACCTTCCCCGGCCGAACCTGCAGATGCGCCCTCAACGGAGGTTCCCTATGGCACGCATCACCGCACCCTTCCGGGCCGGCTGGCGGGTCGCCGTGCTCGCCGCGGCCCTCGTCGTCGCCGCCCTCGGGCTCTCCTTCGCCGCGGCCGGCTCGAGCACCGCCGTCCTCGCCCCCGGCGACTCCCTCACCGTCCGCTGCGAAGGCGGCACCCGGCTCACCGTCTCCCGCGTCAACACGCGCGAGGTCCGCCTCGATTGCACCGGACAGGCCGCCACCCCGACCCCCACCCGCAGCGCCACCCCCACCGCTACCCCAACCCGCACACCCACGCCGACGCCCACCCGCTCCGCCACCCCGCCCCCGTCCTCCGGCGCCGTCGGCCGCTGCGGCGAACCCATGGACCGCTGGCACCCGCCCGTCGTCACCGGCCCCGATGGCAAACCGTGCTACACCGGCCACGAGCACGGCGACGAGCCGCCCGCCTGGATCGCCGCCGCCGGCTACACCGTCTCCTTCTCCGGCCCGTTCAACACCTCCCCCGCCGAGAACGTCGACAAGCACGCCGCCATGAAAGGCTTCAGCACCCGCCTCAACGGCGTCGATATCTACTTCCGCGTCCACGCCGCCTCCAACCCCCTCGACCGCATGAGCCGCTACCACTCCTACCAGGTCTGGGCCCGCGACCCCTCCGGCAATGTCTCCTTCTGGCAGGGCTGGTACAACTCCGGCGACCCCCGCCCCGCCTCCGAAGGCGGCTCCCGCGTCCCCCGCCGCACCATCGCCCTCCCCGAAGAGGCCCAGCGCCCCATCGTCGCCGTCTGCGATGCCACTTCCATCGCCCAGGGCATCGGCTGCGAACAGTGGTACTCCGCCCCCGGTGAACCCGACTGGTCCTGGGACTTCGGCTGGACCATCTGCGGCGCCACCACCCTGTACACCCCCGGCGAGAACGCCACTGCCTACGATATCTCCACCTGGATTCCCACCGGCGAAACTGGCAACACCCGCCGCCTCGAAGCCGCCTGGTACGCCTTCCGCAACCCCATCCGCGGCGCCTTCGTCGCCACCCAGTTCGGCGAAATCGTCTCCGGCCACAACGACCCACGGTGCTCCGGCACCACCACCCGCTACGGCGTCACCTACCAGAACGTCTGCCTCGACCAGTACATCGCGCCCACCATGCCCACCGTCGCCTTCCCCGGCAACGCCGACCAGAAGACCTACCCCGACCCCGGCGTCACCATCCCCAACTGAGCCCGCGCTCCCCCGGCGCACGGCGAGGCCCCGGCACACCTGCCGGGGCCTCGCTGCGCCCGCCCGGGCGCTCCAGGGGGGAACCTGCTGCTCGTTACTGCGTCGGCTGGCTCGAGCCCGACGGCGGGGTCATCCCGCCCCGGTCGTGGTGGCCGCGCCCGAAGCCCTTGCCGAACTTCTTGAGCGGCCCGCCTTCGTTCACGAACTTCGAGATCATCTCGGCGGTCTTCGTCTTCAGCTGGTCCGCCTGCTCCTGCGTCAGCCGTCCGTTCGCGACCGCCTCATCGATCTTCGCGTTCGCCTCGGCCACGAGCGCGTCGATCACCGCCTGCGTCTTGTCGCCGGCGATCTCCGCGATCGTCTTCCCCTCGGCGAGCTGGCTCCGGAGCGTCTCGACGTCCGTACCGAGCACGCCGGCGATCGTCTCGAGGCTTGCGCCGCCCTTCGGGATCCCGAAGCCCTTCCCGGGCTTGCCGTTGCCGTCCTTGCCCGGGAGGTGGTCGCCCGGCTTCGAGTTCAGGAACTGGTCGATCTTCGCGCCCGCGTCAGCCAGCCGCTGGTCGGCCTGCTCCTGCGTCAGCCGCCCGTTCGCAACGGCCTGGTCGAGCTTCGACTTCAGCGCATCGAGCGCCTTCTGCTTCGCCTGCGCCGCGGTCACGTCGCCGTACTGGTCAAGGATCTGGCCCCAGGTCAGCCCCGCGGCCTTGCCTTCGGCAATCTCCTGCGGCGTCAGGCCGACGCCCTTCAGCAGATGCCCCATCGCCAGCCCGAGGCCGAGCCCGTGCTCGCACCCGGCCAGTGGCCCGCTCCCGCCGTCCTGCGTCGCTGGCGTCGGCGTCGGCGTCCCGCTGTCCTGCGCGAACGCCGCGCTCCCGAAGCCGATCACCCCGACCGCGATGACGCTGGCGACGCCGACCGATACCAGCCGGCTGTCCCGAATCGAAAACTTCATCTCGTCTGCTCCTTGTCCGGAGAGGATTGCGGCGGTTCGTCCGCCGCTCACCTGTACCATGGCGCCAGCCTCCCCGGAGGTGACGCGTCCCGGCGCCGCCGGTCAGGCCGCCTTTACCCTGCCTGTCCTACCGGTGACGCTCCACCCACCGCCCCCGGAAGACCAGCAGGACACCGTCTCGGACCTCCACCTCCGCCCGCTCACCCACCAGTTCGTTGTGCACACCCCGCGGGCTGAACGGGAGGTCGGCATCCTGCAGCTCCCAGCGCAGGCCCCGCGTCGTCACACCCCGGCAGCCGCCCGGCGCAATCAGCGACACCACTGTCCCCGGCTCCCCGCGCACCTCCGTTCGGCCGCGTACCAGCCACACCTCGAACAGGTCGTCGTGCAGCACCACCTCGTGGTCCCGGAACACCGCCAGCACCGAAAGGTTCGCCAGCGCATGGTCGCCCCGCCCGCCGCCGGCCGCCGCCACATCCACCCGCTCCGCCCCCCGCTTCAGGGCGAACCGCACCGCCTTCTCCAGGTCCGTCGTCATCGGGTCCGGGTCCCGCACGAACCGCTCCCGCGGCACCGGCGCCTCCGGAAACTGGTCCATCGTGTCCAGGTCGCCCACCACCGCGTCCGGCGTGATGCCCGCATCGAGCGCGACCAGCGCCCCGCCGTCCGCCGCCACCACCAGGTCCGCCGCCGCCGCGAGCTCCTGCAGCAGCCCGGCCGAGGGCGGCTCCCCATGGGCGATCACCAGCGCGCGCATGCCTCCATTCAACCCGCCGCCGGCCAACCGCGCGAGCCCCCCGTATGGTTGTGCCTGCAACCGCCCCGCTGCTACCGTCAAACGGGTAACGTTCACATCTTCAGTAAGGAGGGCTGCACATGCCTGCATCCATCCCCGCGTCGCACCGCGACCTCTTCGAAAAACCGAACTTCGGCCACCTCGCCACCCTCATGCCCGACGGCTCGCCCCAGGTCACGCCGGTCTGGGTCGACATTGATGGCGACACCATCCTCATCAACACCGCTGAGGGCCGCGTCAAAACCCGCAACCTCGACCGCGACGGCCGCGTCGCTATCTCCGTTGCCGACCAGCAGAACCCCTACCGCTACATCCAGGTCCGCGGGCGCGTCGTTGCCCGCACCCACGAGGGCGCCGATGCCCACATCGACAGGCTTGCGAAGAAGTACCTCGGCCAGGACCGCTACCCCTTCCGCCAGCCCGGTGAACAGCGTGTCATCTTCCGCATCCAGCCCGAACACGTCCAGGTCAGCGGCTGACGCTTGCCCCCCGCTGGCTCCCGGTGCCCGCGCCCGCTAGCATCGGGAGCCATGCGCATCCTCCTCCTCGGCGCCAGCGGCCAGCTCGGCTCCGATATCGTCCGCTGCTGGCGTGGCCAGCCCGGCATCGACCTCCTCCCGGCCACGCGCGCCGACGCCGACGTCACCGACCGCGCCGCCGTCCGCGCCCTCGTCGCGCAGGCCCGCCCCGCCGTCGTCATCAACACCACCGCCTTCCATAACCTCCCGCTCTGCGAACAGGACCCGGCAACGGCAATGACCGTCAACGTCGTCGGCGGCTGGAACGTCGCCGCCGCCGCCCGCGAAGCCGGCGCCGCCGTCGTCCAGTTCTCCACCGACTACGTCTTCGACGGCGAAAAGCGCACCCCCTACCTCGAATCCGACGCCCGCCGTGCCCTCAACATCTACGGCGCCGCCAAGATCGCCACCGAAGACGCCGTCCGCATCGCCAACCCCGACCACCTCGTCGTGCGCGTCTCCGGCCTCTATGGGCTCGCCGGCTCCGCCGGCAAGGGCGGCAACTTCGTCGAAACCATGCTCCGCCTCGCGCGCGAAGGTCAGCCCATCCGCGTCGTCGCCGACCAGGTCACCGCGCCCACCAACACCGCCGAGATCGCCGAGGCGCTGCTCCCACTCCTCCGCGAGGGCCTCCGCGGCACCGTCCACCTGGCCGCCGACGGCGAAACCAGCTGGTACGACTTTGCCCGCGCCATCTTCGAACTCCGCCGCCTGGCCCCCGATTGCCGGCCGACCACCACCGCCGAATTCGGCGGTCCCGTCCGCCGCCCGCTCTACAGCGTGCTGGGCTCAGAGCGCGTCCCCCGCCTCCGCCACTGGCGCCTCGGCCTCGAACGCTACCTCCGCGAAAAGTACGGCGACCTGTCCTGAATCCCGCATCTTCCGTACCATCCACCAGCATGCGGGCCACGCATGGCCCGGTCGGAGGCTCCATGCGCATCCTCGTCACCGGCGGCGCTGGCTACATCGGCAGCGTCCTCGTCCCGAAGCTCCTCGCCCGCGGCCACCAGGTCCGCGTCGTCGACCGCATGTTCTGGGGCCTCCCCCACTACGCCGACGAACCCGGCGTCGAACTCGTCAACGCCGATATCCGCCGCCTCCCCGAGGGCGTCTTCGAGGGCATCGACGCCGTCGACCACCTCGCCGGCTTCTCCAACGACCCCACCGCCGAGTTCAGCCCCGAAGCCAACTGGCAGATGAACGCCGCCGCTACCGATGCCATCGCCCGCCAGTGCATCGCCGCCGGCGTCCGCCGCCTCGTCTTCGGCTCCTCCTGCTCCCTCTACGACGGCGCCCCCGACGCCGAAACCCTCCTCGACGAAAACGCCCCCCTCGCACCGCGCGGCGCCTACGCAACCTCCAAGCGCTACTCCGAGCAGGCCCTCCTGGCCCACGCCGGCCCCGGCTTCGAGCCCGTCATCCTCCGCCAGGCGACCGTCTTCGGCCTCAGCCCGCGCATGCGCTTCGACCTCGTCCTCAACACCTTCGTCAAGGATGCCCTCGTCCGCCAGCGCCTCATCCTCCACGGCGGCGGCCGCATGTGGCGCCCCCTCGTCTCCGTCCAGGACCTCGCCGACGCCCACATCGCCGTCCTTGAAGCCCCCTCCGAACTCGTCGCCGGCGAAATCTTCAACGTCGTCGGCGATAACTACCAGATTCGCCAGCTCGCCGAAGTCGTCGCCGCCGCCCTCGTCCGCCTCGGCCAGCCCGTCGCCCTCATTGATGGCCCCCTCCCCAACCTCGTCCGCAACTACCGCTGCTCCGGCGAAAAGCTCAAGCAGCGCCTCGGCATCCAGCTCCCGACCACCGCCGCCGACGCCGTCGCCGAGCTCGTCGAAACCTTCCGCAACGTGCCCGTCGAGCAGCTCGGCCACCCGAAGTACTACAACATCGCCTGGATGCAGCTGCTCGAGCAGGTCCGCCCCGCCTACCAGGCCTCGACCCGCATCTTCGAACCGTTCGACGAGGAGTAGCACGTGGACATCCATGTCTCCACGACGCCGCTCGAAGGCGTCCTGGTCATCGATACCGACTTCTTCCGCGACGAGCGCGGCTTCTTCATCGAGGTCTACCACGAGCAGCGCTTCCGCGAGCACGGCCTCCCCACCAACTTCGTCCAGGACAACCACTCCCGCTCCGGCAAAGCCGTCCTCCGCGGCTTCCACTACCAGGACATGACCGCCCCCATGGGCAAGCTCGTCCGCTGCACCGCCGGCGCCATCCTCGATGTCGCCGTCGACCTCCGCGTCGGCTCCCCCACGTTCGGCAGGTACGTCGCCATCGAACTCACCGCCGAGAACATGCGCCAGCTCTGGGTGCCCGAGGGCTTCGGCCACGCCTTCCAGGTCCTCACCGACGCCGCCGAGGTCCAGTACAAGTGCACCGGCCTCTACAGCCCGCCCTCCGAAGGCACCATCGCCTGGAACGACCCCGACATCGGCGTCGACTGGCCGATCAAGAACCCCGTCCTCTCCCAGCGCGACCAAAACGGCATGAGCCTGCGCCAGTACCTCGAAAATCCGGCCTTCCACTACCGCCCCGCCTGAGGCCGCACGCTCCCGGCTTGACCCCGCCCTGCTGACGCCGGCGGTATCCTCCTCCGCATGCTGCGCGCGATCCGGTTCGTCCCCTTCCTCCTCGTCGCCTTCGCCCTCGCCGCCTGCACCGGCGAAAGCGCCCCGCCCGCCGATGCCCCGGCCGCAGACTCGCCCGCAGCCGAATCCCGGCCATCCCCGCCGCCGCCGTCGCCCGCTCCCTCACCCTCGCCGGCCGCCGGCTACCGCCCCCTCGGCACCAGCGCCGGCGTCGCGACCACCATCGCCGACCCCCGCTTCGACCCCGTCCCCGGCGCCCGCGCCAGCTACGGCATCCTCGGCCGCGCCGCCTACCGCATCGAGGTGCCCGAGAACTGGAACGGCGAGCTCGTCCTGTTCGCTCACGGCTTCGCCGGCTTCGGCACCGAAGTCGCTGTCCAGAACCCGCCGCGCGCCCTCCGCGAGTTCCTCGTCGCGAACGGATTCGCCTGGGCCGCCAGCAGCTACAGCGAAAACGGCTACGTCCCCGGCATCGGCGCCGACGATACCCTCGCCCTCAAACGCCACTTCGAAGCCGAAGTCGGCCGCCCGGCCCGCACCTACCTCGTCGGCGCCTCCATGGGCGGCAACGTCGTCGCCCTCGCCCTCGAACACCACGCCGGCGAATACGATGGCGCCCTCGCCCTCTGCGGCGCCCTCGGCGGTATCGAACAGATCGACTACCTCGTCTCCTGGGTCGCCCTCGCCGAATACCTCTCCGGCCTCAGCTTCCCAATCGGCGAACCCGGCGCCGACCTCACCTCCATCTTCCTTACCCGGCTGCCCGCCCGCCTCGGCACGCCCCAGGCCCCCACTCAGGCCGGCCGCCAGTTCGCCTCCGCCATCAAGCACCTCACCGGCGGCCCCCGCCCCTTCTTCGCCGAAGGCTTCGCCGAGCAGTACCTCGTCAACTTCGGCCTCGCCATGGTCGACCCCGAGCGCCGGCTCCTCGTCACCCGCGCCGCCACCAACCAGGACCACGTCTACGCCATCGACTCCGGCCTCGGCATCACCGCCGAACAGCTCAACGCCGGCGTCCGCCGCTTCGCCCCCGACCCCGCCGCCCGGAACGCCGACGCTCACCCCGACGCCGTCCCGACCACAGGCCGCATCACCGCGCCGCTCCTCACCCTCCACAACACCGGCGACCTCTTCGTCCCCATCTCCCTCGAGCAGTCCTACCTCCAGAAGGTCCGCGCGGCCGGCCGGCAGGACCTCCTCGTGCAGCGCGCCATCCGCGCCGGCGGCCACTGCCAGTTCTCGCAGCAGGAGCTCACCACCGCCTTCTCCGACCTCGTCCGCTGGGTCCGCGAGGGTGTGCGCCCCGCCGGCGACGACCTCTCCGGCGACCTCACCGATATCGGCCGCCAGTTCACCAGTCCGCTCCGCCCCGGCGACCCCGGCGGCGTCAACTGAGCGCTGCCAGCGCCTCCGCAATGGGCCCCGCGTCGCACCCGAACGCCGCCAGTCCCCGGTCCACCACGCGCCGCCGCCGGTCCGCCGGCGCCAGCTCCGCCATCGCCAGTACCGATGCCCGCCACCGCTCCCGCGGCGGCCGCCCTGCCCCCGCCATCCACGCCCGCTCCCATGCCGCGAAGAACCGGTCGAGCACGCCGCCCGGTTCCGCGTGGTGGATCAGCTCCTTCGGCAGGTACGGCTGAAACGCCCGCGGCCCCTCGCTGAAGAACCGCAGCCGCTGCCCGAACACCAGCCGAACCCGCCGCAGCGGAGGCTCGGGCCATCGCCCCGGCGGGACCGGCTGCGCCGCCGTCCGCTCCCATACCCACCAGCACGCCAGCCGTCCGAACGGGTCGCTCGTCCCTTCGACCAGCAGCGCCCCGGGCGCCATCCCCCGCGCGACCGTCTCCAGCGCCGCCCGGACCTCCCCCTCGTCGTACTGCCGCAGCACGTTGAATGCCCGCACCAGCCCGGCCAGCTCCCCCTCGGCCAGCGGCAGGTTGAACCCCCCGCGCACGAACCGCAGTCCCGCCCGCGCGAACGCCTGCGCCCGCTCTGCCCGTTCCGGGTCGATCTCCACCCCGATGACCTCCGCCCGGGGGTTCGCCCGCCGCAGCCGCTCGAACAGCTCCACCGTCGTCACCGGCACATCGCCGAACCCGAGGTCAACCGCCGGCCCCTGCAGCGCCCGCAGCCGCGCCCCCTCCGCCACCAGCAGGTAAGTATCCGCCAGCCGCAGCCGGTTCGGCGCCGTCTTCCCGCGCGTCACCTGCCCCGCCGGTTTCGTGCCCATCGCCGAAATCCTCGCAAACCTCCCCGCCTGCCGCACCCGTGGACACGCTCCTCCCCCGGTGGCAGAATCCCCGCACCCCTCGCAGGAGGCCGCGCCGTGACCTCGAACGCCCCGCAGTCCTTCGACAGCATCATCGTCGGCGCCGGTTTTGCCGGTCTCTACCAGCTCATCCGCCTCCGCCGCGCCGGCTTCTCCGCCCGCGTCATCGAAGCCGCCGACGACGTCGGCGGCACCTGGTACTGGAACCGCTACCCCGGCGCCCGCTGCGATATCGAATCCCTCCAGTACCAGTACGCCTTCGACCCCGACCTCGCCAAAGAATGGCGCTGGACCGAACGCTACGCCACCCAGCCCGAAATCCTCCGCTACATCCAGTTCGTCGCCGACCGCTACGACCTCCGCCGCGATATCCAGTTCTCCACCCGCGTCACCGCGGCCCACTACGACGAAGCCGCCGCCCGCTGGACCGTCCGCACCGACCGCGGCGACGTTTACTCCTGCCGCTACCTCGTCATGGCCACCGGCTGCCTCTCCGTCCCCAAGACCCCAGAGGTGCCCGGCATCGAAACCTTCGAAGGCGAGTCCTACCACACCGGCGCCTGGCCCCACGAGGGTGTCGACTTCACCGGCAAGCGCGTCGCCGTCATCGGCACCGGCTCATCCGCCATCCAGTCCATCCCCATCATCGCCCGCCAGGCCGCCCACCTCACCGTCTTCCAGCGCACCCCGAACTTCTCCGTCCCCGCCCAGAACTACTTCCTCGATGAAGAGCAGTGGCGCGCAGCCGCCGAGCGGATCGCCGAGCTCCGCGCCGAAGCCCGGACCACCTCCGCCGGCATCACCGGCCTCCCCCTCAACGATGTCTCCGCCCTCGCCGTCAGCGAGGAAGAGCGCCGCCGCGAATACGAGCGCCGCTGGGCCATGGGTGGCTTCGCCATCGGCGGCGCCTTCAACGACATCGCCATCAACCCCGACGCCAACGAAACCGCCGCTGAGTTCGTCCGCCAGAAAATCCGCGAAATCGTCCAGGACCCCGAAACCGCCGAAGCCCTCTGCCCCCGCGATTACCCCTTCGGCACCAAGCGCCTCTGCGTCGATATCGCCTACTACGAAACTTTCAACCGCCCCAACGTCACCCTCGTCTCCATCCGCGACAACCCCATCGCTGCCATCACCCCGAAGGGCGTCCGCCTCGAAAACGGCGACGAATACGAGTTCGACGCCATCGTCTACGCCACCGGCTTCGACGCCATGACCGGCGCCCTCCTCCGCATCGACATCCGCGGCCGCGGCGGCCTCACCCTCCGCGAAAAGTGGGAGCACGGCCCCCGCACCTGCCTCGGCATCCAGGTCGCCGGCTTCCCCAACATGTTCACCATCACCGGCCCCGGCAGCCCCTCCGTCCTCAGCAACATGCTCGTCTCCATCGAACAGCACGTTGACTGGGTCACCGACTGCCTCGAGTACCTCCGCGAGCGCGACCTCGCCACCATCGAGCCCTCCCTCGAAGCCGAAGACGCCTGGGTCAACCACGTCAACGAGGTCGCGAACCTTACCCTCTACCCGCGCGCCAACTCCTGGTACATCGGCGCCAACGTCCCCGGCAAACCGCGCGTCTTCATGCCGTACATTGGCGGCGTCGGGGCCTACGCCCAGAAGTGCGCCGAGGTCGCCGCCAACGGCTACGAGGGGTTCATCCTCCAGCCCGAGCCCGCCGCCCTCTCCCGCTGAGCCGCCGCAGCTCTGCGAACAAAAAGCAGGCGGGGCGCCCCGGATCCGGGGCGCCCCGACGTCATGCCGCGCTGGTCGGCCGCGTTAGTCCAGCCGCTCGATCACCGTCGCGGTGCCGATGCCGCCGCCGACGCACATCGTAATCAGCCCGTAGCGGCCGCCCGTCCGCTCCAGCTCGTTGATCAGCGTCGCGAACAGCCGGGCGCCGGTGCAGCCCGTCGGATGCCCGAGCGCGATCGCCCCGCCGTTCACGTTCACCTTCGACATATCCGGGTTCAGCTCCCGCTTCCACGCCAGCACGACGCTCGCGAACGCCTCGTTGATCTCGAACAGGTCGATGTCCCGCATCGTCAGCCCCGCCCGCTGGAGCGCCAGCGGCGTCGCCGTGATCGGCCCCGTCAGCATCAGCTCCGGGTCCGAGCCCACCACCGCCTGCGACACGATCCGGGCCCGCGGCTTCCACCCCATCTCCTTCGCCTTCTCCGGGTGCGTCAGCAGCACTGCCGCCGACCCGTCCGTAATCTGGCTCGAATTCCCGGCGTGGTGGACGCCGTTCTCCTTGAAGCTCGGCTTCAGCTGCGCCAGCACCTCCACCGTCGTCCCCGGCCGGATGCCCTCATCGAAGTCGATGATGGCGTCCTCCCACTCCTCGGTGCCGTCCTCCTTCTTGATCTTCTTCTTGCCCGGCACCGGGATCATCTCGTTCTTGAAGCGGCCCTCCGCCTGCGCCCGCGCGGCCTTCGCCTGGCTCTCGACCGCGAACTCGTCCGCCTCCTCCCGCGTGATGCCCCACTTCTCCGCAATCCGCTCCGCCGCGATGCCCTGGCTGCTCAGGTCGTACTGCTCCCGCATCGCGTCCGTAAACGGGAAGCCCAGCCCCTGGCCGATGTTCGCGCCCAGCGGAATCTGCGACATCCACTCCGTCCCGCCGGCCACCACCACATCGTGCACGCCCGAGGCGATCTGGTTCGCCGCGAAGTGCACCGCCTGCTGGCTCGAGCTGCACTGCCGGTCCAGCGTCACGCCCGGGATCGTGTACGGCCACCGCGCCGTCAGCACGATGTTCCGCGCCAGGTTCGTCGACTGTGCCCCAACCTCCGAGACGCACCCGTAGATCACGTCATCCACGATCTCCGGGTCCATGTTGTTCCGCTTCGCCAGCGCCTGGAGCAGGAGCGCCGAGGTCTCCACCGGGTGGTTCTTGCTCAGCACGCCGCCGCGCCGGCCAAGCGGTGTCCGCACCGCATCGACGATGACAACTTCACGCATTGAGGGGTCCTTTCGCTGTAACGAACTGTCCCCTGCAGTGTACGGCCGCCCTGCTTCCCTGTGCTACCGCGCTCCCGGTTCCCCCGGCGGCGCCGCGAACCGGATCGCCCCCGGCACAATCTCGATCCGCGCCGGCAGGTAGCCGCCGAGCTCCCCGTCCAGGTCCAGCCGCGTCGGCGCCGGCGACGACAGCTCCACCACCTTCGCCGGGTGCCGGTCAACCCCCTCCATCTCCAGGTGGGTGCCCCCGGCCCGCTGCCCCGAAACCGCCCGCAGCACCTCCCGCCGCCCCAGGTCGCCCCAGCGGATCACATCGAACAGTCCGTCGTCCGGCGCCGCGCCTGGCGCCGCCACCAGGTCGCCGCCCCAGAGCTCCATGTTGTGCACGCTCACGGTGTTGTACCGCCCGTCGTACTCCTGGCCGTCGATCCGCAGCGTGAAGCTCCGCCCCATCGGCCCAAGCATCTTCACTATCGTCATAATCACGTACGGCGCCGTATCTCCCAGCCGCTTGAGCCAGCGCGGCGTCGATTGCGAAAT
>Ga0272446_1004284_pt1 | contig 17022 bp, 12 predicted proteins | sample YNPCB0061_FD_194587 | JGI IMG/M metagenome (GOLD analysis project Ga0272446, IMG submission 194587) | Hot spring microbial mat communities from Yellowstone National Park, WY, United States - YNP-CB-006-1 | ecosystem: Environmental > Aquatic > Thermal springs > Hot (42-90C) > Sediment | place... | reverse complement strand
TCAACGCCAGCGCCACATCCACGCGCGGCCGGCGCCGTTCCAGGATGGCGGTCACAAACTCGTTCATCAAATACCCGTGCGAGCCGCCGTGACCGCCGGCCTCGACCCCCGGCGGCAGCGGCGGGCGCCGCGTGTCGGGCAGGTTCTTCTCCAACCCCTCGTAGCGGCCGTGGAAGGTCCCGCGCTGCCCGCGCACGCGGCCGCGCTCGCCCTCGTCGCCCGGGGTGTCCCAGCTCACCGCCATCCGGGACATGCCGCCCTCGCTGGTGCGGAAAAGCGCGATCTCCGTGCCGAACGGATTTCGGTAGCGGTTGTTGGCGGGTTGGAGATGTGCGATCCGGCTGGGCATGCCCAAGCAGGAAACCTCGGTAAAACTGCCGCCGGTGACGCCCAAGTGGTAGGCGTTCGAGTGCGTCGGGTACCATTGCGGCGGCAGGCCCACCCGCCAGTCCCGGAAGGACGGGATCGGTTGCTCCATGTAGTGGTAGTACTCGCCCTCCGAGTACACGATCTCCCCCAGCCCGCCGGCCCGGTAGATTTCCCGCATCGCGTGCAGGTCGGCATGGTAACAGGAGGTCTCGAACATCATGTAGGTCAGCCCGCTTTTCTTGACCGCCGCGAACAGCGCGTCGGCCTCCTCGAGCGAGCCGAACACCGCCGGGACCGCGCAGGCCACGTGCTTGCCGTGCTCGAGCGCCAGGATGCTGTGCCGCGCGTGACTCGGGGCGTCCGTGGCCACAAACACCGCCTCGAGGCGGTCGTCTTTGACCAGTTCCTCGAGCGACGGGTAGGTCTTCGCGCAACGGCACGCCCGGGCCAGCGCGGCGCAACGCTCCGGGATCAGGTCGCTCACCGCCACGACCTCGACGTTGGGGTGGTCCTGGAACCCGAACACCGCCCCGAACTGGCACACCCCGTAGCCCACGATGCCCACGCGCAGGCGGCGGTCGGACACGGGCTTCCAGCCGCGCGAGGCTTCGGGGTCGGTCGGCGCCTTTTCAAACCCCGCGATCGGCACCTCCTGGGTGCGCGCCAGCATCGCGGCGGCGCTCCCGGCGCCGAGGGTTTGCAGAAAGCTCCGGCGCGAGGGGCCCGCCGGCGGCCTTGACTGGCGAGGAGTCGTCATGCGCCTTGTGGTAACGTCCCGCCGGGCCGCTGTCACGCCTTCGCGCAGTCGCGTCTCGCCGCCCCCGCGGTCGCGCCGCCGCAAATCGGGCTTCCCTGCCGCGCCCGGCCTTTCCACCATCGCGCCATGCGCACGCCTCGCCCCACTCCACCGCATGGCCGCGCCGCGTTATGGCGCTGGTGGGCGGCCGCGGTCCTGGCCGCTCGAGTACTCGCCGCTGATTCGCCCACGGCGGAGTCGCACCTGCTGGTGGACCTGCCGCCGGCGCCGTATCCGACCGCGCTGCTCACCAACTCGCCTTTCGGCATCAACAGCGCCCTGGACCCCGCCCAGCCCGACCTCGAGACCCACTTTCAAGCCATGCAGGACCTGGGTGTGAAGTGGGCCCGCCAGGATTTCACCTGGCGCCAGATCGAGCGCGCCCCCGGGCAGTACCAGTGGCAGGCCTACGACCAACTGGTCGAGGCAGCGCGCGAGCACGGCATCCAACTGCTCGGCTGCCTGGCCTACGCGCCCAGCTTCCACGACCCCGCCACGCCCGCCGGGGCCGACGCCTACGCGAAATTCGCCGAAGCCGCCGCGCGCCGCTACGCCGGGCGGGTGGATTACTGGCAAATTTGGAACGAGCCCAACGGCGGTTTCTGGAAGGGCAGCCCCGAGGATTACGCCCGCCTGCTCAGCGTGGCCGGCCCGGCCATTCACCTGGTCAACCGCCAGGCCAAGGTCGTGGCGCTCAACATGGCCTTCTGCGACGTGCTCTGGGCCGGCCGCGTGCTCAAGCAGGTCTCCCCCGCCGCGTACGACATCGTGGCCTTCCACCCCTACCGCCCGCCTTCCGCGCCCGAGGAACCCTTCGACTGGTGGATGCTCGACCAGTACGTGAAGTCCTGGCACGCCGGTGATCTGCCCACCAACTACTCCCAGGTCACCATGACCTTCCTCGAACAGACCGCCGAGCTGGCCCGCCTGCTCGAGCGCCTCAACGCCCCCAAGCCGCTTTGGGTCACCGAAATCTGCTGGAACTCGCACCTCCACCCCTACGGCGTGAGCGAACTGCGCCAGGCCGACCTGCTGGTCCGCTTCCACGTCCTCGCCCTGGCCTCGCGCCGGATCGAAAAGGTCTTCTGGTGGGCGCTGCGCGACCAGGGCGTGCGCCAGTACGACCAGGCGGACATGGTGGGGCTGATGCGGTTTGACCGCTCGCCCAAGTACAGCTTCGCCGCTTATGCCTGGATGACCCGCCTGCTCGAAGGCAAACGCTGGGTTCGCAACGACGCCTTCGGCCCGCGCGTGTTCGTGGTGGTTTTCAACGACCCGGACAAAAAGCAGGACACGCTGGTCGCCTGGGCCACGCAGCCCGTGGCCTATCTGCGGGTGAACACCCCCGAAAGCGGGCTCAACATTTACGACGTCTTCGGCACCCGGCGCTTCGTCGAGCACGACCCCGTGCGCACCGCCAGCTTTTCCGTGCCCATCGGCGAAAGCCCGATCTACATCGTCGGCGCCGAAGGCCTGCGCGCCATCGTCCGCGAGTTGCCGGGCTGGTAGCCCGCAGCCGGGTGGATCACGCGCCCGGCCCGTGCGCGCCGCGCCCCCTCCCCTGCCCCGCCCGCGGCTCAGCGCACCCGCTCGACCAGCACCTGCTTCAGGTCGCTGACGCCGATCTGGAGCAACTCGGCGTTCTGGTACAGGGCGAGGCTGGTCTTGACCGCGGGCCGGCCGGCCAGTTCGCGTTGGTGTTCGAGCTCGCTGATGGCCAGCACATCCAGCGCCACGGGGTCGGTGCTGAACCAGAGTTGGTTCAACACCGCCGAGTAATGCAGGAGCGTGCGTTCCTCGCCGTAGTACTGCGCCAACAGGGCGTCGGTCACGCTCAACACCACCCGGTCACCCAGCAACGGCAGCGCGCAGATTTCCGGCACGGCCACCGCCAGCCGGCCGGCGTCGCCGGTGAAGCGGAGCGTGTTGTCCACGCTGCCCAACGCCAGCCCGGCCAGGTGCCCGGACACACCGGTGTGGTTGTGGTTGAGCAACGGGACCACGCTGATGATCTTGGTCAACTCCCGGCTGACCAGCCGGCTCACGTACGAGCGCCGGCTCAGGGATTGCCCCTGCTGGTCGAAGTCCACGTCGCCATGCACCACCTGGCCGAGGATGGCGTTTTCGTAAAACTCGTTGGTGTCGTACCCCGCCTCGAACGCCGCCGCCACGCGCACGCCCTGCCGGGCCGCCAGGTCCACAAAACCGGCCTGTCGCAAATGCGCCATCTGCTTGTCCCAAATCACCACCCGCTCCGGCGGATGGCCCGCGGTCAGCAGGCTCGAAATCAGCGCCTCGACCACCGCCGGCCGGGTCCCGCTCAACGCGCCGGGCGCGGCGTGCACCTTGATGCCCACCACCTCCTGGGTGCTCACCAGGCTGCGCCAGGCCGCCTTGGGCGTGGGCTGGCCGGTCAGATTGGTCAAGCCGCGGTCCACCATGCGCCGCAGGACCTCGCGCTGGGGCTGGTAGGCCACGATGGCCGCCGGGTCTTCCACCACCACCACCCGGGCCCGGGCCGGGGCAGGGATGGCAAACGTCGGCGCCGGCACGGCCGATGCCGGTGCCGAAGTCGGGGTGGGCGTTTCGTGGGTGGGCTCCGCGCCGATCGCCAGCCAACCTCCCAGCAGGACCGCTGCTATCCCGCCCGGGTTCCTTGACGTGCCAGACATGAGGTGTTACCACCGGGCGACATGTTGGCCGCCCAAAATCGGGGGCTGTTATCGGGCTTCGCCCGGGCCTTTGGCAAGCCTGCTCGCCGCCCGGCGGCCGCGCCCCCACCCGGGGCGGGGCGGCCAGCGGAAGGCGCGCGGTGGGCGGGGCTCTTTTGCGGTCTGCTCCTGCTCGCGGCGGGCTGCGGCGTCCAGGGTCGCGACCACTTGCTATTGGGCCAACGGTTGCTTCAAGAAGGCCGCCCGTCCGAGGCCATCGAGCCGCTCCAGGCCGCGATTCAAGCCCTGCAAACCAACGCCCCCGCCGCCGCCCAGGCCTGGAACTACCTCGGCCTGGCGTACCATCGGGCAGGGCAACCCGCCGAGGCAGCCCGGGCTTACAAGGCGGCGCTGGACCGCGACTTTAACCTCATCACCGCCCGCTACAACCTGGGCGCGCTCTTCTTCGAGAAGGGCAACTACACCGCCGCCATCAACGAACTGACCACCTACACCGCCCACCAGCCCAAGGACCCGGCCGGCTGGCTCTTGCTCGGCCGGGCGCAACTGCGCGCCGGCTTGCTCGATGCCGCCGACCGCCACCTGCTCCAAGCCCTGCGCCTGAACCCCACCCCGTTGCAGCAGGCCGAAGCCCTCAACGCCCTCGGCCTGGGCCAGGCCCAACGCCGCCGGGCCCGCGAGGCCTTCCAGTACTTCGAGGCCGCCCTGAACCGCGTCACCAACTACCCGCCTGCACTGCTCAACCAGGCCATCCTCTCCCACCAGGTGCATGACCACCGTTTCGCCCTCCAAAAGTACGCCGCCTACCTCGCCGTGGCCGGCCAGGCGGCCAACGCCGAAACCATCCGCCATCTCACCAACCGCTTGAGCGAACAAATCGCCCTGGCACTCAAGCCCACCCCGGCGCCGGCCGCCCCGCCGCCCGCGACCAACCTGCTCGCCCATCTCCGCACCGCGACGCCACCCGCCGCCACTCAAACCGCTCCGGCCCCGAGCCAGGTCCGCACCACGGCGCCTCCGGCCAAACCGACCGTCACCACGCCTCCGGTCATCGCTCAAACATCTCCACCACCGGCCAAGGTCGCCACCGCCGCGCCGCCACCTGTCGTTGCCGCCGCCAAACCTCCGGCCCAGCCGCCGGAGACAACACCTGCGCCCCAGCCGGTCGCCGCGGCCACACCGCGCGCCGTACTGCCCGGCACCAGCGAGACCGAAGAACCTCAGCGGACCACGCCCGGCCCCGCGCCCGCGCCCACCGCACCCGCACCCGCCGCCGCCACGCCCGCCGCCGCCACGCCCAAGCCGGAAGCCCCGCCCGCGCCTGCCGTGGAAACGGTGCAGCTCGAGGCCGAGCCGGAAGTCAAACCCGCCGTGGACGTGGCGCTCGCGCCAGCCGCCACGGCAACCCGGCCTTCCGCCGCCCACCCCACTCCGTCGGCCACGCCAGCGCCCGCGCCGGCGGCGAGTCCCACCCCGGCCCCGCCTGCCGCCTCGCCAGCACTGTCCACCCACGCCGCGGAAAGCCACGCCAAAGAACCTGAGCCGCCCCGCAAACGCTCCTTCATCGCCCGACTCAACCCGCTGAATCTCATCCGGGGCGCCGAGGACCCGGAAAAAGCCCGCGAACGCGAGGCCAAAAAAGCCGCCGAGCAGGCCCGCAAGGCGGAAAAAGACGCGGCCAAAAAGCGGCCCACACCCGTCGAGCGCAAGACCGCGGCCGCCGCTCCGGCCCCCGAACCCGAGCCGCCACGCCCCGTTTTCCCCCGCTACCAATACACGGCGCCGGCTCCGCTCGCCCCCGGCAACCGCGCTGAAGCCGAACGCTTGGCGGCCGAAGGCGTGACCGCCCACCGCGCCGGCCGGCTGGGCGAGGCATTGGCCGCTTACCAGCGCGCCACGCGCGCCGACCCCGCGCATTTCCCGGCCTGGTTCAATCTGGCCGTGGCCGCGTTCGAGCAACGCGACTGGCCCCGCGCCCTGGCTGCTTACGAGACCGCGCTGGCCCTGGACCCCGCCCATGCCGATGCCCGCTACGGCTTCGCCCTCACCCTCGAACGCGCCGGTTACCCGCTCGACGCCGCGGCCGAGCTGGAAAAAATCCTCGCCCGCGACCCGCGCCACGTCGAGGCGCACCTGGCCCTGGCCAACCTCTGCGCCACGACGCTGGCCGACCGCGACCGCGCGCGGGAGCACTATCTCAAGGTGCTCCAACTCCAGCCCAACCATCCCCAGGCCGGGCTGATCAAGCGCTGGCTGGGCCCGGCCTGGCAGCCTTGAAGGCGAGAAGCGAGGCGTGAGAAGCGAGTCCGGATGCCGGAGGCCAGAAGCCGCAACCGGCACGAAGCTCATGGAGTGCGCCGGCTGGCCGGCGCTGTCGGGCGGGGTCAGACGCCGGATACCAGACGCCGGATACCAGAGGCCGGATACCTGATACCAGAGGCCGGATACCTGATGCCGGATGCCGGATACCAGAGGCCGGATGCCGGATACCAGAGGCCGGATGCCGGAACTGGGGGCGGCTTGGCAATGCGGGCTGCGGCGCAATGGAACCGCCGCGGCAAGCGACCGGCCTGACGAGGTAGCGCCCTTCGGCAATCGGCCGTGCCGCCATCGGTAGTCGGCGCGACGGTTGGCTAAAAACCTCCGCTACGCCGGGCATTCCCCTCCGCCACCAACGGAAATGCGCCCTCGCGCCGCGTCACTCCGCGGTTGTCGGCCGCCCCGACCCTGCCGAAAATCCGCCCATGACAAACGCTTCCCGCCCCGCCCTGCTCGGCGGCGCCCCGGTCTGTACCCGGCCCTGGCCGCGCTGGCCGATGTTCGACGAGCGCGAGCGCCAGCGCCTCCTAGCCGTGCTCGAGTCCGGCCAGTGGTGGTACGGCGAGCGGGTGCGCGAATTCGAGGCGGCCTACGCCGCGTTCCAGGGCGCGCGCTTCGCCGTCAGTTGCACCAACGGCACCACCGCCCTCGAGATGGGCCTGCGCGCCTTGGGCGTGGTCGAGGGTGACGAGGTCATCGTGCCGCCGTACACCTTCGTCGCCACGGCCAGTGCGGTCATCACCGTGGGCGCCGTGCCCGTGTTTGCCGACATCGAGCCGGACTCGCTCAATCTCGACCCCGCGGACGTCGCGCGAAAGCTGACCCCGCGCACCCGCGCCATCATCCCCGTGCACGTGGGCGGGGGCATGGCGGACATGGACCGGCTCAACGCCCTGGCTGCGCGCCACGGGTTGGCCGTGCTCGAAGACGCCGCCCACGCCTGGGGCAGCCAGTGGCGCGGCCGCGGCGCCGGCACCCTGGGCCGCGCGGGCACGTTCAGTTTCCAGGTCTCGAAAAACATCACCGCCGGCGAGGGCGGCATCCTGGTGACCGAGGACGAAGCATTGGCCGGGCTGTGCCGGAGCTTCTCGCACTGCGGCCGGCGCGCGGGCGGCGCCTGGTACGACCACGACTACCTGGGCTCGAACCTCCGCCTGACCGAGTTTCAAGCCGCCATCCTGCTGGCGCAACTGGAGCGCCTGCCCGAGCAAATCGCCCGGCGCGAGGCCAACGCCGCCCTGCTGGACGCCGCCCTGGCCGGGCTGCCCGGCCTGCGGCGGCTCTCGCCCGAGCCGCGCATGACCCGGCGCAGCTACCACATGTACGTCTTCCGCGTGGACGAAGCGGCGCTGGGCCTCTCACGCGACCGCTTCCTCGAGGCCCTCTGCGCCGAAGGCGTGCCCGCCTCGAAGGGCTGGTACCGCCCCCTGTACCGCAACGGCCTTTTCCAAAACGCCCACTGCGGCCCCGTGCACGGCATCACCGCCCCGCTGGCGGCCAAGGGCGTGGATTACACCACCACCCACTGCCCGGTGTGCGAAGCGGTCTGCCGCGACGCGGTCTGGATTGCGCACACCGCGCTGCTGGCCGAGCCGGACCAGGTGCGGAGCATTGCCGACGCCGTGGCCAAGGTGATCGAGCACGCGCCAGCGCTGCGCGCAGGCCAAGCGCTCAGTTAATCGCGAAAACAGCCGCAAGCCGCCACACTCCACACGCTGGCGCGCGGGCGGGCGTCTGGTGAATCGCGAAGCGTATGGAGTGCGCCGGCTGGCCGGCGCTGTCGGTAGGGCCGCGCTGCGGCGCGGCCGAGGCAACCTCCGGTGGAGCGAGACTCCGTCGAGCCCGGCACCCTCGCGTTCCGCGGCCGAGTGCGGCGCCGGCGCAGCGGCGCCCTACCGGGCGCCCCCGCACGGGCCATTGGCCCGTCTTGCGCCCGCGCACAAAAGCGGCGGCAAGCCGCCGCACTCCAAGCGCTGGCGCGCGGGCGGGCGTCTGGTGAATCGCGAAGCGTATGGAGTGCGCCGGCTGGCCGGCGCTGTCGGTAGGGCCGCGCTGCGGCGCGGCCGGGGCCACCTCCGGTGGGGCGAGACTCCGTCGAGCCCGGCACCCTCGCGTTCCGCGGCCGGGTGGACGGCGCCGGCGCAGCGGCACCCTACCGGGCGCCCCCGCACGGGCCATTGGCCCGTCTTGCGCCCGCGCACAAAAGCGGCGGCAAGCCGCCGCACTCCAAGCGCTGGCGCGCGGGCGGGCGTCTGGTGAATCGCGAAGCGTATGGAGTGCGCCGGCTGGCCGGCGCTGTCGGTAGGGCCGCGCTGCGTCGCGGCCGAGGCAACCTCCGGTGGAGCGAGACTCCGTCGAGCCCGGCACCCTCGCGTTCCGCGGCCGGGTGGACGGCGCCGACGCAGCGGCGTCCTACCTCCCGAGGGTGCGTCGGAGGGGCCAGTCACGGTGCGGCCGCCGCGCGGACCCGCACCAGCGCCGCCACGGCTGCGTCGGTGGCCTCGAAGGCATCGAGGCCCTGGTTGGCCACCACCAGCACGGCGAAGTCCCGCTCCGGCGCCAGCCAAACGTTGGCGAAGAAGAGCGTGTTGCACCCGCAATGGTTCAACGCCAGTCCGCCGGCCCACTCGCGCTGCGTAACCACCCAGCCGGCGCCGTAAGATAGGCCGGAGGCTTCGTCGCCGGGTTCGACTTCGACCAGCGCGCGATACGTGGCCGGTTGCAACAGGCCGGGCTCGCCGCGCAAGCCGCGGAGGAAATCGGTCACAAACCGCGCCCAGTCCGCCAGCGTAGAGTGCACGGTGCCCGCTGGGCCGAGCACCGGCGGGTTGTCCGCGGCCGATCCGTTGTGCCGGGCCGGACGCCCGCCCGCGTGATGGCCCCACGGTTGGTCGAGGGCTCCGGGTGTGCCCACGCCGCCAAAGCCCGCGCGGCTCATGCCCAGCGGCTCGAACACCTCGCGCCGCATCAGGTCTTCCCAGGGCGCGCCGGTGACGCGTTCGAGCATCGCGCCGGCGATGACGTACCCGAGATTCGAGTACAACGCCCGGGTGCCGGGCGGGTACTCGGGCGGGGCGGCAAGCGCCTCGCGCACCGCGGCCAGGCGTTGCTCGGTCACGCTGCCTGCGCGAGCCAGGCGGCCCCAATCCAGGTTGGCCTTCAACCCGGCACGGTGGGTCAACAGTTGGCGCAGCGTGACGCTCTTGTAGTCCGGGCGAAACGCCGCCGCCAGTTCGGGGAAAACTTCCGCCGGCGTGGTCTGCCACGAGAGCCGGCCCCGCTCGACCAACTTCCCGGCCAGCACGGCGGTCATGGCCTTGGTGTTCGAGCCCAGATGCCAGAGGTCGTTGGTGGTGGCCGGCACGTCGCGGTCGCGGCGCCGGTAGCCGGTGACCGCCTGCGTCTCGAGGCCCCGACGGGTCACGACCGCGGCGGCCAGCGCGGGCAGCTTGTGCTGCTGGCGGATGGGCTCCAGCAACGCGATCAGCGCCGGGTCGCCCGCGGCCGGCGCGGGTCCGGCGGGTTTACCTGTGCATCCAGTTAGCCAGAACAGTGGCAGGAATCTCATCAGAGCCAGCAAAGATGACGGCCGCGCGCGCCCCGCAGAACGCCGCGTCCGCGCCACGCAGGCCGAAGGCGTGCGGGCGAGTCGAGAATCGTCATTCACCGCGTGCAGCGTAGCGCCGGGCCGCATCACCGCCCAATCTCAAACGAGGAAATCACCGGGGCCGAGGCGCAACCCCGGTCGCCGGGACGTGGCAGCGCCGACTTGCCAGAGCCGGTTCGGCCGGTGAATCCTTCGCCCATGCCCTCTGCGATTTACCGGCTTGCTGCCTGCCTTTTGGCCGGAGCGACTCTACACGCCGCCGCGCCGGCACCCTCCTCCACCCGGGCGGAGCCGCCGCCCAATTTCGTGATCATCTTCGCCGACGACCTGGGCTACGGCGACCTGGGTTGCTACGGCGCGCGCGGTTATCGGACGCCGAATCTGGACCGGTTGGCCGCGCAGGGCACGCGGTTCACCAGCTTTTACGTGGCCCAGGCGGTGTGCTCGGCCTCGCGCGCGGCGCTCCTGACCGGCTGCTATCCCAACCGCATCGGCATCCTCGGCGCGCTGGGTCCGGGCTCGAAGACCGGCCTCAATCCCGCCGAGCTGACGTTGGCCGAGGTGCTCAAAACCCGCGGCTACGCCACGGCCATTTTCGGCAAGTGGCACCTGGGCGACGCGCCCGAGTTCCTCCCCACGCGGCACGGCTTCGACGAGTACTTCGGCCTGCCGTACTCGAACGACATGTGGCCGCTGCACCCCGAGTACGCCAACCTGCCGCCGGACGCCGCCCGGCGGAAAAGCGGTTACCCGGACCTGCCGCTCTTCGAGGGCGAACGCGTGGCGATCCGACCCGTCACCGCCGCGCACCAGGCACAACTGACCACTTGGTACACCGAGCGGGCCGTGGATTTCATCGGACGCCATCGCGACCGGCCGTTCTTCCTGTTCGTGCCGCACGCGATGCCGCACGTGCCGCTGTTCGTGAGCGAGAAGTTCCGCGGCAAATCCCGCGCCGGACTGTACGCCGACGTGATTCGGGAGATTGACTGGTCCGTGGGCGAGATTCTCCGGGCCCTGCGGCGGCATGGCCTGGAGGAACGCACACTGGTGATCTTCACCTCGGACAACGGCCCGTGGCTCTTGTACGGCAACCACGCCGGCTCGGCCGGCCCGCTGCGCGAGGGCAAGGCCACCACCTTCGAGGGCGGCGTGCGCGTGCCCTTCATCGCCCGCTGGCCCGGACGCATCCCCCGCGGCCGGGTTTGCCCCGAACTGGCCACCACCATGGACCTCCTACCCACGCTGGCCCGTTTGGCTGGCGCGGAATTGCCCGCCGACCGGCGCCTGGACGGCCGGGACATCGGACCGCTTTTGCGCGGCGAACCCGGCGCCCGCTCACCGCACGAGGCCTTCTTTTACTACTGGGGCCGCGAACTCCAGGCCGTCCGCAGCGGGCCGTGGAAGCTGCATTTCCCGCACACCTATCCCAAACCCGATCCGCCCGGCCGCGACGGGAGCCCCGGCAAGTACACCCAACTACGCATCGGCCCGGCCCTGTTCAACCTGGACCAGGACCCGGGCGAAACCCGCGACCTGGCGGCGCAATTTCCGGATGTGGTTCGCCGCCTCGAAGCCCTGGCCGAGACCGCCCGGGCCGACCTCGGCGACGCGGCCACGAAAAGGGAAGGCGCGGGCGTCCGGCCGCCCGGGAAAATTGCGGAGTAAGCCGGGCGGCACAGTGGTTCTGGCGCCCGTGGGAGACGCTTCAGCGGTCGCTCTTGCCGGCCTTGGCTGCGCCGCCGCCTTTGCGTCCGCCGCCCGCGGTGAGCACCGTGCCGGCGAGCAGGCCCACGGCGAAAAAGATGAAGTACATCAACGCGGCCGGGAGCTGGACGGCCTTCGAGATGAGCGGCGGAAGGATGAAAGACACGGCGTGCCTGTTGTGCAGGCCGATGAGCACCAGCAGCAGCAGCAAGACAATCAGAAAAACCGTTTTGAGGAGTAGTTTGGCGTTCATATCCGGGCCGGCGCACCTTAGACCACCCCCTGGGCGCGTCAATCCGGGAGTGCCACGGGTTGTTCACCGCCTCGCCCGCCGCTGCGTCGGGCGGTTGCGCCGCCCCAACCGCGCGCTACCCTGCCCCCCGCGCCTGGCTCCCGCCACCCCATGAGCATCATCACCCGCACCGGCGACGACGGCACCACCGGCCTGATGTACAACCGCCGGGTGGCCAAAAACCACCCGCGCGTCGAGGCCTTCGGCACCGTGGACGAACTCAACGCCGCCCTGGGCCTGGCCCGCGCCTGCGCCCCCAACGGCGACTGGAGCAACACCTTGCTCGCCCTCCAGCACGACCTGGTCACTCTCATGGGCGAGCTGGCCACGGCCGTGGACGACCTGCCCCGCTATCTTGCCGACGGCTTCCACCCGGTCTCGGCCGCCATGACCGAGCGCCTGGACCGCCAAGCCGTCGCCCTCGAGGCGCGTCTCCAGCCCCCCAAAGGCTGGGCCATGCCCGGGGAAAACCCGCTCGCCGCCGCGCTGGACCTGGCCCGGACCATCTGCCGCCGGGCCGAGCGCCGCGTCTGCGCCCTGGAACAGGACGATCAGTTGCGCAACCCGGAAATCATCCGTTACCTCAACCGGCTGGCCGACCTGCTTTGGCTCCTGGCCCGCGCCGCCGCCGTGGAAGGAAGCCCGTAGTGTACGCCAGCTTACCGTAGCTGTCGGTAGGACCGCGCTGTGTCGCGGCCGGGGAGACGGCGCCGACGCAGCGGCGCCCTACAGGGCGCTCGCCGCAAGGGCCAGTGGCCTGTCTTACGCCCGCGCACAAAAGCGGCGGCTAGCCGCCGCACTCCAAGCGCTGGCGCGCAGGCCAAGCGCTCAGTTAATCGCGAAAACAGCCGCAAGCGGCCACACTCCACACGCTGGCACGCAGGCGGGCGTCTGGTGAATCGCGAAGCGTATGGAGTGCGCCGGCTGGCCGGCGCTGTCGGTAGGGCCGCGCTGCGGCGCGGCCGTGGGGGCGGTGCTGGCACAGCGGCGCCCTACCTCCCGAAGCGCATGGAATGCGCCGGCTTGTCGGCGCTGAAGGGCGCGTTCATCCTGCGCGTACCGATTCCACCATGAACCGACGCGAATTCCTCGGCCTGGCCGGCGGATTGACCGGTTACTCGGTCTTCGTCCGCGCGGAACTCCCCGGCCCCACCTCGCCGCCCTCCCGCGAAGAAATCGCCCGCCAGTTCGACCAAATCGCCCCGCCGCAGCCCGGCGGTGACCGTTTCGCTGGCGAGCCTCACATGACGCTGGTGGACCTGGACTGCGACGTGTTTGTGGCCGGCGGCGGCATGGCCGGCGTGTGCGCGGCCATCGCGGCGGCCCGGCACGGGGCACGGGTCGTCCTGGTGCAAGACCGCTCGCGCTTGGGCGGCAATGCCAGCAGCGAGGTGAAGATGCACATCGTGGGCGCCAATGCCCACGGCGCCCGCCCCGGCTGGCGCGAGGGCGGATTGATCGAAGAGTTCCGACTCGACGACGCCGTCAACAACCCCCACCGCAGTTTCGAGCTGTGGGACTTGCTCCTGTACGACAAGTGCCGGCGGGAACCCCACCTGACGCTGTTGCTGGACACGACCCTCTTTGCCGTGGAAACCCACCAGGGCCTCATCCGCCGCGTGCTCTGCCGCTGCGACAAGACCGAGCATCTTTACCGCGTCACCGCCCGCCAGTTCCTGGATTGCACCGGGGATTGCCGGCTGGGCATCGAGGCGGGGGCCGAGTACCGCGTCGGCCGCGAGGCCCGCGCCGAGTTCGGCGAATCTCTGGCCGGGGACACCGCCGACCGCCACACCCTGGGCAGCAGCATCCTGTTCACGGCGCGCGACTACGGCCGGCCCGTGCCGTTCACCCCGCCGCCCTGGGCCCGCAAGGTCACCCGCGACATGCTCAAGTTCCGGCCCATCTCGTCCTGGGAGTACGGGTACTGGTGGATCGAGTGGGGCGGCCAGCTCGACACCATCCGCGACAACGAGCGCATCCGTTTCGAGCTTTTGGCCATCGTGCTCGGCGTCTGGGACTACATCAAAAACTCGGGCGACAAGCCCGACAGCGCCCACTGGGGCATGGACTGGATCGGCTTCCTGCCCGGCAAACGCGAGAGCCGCCGCCTGGTGGGCGATTATGTGCTCACCCAGCACGACCTCGAAGGCCGGCGGGGCGAACCCGACGACGCCGTGGCCATCGGCGGCTGGCCGATGGACGACCACCCGCCCGCGGGCTTCGACCGCTGGCGGGAACCCCCGTTCCGCTCCATCCCCACCCCGGACGTGTACAACATCCCCCTGCGCTGCCTCTACAGCCGCAACGTGCACAACCTCTGGATGGCCGGACGCAACATCAGCGCCAGTCACGTGGCCTTCAGCTCCACCCGCGTCATGGCCACGTGCGCCGTGATGGGCCAGGCCGCGGGCACCGCCGCCGCTCTGTGCGCCCGCCACGGCTTGAACCCCCGCCAGCTTTACGAGGACAAAGCCCGGCTCCGCGAGCTCCAGCAAACCCTGCTGCGCGACGACCAAACCATCAAAGGGCTCAAAAACGAAGACCCCGCCGACCTGGCCCGCCGCGCCCGCGTGAGCGCCTCCCACTGGCACGGCCCGGCCCGACCCGAACTGGTGCTGGACGGCCAGGTGCGCGACCTGCCCGGACAGTGGGCGCATCGCTGGGCCGGCAAACTCGACGAGGGCGAACCCTGGCTGGAACTGGCCTGGGCGGAACCGGTGTCGGTCCGCGAGGTCCAAATCACGTTCGACAGCGGTTTCCACCGTGAACTCACCCTGTCCGCCTCCGACCACGTCACCCGCCAGATGGTGCGCGGGCCCCAGCCCGAAATGGTGCGCGACTACACGTTGAGCGGCCGGCCCGGGCCCGACGCGGAATGGCGCGAATTGGTCCGCGTCACCGGCAACTACCAGCGCCTGGTGCGGCATCGCTTCGCGCCCGTGCAGCTTCAAGCCCTTCGCCTGCAGATTCTGGCCACGCACGGGGACCCCATTGCCCGGGTGTACGAAGTGCGGGTTTATGGCTAAAACCGCCACAAGCGGCCGCGTTCCAGAAGCGGGTGCGTGGTAAAACCGCACTGGGGTGCGGCCGGATGGACGGGGCCGGCGCAGCAGTACCCTACCGGTCGCCAGCCCGCCACCTCGGTCCCGTGGCCAGTTTTACCGGCTGAACGGGATTCCTCCAGTTGCGAAAACCGGGAGCCGGCAGGTCCGGACGTCGCGCCGGAGACGCTCGCGTTTTGGCGCTGCTCGACGAGCGAATCCCCGGTACCCGAGCGAGCGGGAAAAGACGATCTGCCGCATGAGAAAACCACTTGCGCCGGCGTCCGATTTCATTATGATATCACCGTGATTGCAGACAACGAAAGGCTTGTTATGACTCCAAATGCCAACCCCCCGCGCAGCCGGGAAGTGCCCGTGCGCGTGTTCAACGGCTGGGCCATGCTTCCCCTGAACCTCTTCCTGCTCCTCGGCAGCCCCGCCCTGCTGATCTGGTCCATCGCCGCCGGCGTCTCGCACCAAGGCCACCCTTACTGGGGTGCGTTCATCCCGGCGCTCCTGCTCGAGACCGCCGGCGTCATCATGCTCTTCGGCTTCTTCACCCTTCAGCCCAACGAGGCCCGCGTGCTGGTCCTCTTTGGCGAGTACCGCGGCACGGTGCGCGACAGCGGCTTCCACTGGGGCAACCCGTTTTACTCGAACGGCCCCTCGGGCGCCTCCTTGCCGACCGCCGGGCCGACCAAGACCGCCGAGAAAACCGCGCCGCCCAAGCGGCATCCGCGCCTGAAAATCTCGCTCCGGGCGCGCAACCTCAATGGCGAGCGCCTCAAGGTCAACGACAAGCGCGGCAACCCCATCGAGATCGCCGCGGTGGTGGTCTGGCGTGTCGAAGACACCGCCCAGGCGATGTTCGACGTGGACGACTACGAGCACTACGTGCAGGTGCAGTACGAGTCGGCCCTGCGCCACATCGCCAGCCAGTACGCTTACGACCACGGCGAGGAAAACGAGACCACCCTGCGCAGCGGCTTGGAGGAAGTGTCCCAGGCCCTGACGCGCGAGCTCCAGGAACGGCTCAACAAGGCCGGGGTGGTGGTCGAAGAAGCCCGGCTCACCCACCTGGCCTACGCGCCGGAAATTGCCCAGGCCATGTTGCGCCGCCAGCAGGCCGAGGCCGTGATTGCCGCGCGGCAGAAGATCGTGCAGGGCGCCGTGGGCATGGTGCAAATGGCGTTGCGCGAACTCGCCGAGAAGCACGTCCTGACCCTGGACGACGAGCGCAAGGCCGCCATGGTCAGCAATCTCATGGTGGTGCTGTGCGGCGAGTCCGAGGTGCACCCGGTGGTGAACACCGGGACGCTTTACCCTTGAACCCCGGCCGGGCATGCAACCGCCATTCGAGTTTTCCGCGCCGTGGAGTCGCGGTTTATTGGCCACCTCCCTGGCCGCCACGGCGCTGTTCTTCGGCGTGGCGGCGTTTGGTTATCTGCAACCGGGCCTGCCGGCATGGGCGCGTTGGACGCTGACGACCCTACCGTTGCTTACCCTGATCGGCGCGGCCCTCTGGACCGTGCGCGGCTACGTCCTCGAACCTGGCGTCCTGCGGGTGCGCCGGTTGTTGTGGGACACCTGCCTCCCGCTGGACGGGCTCGAGTCGGCCCGGTGGGACCCCGAAGCCACGCGCGGGTCGCTGCGCCTGTTCGGCAACGGCGGCCTCTATTCGTACCACGGGTGGTTTTGGAACCGCCGGCTGGGCCGCTACCGGCTTTATGCCACCGACCCCAAACGCGCGGTGGTCCTGCGCTTCGCGCGCCGGACCATCGTGGTCAGCCCCGGCGAACCTGCGGACTTTGTCCGCGCCTTGCCGACCCGCCGCGCCGCCCCCTGATGCCCATGTCCCGACGGAAAGCGTTTCTGCTGCGAATGGACCCGGAGTTGTGGGCCGAGCTCGAGGCTTGGGCGGCGGCCGAGTTGCGCAGCGTCAACGGCCAGATCGAATACCTGCTGCGCGAGGCGGTTAAACGCCGCAAGCAAAGCGGACCCTCCAGCCCTGCCAGCCCAAGCGATACCGCACCGTCACCCGCCAATTAAGCCCGGCCCCCCATGAACCGTTCGCACTGCTTGCTGATTCTTCTGGGCCTGGTCCTGCTCACCGCCGCGGCGGACCTGGCCTGGCTGTACCCGCAACTGCCCGAGCGGATGGCCACCAAGTTCGGCACGGGCGGCCAGCCGGTGGCGTGGTCCACCCGGGGCTCGTT
>Ga0272446_1004283_pt1 | contig 17023 bp, 14 predicted proteins | sample YNPCB0061_FD_194587 | JGI IMG/M metagenome (GOLD analysis project Ga0272446, IMG submission 194587) | Hot spring microbial mat communities from Yellowstone National Park, WY, United States - YNP-CB-006-1 | ecosystem: Environmental > Aquatic > Thermal springs > Hot (42-90C) > Sediment | place... | reverse complement strand
CATCGTCCTGGCCATGACCGTCAAACTCTTCCTCGATCTCGTCATGACGCCGGCCGATTTAGTCAGCCTGGCTCCGGCCAAGGGAGGGGGGCACTAAGATGAAGCGACTGATCCTTGTTTCTCTGGCCTTGTGCCTCTGCCTTGCCATCTGCACTTCGGTCTGGGCCAAAACTCCCCAGGCCTCGGAGCGGGTTCTCACCGCGGCCTCGAAAAACCGCATTGAGATCGGCCTGTTTTACAAAGGCGACGTGGTCCACCTTTTCGGCGCCAACCCGGTCCCCGGCAGTGATCTCATCATCCGCCTGACCGCCCAGAAGGAAGAAGAATTGAAGCTCTCGGTCAAAGGCACCTTTGGCCCCTTCTGGATGACAGTGCGCCAATACGCGGTCAGCGGCATCCCGTTTGTCTATAAAATTCATGCCTCCCGCCCCATCCAGGAGATCATCTCAGCAGACACGGCCCGGGAACTGGAATTGGGCTTCCCGGCCCTCAAAGACCGCATGCAGATGCACCTCATCCGGGGCGAAGCCGCTCCCAATGATGCGGACCTGGTCTTTCAAGGCATCTTGAAAATCAAGAAAGACGCCAACCTCTATAATATTGAAGAAGGGCCGGAGCGCCTGGCCATCACCGAAGGCAAACTCTTCAGCCATTATTTCCGCTTTCCGCCGGCGGCCACTGAAGGCACCTATCTGGTGGAGACCTTCTCTTTCCAAAATGGCGAACTGGTCGGCTACGGCAAGGATGAGATCAACATCCGCAAGGTGGGTCTTGAGGCCTGGCTGACTCATACGTCCCAGAATTATCCGTTGGCCTATGGCATCGGTGCGGTCCTCTTCGCCGTCGGTGCCGGTCTCCTGGTGGGCGTGATCTTCAAGAAAGGAGGGCACCATTAATGGAAACCTTATATAAAGGCAAAGCCACCTCCATTGCCGTCGCCGTGGACGGCTCCGAGCCGGGCTGGGAGGCCTTTGGCCGGGCCATCAATATGGCCAAACTGCTCAACCTGGAAATGGATGTCCTCTTTGTCGTGCAACTAAAAAAGGCGGGCTATTTTGCCTTTATTGATCGCCATCTGCAGGAGGAAAAAGAAGCCATCGCCCGGGAGGTCTTCGCGGAAGCCGAACGCCGCGCCCAGAAAGCGGGGGTCACGCTGCATACCCATCTGTTGGAAAGCGAAGCAGACCCGGCTACCGAGATCGTCAATTTCCTGGATCAGGCCCGGGGCGTCAAATTCCTGGTCATCGGCAGTTACGGCCGGGGCTTCAAGAGCCGCACCATCCTGGGCTCCACCACAGAGAAGGTCATCCGGGAGATCGCCCGCCGGGTCATTCCCGTCCCGGTCCTCGTAGTACCCGCGGTCAGATCGGAACCGACGGCAGGTGAAACAGCCGACTAACTTTGCCGTCCCTCTTTCGTTGGGACCAACAGCCACCAGGCGCCCACATCCCGTCGGCGCCTGGTTTTTTATTCAGCCCCGCCGCCAGGAAAAGAAAGTTGGCAGTTGCCAGTTGCCATTCCTCCTCGTTCCCCAGTTAAACTTGGGAACGAGTCTGTTCATGGTTCGCGGGTGACTTTTCTGAGTAATGGCAATACCAAGAAAATAAAAAATTCATTTCGTGGCGCCGGTCTCCAGACCGGCGTACAACCGGCAATATCCTGGCCCAGCAGACCTGAAGGTCCGCTCTACGAGGACTTATCCTTAACCATGCGAATACACCCAGCCACCTTCCGCGGCAGTACAGGGGCCGCGTGTCCCCTCAGGCCGGACAAAGAACGAGATGAATGCTGAGGGGGGGGATTTTCGGGGGGCAGGAGGCTGTCCCTCCTGTCCCCCCGAGGGGCATTTTGGGATGAACGTCTTAGCGGGTCAGCCAATGGCGGTTGCGCACCGTCAGGAAGGCGTACGGATAGATCCACTGGAGCAGGAAGAAGGCATAGTAGCTGTAGATGACCCCGTAGATAAAATCCAGATCCCGTTCCAGGACCACATAATAGATCATGTAGATGGCTGAGATGACCCCCAGGGCGGCCATAAATTTGATGAAGACCACCGGGTAGATAATAATGGAACTCAGCAGCAGGCCCAGGAACAGATAGGTCAGCGGAAACTCGATCTGGGTCATGAAGAAATCAACAATGGGCAGCAGCCGGTGTTTCTCCCGGTAGTTGGTGAAGAGGTAGCCCAACTGCACAAAAGATTCCCGGACATTGCCCCGCTCCCAACGGAGATACATCTTGCACAGGCCTTTATAGGTCTCCGGCACCAGGGTATGTACTATGGCGCTGCGTTGATAGACGCTGTAGTAACCGCTGCGCAGCACGAAGTTGGTCAGCGCCCGGTCCTCGGAGTGGTGACAGGGCGATCCCAGAAAGGTCTGGTGCAGCCAGGCATCCACGTGGGGCAGGACCGCTTCCCGCCGGTACGCCGACAAGGCCCCCGGGGTGCAGGTCACCGCGCCATACAGAGACTGCGAGGCCCGCAGAAAATCGAACGAGAGCACGAAACGAACAGCCAACATCTTGCCCAACAGGCTCTGGTGGCGGTTGTAGACCTTGACATTGCCGGCCACCGCGCCGATCTTGGGGTCATGCAGCATGGGGGCGACGATCTGCCGCAGGGTATCCTTGCTGATGACCGAATCAGAATCGATGGTGACAAAGATTTCGCCCCGGCCCTGGGTGAAACCGGCATAGAGACCGGCCTTTTTGCCCCGGTTCTGCGGAAAGCGCACGGCCTGGATCAGATCGGGATAGCGTTGCTGCGCCCGGCTGATATAGGTCCAGGTGTCATCTTTGGAACCGTCGTCAATGCAGATAATCTCCAACTTCTCCCGGGGATAATCCGAGGCCGTGACCGCATCAATGGCCTTTTCCACCATGGCCCCTTCATTGTAGGCCGGGATTATGACGGTCACCGTGGGAAGCTCCCCGGCCGGCAGCGGATAGGGTTTGTAGCGACACCAGAGCACGGTACGCACTATTTGAAAGGCCAACAACAGAAGCGTATAGATGGCGCCCACGGCTGGAATTAAGGAGACGTAACTCTGCCGGTTCAGCAATTGCAGATAGCCGTCCAGCGATCCCCATTTTAAGGAGACCACAAAAAAGACCAGCAGGAGCGCCGGTACCAGAATTTTGAGGGTTAAATCCACCATTTGCATCTTTTTCAGAGCTACACCCTGCGATTTGGCCTGGGCAGAGCCCATGGGGCGCAGGAACAGGGTTGAAGCAGCGGTTCGCATGGCAGGCAGATGACCTCCCTTGTCAAGCTAAAATGTATCGAACGGCCCACCAACCTGATACCTTTGGCCTGTGGACCACTCTTCATAGGATGCAAAACCCTTGCCAAGGAAAGACAGGTGGTCTTTTTCCTAATTTATTGATATAACTGCTACTCTCACATGGACCGGCCGCCCCTGGCCAGGGCGGCCGGGGCCATTTTCTCAATTTGAGAAGGTCGCCGTTTGGCCGCCACGGGCCGTGTCATTTTGAGAAAAACGGCGCCAAAGACCCAAAGAAGCGTAGGCCTAGCGATAGTGAAATTATTCCCAAAAAAGACTTGAACAATGCTTGTTTCTTTGCTATAGAACTAGATTTAACGACTCTGCGATAAAGGAGAAATCCCATGGGGCTGGTATTGGTCTGTCCGCAATGTCAGGCATTAGTAGAACTAAGTGCCCAAAAATGCCAATATTGTCAAGCTGATCTGCGTCATCTGCCCAAAGACCAGCGCCTCTATGTCATCGGGTCACCAGGGCCAGCGGTGGCCCAGCCGCCGACCGCGGCGATCCCGGTTCTGGCCTCGGCCGGGGTGCCGGCTGCGGTGCCACCCACGCCTCCAGGTAGGGTCCGCCGCCCCTATATCCGCCGTTATGCCGGCCAACCGGTGTCGGCGACGCACCCCACGACCCTGACGGCCGCGGCCCCCGCCGCTGCCGACAGACCCGCCGGACGGGTCCGCCGCCCCTATATCCGCCGTTATGCCGCTGAGCCCGTGGCAGTCACCCACCCGACCACATTGAGCAAGCCCGCGCCTGCTGCCGGCAAAGCCGATGCCAAAAAGGCCAAAAAACCCAAGGCGACCACGAAGAAAAAGAAATAACGGGCAGACCAGTTGGAATCGCCTGCAACTTTAAATGTTCAGCGCACCTGGGGCGGCCTCGCCGCCTCTTTTTGCTCAGCACCCGGGAGTCAGCGCCTGTGTTGGTCTACAACACCTTAACAAAACGCAAAGAAGAATTTCTCCCTCTGCAACCGGGGGTCGTCACGCTCTATGCCTGCGGCGTCACCGTTTACGATGACTGCCATATCGGCCATGCCCGCTCTGCCGTAGTCTTTGACGTCATGGTCCGCTATCTGCGGTTTCAGGCGTATCAGGTTACCTGGGTGCGGAATTTCACCGACATCGATGACAAAATCATCCGGCGGGCCCAGCAGGAGAATCTCCCCTGGCAGACCATCGCCGAAACCTATATTGCTGCCTTTCAGCGGGATATGGCGGCTTTGGGGGTCAGTCCCGCCGATATCGAACCCCGGGCTACCGAACATATTCCCGCGATCATTGCGCTGATCAAGGTGCTGGAGGACAAAGGCTTCGCCTATCATCGGGATGGTGATGTCTACTTTGCGGTGGCCAAGTTCCCCGGCTATGGCAAGCTCTCCGGCCGCAGCCTGGACGACATGCTGGCCGGCGCCCGGATCGATATCAATGTCCAAAAGGACAATCCCTTCGACTTTGTCCTCTGGAAGGCCAGCAAACCCGGGGAGCCTGCGTGGGACAGTCCCTGGGGGCCGGGCCGCCCGGGCTGGCACATCGAGTGTTCGGCCATGAGCCAACATTACTTGGGGGCCACTTTCGATATCCACGGCGGCGGTGCCGACCTGATCTTTCCCCATCACGAAAACGAGATTGCCCAGTCCGAGGCAGCCAATGGCCAACCTCTGGCCCGTTACTGGCTGCACAACGGCATGGTCACCATCAATCAGGAGAAGATGTCCAAGTCGCTGGGCAATTTTTTCACCATCCAGGAGGTGTTGGCCAAATTTCACCCGGAAGTGGTCCGCTTTTTCCTGATTCAGAGCCACTATCGCAGTCCCCTGGACTTTTCCGATCAGGCCCTGGCCGAAGCTCGAAACGCCGTGGAGCGGCTTTACGCCTGCCTGGCCCGCCTGGATCAGGCCGCGGCCGACACCCCGCCCCCGGCCGCAGCTCCCCCTGATGACCCCCTGCCGGGCTTGAACAGTGAGGAGCACGAGCGCCTGCGCAGCCTGCGGTCACGGTTTCAGGAGGCCATGGACGATGATTTTAATACGGCCCTGGCCCTGGGACACATCTTCGAAGCCGTCCGCCTGCTCAACCGTACCATGGAAAACCACCCTGCCACTGCTGCGGCCCTGGCCTTCCTGGCCTGGCTGCGCCGCGAACTGGCCACCCTGGGAGGCATTCTGAATCTTCTGCAGCACGACCCACCGGATATGCTGCGGCAGCTGCGGCAGCAGAGTGACGCACTGGCCCTGGCGCCGGCCGCCATCGAGCAGTTAATCGAGGAACGCCGCCTGGCCCGCCAGGCCAGAGATTTTGCCAAAGCCGATGCCATCCGCCAACAATTGGCCGAAGCCGGCATTCTCCTGGAAGACACCCCGCACGGCACCACCTGGCGGGTAAAAACCTGATGGGGCGGCATCGCCTGCTCCCACCCCACTGTTCTTGACCCGGGCAGAGTCCTGCCGCCGCCTGCAATGCTCCTCAGTATTGGGGGTTAAGGTATCCTTCACACTCAGCAGGAAACCGTGCTCGCCAAATTCTCCGCCTTGAGCCGCTTCCTCTGGCAGCTGCTTCGGGACACGGCGGCCGCCTGGAGTGAGGACAACGTCCCGGTCCTGGGCGCGGCCCTGGCCTTTTACACCCTCTTTTCCATGGCCCCCCTGTTAATCCTCATAACCGTGGTGGTCGGCTTTTTCCTTGGCCGGGAGACCGTGCAGGCCGATATCGTGGTCCGGCTGGGCGAATACGTCGGGCTTGAGCATGCCCAGAATCTGATGACCGTCATTCTCAAAACCTACCAGCCTGGCTCCGGGGTGTTGGCCACCCTTCTCGCCATTGGCCTCATCCTGTTCGGCTCCACCACCGTCTTTTTGATGCTGCGCAACGCCCTGGATCAGATGTGGGGCATCCATAGCGGGGCCACCGGGTTGTGGGGCCTAATCCGGGACCGTGGCAAATCCCTCCTGGCGGTCCTCCTGGTGGGTTTGCTCATTCTCATCTCCATTGTTCTGAGATCTCTCCTGGCCGCCTTTTACACCCGCGTTGACGATTTTCTGGTCATTCCTGGTCTCGCCGTCAGCCTCATCGACCATCTTGTTAACCTGGCCTTTCTCACCGCCCTCTTTACCGTCCTCTATAAAGTGCTGCCTTCGGCCCGGGTGCCGTGGGGGTTTGCCGCCCGGGGCGCTGCGGTCAGCGCCCTGCTGTTCAGCGTCGGCAACCTCATTCTAGGCCTCTATTTAAACCGCCAGACCCTGGCCTCAGCGTACGGTGCCGCCGGCTCCCTCGTGGTCATTCTGTTATGGGTGTTTTATTCGGCCCAGATTATCTTTGTGGGGGCAGAGTTTACCCAGGTTTATGCCCGGCGGCAGAGACAGGAGCTTGCCGCCCCTGAGCCACCGCCAAATCCCCCCGCATCATGAACTTCAGTAGCCAGGGGCGATGCGGACCGGTCTGAGCCGCTCCTCCATCTCTCTTGTCCCCGTTCAAAGGCCACTTTTTCGCCAGTCTTGGAATATATCTGGCGCCGGCCCTATCCCTCTGCTACACTGTCTCCATAAAGATGCTGCCCCTGCCGAGGGGCGCTGTGGAGGTATGAAATCAATGGTTTTTCCCTGGGAAGAAGTCGATTGGGTGATGCTGGATATGGATGGCACCCTGCTGGATAAACATTTTGATGATTATTTCTGGGAAACCCTGGTTCCCCAGGAGTATGCCCGCCGGCATCATCTGGAACTGGAGGCGGCGCGTCGAGAGGTATTTGCCCGCTACCAACGGGAGGAGGGGACCCTAAACTGGACGGATATTGATTTCTGGTCCCGGGCCTTGGAGTTGGATATCCCGGCTCTGAAAGAGGGCATTCGCCACCTCATCGAGGTCCATCCGGACAGCGAACCGTTCTTGCGGTATGTTCGCAGCCTGCAGAAAAAGCTCATCCTGGTGACGAATGCGCACTACAAGACCCTGGACCTGAAGATGAACCATGTCGGCCTCTTGGGCTATTTTGATGCGGTGATCTCTTCCTTTGATCTGGGCGCCCCCAAGGAACACCGGCAGTTTTGGGAGGCCCTGCAGACTCGGCTCGGTTTTGAGCCGCAGCGGACCATGTTGGTGGACGACAATCGGGACGTCCTGCAGGCGGCCCGGGATTACGGTATCCGCTATCTCTTTTTCAAAGGCATTTCCAGCTCCCAAGCCCCGGCCGAGACCTCCCGCCGTTTCCCGGTCCTCCATTATTTCACAGAATTGATGCCCGCCGAGACCCAAACCGCCGCACCGACTCGCCCCACCAAGGAGGCGCCGGCCGATTTCTGAGCGGCTCTATCTGTGACTCCCGCGCTGGCAGAGAAATCCCTTGGACTGTCTCCGGGTCCCGGCAAAAAATGTTGTCAGGGGGTGATGGCGAAGCGGGCAGTAAGCCGTCGGGTGGGCCTTGCCCACCCTCCGGAGCACTCCCTCGCCTCCAGCTCGCGGCGGGAGAAGGCTGGAGCGAGGGGTGCGGCGAGTTCAGGAACCCTTCCCGTCGGGCGGGAAAGCGCCGCGCCTGCCGCCTTCTGGGCGCGCTTGACCACTCCCCAGCCATGACTCTCCGGGAGTGGTTCATAGCGACAACCCCTCGCTGACGCTCGGGGCTCGGATACAATGAATCTTATTTTCGTGGTTCGCGGGTGACTTTTGTAAGTAATAGTAATTAATCAGAAAATAAAAAATTATTTCGTGGCGCCGGTCTCCAGACCGGCGAACCAGCGGCAATATCCTGGCTCAGCGGACCTGGAGGTCCGCTCCAAAAAAGCTTATCCTGAACCAGCCCGCCGTTTGATCTCTGCTGGTGGGGCGGGCCGCCGCGCCTGCCCAGCCTTACCATCAATGACCTACCCCGTTTAGGCCTTTTCCCGCCAGATGTTGGCCCCCAGGGCCGACAGTTTCTGCTCCAGGCGTTCGTAGCCCCGGTCCAGGTGGTAGACCCGGTGGACTTCCGTCTGGCCCTGGGCCCCCAGGCCGGCCAGGACCAGGGAGGCACTGGCCCGCAGATCGGTGGCCATGACCGGCGCACCCTGCAGGGTTTTGGTGCCCCGCACCACCGCCTGATTGCCCGATACGACGATATCGGCCCCCAAACGGCGGAGCTCACTGACGTGCATGAAGCGTTTTTCAAAGATCGTCTCGGTGATGACACTCACGCCCCGGGCCAGGGACATGGTCGCCATAAATTGGGCCTGCATATCCGTGGGGAAACCCGGGTAGGGCATGGTTTTGATGTCCACACCCACCAGTGTCCCGCCCGGCCGGACGTGAATCGTATCCTTCTCCACTTTGAGTTTCAGGCCCGTCTCCAAAAACTTATCAATGACCGCGGTCAGGTGTTCCACAGGGGCCTGCCGGATGGTGACCTCGCCCCGGGTGATGGCGGCTGCGGCCAAATACGTCCCGGCCTCAATCCGATCCGGCATGATCCGGTAGGCCGCCGGCCGCAGTTCCTTGACGCCGTCAATGGTCAAGACGTCGGTGCCGATGCCTTCGATGCGGGCCCCCATGGCCTGCAGGAACTTTGCCAGATCAGAGACTTCCGGTTCCTGGGCGGCGTTTTTAATGATGGTCCGGCCCCGGGCCAGGGTCGCGGCCATGAGCAGGTTTTCGGTGCCGGTCACCGTGGGAAAATCCAGGATGATTTCCGCACCTTCCAGGCGTTTGACGCTGGCCTCCACATAGCCGTGGGCCAGAGCCACCTTGACCCCCATCTCCTCCAAACCCTTGAGATGGAGATTAATGGGCCGGGCGCCGATGGCACATCCGCCGGGCAGCGACACCCGGGCTTTGCCCAAACGGGCAACCAGGGGGCCAAGTACCAACACTGCGGCTCGCATGGTCTTCACCAGGTCATAGGGCGCTTCCCAGGAGACCAGCCCGGTGCTGTCCACCTGCAGGCCATCCGCCAGGTCGGTAAATTCCACTCCCAGGTTGCCCAGGAGTTTTTTGGCAGTGCGGATATCGGCCAGGTTAGGCACGTTGGTCAGGACATGCTGCCCCGGCGCCAGCAAGGTCGCCGCCAAGATGGGGAGCGCGGCATTCTTGGCGCCGCTGATCGTGACTTCACCTTTTAACGGTTTGCCGCCAGCAATAACAATCTTATCCATGTCCTTGGCCTATCATAAAAAACATTAAATCTCAAGAATCTTCTCACAAATGAATTCCTTGCCTTTCTGATTGCAGCTTCCTTACCGACGCAGCATCCCGATGGGAGCCGAGTTGCAGCACTTGAGAAAAAATTCTCAAAAAAGTTCTCTCCGACCGCAAATAAGGTTGCTAAGCCCTGACGCAAGGTTTATGATCATTGCCGGATAAGCTATTGCGCGCCATGAATCACCATGATCTCCGGCCTTTGGTCAAGATCGGTCGGCTGGCCGCTCGCCAGCGAAGAGGCTGGGACCGCCCTGTTTCGAGTTTGACAATGCCTCCTCTCCAAGCTCAAATAATCCGGATGTGCCAGAAATGCCAAGGTGCGGCAACCGCTCCGGCCCTCCGGCGGCGTTTTTTCCCTTTTTCCTGTTCCCTGTTCCCTCTTGCCTTTTCCCTTATTATCACCCTGGTCTGCTTTTGGACGGGTCTGGCGTCTGCCAGCGGCGAAGCCATCCGGTTGGGCGAAGTCAACCCTCTGACCGGCAATCTGGCTCTCCATGGTCAAGAGATTCATCAAGGGATCGAAGCCGCGGTGGCCGAAGCCAACGCCCAGGGGGGAATTGGGGGGCGGCCCATCGAACTGGTCAGTCGGGATGATCAAAGCCGCCCTGATGTGGCCCTGAATCAGACCCAGGATCTCCTCCACCGGGAAAAGGTGGTAGGTCTGCTCGGGGGCTATGTGGATTCGCTGGTCGGGCCCATCAGTTCCCTGGCAGCCCGCCAGCAGACGCCCTATGTGGCTGCGGCCAGCCTGCAACAATCTCTGACGGCCCAAAAAAATCCCTTCTTCTTCCGGGTTTCCTCCATGGCCGGGATCGTCCAGCCATTGAACCGTTTCCTCAGCGACGTGGTCAGACCGCAGACCGTGGCCATTTTGTATACGGCAACGCCAGGTTCCACAGAATTCGCCGCCTCTTTGCGAGATCTCCTGACCCAACAGGGTATCCGGGTGTTGGTTTTTGAAAAATTCCGGCCGGGAACCCCCGATTTTTCCATGCTGCTCCTGAAAGTTCGGGAAGCCAGGGCCGAGGTCCTTATCTCCGGTGGATTTTTCCCTGATAATCTTCTGCTGGTCCGGCAACTGCGGGAACAACCGATCCCGGTGCAGGCTTTTCTCGGTCCCTGGGGAGTGGCATATGAGAAATTCCTGCGGGAACTGCGCCAGCAGAGCGAGGGGCTGCTGGGTATGTGTGTCTGGAACCCCGGCATTACTCATCCCGGCACCGAAGCCGCCTCGGAGGCCTTTGTCCAAGCCTTTCAGGCCAGATACGGCCACCTGCCCAACAGCACCACCATGCACGGTTATGCCGCGGCCAGGGCGATGCTTGCCGCCATTGAGGCGGTTCTAAAGCAGGGCCAGCCTCTTACCGGTCCAGCCATTGCCCGGGAGTTGCGTCGCGTCGATCTCCTGCTGCCCATGGGGCGGGTACGTTTTTCCGAACACGGCGATCCCCTGGATTATCAACAGGTCATTGTGCAGATCCAGAACGGTGCCTTGCAGGTTGTCTATCCGCCGGCACAGGCTACGGGCAGATTAATCTACCCTCTGCCAAATTCCGGCCAGCATTAACCGGGTCATCTCGAACCGGGCAACAGTTGTCCGGTCGGGTCGGGGTGGGATGGGGTTTTTCCTGGGCCACCACCCTTATCACGGCCGTATTTGCCTTCTTCACAGACCCAAAAACTCAAGTTCGCACCTTCGCAGCCATCATGGGTATCTGGCAGCAGGCCATTCTCTCCGGTTTATCTCTGGGGTCCTTTTATACCCTCCTGGGCCTCGGGTTTTCCCTGATCTTCGGCGTCACCCGGGCCTTTAATCTGGCGCACGGTGATTTTATCCTGTTAGCCGGATACCTGGCCTTTGCCCTCTGGCAGTTCTGGCACCTGCCCTTTTCTTGGATACTGTTGCTGAGTATGGTCTCTCTGCCGGTGGCCACCTTGGCTCTGCGGGAACTCCTGCACCGCCTCCCCGAGCCCTTTGAATTAAATTCCCTCGTAGTGACCTTCGGGCTGGCCATTGTCTTGCAAAACCTCTTTTTAGGACTTTTCTCTGCGGATTATCGCCTGATCTTACTGCCGGCCAATGTCGTTTTGGATATGCCGGCCTGGTCTCTCATGCTGACGGCCAACCAGGCTGTGTTATTGCTGGGCTCACTGCTGGCCACCACGGTGGTCTATCTGTTCCTCTACCGTACCTTTGTCGGCAAGGCCTTGCGGGCCACCATCCAGAACCGGGAAGGCGCCGCATTGGCCGGAATCAGGGTGGACCGGATGCAGCTCCTGGCCTTTGGCGTCGGCGGCGTCCTGATCGGCTTGGCCGGTCCGCTCATGGCGGTCAATATGTATCTCCATCCGGCCGGCGGCTTGGAACCTACTCTCATTGCCATCATTCTGACCATTGCGGCCGGGGTTGGCCGGACCGGCACCCTGTTATGGACCGGCTGGCTCCTCGGTCTGGCCGAGTCTTTCACGGCCCTGGCCATCGGCAGTAGTTGGCGGGAGCTGGTCAGTGCCCTGATCCTGCTTCTGATTTTGGTCTGGCGGCCCAGCATTGGCGGCGAACACGACATCGCCTCGTGAGGCTCAAAATAAAGGGATGTTCATTTCGTCCGGGTCACCCGCAAACCATGAAAATGCACCTTGGCCGTTGGTATACTCTTGGTTGATGATAAGCCCTCGTTGAGCGGACCTCCGGGTCCGCTGCGCCCGGAAATTGCAGACAATTCGCCGGTCTGGAGACCGGCGCCACGAAGCGGAGATGCTTGGGGGGCCGCGGCGGTCCGCCCCACGAAAGGAATTTTCTGACCACTGACCACTGACCACTGATCACTACGAACTCCAAACTATGAACTGTATCCCCTGGCTGGCAGCCCTGCTTCTGATGGCTGGCCCGCTCCTCTTTCCCGGGGCCGAGGTCTATTTCCTGGTCTTTGGCCTGGCCTGCTTTTATGCGGCCCTGGCCATGGCCTGGAATATCCTGGCCTTAAGCGGGCTTTTCTCGCTGGGCCACGGCGCCTTTTTCGGCTTGGGGGCCTATGCCGCGGTCCTGTTGCAGCAGAAACTGCTGCTGCCGGTTTACCCGGCCGTCCTGGCCGGGGGTGTGGTTGGCGCCATCTACGGCCTCCTTTGGGGTCTGGTCTTCAAGAAACTGCGGGGGGCCTACTTTGCTCTGGCGACGCTGGCTTCTTTAGAGATCCCCCGGGTCATCGTCGACAACTGGGAATCCCTCACTGCCGGCTCCATGGGGATCGTCGGCATCGGCCGTCTCCCGGCTCTGGATCTGGGATTCCTGACCGTGCCGGTAGGCGCCGGCCTGCGGAGTCAATACTACTTTCTTTTCGGCTGGATGGCGTTGGTGACCCTCCTGCACCGCCAGGCCCTGCGATCGCGCTGGGGGTGGGCCTTGCGGGCCATCCGGGAAAATGAAGTGGCCGCAGAAGTGCTGGGCGTCAATGTCTATGGCTGCCGCTTGGCAGCCTTGGGCTTGAGTGCCTTTCTCACCGGCGTCGGCGGCGGTCTGTATGCTCATCTCATGGGCTTGATCGAACCGGCCATGGTTTTCAGTCTGCAATTGGCGGCCTTCCCGTTGATCTTGAGCTTTTTCGGCGGCCGTTTTGCCGTCTTCGGCCCCCTGCTCGGCGCCCTGGTCCTCTATCCCCTGGACCAGTTGGTACTGCAGCCCTGGTTGCCGCAAGGACACGCCGCCGTCTATGGTTTGGTGATCATTCTGACTATTTTCTTTTTTCCGCAGGGTTTAGCGACATGGTTCCGGCTAAAGAGCACCACCTCTTAGAGCTCCAGGCCATTGACGTCATCTGGGGGCCGCAACGCCTGCTGCAGCATATTTCCCTGCAGGTGTCCGCCCGGGAGATCATCGGGATCATCGGCCCCAATGGGGCCGGCAAAACCACCCTCATGAGTGTCATCAGCGGCCAGGTGGCTCCGACCAGCGGCCGGGTTTTTTATCATGGGCAGGATATTACCTCCTGGCCGCCGCATCGGCGCTGCTGGGAGGGCATTGCCCGGACCTTTCAGATTCCCCGGCCTTTTGCCGAGATGACGGCCTGGGAGAATGTCGCCATCGGCATCCGCTTTGGCCGGCGCCACCGGGCCGCAGGTCCGCTCCGGGACCAGGCCTTGCCCTTTCTGGAGCTGGTGGGATTGACGCACAAAGCTGATACCTTGGGGAAAGATCTGACCCTGTCGGAACAACGACGTTTGGAAGTGGCCCGGGCTTTGGCCACCGAACCACAATTAGTGCTGTTGGATGAAGTGGCCGCCGGCCTCAGCCCTAAGATGGTCCGCCATGTGGCCGCCCTGGTGGAAAAACTCCGCCAACAGGGGTTGACCCTGTTGATTATTGACCATTTTCTCAATTTGACCTTGGAGGTCGCCGACCGCTTGGTGGTGTTGGATCGGGGTGAAAAGATCATGGAGGGTCCCCCGCGGGAAATTATCCGCCACCCCGAGGTCGTCGGGGCCTATCTGGGCACCCGACGCCCCGCCAAAAGGGTGCAGCCGGCAGGCGCAGCACCCGAATCTGCCGAGCGGTCCTGAGGCCTGCCTAAGTTGGCGTTTTTCCGTGAGATATTTTCGTCACCGTGAAAAATAACCTTTTTTGGCGAACTTGTGATATGATTGGTATATACTGCTTGCAAAGGTGACGCGAGACTCCCATGACCACCTGGTTTGGAAATCAGCAATCTTCCCCGCCCACCAACCAGCAGCCTGAGGTTGGCAGTCCCTACCTGGTTATTCACAATCTCTCGGCCGCCTATAATCACATGCAGATCTTGGCAAACGTCAGCCTGCAGGTCTGGCGGCAGCAGGTCGTCGCCATTGTCGGGCCGAACGGCGCCGGCAAAACCACCATCCTCAAGGCCGTCGGTGGCCTCTTGCGGCCGGTGCAGGGCACCATCCTGGTGGATGGCGAAGATATCGCCTGCCTGCCGGTCTGGGAAGTGGTCCGCCGGGGCGTCGTCTATGTTCCTGAAGGCACCAACGTCTTTCCGGAAATGAGCGTCCTGGAAAATCTGGAAATCGGCGGCTACCTGCATCGGGACGCCATTCGGGACCATCTCAATTTTGTCTATCAGATCTTTCCCGAGCTGCAGAAAAGACAAAAAACCCCGGCTGGCAGCCTCAGCGGCGGCCAACAACGGATGGTGGTCCTGGCCCGGGGCCTGATGGCCGGGGCCAAAATGCTCCTGCTGGACGATCCCTTCTTGGGTTTAAGTCCGAAATATGTTAAAATCTTCTGCGACGTCTTCCGGACTCTGCGCCGACAGGGGATGACCCTTTTAATCTCCGGCCAACATGTGCGCCGGATATTAAACGTCGCCGATCTGGCCTTTCTTATTGAGGGCGGCAAGATCACCCTGACCGGCACCGGACCGGAACTCCTGCATAATCATCACCTTCAGCGTACTCTTTTCGGCATCGAAGCAACCTGTGAGCTGGGCGAAGCCCTGCAGATGGAGAAATAGGCAATGAATGGCAAAAAAGGTTGGGGTACTGAAGCAAAAGTCGGCTTGTTTGTCCTGGCGGCTCTGGTGCTGTTAGGCTACATGAGTCTCCGGGTCGGCAAATTCACCTTCCTGGCCTCACCCAACACCTTCCCGATCAAGGCCAAATTTACCTCGGTGGCAGGCCTGGCGGAAAACGGCCGGGTGGAGATCGCCGGGGTAGAGGTGGGGCGGATCAGCTCCATCCAACTGGCCGATGGTCAGGCGTTGATCACCTTGATGGTCCGCCCTGATCTGCACCTGCGAGAGGACGCGGCAGCTCGGGTCCGGACCAAGGGCATGTTGGGAGAGAAATACATTGAATTGGAATTGGGCAGCGTCGGCGCGCCCCAGCTGCCTCCCGGCGGCATGATCACCAAGACCGAATCCCCCGTGGAATTTGACCAACTCCTGGCCAAGGTGCCGGCCCTGTTGGACGACTTCCGCCCTATCCTCGAAGACATGCGTTCGGTCACGGGCACCCTGCAAAAAGTCATCGGCACCCAGGAAGGCGAAAATAATCTGAAGGAAATGATTGCCAATTTTACCGCGGCCAGCCAGACCCTGAACCGGGTTGCCAAAGGCCTGGAAAAAGGCGAAGGCACCCTGGGGAAACTCCTGAAGGATGACGGCCTCTATCGGGACGTGCAGGGAGTCGTCCGGGAAGTACGCACGGCGGTGAATAACCTTTCCAGCTTCTCCGAGAAGCTCACCAAGGGAGAAGGGACCATTGCTAAACTGGCCAACGATAAGGGCCTCTATGAACAGGCCCAACAGGCCATTACCCGCCTGAACCGGGTAGCCGCCAAGATTGACGAAGCCGAAGGCACCTTGGGGAAATTAGTAAACGATAAGACGCTCTACGATGATGCCAAAAAGGCCCTCCGGAACGTCAATCAGGCCATGGAAGGCATTAAAGAACAATCCCCGGTGACCATGATCGGCGTGGTCGGCTCGGCCCTGGTCCGCTAAGTCCGCAAGGGTTCTGACTGCCGATGGGTCGCCGCCTTTTCATTATTATCCTCCTGAGCCTCCTGACCGGCGGGCTCCTGGCGGGTTGCACCACCACTTCCCGGGGGGAGCGGCGCCTGAATCTGTCGCCGCTCCTGTTTTACAGCAACAATCCGGAGACCGACGAAGGTCAGCTGGAGATCCTGGGCCCCCTCTTTTCCCGGGAACGGGCGGGGGATGCTACCCTGACGACGCTGGCCCCCTTTTTCTACTACCTCACCCAGGGCTATGACATTGAGTCCGAGTTCCTCTATCCCTTCGGACAATATAAAACCGGTGGGGGGCAGAGCCGCTTTAACCTTATCCCCCTCAGCTCTTTCCGCCATGACGCCTTGCCGGCAGGAGCGTCATCCTGGCAGTTCTTTCCCTTCTTCGGAGGGCGGACCAGCAGCGGCGCCCGCTATGGCGGCGTCTTCCCCCTCTACGCCACCTATAAAGAACGCTTCGGCCGGGATCGGGGCAACTTCTTCCTCTGGCCCCTCTATTCCAGCTCCGTAACCGGCGACGCCTACCGCTACGGCGTGCTCTGGCCTTTTTTTTACTACGCCACCGGCAGCGAACAATCCTTCGCCTTCTGGCCCCTGGGCGGCAGGATGATCACTCCCGGCCGAGCCGAGAAGTACTACGCCCTCTGGCCCCTGATCCACAGCCAACGCCTCGGTCTTGAGACTGAGAACCCCCGGACCGTCAAGGCGGTTCTGCCGTTTTACGCCAAAGAAACCACGCCCACCAGTACGAAAACCTCCCTCCTGTTTCCGTTCTTTAGCCACTACCACCAGGACAAGGGCAACTATACCCAGTGGGATACGCCCTGGCCGTTCATTGTCCGGGGCGACGGCGACAACTTCCGGCTGCGCAACTACTTTCCCTTTTATTATTCCCGCCAAAGCCCGGACCAGACGCGCCTGGCCATCTTCTGGTGGCTCTTTGATCAACGCACCCAGACTGGGGATGATCTCTGGGAACAGAGCACCCGCTATCTCTTCTTCAGCAGCTACACCGTCGAAATCGACGGCTCCGGCACCTGGAAAGAACGACACCGCCTCTGGCCCCTGGTCTATGC
>Ga0272446_1004282_pt1 | contig 17024 bp, 12 predicted proteins | sample YNPCB0061_FD_194587 | JGI IMG/M metagenome (GOLD analysis project Ga0272446, IMG submission 194587) | Hot spring microbial mat communities from Yellowstone National Park, WY, United States - YNP-CB-006-1 | ecosystem: Environmental > Aquatic > Thermal springs > Hot (42-90C) > Sediment | place... | reverse complement strand
AAGAGTATTACTATAGTTGGCGCTGCCGAAGGCGTCTAACGCCAACAGGCGCGCTAGAGAACGCGCCCTACACAACGTTACGAGATTATTTTGTTAAAAACCATAAGACGGCTAAACCCGGCTATCTGGTCCGCTTAAGCGGACTTTGTACTGGTAGCCCGGAGATTTATCTCCGGGCGGAGCCGGGGTTGCAGGAATTTTCGGATAGGTTCTAAGTCGAAATTCACCACAGATAAACACGAATAAACGCTGATTTTGATGGAAGTTCCGATGGAATCACCTGTAAATCCAATTCATCTGCGTTCACATCGTACCCGAATGGATATCTGTGGTTATAAAGAGAATTTCAAAGCGCCTGAGGCGCTTATCCTCCAATATGCGACATTTCCACTTTGGGCAAAGGAATTGTGTTTTCGGAGCGGATCTCCGAGTAGCGGTCGCTGCGTCTGCTCCACAAATGGACGATGGCTTGCGAAATTTGCTCGTCGCTTGCGCCGCCGCGCAGCAGGCTTTTGAGGTCATGCCCCTTGATGCCGAACAGGCAGGTGTACAGTTTTCCCTCTGCCGAGAGGCGGGCGCGGTTGCAGTCACGGCAGAAGGGCTGGGTAACCGAGGCAATAACGCCGATTTCGCCGCTGCCATCCTTGTAGCGCCAGCGTTCTGCCACTTCGCCCTTGTAGTTGGGGTCGAGCGGTTCGAGCGGCAGTTCGGCGTTGATGATTTCGATGATTTCTTTGGCAGAGACCACATCGTCCATGCGCCAGCCGTTGGTAGAACCGACGTCCATGTATTCGATGAAGCGCAGGATGTAGCCCTTCTCGCGGAAAAAGCGCGCCATCGGCAGGATGCTGGATTCGTTCAGCCCGCGCTTGACGACCATGTTGACTTTAATCGGCTCCAGCCCGACCTTTTGGGCGGCGTCCATCCCCTCCAGCACTTTTGCCACCGGAAAATCTACGTCGTTCATGGCTTTGAAGATGGCATCGTCGAGCGAATCGAGGCTGACGGTAATTCGTTTCAATCCGGCGTCTTTGAGCGCCTGGGCATGACGGGCAAGCAGCGAGCCGTTGGTGGTCATGGTCAGGTCAACGTTGGGGATTTGCGCCAGCATGGAGACGAGCAGGGGCAGGTCGCGGCGGACAAGAGGTTCGCCGCCGGTCAGGCGGATTTTCTTGACGCCGAGCGAGGCAAAGATGCGCGCCAGCCGTGCAATCTCTTCAAAGGTCAGAACTTCGGCATGCGGAAGGAAAGGGTGATTGGGACCGAAGACTTCCTTGGGCATGCAATATACACAGCGGAAGTTACAGCGGTCGGTGACGGAGATACGCAGGTCGCGCAGGGGGCGTTGGAGGGTGTCGGTCAGCATAGGCTTGAGGGTAGAAGAGGCTGGAGAGGGTGTGCCAGCCTTGAGCGGGGAGGGAGGCGTGTTTTTGAGATTATAACAAGAGTATATGAAGTTTCCATGAGCAATTGACTAGGTTTTTCAGCCATGCTATGATGAGACATCATTTTTGCACCTTACAAAGGATAGGACTTACGTAAAATCTTGCGTAGCAGGGTGTGTAAACGACGTTAGAGAACGTCAATTACGCGTAAGGACTAAAAGGAGTTATTCATGAAAAGCAGTTATTCTTTTCGCGTTGTCGAGTTTATTTTTCGCTTCATTGGATTGTTCATTTTCGGCATTTGGGGTTTCTCGTTTGGGGCATCGTTGGCAAATTTTCTTGGTCCATCTGATACAGGTGAAATTTTTCTATTTCAGAGCGTTTTTTCGCTGTTGGGGGGGTTGTCTGGGTTCATTTTAATCCCCTACTTTACCACCCGCCCAGCGCGTGCCATCCGCCGCAGTTTAGGGCGCCTTTCGGCAGAGACCCTTTTCGCGGGGTTGATGGGGTTGATTGTGGGGCTGCTCACCGCCGCCCTGCTGGCATTTCCGCTCTCGTTGCTGCCAAGACCGCTGGGGCAGATTATGCCATTTTTGGGCGTTGCGGCTTTTTCTTACCTGGGAGTTTCTCTTTTCGTAATGCGGCAGGGCGACCTGCTCGGTCTCGTTGCCGCCTTGAGCGGGCGCGGCGGAGAGAGCGGTTCGTCTTCCTCGTGGACCAACCTCAACCGCACCATCCTGTTGGATACGAGCGTAATCATTGACGGACGCGTCGCCGACATTGCCCGCACAGGTTTTTTGCCCGGCACGCTTCTCATTCCGCGCTTCGTGCTGAACGAACTTCAGTACATTGCCGATTCGCCAGACGGTCTGCGCCGCCAGCGCGGACGCCGCGGCATGGAAGTGCTTGCCGAACTGCAAAAACTGCCCAATGTGCTGGTGCGCATCAGCGACATCAACGCCGAGGGCGTGCGCGAGGTGGACGATAAACTCGTCGTCCTTGCCCGTCAGTTGAAATGTCCCATCCTGACCAACGACTACAACCTGAACCGCATTGCCGAATTGCAGGGCGTGACCGTCCTCAACATCAACGAACTCGCCAACGCCGTCAAGTCGGTTGTCCTTCCAAGCGAACGTATGACCATCAACATCTTCCAGGAAGGCAAGGAATACGGTCAGGGCGTGGGCTATATGGACGATGGTACGATGGTGGTGGTGGAAAACGGCAAGGATTACATCGGCGAATACAAGGAAGTCGTTGTCACCAAAGTGTTGCAGACTTCCGCCGGCCGAATGGTCTTTGCCCGCGTGGAGGAAGAGAACGGGAAGAAAAGGAAATAAAAATTTAATCACGAAGTACCCCAAGATCACCAGGGATGCAAGCTCGATGAGCCAATATCCTTACAACAGACTTTCTTCGTGTACTTCGTGCCCTTCGTGGTGAAAAAAATGATTCGACTTTACAACACTCTAACCCGCAAAAAAGAAGAATTCCAGACCCTCGAACCGGGCGTTGTCAAAATGTACGTCTGCGGCGTGACGGTTTATAACGATGCGCACGTTGGTCACGCCATGTCGGCGCTGGTCTTCGACATCATCCGCCGCTACCTCGAATATCGCGGCTACAAGGTCAAACACGTCATGAACTACACCGACGTGGACGACAAAATCATCAACCGCGCGCGGCAACTGGGCGAAGACCCGCTCAAACTATCCCAGCGCTACATCGAAGACTATGCCAACGACCTGCGGAATCTCAACGTCCTGCCGCCCACCTCCACACCGCAGGTCAGCAAGACCATGCCGCACATCATCCAGTTCATTCAGGGACTCATCGAAAAAGGCTACGCCTACGCCGCCCCCAACGGCGACGTGTACTTCCGCGTCACCAAAGACGACGACTACGGCAAACTCTCCGGGCGCAAACTGGACGACATGCAAGCCGGCGCCCGCATCGAAATCGGCGAAGCCAAAGAACACCCCATGGACTTTGCCCTCTGGAAAGCCGCCAAACCCGGCGAAATCTCGTGGGATAGCCCATGGGGCAAAGGGCGCCCCGGCTGGCACATCGAATGCTCCGCCATGAACCTGGTCGAACTCGGCGAACAAATTGACATTCACGGCGGCGGCAATGACCTCATCTTCCCGCACCACGAAAACGAAATCGCCCAAAGCGAAAGTTACACCGGCAAACCCTTCGCCCGCTACTGGGTGCACAACGGCATGCTCCAACTCGGCGGCGAGAAAATGTCCAAATCGCTGGGCAACATCGTCCCCATCAAAGAATTCCTCAAACAACGCGACGCCGATGTCATGCGGATGCTTGTATTGATGGGATCGTACCGCGCCCCCCTCATTTTCAGCGACGAAACGCAAGACGCCGCAGAAAAATCGCTCGAACGCCTCAAAACCGCCCTGCGGCCCGCCTCCCCCTCCACAAGCGGACTCTCCGCTGAAGCCGCCTCTGCCCTCGCCGCCCAGGCAGAATCCACCAAACAAGCCTTCATCGAAGCGATGGACGACGACTTCAATACCCCGCTTGCCCTTGCCGCCCTCTACGAACTGGTCAAAGCCATCAACACTGCCCGCGCAGACGGCGCGACCGACGAACAACTCAAACCCGCCCAAGCCACCCTCCGCGAATTGACCGGCGTCCTCGGCTTGCGCCTGCAGGAAAAACAAGGCTCCGGCGACGCCGACAAATTCATTGACCTGCTCGTAGAAGTTCGCAGCGAAGTGCGCAAGCAAAAACTCTGGGCGCTCTCCGACCTCATCCGCGACAGGCTCAAAGAACTTGGCGTCATCCTGGAAGACAGCAAAGATGGCACAACGTGGAGATGGTCGTAAAACGATAGAACATTTCACACGCCAGGCACACCGTCCCGAAGGCTCTCACACAACAGACCTTCGGGACGGCGCTTTTTCAGCAGGGAGAATATCGGTGAAAACAAAACCATCCCGCCTCACCGTTTCACCGATTTGAATGGGGATCGGATGGGAAAAGATCGGCGCGTCGAAACAGAAGGTATGAAACTCGCCGTTTTCGCCGCAGGGATCTACGCTTTCGGGGAGGTCGTTGAGCAAGGCTTCATCGTAGAGACGCCCGGCAAAGGCAGGGTCGAGGCGTGATGGGTCAATGGTCGTGAGGACCGTTCGCAGTTTGTTTTGCAGCATTTCCTGCGCCAGGGCTCTTGTATCCTGCCGCGTGCGCCAGATGGGAAAGAGAGGTCGAATGCCTGTGCCTTCCATCATGCGCTCGCGGTAGGCGCGGATGTCTTCAAGGAACAGGTCGCCAAAGGCAATGTGGGTGACGCCCTCGCGTTTGGCGCGCGCAATTACCTCCCGCATGATGGCTTCGTATTGTTCGTTAGAGCAGGGAAAAGGCAGCGGCACAGACCAAAGCGGAATGCCCGCCGCCTGCGCTTGTTGCTCCACCAATTCCATGCGGACACCGTGCATGGCGACCCGCTGGTTGGTTTCGTTGTAGGTGGTAAGCAAGCCGGCGATTTCTACGCCCGGCTGTTGGCGCAGGGTGTGGAGTGTCCACGCACTGTCTTTGCCGGAGGACCAGGAGAGCAGGAGTTTGGGTGTCATTTTATCTCGTTGAGCGCGCGCTATGAATACTGCGCTGCCGTGTGGCGATATATTCTATCGGCGTTAGAGAACGCCGGTTACGCAAGAACGCCGATTACGCAAAAACGCCGATTGCGCAAGAACGCCCATAACCGCGTAGTCAACGCTCTCTTGCGTTGACGGGATATACAGCGGCGTTAGAGAACGCCGATTACGCAAAATTTCCGATTACGCCAAAACGCCGATTGCGCAAAAATGCCGATTACGCGGGAGCGACGCGCGGCAATTCACGCAATTGTTGATGCAGCCATTGCAATGCGGTCATCATCGAGGGTCCGTCGTGGATGATGTTGTGTGGCGGGGAAATATCTGCCTGAATGGTGGGGATATGCCAGCCGCGCTCGCGGGCGAGGTCGGCGGCTTGCACGGGGAGTTCAGGTTCGGAGTATACGAGGAAGAGGTCGGGACGGCGGCGTTCCACTTCGGGCAGGTCGAGTTGCAGGTAGCCGCGGCGTACGTCGCCAAAGAGGTTTTCGCCGCCGGCGGCTTCGATCAAGTCGTGAATGAAGGTCAGACCGCCGGTCATGCGGACGTGTTTGCCGAACCAGATTTCAGCGTAGATTTTAGGCTTGGGGGTTGGCGAATCAGATTTGAGGTCCAGAAAGAGGCGGTTCCAGCGTTCAGCCAGGGAGCGGGCGGCAGGCAGGTCGTCTATCAGCGCGCCGAGGGTCAGGACGTTTTCCAAAATTCCATACAGGGAGTTGGGCAGGGGGAGGACATAGATGGGCAGTCCCTTTTTGTGGAGGGTGCGCGCTAACCCGCGCTGGACGCCGGTGGTGATGAGGATGAGGTCAGGGTCAACGGCGCGTAGTTCGGCTTCGTCCACTTTGAGGTAATCGCCGACGATGGGGACGTTCAGCCCTGGCGTGAAGTTGGGACACCAGATCGAAACGCCCGCCAGTAGATCGCCATGTTCCATGTGGACGAGGGCTTCGGTGAGGCCCGATGCGAGGGAGACGATGCGGCGGGGGTGTTCGGGGATTTCAACGAAATCAGCGAGGGGGTCACAGTAGAGTTTCATAAGTGTCAGGTGGGAAGTGTCACGTGCGAAGTGTCAGGTGCGAGGTGTCAGGTGTCACGTGCGAAGTGTCAGGTGCGAGGTGTCAGGTGTCACGTGGGAGGAGGGCGGCGAGGAGGGATTCGAGGGATGTGAATTCGCGCGCAGTTTTGGGGGTGACCAGCCGCCAGCGGGTTTCGCCGAGGATTTCGATATGGATGGGGTGGCGCACGCCGTTGTTGTGGACTTCGTAACCGAGGCGCTCGAGGGCGCGCCAGGTCCAGGCGAGGGTGACGCCGTCTTGTTCGCCGTGCAGGCTGAGGGCGCCAAGCGCGGGTTGGTGGACACGAAAAGCGCCAAGAGCAGGGTCGAAGTGCGCGCCTTCGCTCTGGAAGACGCGGGCAATGGCGCCGTTCAGGGCGAGTTCTTCGGGCAAGCCAATTTCCATGCTGCCCGAAGCGGAAATCAGCCACAGGCGGTCGGCGAGACGGAGGGCAAGGTCGAGGTCGTGAGTGGAAAGCAAGGTGGCGACGCCGGTTTCGCGCGCCAGACGGCGCAACAGTTGGAGAAGTTCGACGCGGCGGGGGAGGTCGAGGAAGGCGGTGGGTTCGTCGAGGAGTAAGACGTTTGAACGTTGAAACACTGGAGCGTTAGAAGATTGGTAATTGGAGATTGGTACTTGAGCTCTCGCTGAGAGAGGTGGGAGGATTTGAGCAAGGGCGCGGGCGATCATCACTTTTTGGCGCTCGCCGTCGCTCAATTCGTGGATGGGACGCTCGGCAAAGACGAGGGTATCGGTCAGCCGCATGGCGCGCTCGATTGCCGCTTCATCCCGGACCGTGAGCCTGCCCAGCCAATCGGTGTGCGGATGCCGTCCCAGAGCGACCAGTTCGCGGGCAGTGAGCAGGGGGCTGTTCACCCGTTCGGTGAGGACGATGGCGAGGCGTTTTGCCAGCTCGAGCGGCGGCAGGCGGTGGAGGTTCTCCTCATCCAGCCAGACTGCGCCGGCAAGCGGTTTTTCCATCCCAGCCAGGGTGCGCAGCAGGGTGGATTTCCCCGCGCCGTTCGGACCAATGAGGCAAACCAGTTCAGCGGGACGCAGTTCGAGGTCCAGGTTTGAGGCGAGCGGGGTTTTGTATCCGATGGCGAGGGAGGAGGTGGTGAGCATGGGGTTGGTTGGTAGGTTGGTAGGTTGGTAGGTTGGTAGATTAGTAACTGGTAACTGGTAATTGGTAATTGGTAATTGGCGAGTAGCGTAGCGGACGTTCTCTAACGTCCGATAGTCCGACGCTACACCTGCCCTCCCGCTCCGCTTCGCTTCGGGGATGCTTCGCAATGGCGGGCGGTGCCAGGGGAGAGCGTCTCTTACGCTATATGCAATCATGCAGCGAAGGATTGGCGGAGTTGTCTCTGGCGCAGGATGATGGAGAGGATAATCGGCACGCCAAAGAGGGACATGACGACGTTGAGCGGCAGGACGCGCTGGCTGCCGGGGGCTTGGGCGATGAGGTCGGCAAGCAGGGCAAACGAAGCGCCCATGAGCAGGGAAGCAGGCAGCAGCAGGCGGTGGTCGGCGGTTTTGAGCAGGGTGCGCGCTACGTGCGGCACGGCAACGCCGACGAACCAGATGGGTCCGCAAAAAGCGGTGGAGACGCCCGCCAGAAGCGAGGCGCTGACGATGATCCAGATTCGGGCGCGGCGCACGTTCAAGCCGAGCGAGCGGGCATAGTCATCACCGAGCAGCAGGGCGTTGAGCGGTTTGACCATTAGTGCGGCAATCGCCAGCCCCAGCATGGTGACCGGGGCGAAGACGCGCATCTGACTCCACGTCACGCCGCCAAAACTGCCCGCTGTCCATAAACTGAAGACCTGCACACGTTCCGGTTGGCTGAAGTAGATGAGCAGGCTGACCACCGCGCTGGCGAGGTAGCCGAACATCAGTCCCGTTACCAGCAGGGTGAGGGTGTTGCGCACGCGGCGGGCAAGGAGCAGCACCGCGCCCAGTACCAGCCCGGCGCCGAGGCTGGCGGCAATGGCAAGCGTAAAATCGCCAAAGGTTCCCAGCCCTGCCACAAAGGTCAGCGCGCCGCCGGCGCCCATGCCCAAAATGACCAGCGCCACGCCCAGACTCGCCCCGGAACTGACGCCCAGGATGTACGGGTCTGCCAGCGGGTTGCGGAAGAGGGTTTGCATTTGCAGCCCTGCTGCCGAAAGCGCCGCGCCAACCAGAACAGCGGTGAGGGCTTTGGGCAGGCGGAATTTGAAGAGGATGTCTGCCCAGCTGGCTTTTTCGGGCGCGCCGCCCAGCAGAATGCGAGCGACCTGCTCAAAGGGAATCGAAACCGAGCCAAACGTCAGGCTGAGGACGAAGGCGAGCAGGAGCAGAAACAAAAGCAAAGGAAAGATCCAGCGGGGCATGAGGGGTGGTGATTGGTAATTGGTGATTGGTAAATTTTCTGGTCAAAACGTCCCGAAGGGTGTATCGAAGAATTGTGTTTAGCCAATCAACCCTTCGGGACGGTGCATAACCGTTACTTCAACTGCCGATAGTACACCAATTCGTGGTCGGGCAGCAGGTCGGGGTGGAAGATTTTGATGAGGTCAGCCAGCACGATTTCAGGGTGAGCGACGGCGCTTTCGTAATAGTCGTTGCCGCCGTTGGGGCTGGTTTTGGCGTCATTGTTCCAGACGTTGCCGTTCTGGAAGGCGGCGAAGTCGGCGTAGCGGGCGTCGGCGGCTTTCAGGTCATCGAGCGAGCCGAAGAAGCCCACGTTGAGCCAGTAATCGGCGTCTTTGGCTTTTTCGAAGACGGCTTCAAAGGCGAGGGGCAGACTGCCGGTGGAGGTGTCATCTGCCCACAGGTAGGCGGCACCGGCATCGGTCAGGAAAGCGGCGGCAAAACTCTTTCCGCCGGGGACGTTCCAGGTTCCCTGGTAGGCGCTGGCGGTGAAGACGGTCGGTTTTTCGGTCAGGCTGGCGGTGAGCGCCTTCAGTTGGTTGTAGCGGGCGGCTTTTTCAGCGAAGAGGGCTTCGGCGTCGGCTTCTTTGTTGAAGAAGGCGGCGATGAACTTGCCCCATTCGGCGCGCCCCAGCGGGGAGGTATCCAGCCATTCGGCGTTGATTGCCACCTTCAGCCCGGCTTGAATCAGCACGGGGTGAGCGTCATATTCCGGCGCGCCGGAGCCGTAGGTCATAATCAAATCGGGTTTGAGTTCGAGCGCCTTTTCCACGTTCACGGCGGAGCCGTAGCCGAGCATGGTCAGTTTGCCTTCTTCAGCCATTTTCAGCACGGCGGGGTTGCTGACGTAGGTGGCATCGTCCAAGCCGACGAGTCTATCCAGCACGCCGAGTTCGTCCAGGAAGGGCAGGTAGGAAGTGGACATGGTGACGATGCTCTTGACGGGGACTTCGATGATTTGTTCATCGAGGAAGCCTTCGGGAGCGGGCGCGCCGCACTGGACAAGCGCATATTGCAGGGATTCCGCCGCGCCGGGCCAGGGGGTCTTGACGGTGAGGACTTTGTAAGAGTTGTGATACTCAATCGAAAAGCCGTCGGTGTATTGCAGGCTGGCTTTTTCGGGGAAGTAATCTACCTCAGCGCTGAATTGACCTTCGGGGATGCAGCCGTCGGTGAGGTTGTGTTCGGGGGCTTCAATGACAGGCGCTTCGGGGGTGGGCGCTTCCGTCGGGACCTCGAGCGTGGGCTGCGGTTCGACGGCTTTTGTCGCAGGGGTGGCGGGAGCGCACGCCGCGAGCAGGGTGATGAGCAATGCCAAAATCAGTGTCTTGCGAAACATTTTATTTCTCCAGGATTTTATTTTGCGTGGGAGGCGTTCTCTAACGTCCCATTGGCGTTAGAGAACGCCAAGTACACAATGGGTGGAATCAAAATCCCCAGCGCAGGGCTGGGGAGGCAGGAGAGTCAATCCGGGCTGGACTTGTTCTCCACCTCCTTTCCGCGAGAAGTGGTTGAACCGACCAGGGCGGGCGACCTGACTTAGTTAGTCTTATAGTTAGGACTTCGCGTAATTGACGTTCTCTACCGTCGCTTACACACGCCGCGCGTTAGAGAACGCGCTCTACGCATTTTTGCGTAAGTCTTTTTGGGTAGTGGAACTACTGTGCGGCTATGAGACTAACATCACAGTTGCGGGACAGCGCCAGACTCTCACTGGCTTCGCCGCTGACTGGTCTTTTTTTGAATGGGTGTATTGTATGATGCAGGGCAGGGAAAGTCAATCCCTTTGTGTGAACTCTTCTTGGCGTGTATTGAGCCGCCAAAACTGAAGCCGCCGAAAGGGGTAGAGCAGGTACCAGTGGAGGAAGCCGGGCAAGCCGCGCGGTGAAAAGAGCAGGGTTTGGGAATGTTCTTCACGTTCCAGCCAGAGAGTGCCGAAGCGCGTCACGCGGGTTTGTCTGGTCGCAGCGCGCGATGCAGGGGGGTGATCCGCCGTTTGAGAGGACAGGTCATTCGCATGGAGGATGAAGCACCCTTCATGCTTGAGCGACTTGACGCCGGGTTTGCCATCCAGCCAGATGCGTTCGATGTTATCGGGATGGGTGTGCTGGAGGGCGCGGCGGGCGGCGGTGTCGAAGTCAATCAAATTGACTTCGGGAAAGGCTTGCAGCGCCTGCGGATGTTTGACGACGCTGTCGGCAGATAAGCCGCCGATGAGGGCATGAGCAATGGGGTAAGGGACGGGCGTCATCAACGCTACCCCCAATGCCATGAACCAAACCGGCAGGGCAGGCAGAAGCAGTATGCGGCGCTTAAGTCCGCGGAGGCGGGCGTAGCGGAGCATCAGGTCGGCGTAGGTATAGGTTTGCAGTCCGCCGATTTCGAAGACGCCGCCGCGTCCATTGGGGTTGGTCAGGGCGGCGAGGAGGTAGTCTATGACGTTTTGGATGGCGATGGGCTGGGATTTGTTCTTGAGCCATGCAGGACCCGGCACAACGGGAAACAGCTCGGTCATGAAGCGGATCATTTCGAAGGAGATGCTGCCGGAGCCGGCGATGACCCCAGCACGGAATTCGGTGACCGGCACTTTTCCCTGCCGCAGGACTTTGCCGGTTTCGATGCGGGAGCGCATGTGTGGGGCAAGGTGCTGTTCGGGGTCTGCCAGCCCGCCGAGGTAGATGATGTGTTCGATGCCGGCGTTTTCGGCGGCGGCGGCAAAGGCGCGGGCAGATTCGATTTCGAGGGCAGTGTAGCCGCGCCCCTGTGACATGTTGTGGACAAGGTAGTAGGCGGTGTGGATGCCCTCGAAGGCGCGGGGCAGGGTTTCGGGGCGGGTGACGTCCGCTTGAACAATGTCAATCTGGTTGAACCAGGCTCGCCCGTAGAGGCGACGCGGATCACGGGCGAGGGCGCGGACACGGTAACCCGAGTCCAGCAGGCGGGGGATGAGTTTGCTTGCGATGTATCCGGTCGCGCCAGTGACGAGGATGAGGGGAGAGGTCAATGTGCCAGTATCCTTGCGCGTGACGCCAGACGGCGGGTCAGCCCGTCGAAGATGAAGCGGTGGGGAATCCACATGGCGTACCAGTAGAGAAAACCAAACAGTCCGCGCGGCGCAAAATAGGCGGTGACGGTGAAGAGGGTTTTGCCGTCCTGCGGGTCGGAGCGGAACTCGAGCCAGGCTTTGCCGGGCAGTTTCATCTCGGCGCGCAGACGCAGGAGGCGGTTTGGCTCCACCTGTTCGACGCGCCAGAAATCGAGCGCTTCACCGGGGCGAACCTCATCAGGATGCCTGCGCCCGCGCCGCAAACCCACCCCGCCCACTGCTTTATCCATCCAGCCGCGTAGCGCCCATGCCCAGTCCATGTAGAGCCAGCCGCGCCCGCCGCCAATGCCCATGTAAGAGCGGAAGACCGCCTCAAGCGGAAGGTCGAGAAGCGCCTGCCGCCTTTCGATGAACATGCCGTCTTCGACGGTGAAGGTGTAGGGCTTGATGGCGCCCGCAGTGGTGACGAGCGCATCTGCCCAGCTGGTTTCGACGTTGTCACGCTGGATGCGTCCCAGCGCCAGATGGACGGCAGTGCGGAAATCTATGGGCTGGATGTGTGGGAAGAGGGTCCGCGCCGCTTCATCTCGGACGATAAGGTTGGCGCGCAGACCTTCAATCAGCGGTAATATCAGGCGCCAATGAACGGGCGTGACCATGTGCACCCAGTAGGCGGAGAGGCGCGGGGCGTAGAACGGGGTGCGGATGAGGCGGCGTTTCAGTCCGCGTTCTTTGGCGTATTCGAGCAGCATGTTGGCGTAGGACAGGCGTGTGGGACCGCCGATTTCGATCAGCCTGCCAAAGGCTTGCGGCGTGTCGAGGGCGGCGACGAGGTAGGCAAGCACATCCCGGATGGCGATGGGCTGTGCCTGTGAGAAGAACCACGCCGGGCAGATGAGCAGCGGCTCGCGCTCGGTCAGGTACCGGATCATCTCGAACAGCGCCGAACCGGAACCGACGATCATGCCGGCGCGGAACTCGGTGACCGGCACGCCGCTGGAGCGCAAAATATGTCCGGTTTCGTGGCGGGCGCGCAGGTAGGGAGAGAGGTTAGAGGCGGGATCCACCAGTTCGCCGAGGTAGATGATATGTTCGACGCCTGCCTGGCGGGCGGCGGCGGCGAAATTGCGCGCCATGGTCAGGTCGCGTTCGGCGTTGACTTTGCCTCCCTGCACGCCGTGGATGAGGTAGTAGACGGTGGAAATGCCGCGCAGGGCTTCGGTCAGGGAGGAGGCGTCAAGGGCGTCGCCGGTGGCAATTTCCACTCTGTCCAGCCAGGGGCGTCCGCGCAGGCGCGCCGGGTCGCGGACGAGGACGCGCACGCGGTGACCGGCGTCGAGCAGGCGCGGCACGAGCCGCCCGCCAACGTAACCCGTCGCGCCGGTGACAAGTATAGGTTTGGGATGTGTCATGATGTGTGAGACGATGCAGCGTTGAACTGCGAATCTGCCTTTCGATGCAATTTTATCCTGTCAGGCTCATTCCATGCTATGATACACCTCAGCCATGCAGGCAGAAGCATCTTCCCCCTCACTGCGCGAACAAATTGCCTCACAGCCCCCGCTGATGTGGTTTGCGATTTTCTTCCTGAGCGGAATTGTGCTGGGCTGGCTGCTCTCGCTCCCGCTTTGGGGGTGGGGGGGCTTTGCTCTGCTCTTTTTCCTGCTTGCCCTGCTCGCCCGTTTCTTTCATCCTTCATCCCTTCGAGCCTCTTCAGGGCAAGTCTTCAGCCTTCCTCCATTTGCCTTTGTTCTTCTCCTTGCGCTCACCCTCGGCGCGGCGCGCTACCAGCTCTCCATCCCCAAATTTGACGCATTCCACATTGCTTTTTACAATGACCGTAATTACGAATTGCTCGTTACGGGCTACGTTACAGAATCTCCCGACTATCGCGATACCTATACCAACCTGCGCATCCAGGTCCAAAAAGTGGACACCGGCGAGGGCGATCTCGAAGCCAGCGGCTTGATCCTCGCGCGCGTCCCTGTCAACCAGGTTTTCACCTATGGGCAGACGGTTCGTTTGCGCGGCAAACTGGAAACTCCGCCTGAGAACGAAGATTTCTCCTACCGCGATTATCTCGCTGCACGGGGCGTACATTCGTACATGCCAGACGCCGTTGCGACGGTTCTGCCCAAGCAGAGCGGAAACCCGCTCCTGCGCGCCTTGTTTGCCTTCAAGGAACGCTCGCTGAACCTGCTCTACCGCCTCTTTCCCGACCCGGAAGCGTCTCTGCTGGCGGGCATTTTACTCGGCGTGGATACCGGTCTGACAAAGGAACTCCAGCAAGCCTTCAAGAACACAGGCACGGCGCACATCATCGCCATTTCGGGATTCAACATCAACATCATTGCAGGCATCTTTGTTACCTACTTCAGCCGTTTCCTCGGCAAGCGAAAAGGCGCGGCGCTGGCAGTGAGTGCAATTGCCGTCTATACCGTGCTGGTCGGCGGAGACGCGGCGGTAGTGCGCGCTGCCATTATGGGGACATTGGCGCTGCTGGCAAGGCAACTGGGACGCAGGCAGGTTACCCTGAACACCCTGCTGGCTGTCGCGTTGATCATGTGCTTGTGGAATCCGCTCTATGTTTGGGATGTGGGCTTTCAACTCTCGTTCTTTGCCACGCTTGGGCTCATCCTCTATGCCCAGCCGTTTTCTGAATTTGCGAATAAAATCATCACCAGGTACCTGCCGGATTCGCACGGCGAACGAGCCGCTCAATTATTCTCTGAGTTCGTCCTGCTCACCCTCGCCGCGCAATTGACCACCCTTCCCATCATGGCATATCACTTTCAACGCATCTCGCTCGTTTCGTTCATTGCCAACCCGTTCATCCTGCCAGCCCAGCCGGCAGTGATGATCCTCGGCGGGCTGGCGGTTTTGCTCAGCCATCTATGGTTTACCGCCGGCCAACTGATGGCGTGGATTACCCTGCCCTTTGTGGTGTACACCATCCGCATCGTGGAATTGTTCGACCGCGTGCCGCACGGGACGGTCTTCCTGGGAGATTTCTCGGTCTGGTTTGTGATTCTGTTCTACGCGGCGCTTCTCTCTCTGACGTTTGGCTGGTCTAACCTCAAAGGGTGGATTCGCTCCCTCGGGCAGAAGGCAGGCATGGTCGGGGTCGGAGGCGGAATCGTCGTGCTGGTCATCGCTCTACTGCTGACCTGGCGCGCCGCATCCGCAGTTCCCGATGGTCGTTTGCACGTCACCTTCATGGATGTCGGTTCGGCAGATGGGATTCTCATCCAAACGCCCTCCGGCAGGCTGATTTTGATCAACGGCGGAGAGAGCGTGACGAAGTTATCGGATCAATTAGGCAGGCGCATCTCATCGCTCAACCGTAAACTGGACTGGCTGGTGATTGCCTCGACGGACGAGGGACAGGTTGCCGCCTTGCCGCGCGTGTTGGAACGTTACCCGCCGGGCGCGGTGTGGTGGAGCGGCAACCGTCAGGCGTCCTTTTCGGCGGGGGTTTTGAACGAGTACCTCTCGATAAAAGGCATCCCCGTGATCAAAGCAAAGAGCGGGCAGGCGCTCGACCTGGGCGACGGCGCAACCCTGACCGCGCTGACGAGCGATGCACGCGGGGCGGTTTTGTTGCTGGAGTATGGAAACTTCCGCGCGCTGCTGCCGCTGGGCATGAGTTTCGATGCGCTGGATGAATTGGGTTACGGCGAAAACCTGGGCGGGGTAAGTGTGTTGCTGCTGGCTGATTCGGGCTACGCGCCTTCCAACCCCGAAGACTGGATCGTGAACGTCAACCCGCAATTGGCGGTGGTGAGCGTTTCTGCCGCCGACCCAAACGGCTTGCCCCACAGCGAAGTACTCGAAACGCTCAAGGATTACACCCTGCTGCGAACCGACCAGAACGGCTGGATCGAAATTTCTACCGACGGCGTGCAAATGTGGGTCAATGTGGAGCGCATACCGCCGCTGCCAACACAGACGCCGTAAGCGGGTTCAGGTCAGCGAATTCAACGCCGCAACGAACGTCTCTGCCATGCGTTCGATATTGATTTCCTCCCGTACAATTCGATACGCCTCCTCACCCATTCTCCGCAGGCGCGCCGTATCCGACAGCGCATCTTTCATTGCAGCAACCAGCGCATCCAAATCGCCAGGCGAGATCTGCCAGCCGTTTTCTTTTCTAACCAAATCGTCCTGCGTGCCATCTCCCTCCGCCACGATGACGGGAAGCCCATAACTCATCGCTTCGTGGACGGCAAGCCCGCCGGTTCCCGGCAGGACAAAGAGGTCTGCTGCCTCGAAAAAGGGCTTCAACTCCGCTCCATGCTTTGCCCCGGCAAATTCCGCCTGCGGGTACACTTCGCGGGCGAGGGCTTCGAGGGCGGGGCGTTGGGGTCCATCCCCCACAATGACCAGCCGCACGTTTTGAATTGCGGCGCAGGCACGCAGGAGAAGGTCCACCCGCTTCCTTGCCTGGAGCCTGCCAACGAAGAGAATCATGGGGCGCGGGGCAAAGGTCAACGGGCGGGAAGGGATGGGATGAGCAGGGGCAGGCGAAACCGAGTTGTACGCCACGAAGATTCGCTCGCGTGGAAAACCCAGGGAGGCGTATTCTTCCGCGCCGCGGCGGCTGTACGAGATCAGCGCGTCAAATTGTTTGAGAAAACCTTTCCACAACACCCCGCCGCTTCCAGCCCCCAATCCCCAGCCAATGACCGGTCTATTCCGCCGGTGCATCCACCGCACGGCGGCGGACGTGGAGAGATAACGCGGGTTGGCTTCGATAATCAGAGCATCGGGATCCCATTCCTTCAACCAATTCAACAATCCCTTCTGGTAACATGCATAAAAATTTCCGCCGAACAAATGCAAATTCCTTCCCGGTCTGTACTCTGCAATTTGCAATTTGTCTGTCACGGTAATCCCTTCGCTGGGGCGCGGCAAGCCGCTGAACAGGCTCATTCCGCCGTCGCAGGCGGAGGCAAGCACGTCAAAGAAGGGCGCGCGATAAGCGGGGAGCACGCGCTGTTGTATGGCAAGTTTGCCGGGATAATGGTTCATTGAATTGGTTTGCACCTCGAAAAGATGACTGCGGTCTCATCGCGGTATTGCTCACACCACTGTTCAGATGATTCCACAAGTTCGATTAATGCAGATTGATTTGCTGTGGATAGCACGAGCAAATTAATCCCTTCGCGTTCGAATGCAGCCTCCCAAATGGCGGAGCCGCGGCTTATTTGCAGGTACTCTTCCATTTTTGGGCGGCAGAAAAGGGAAAGAAGCGGCTGTCCACCCAGACCGGGCGCGAGGGCAGGGCATAGGCAAGATAACTGCCAAACGCGTAATCGTTCCACATGGGGCTGGGCAGTTCGGGATGCTGGTTGAGCCATTCTACAGCCCGGATAGGCGTTAGGGTTCGTAAAAATATAACTTCCCTCAGTGGAGGTAACCACGAGGATAAATGGTGTAATTCCATTGCGGGCAGACATTGTGATAGGTGATATTCAAGGTTGCCATCTGTTCGTCCGAGATTTTT
>Ga0272446_1004280_pt1 | contig 17033 bp, 14 predicted proteins | sample YNPCB0061_FD_194587 | JGI IMG/M metagenome (GOLD analysis project Ga0272446, IMG submission 194587) | Hot spring microbial mat communities from Yellowstone National Park, WY, United States - YNP-CB-006-1 | ecosystem: Environmental > Aquatic > Thermal springs > Hot (42-90C) > Sediment | place... | reverse complement strand
CCGTCACCCTGGCGCTGGTGCGTCTGGGGCGCGATATGCTACGCCTGCTCTGGTCGATCTATTCAGTTGATACGACGCTGTTCGCTCAACTTCCCTGGCTCGACGATCTGGTGCAGGCGATCAACACCGCTGACACGCCACCGCCAACCACGCTGGCAGAGATATTGCCCGCATTGCTCTGGCTGGCGCTGGCATTGCTGGCGGCGCTTCTGCTGCGCAACAGTCTGCCGATGGTGCGTACCAGCGCACGCGGCATGCTGGTGGCATTTGTCAACGACTGGTTGCCCGTGCCCTGGGAAAATATCCGCGCCATCAAAGTCACCGAAGCGGGTGATCGCTATGTGTTGCTGGTCGAAACCGACCGTGGCTGGCTGACCGGATGGCACCGCTGGTACAGTTTTATCTATCGCCTGGGTTTCCGTCCCGCATTTCTGATCACATCACAGATCAGTGAGTTCGATGACCTGGTCAAGACGCTCCTCAGCGAAGCTGACCGTGCGGCGCGCACGATGGCAACTGGACGGCAGATCGAGTTGCAGGAAGGCGCAAGTTCACCGTTGTTCCGCCTGTTACTCAGTCCGTTGTCCTTTTTTGCGCAACGCCCGTCCCAGCGTGACGATGCGCCGCCTGCAGCTGCCCTCTCTGGCGATGTCGTAGCTGGCGAGTATCCACGACGCATCCGCATCACCCTGGCGGGAACGGCGGCGTTCATTGCTGCAGTTGCCGTTCTGCGGTATCTGACACTGATCATGACCTATCTGGCGATGACATTTCCTGCATTGCGTCGATTGCCAGTCTTCAATCAACTTGACCTGCGACTTCTTCCAGCGCCGTGGTGGCTGCTGGTCGAAGCGCATATCGTCCTGCTCTTCCTGCTCGGCGTTGCATCGGTCGTGTACCATCTTCTGCCAGCGCTTGAAGCGCACCATAAGGGATTGACCATCCGCCGCCTGCGGCGTACATACATGCTGCCCTGGTCACGCCTGCGCGTTATGAAGGTGACCGAATTCTCCGAACACAGTCAGGTCGTGCTGATCCAGGTCACACACGGATTGCCAGTCGATGCGCGGATCGTAAGTTTTCTCTACGATGGTTCACTCTCCCCCGGCATCCTGATGACCACGGCTATCAGCAACGCTGATGCGTTACTCCAACGCATTGTGCTGGAGGTTATGCGGCATCACGAGGAAACCGGCAATACGCAGGCGCCACCGTTCCAGAGCGATGCGCGATCAGATCTCTTGCTGCTGAGCGTTCAGTCGACTGCGGCTGCCACCCGCCTGGTTGAGGAGAGCCGCGCCGACCCCACAACTCAGCAGATCGTCATTGGACGATTGTTGCACACCCTGCCAGCTGCCCTCGGAATCGCAGTCTTTCCTGCACTGATGCTGCTCGCCGATCGCGCGCTTGTTCAGCATCTCCTTCCAGACGGACGCCTGATCGTCGCTTCTCTCATTATGACTCTCCTGGCGCTTCTCGAATGGCCCCTGGTATCACTGGCTACGGCTGCGCTCGATGAGATGAGCGGCGGCGGTGAGGAGGGGGCGCGTCCGCTGTACCTCTATCCACAGGTTCAGCAACCACGCCTGTTCCTTATGCTGGCAGCGCTGGTTGCGCTTCTTGTCGGCGCGCAACCGCTTGCGGCGCTCCTGTGGCTGGGCGCAATCGGGTGGTCATTCTGGCTGGCGGCAGGGTTGTGGAGCGCGTTGTACGACTGGCGCAGCGGACAACTCATCGGCGGTGGGTTGATCCCGGTTGTCTTTCAATTGATTCTCCTCATCGGGTATCTGGTGGTGCGGGGGTAGAGAAGGGTTGAAGGTTGAAGGTTGAAGGTTGAACGTTGAACGTTGAACGTTGAACGTTGAACGTTCAACACCTTCCCACCCGCGCGCCTCTCCTACCGCAGCACACTGAGCAGCAGCGTTAGCGTTACCAGGCTCATCAGCGTCGTGACAACCACTACCCCTGCGACGAATCGCGGACGGGCGTTGAATTCGAGCGAGTAGAGCACCATATTGACGGCTGTGGGCATACTGGCTTCGAGCACCACCACCCGCAGCGCCAGGTCATCGAGCGCCAGCGCGCGCGCCAGACCATACGCCATAAGCGGTGAAACCCCCAACCGCAACCCGGCAACCACCATGGTCAGGCGAACGTCTTCCACCGTGGTTCCATTTGCCAGTTGCATGCCCAGCAAAAGCAGCAGGAGCGGCAATGCGGCATCAGCCATCAGCGCCACGCCGCGAAACGCACTGCCCAGTGCATCACCGCGATGCGGCAGATCGATGCCGCTGAAGCGCGCCAGCAAACCCGCTGCGACCGCATAGATCTGCGGCATGGCGAACATCTGCCGCACTGCGCTTTTGAGATCGCCGCGTCCGGCGCTGGCGATCGGCACTGCCAGCGTCTGCGCCAGGATCGTCTGCGCGATGAAGTAGAGGAGTGCGCGCTGAAAACCGGCTTCGCCAAACGCAAAGCGCGTTGTCGGCAGACCGTAGTTGCCCGAGTTCATGAACATCACACAGAGCAGCAATGCCATCAGGCTGCCACGATCCAGGCGCATAAGCGTACCAACAATCAGCCCGACGACCCCGATTCCCAGACACAGCGCCACGGATGCAGCAATGATGCGCACTGCCTCATCGCCGGTCACATCAATCCGCACAATCGTGGTGAAGATCAATGCAGGACCAAGAACATACATGCTTAAGCGATTGAGCGATGGGAGATCCAGTTCAAAGCGGCGTCGCAGCGCATACCCGCACACGACAACAACTGTCACCGGGAGGAGGACTTCAGTGAAAGCCGAAACGACAAACATGCCACCCATCCATCGGCGGCGCCATGCACAATACAATTCCATGCAGGGCGCAAATGAACCCAATCGTCCATCATCGAGGTGGAACGATGATTAGCGTACCAGCGTATCGAAAATCAGGAGATCGACCAGACGCTCAACCGGTGCGCGATCATCTGTGAAAGGCGCGAAGGTTGCCGTAGACCGGCGCGCTGGAATATATACCCGTTCAAGGGTGCGTCGCAATGCCGGATGCTCGATACGCTCATACGCATCGAGCAGATTGGCGTATCCGTCGCCGACGTTGCGATTCACGCCAATGATGATCTGATTGCTGAGACGCGCCGTTTCGATCACAAAAACCTGAGGAAAAACCTGCTCCATGGTCGCAACAATCGCCTGACTCAGGCGGTCGTCTCCATTGGGACCCAGCCCGGCATTGACGACTGCCACGCCATCGGGAGCAAGATGGTTTTGCACCAGCCGAAAAAACTCGACCGTTGTCAGATGGAACGGAATGTAGGGTTGGTGATACGCATCCATGCCGATCACATCGTAGACGCCGCCCCGCGTCGCCAGCCAGAAGCGCGCGTCCTCAGCGTAGACGTGGTAATTCGGATGCTCTGGACCGGTTGAGGCGTCGCGCATGTTGAAAAAGCGCCGTCCTGCTTCGATAATTGTGGGATCAATCTCGACTGCATCGATGCGTGTCTCAGGTCCATAGATCGCCAGAAACTGCGCTGGCGTCGTTCCCGCCGCCGAGCCGAGCATTGCCAGGCTGCGCACTGTCGCCGGATCGCGCCCCGGTACCACAAACGGTGCAATCGCAAAGTAGTCCCACGGTCCGCCGCCGGTGAGCGTATCAAGCGGATCGCCATCGTAGGCGGTGTTGTAGATCGAATGGATCGCCAGACCTTCATTCAGCAGCAGCACGACCTGCTGCCCGTACTCCGGGTCGCGGCGCGTTGCAACCTGAATATAGTTGTAGGGCGATTCGTATTCGGCGATCAGGGTGCATCCGGTGCATCCGGCTTCCTTCACCGGTCCCCCTGTGACGAGGACATACCCTGAGAGTGCTGCTGTAAGCGCCAGCGCTGCCAGTGCCTTCCAGTTGCGCACACCAGCCGCGCCGAGCACGGTCAACAAGCCAGCGTAGACATACGTCGTGGCGGTGGTGCCAATTGCGGGAATAAGCGCCAGAACGGTGAGGAATGTCCCTACGATTGAGCCGACAGTCGAGATGGCAGAGACCGTTCCGGCGGCAGCGCCGGCAACCTGCACGCCGGCTGCCGCGCGGTGCAACTGCAAACGCACTGCAAATGGTCCGACCATTGCCAGCAACGTGACCGGCACAGCGAACAACGCCAGCACGCCAAACAGCGCGCCGATGAAGCCGCCAACCGCGAGTTCGGCGACGGCGCGTTGCGCGAAACCAAGAATGGGGGCGGCAAGGAGCGGGATCAGCGCCGTCGCAACTCCCGATAGCAGAACAATACGGTACAGGACCCGCTCGTCAGGATGACGGTCAGCCAGGCGCCCGCCGAAGTGATACCCGACTGCCAGGTAGACCAGCGTCAGACCGATAATTGCAGCCCAGATCGGCTGCGACGTGCCGAAATAGGGGGCAAGCAGGCGTGAGGCGATCATCTCGACGCCCAGTGTGCCGACACCGCACAGGAAGACGGTGCTGAGCAACACACGTGCAGAATGGGTGATCGTTCGAGACGATTCTGAAGATGGAGCAATAACCTCCTGGTTCATTGAGCAGACTTTCCGGGAAATCAGTCCTGACCGGTTCGGAGACAACTGATCCTTTGCCAGCGCATCCTGCCCGATCAGGCAATGATCATCACAATGCGGAGCGGATCAGCATGCTGATAGCCTGGAGCAACAACATCGCAATGATCGGCGAAAAGTCGAACATCATCGTTTGTGGCAGGATGCTGCGGATCGGCGCCAGGATCGGTTCCGTCAGATCGCGAAGCATCTGTGTGATCCGCATGTTGCCCAGCGGATCGACCCACGAGAGCAGCACGCGGAAAAGAATGGCCAGCGACAGCACTTCTATCAGGAGAAAGATGAAACTTTCGATAAAACTCGACGGCATACCTGCCCGCCTCCTCACGCAGCATCTGTTCAGAACACCAGCATTATACCAGACCTTGCCCTTAACCTTCCAATCTTGCCCGCACCGCAGCCGCGTGCGCTGACAGCCCCTCGGCATCCGCCAGGCGCGCCGCAGCCGGTCCGATCCGGCGCAGCGCCGCGTCGTTCAGCGCCACCAGCGAGATCATTTTACGAAAATCGTCCACATTGACCGGGGAAGCAAAGCGGGCAGTGCCGCCGGTTGGCATGATGTGCGACGGTCCGGCCACATAGTCGCCGAGCACCTCGAAGGAACGTTCGCCAAGGAATACACCGCCCGCGTTGCGCACCTTCCCGACATGGCGCCAGGGATCATCGATCAACAGACAGAGGTGTTCCGGTGCGTATTCATTGGCAATGTCAAAGGCGGTATCGAGATCGGGAACCAGCACGACTCCGCCGCGTCCGGTCATGGCAGCAGCAGCGACGGTGGCGTTCTGTGCCGGAAGCAGTTCGAGTTGTCGGGCAACTTCCGCCTGAACCTGCGTGGCGAGCGCCCGATCAGGCGTAAGCAGAATGGCGGACGCAAGTACGTGTTCCGCCTGTGCCAGCAGATCGGCGGCGACCAGGCGCGGATTGGCATGAGCGTCGGCGATGACCAGCGTCTCGGTGGGACCGGGGAGCGACTCGATTCCAACCACGCCGTAGACGGCACGCTTTGCCAGCACCACGAACAGATTGCCAGGACCGACGATCTTATCGACACGCGGCACGCTTGCCGTGCCATACGCCATTGCTGCAATCGCCTGCGCGCCGCCAATGGCGAACACCCGTGAAACACCTGCGGCAGCTGCGGCGGCAAGCACGGTCGGATCGACCTTGCCGTTGCGCTGCGGCGGTGTACAGACGATGATCTCCTCGACACCGGCGACACGCGCCGGAACTGCGGCATGCAGGAGGGACGATGGAAGCGGCGCAGCGCCACCAGGAACATAGATGCCGACCCGTCGCAACGGTGTGATGATCTGCCCAAGCGCACCTTCGGCATCGAACTCGACCCACGAGGTGCGCATCTGGCGTTGATGGAAGCGTGTGAGTCCGGTTATCGCCAGATTGATCGCTTCCCGCAATGCAGGATCGAGCGCATCCAGCGCCGCAGCGCAATGTTCCGGCGCAATCTCCAGCGGACCGGCGTAATTATCGAGGCGCTGCGCCCAATCACATAATGCATCATCACCGCGTTCGCGCACATCACGCAGGATCCGATCAACCGCTTCGGCAGGAGTCAACCGTGCGCCAAAGCGCTCCTCGATAGCATTCAGCAGCGATACAGGAACATCGATCTCATCGAAGGGAACACGCCGCAGAATAGTGCGACGGGCAATTGAAAGATCTTCGAAGACAGGAATAGTCATGGCGTCTGTTCCTCGAGCAACTCCAGCAAACGATGATAACTGCTGCAGGTTGCATCGAATACATACTGCGCCGATACCACTGTAATGGTATCGCCGCCGAGTTGGCGGAGGTGCGCTGTCAGATCGAGCACCCGATCCTGTGGGATAAGCAGCGTGACCATATACCATCCGGGAGCGCCTGCGGCGCGTGGCGTGCTGGGCCAGACCGGCGCAATGGTCGGTCCCTGCACACCAGCGAGGTCGGCGCGAACCGCCACGCGACGCCCCACATCTTCCACCGACTCACCGGCGATATTCGCCGTCACCTGCACGAAACGACGCGCCCGCCGCCGCGCCTCGACCAGTTCCAGCACGGTACGGGTTGCTGCCAGCGCCGCAGGGTTGGCGCGCAAACAGCGACGACTTGCGATCAGACATGCCTGGGTGCGGAGAATCGGTTCGCCAACGATCTTCAACTGGTTATCGCGCAGCGTCACGCCGGTTTCCGTAATATCCACGATGATGTCAGCGTACCCAAGCCCTGGCGCTGCTTCAGTCGCCCCCTGCGACTCAACCAGGCGGAAGTAGTTAATGCCATTCGCATAGCAGAAACGACGGGTCAACGATGGGTATTTGGTCGCAATACGCAACGGACGCCCCTGACCGTGCAACTCCACCGCCAGATCCGCCAGATCGTGCCAGGACGTCACATCGATCCAGGTCTCCGGGACGGCGACGACCAGTTCGGCAGCGCCATAGCCGAGATCATCAAACAAAACGATCGGATCATCACGGTCGCCGCGCAGTTCTTCCACCAGATCAAGACCGCTAATACCGAGATCGATTTCGCCTGCCGCCACTTTTTCGACGATGTCTGTCGGTCGATGGAGCAGCACGTCTGCTCCGGGAAGTGCGCGAATGGAAGCCGTGTAACGGCGCGGATTCGGGCGCGCCACGCGCAATCCGGCGCTCTCAAGAAAGGCGATCGTACCATCGTACAAACTGCCCTTCGATGGTATGGCAAAACGCAACGTCATATCGCTTCTCTGGAGAATTGCTATCTCTCCAAAACCGGCAATCCCGCCATGCTAGGCGTCGCGCATGATACGACGCAAGAGTACAACAAGACGACTGAGACCGACCACCGCCAGCACGCCGGCGATCAACGCTCCCATCGAACCGATTTCGACACGCACAACAGTCGCCAGGCTGCCGAGCGCAAACGCCACCCCTGCGACAATCAGCAAACGGGTGGAATGGACATGTCGCAATGATCGTTCATCAGCAATCACATTGGTCAGCGCCAGACGCCGATCAAGATCAGCGAGACGCCAGGCAACCAATGTCATAACCAGACCAGCAAGCGGAACAAGCGGTGCGACCCGGGTAAATGTCGCACCAGCGGCAACGACGATCAAACCGGGCATGGCAATCGTGCGCGTCCAATCACGCTGAAGGATCGCACCGGTTGCCCACACACCGCCAAGGGCAGCTGGCGCCAGCGCAAAGAGTGTCTCACCCGCTGCAATCAGTCCACCTGCGAGCAATACGGCTGCCAGGATAATCGCACCAACAACTGCCAGCGATCCGCCAGAGCGCACTGGATGTATGGTCCCTTGCTGCAATACAGGCGACGCCATCCCCGTTGTATCCATTTGTTCTTCGTTCAACACGCTTACCTTCGTCGATGGAAAGTTGCTGTCACATTACGAAGCACTGTCCGGGTCGATTCCCAGCGCGCGCAGCCGTGCCGCCAGCCGCTCCGCCCGCTCCTCCGCTTCCAACCGTGCCCGCGCTTCCGCTTCCCGCGCCGCCGCTTCCGCCCGCGCCCGTTCCTCCGCCGCTTCCCGCGCCGCCGCTTCCGCCCGCGCCCGTTCCTCCGCCTCCAATCGCGCCCGCGCTTCCGCTTCCCGCGCCGCCGCTTCCGCCCGCGCCCGCTCTTCCGCCGCTTCTCGCGCCTGCGCCAGCTCCTCGAACGTCAGAAACGGCCGACCGTCCGGGTAGAACAGGCGCACCCCGTCCTCCGTCACCGCGAACCGCACCCCCAGCAGCGGACTGACCCACCCGTTCAGCTCGTCAATCGCGTGCAACTGCTCCCCCTGCCGCACCCATCCCGTCGCATCGCCCTGCTGCGGGTCGATCAGGTAGTACTCGCTCACCCCGTACCGCTCATAGAACTCGTGCTTGCGCGCCATTTCGCCCGCAGTGTTGCCCGGCGACCATATCTCGAACACCACCTGCGGCGGCTGCCCCCCTTCTTCCCACTGGAGATACGCGCCGCGATCTCCCTTCGGGCGGCCGATGGCGACCATCACATCCGGCGCGCGGCGAATGTCGGGGCGCCCTTCCACCGGATACCACAGCAGGTCGCCTGCCACGAACACATCCGGGCGGTCGGCGAACAGCGCCGCCAGATTCCCCTGCACTACCGTGATCCAGCGAAATTGCAGCGTGTTGTCCGCCATCGGCTGTCCATCGCTTTCCGGGTAGATGATCGCTGGCTTCGCTGTGGGTATCACTGCACTCATCACCGTCCCCCTTTCCCGCGCGTGGCGCGAGCGTGCGCGCTGGCGCAACACTGCTGCACCGGGTGCTGCCCAACCCAGTCATTCAGCCTGACCACGCAGGCGACGCAGTTCGGCTTCCAGCGCACGGAGCCGCTCCTCCGCCGCTTCCCGCGCCGCTGCCTCTGCCCGCGCCCGTTCCTCCGCCTCCAACCGCGCTGCCGCTTCCGCCCGCGCCCGTTCCTCCGCCTCCAATCGCGCTGCTGCTTCCGCCCGCGCCCGCTCCTCCGCCTCCAACCGCGCTGCTGCTTCCGCCCGCGCCCGCTCTTCCGCCGCTTCTCGCGCCTGCGCCAGCTCCTCGAACGTCAGAAACGGCCGACCGTCCGGGTAGAACAGGCGCACCCCGTCCTCCGTCACCGCGAACCGCACCCCCAGCAGCGGACTGACCCACCCGTTCAGCTCGTCAATCGCGTGCAACTGCTCCCCCTGCCGCACCCATCCCGTCGCATCGCCCTGCTGCGGGTCGATCAGGTAGTACTCGCTCACCCCGTACCGCTCATAGAACTCGTGCTTGCGCGCCATTTCGCCCGCAGTGTTGCCCGGCGACCATATCTCGAACACCACCTGCGGCGGCTGCCCCCCTTCTTCCCACTGGAGATACGCGCCGCGATCTCCCTTCGGGCGGCCGATGGCGACCATCACATCCGGCGCGCGGCGAATGTCGGGGCGCCCTTCCACCGGATACCACAGCAGGTCGCCTGCCACGAACACATCCGGGCGGTCGGCGAACAGCGCCGCCAGATTCCCCTGCACTACCGTGATCCAGCGAAATTGCAGCGTGTTGTCCGCCATCGGCTGTCCATCGCTTTCCGGGTAGATGATCGCTGGCTTCGCTGTGGGTATCACTGCACTCATCACCGTCCCCCTTTCCCGCGCGTGGCGCGAGCGTGCGCGCTGGCGCAACACTGCTCCGCGTCATTTTGCACCCATCGTCACCCGCATCTGTCGCACCGCTGCACGGCTTGACGTTCAACTGCCTTACCATCGCAGGAATCACAGTATAGCACAGAATTGCGACATTCATCAGCGCTGTATGCGCGCCAGCGCCTGCGCCAGTGGCGTCTCTACATTCCAGTCGACAACACGCACCCCTGCCAGATAAAGACGTTGCAGCAGAGCCTGACGTTCGATACGTGCGATCCGCACGGCGAGAGCCGCCCGGGGTCCGAAAACGTTCGCTTCGAAGGCAACCGGATCGGGACTGATAACCAGCACCTCGTAGCCGTGCGCGCGCATATGCAGAATGGGCATAGCATCGCCCGGTTGCAGCGGACTGATCAGGATGATCTGTGAGCGCGCCGGAAAGAGGCGTGTTGGAATATCGGCGAGGCTGGCGAGGGCGGCGCGGTCGCCGGTACGTGCCTGCGCCAGCGCGCGCAACACCTTTTCACGCTGAATTTTGCCGTAGCCGGGAAACGTCCACTCGATGGCATGCCCGTAGATCAGCAACCCGACCCGGTTGCCCTGCCCTATCAAGGCATCTGCCAGCGCGACGGCAGCCTGCACACTATACTCGAACAGCGTATGACGGTTGCCCTGCACATCGCTGCCACGTCGCGCGTCAAGAATAATACCGATGTCTGCAACACGCTCCTGTTCAAACTCATTGACATAGAGCGACCCTGGGAAACGCGCACTGGCGCGGTTGTTGATCCAGCGCATCGGGTCGCCCGCCTGATACTCGCGTACTCCGAAGAACTCGACGCCTGCCCCGCCCTGGCGCGCCGGAGTCGTCCCGGAGTAGATGCGCGTGCGTCGAGGGCGAATGCCGAGACGGGTCAACCGCACGACCTCCGGCACAATCAGAATCTTGCCCGGCGCTGCAACCTCGATCCGGCAATGATGCAAACCGAGATAATCACTCACTATTGCCTGCACACTGCTGAAATGGTGGAATCCGCGTGCGCCGCGAACGGTGTACGCAACTGTCACCGACGACCCTGGCGTGAGCAGCGCTATACCTGTGGGACACCCTGCGATCAGTTCCAATCCTGCGGGCAGTACATCTTTGATTGCGACAGGTACAGTGCGCGTCCCATCGTTTGTAACCGTGACGCTCACATTGATTGTCGCGCCCGGCGATGCGCGCTCTGTGCTCAATGTACGCGTCGCCTGCAACTGCACAACTTCCGGCATATCGAGCAGTGCCGCGCCAATGAAGATGACGGGCGGGATCGCCAGCACGATCAACGCACTGTTGAGCGTGGCAAGACCGGACAGCACCAGCCCGAATACCAGCGCACCCAGTGCGATCAGGTTACGGTGGTCGAATGTCGCTCTCATCGCATAACCGGCGCCGGGATCGCCTGAAGCACAGCGGACAGGATTTCCTCTGCAGCACGACGCTGCATCCAGAGATCGGGCGTCAGGATGAGACGATGCGCCAGCGCCGGACGAACAAAAACCTTGACATCGTCGGGAATGACGAAATTGCGTCCGTCGAGTGCAGCGCGCACCCGTGCAAGTTTAAGCAGCGCCAGTGACCCGCGTGGACTGGCGCCGACCGCCACACGCGCATCACTGCGCGTGGCTGCCACCAACCGCACAATGTACTCCTCGATGTCGGCATCGACATACACATCTTCAATAGCATCGCGCATCGCCAGCAACTCTTCCGCGTTGGTCACCTGCTCGATGACCGCATCATCGCGCCGACGCTCACGCCGCCGCCGCAGGATCTCGCGCTCTTCTTCTGGCGAAGGGTATCCAATCGAAAGTTTCATCAAAAAGCGATCAAGTTGCGCTTCAGGCAGAGGAAAGGTTCCTTCATACTCGATAGGGTTTTGCGTCGCCAACACCAGAAACGGTTCCGGCAGCGGCATCGTCTCGCCTTCGAGCGTCACCTGGCGCTCCTGCATCGCCTCCAGCAGCGCTGATTGGGTCTTCGGCGAGGCGCGGTTGATCTCGTCCGCCAGAACAATGTTGGCAAACACCGGTCCCCGCCGCAACTCAAAGCGATCGGCAGCACGGTTGTAGACATAGCCGCCGGTTATGTCGCCTGGCAACAGATCCGGCGTGAACTGAATGCGCCGGAACTCAAGCCCCAGCGCCGCTGCAAAACTGCGTGCAATCAGCGTCTTTGCCAGACCGGGGTAATCTTCGAGCAACACATGTCCGCCAGCGAGCGTCGCTGCCATAATCTGCTCAAGGACAGCCCGCTTGCCGACAATGACGCGTTCAACCTGTTCGATCACACGTTGACCGAGAAGAGCGACATCGGCATACTGTTCTGGCATACGGTTCACTCACGATTCTCGCCGCGTGCGAGGCGCTCAACGGCGGCAATGACCTGATCCAGATCGACATCGAGTGCTGACTCGCCGCGTTGCAGGAAGATGCTGCGACGCGGGCGGTACGAATCGGCGCCAGCGCGAAGAAAATTGATGACATCCTGCGGCGCGTCGATCATGCCGGTTGCAATACGCTGGCGAGCGACGCGAAGTTCGACGCGCTCGCGTGCAGCCATCGTTTCAGCCAGTAAGATCATCAAACGTTGCGCCAACCGCCAGCGTGAATAGTCGTGTCGCTGTGCAAGCGCTACCAGACGCTGCCACTCATAGACGCGCCCGCGAGGAGCACCGGCATCGGCGTGTTGAGCGTCATTTCGACGTCCGCCCCACACGCTCACCAGCGCGACAATGCTGGCAGCCAGCACAAAGGTGAGCCAGATGATCCCCTGCGGTATGCTCTCGAAGATCCGCACCGCTCCCCAGACCAGGTAGAGCAGCGGCGTGATCAGCGTCTCCGCCAGAAAGCCGCGAATCCCCAGAGCGACAATCTCAACCGCTGCGATCAGCGTCAGGATCAGGATCAGGCGTCGTCGCCACATATGCGTGTCTTCCACCTCACTTTGCCTTCGCCGTGTCACGCTGCAAAAACGGAGCGGTATCAGCGTTTTCCATCACGCGACTGGCTGGCTTCAACAATGGCGCGCAGGCACTCTTCCGCTTCACGCGCCTCACGCAGACCCGGTGTGCGTGGACTGTAGCGCACCAGTTCAAACAGGCGCGTCAGGCGACGAACATGCGTTTCGGCAAGACCGGTGCGCGCCAGGCGTTGCTCGAACTCACGCGCCGTCATATCCGGAGCGCGCACAATCCCTCGTTCGGCGCGCAGAACACGCACCATCTCGACATAGCAGCGTGTGACGGCGTCATGCACATCGACGCCCGCCTCCAGATCGCGCAACGCCGCCTGCGCCTCAGCAGCAATGGCGCTCCCCAGATCATCGAATGCCGACTTCTGCGGAAACCTGCGCAGCATCCACCAGGCAACCGCCGTCAGACCCGATGCAAGCGCCAGACTGATCAGTGTAACCAGCCACACTGGCGGATTGGTCACCAGTTCGGGAGGAACGACGATATCTGTCGATTCGAGGTCCTGACCGGATGAACCGATCGTCTGCGCCGGTGCACTGGGCGGCTCGAATGTCGGCGGTCGCAGATTTGCCATGAGGAGGTAGACGGTCAGCATGATGAGCAGATACACAGGAAGATTCCGCACCAGCCAGCGTCGAAAATCGCGTGAGAAGACGGTCATAACCACAACGAACAATCCCAGGGTCAGCAAAACGACGCCCAGCCATCCCATTCCGACCGGTTCGCCGCTTGCAGCGGCGCGCGACGGTACAGGCGGCGCAAAGAGGTCGTAGGGAAATGGCTTGCCCGCTTCCAGAATCACCGTCGGCAATCCGGCAGCCAGCACGATCAGCGCACCAAGCGTGACGACCAGCCACCCTGCAAGCCGCTGACGCATATGCTGCGACATAGATCACCTTTCGATCGGCGGGATATCCGTCAGAGCGATGCGCTTCTCTTCGCGCCGCTCCAGATCACGCCAGGACATACACCGCTGCGCACGCTCATCGGCGCCGACTACGGCAACGAAACGCACACCCCGGCGATCAGCGTCGCGCAGGTTGCTGCTCACACCGCGCATACGCACATCGGTCATCGCCGTATAGCCATGCGCCCGCAGGAGGCGCGCCACTTCCAGCGCATACGGATAACTGCCGTCGTCGGTCGCAACAATCATCACAACCGGCGGACATGGATGAAGAGGGGCGGCAGGCGATGCCACAGCCACAACCCGTTCCAAACCGTAGGCAAAACCGACCGCCGGTGTCGGTTGACGCCCGCCCAGCGCGCTTACCAGATCATCGTAGCGCCCGCCGCCACACAACTGCAAACCGTCGTCCGAATAGATCTCGAAGATCATGCCGGTGTAATAGTGCAACCCGCGCCCCAACCCAAAATCGATCTTCATACACTCCGGCGCCACGCCATGGGCTGTAGCCAGGCGCAGGATCGTGTGCAACTCATCGAGACCGGTCACAGGATAATCGCGCAGTAACGCTCCGGCATGTGCCAGCGCCTCGTCGGGTCCGCCTTCGATACGGCACAACCGGTCAAGCAATTCGAGCGCATGGTCAATCTGATCGGGCGACTCGCTGCGTCGCAGTTTGCGCACCAGGCGACCAACGATTGCTTCCGGCGGTCGGGTGCCAAAACGCAGGTTGACCCCGATTTCACGCAGCGCGTGCAGCAGCAATGCCTCGGCACGCTGATCGTCGATCCCATCAAGAAGCGCTGGATCAACAGGGAATGAGGCGGGGTGCGCGTCCAGTTCTGCGCGCACTGCTGCGACCCCATGCTCGCGGAGGCGTTCCAGTCGCCACGCCAGCCTGCCCTGAGTCCGTTCACTCAATCCGAGCGACGCAAGCAGCGAGCGAATCAGACCGATATGACCAATGCGCACCGTAAAGCACGGCACGCCTGCCGCGACCAAACCCTCGCACGCCAGCGCCAGACACTCGGCATCAGCGCGCGGCGCCGCGCCGCCGATCAACTCAACGCCAATCTGCGTAAATTGACGATAGGTGGCGCGCTGCGGTCGTTCATTCCGAAAGACCGGACCGGCATAACGCAGGCGCAGGGGCAGCGGTTGATCCTGCATACGCGCAACGTAGGCGCGCAGGACTGAAGCCGTCCACTCCGGTCGCAACGCCAGATCACGACCGTTGAACGTGAACTCATAGACCTTGCCGACCAGTTCTTCACCCAGCTTGCGCAGGTAGAGGTCGCGCTGTTCGATGATCGGCAGATCGATAGGTTCGTAGCCATACGCACCCAGCACTCGCTCGATTGCCGCAGCTGTTGCTCTCTGCACCGTCACTTCAGACGGCAGGACATCGCGCATACCGCGCACAGCATCGATACTTGATCCCACAGATCGGTCACTCCACCCGAACGGGAAAATACATGCTCAGAGGGTTCGTCATCTCATCCCACCCTGCGTTGCACAGGCGATATGATCCGCTCAGCAACGCACAGCAGATGCAACACAGGCGTCCAGCGCGAGCGCCTGTGCATTCCTTCCACCTGAGAAATACGGCAACATCGCTGGCATTGTACCCGATCCGGCACAGTGTCACAAGTGGTCAGCGATCGGGCAGCCTGATGCGGAACGTTGCGCCATCGCCGGGGAAACTGCTGACCTCGATGGTTCCACCATGGGCGTCGACCGCCATTTTACAAAAGGCAAGCCCCAACCCGGTGCTGCTCTGACGAGAAGGACGACTCTCACCTGCCCCAACGAATGGCTCGAATATCCGTTCGATCTGATCAGGGGGTATGCCTGGACCGGTATCGGCGACCTCGATAACCGTCTGCTCGCCGCCGTCGGGATGCGGCTCACGCCATGCGCGCAGCATGATCGTCGTTCCATAGGGGGTGTGTTTGAGTGAGTTCGAGAGCAGGTTAAGCACAACCCGGCGCAGTAAACGGCTATCAGCGCGTATTGTCGGGAGTGTCTGCGGCACATCGAGGATCAGGGTTTTCGACTCGTATGCCAGCCATCCGGAAAGTTCGATAGCGCACTCAGCGCAGAGATCGGGAAGTGATACATCACTCAGACGCAGGCGCAGACGACCTTCGTTGTAACGCGCCAGATTGAGCAGATCATCGACTAATCCCGCCAGGTTGCGTCCGGTGCGCAATGCACTCTCGATCAGCGCGCGTTGCGGGTCGTTCAAATCACCCGTGCTCAATAACTCAAGAAATCCGATCAACGCTGTCAACGGATTCTTGAGATCGTGGATGACCATTTGCGCCAGCAACGTGACGTTGCGCTCGCTCTGCCGGCGCATTGCGTCGAGTTGCTCCAACTCTTCACGCTGACGTTGCTCACGCGCGGCAGTGATGGCAAGGTTCTCCAGCGCGTCGATCTGGAGAGGAGACAGGCTGGCATCGCGCTGGAGCCGGGTGCGCAGTTCCACCGAAAGCGGCTCACGACGCTCCAGCGCCTCAATCAACGCATCTATGGCTTCCACCATTGCCGGACGCACCAGTTCGAAGGCGGCGCGATCAATAAGACCACGCTGCCTTCGGTCACGTACCTCAAAAAATGCAGCGTATGCCATCAATGCAAGCGCGGCAATGCCTGCAGCGTGGGACAACCAGAACGAGAGATCGTACACTGGCACAGCGATCTGCTGGACTATCGTTGCTTCTCCCAATAATGCAATACCCGCCAGGAACGCAGGCGAGAGGCGGATCGATGATCGACGGTATAATTGGATGCACCGCCACAACGCAAAACCGCAGGCGATCACGGTCACAAAACGGATGAGCGCTTCGACCTCCGGCGTCACCGGGACGAACAGCCATCCAATACTGAAGGCGAGGAGCATGGTAAAAGGCGCTACATATCGCCACGCACGCTGCCGCCAATCCTGGGCGGCAGGCGATTCCTCAAATGTGCTGATTACAATCCATATGCCGATGACGGCAAGGCTGATAGTGGGACATCCAGGCGTTGCATCGGGTTGTGATGCCGCCCACAGCGCATGCACCAGCGCCGTGGCAGCGCCGCCCAGCAATCCCAGACCAACCGCCAGCGCGCGATTGTCGAGCGCCTGCCACGCCGCGATGACGATGACCAGCGCCACCGTTCCGATGATCGCGGCAGTGCTTGCAATCCCTGCAAAGTAGAGCGGCGACGCTACAGCATACGGACGATCCAGAGCCGGGAATATGCGCTCAAGCGCCAGAGCGGACGGAACCACGAGAACAATCGCCATCCACCCCGCAATGACCCACCGCGAAGTCGGTTGGCTGGCGTCGGAAACGGAAGACGGGTCGGCAGGAAATGGATGCATTGGAAGTTCAAAAGTTTTTCATCGTGGCCTGTACT